>Ga0335077_10007953_pt1 | contig 13151 bp, 11 predicted proteins | sample Lox_Sample_31_FD_207151 | JGI IMG/M metagenome (GOLD analysis project Ga0335077, IMG submission 207151) | Soil microbial communities from Loxahatchee National Wildlife Refuge, Florida, United States - Lox_Sample_3.1 | ecosystem: Environmental > Terrestrial > Soil > Wetlands | place: USA... | reverse complement strand
ATCGTAAGGAGCAGTTGCTGGCTCCCAAGCCGGCGCATATGGGTGCCAATCCCGTATTCAATCAGGCCGAGGTCGCCGGGGGCGCGCCCGCGACACCGATACAAGGGAGCTGAAGGGTCTCAACCGCTTCGAGGCAAAGCCTGTCACGCCGGTCCTTAGCGGGCCGGCGTTTGTGCATGGAATCGTAGTGCGGACCTTCGGATCAGCGGCAGCGGATCGAATGTTTTAGACGAATAACAATGGCGGATTTCCTACAGATCGTACGTGAGCGCGTCGTGGTCTATGACGGCGCCATGGGGACCAATATCCAGAGGCGCGGACCGACGCTGGACGATTACTGGGGAAAGGAGAACTGCAGCGAAATCCTGGTGCTCAGCCGGCCGGACATCATTCGCGACATACATGCCGACTTTCTCCAGGTAGGTTGCGACATCATAGAAACCAATACCTTCGGAGGGACCCGTCTCGTCCTGCGTGAGTTCGATCTGCAGGACCGGGTGAGGGAAATCAATCTTGCCGCTGTACAGCTCGCCAAAGAAGTCGCGCAGCAATTCGACGCCAATGATAAGCCCCGGTTTGTAGCAGGCTCAATCGGTCCGACGACCAAGTTGCCCTCGCTTGGGCATGTGACTTTTGATGAGATGCTAGCGGCTTACGAAGAACAGGCGCTCATCTTGATTGAAGGTGGGGTAGACGTCCTGCTCATCGAAACTGCGCAGGACCTGCTGCAGGCAAAGATCGCCACCATCGCTGCGCTTGACGCATGTAGGAAGGCGGGGAAGCGGCTGCCGCTGCAAGTGCAGGTAACGCTCCAGGAGTCCGGAACCATGTTGCTAGGCACGGAAATCGGGGCTGCACTGACTACTCTGGAGCCTTACGACATAAACATCATCGGCCTCAACTGCGCTACTGGTCCGGCGGAGATGAATGACGCGGTACGGTATCTTGGCCTGAATTCGACTAAGGACGTTTCCGTTCTGCCCAATGCCGGCCTGCCGCAAAATGAGGGCGGGCACGCGGCCTACAAACTGAAACCCGAGGAGCTTGCGGAATACCACACGCATTTTGTGAAGGACTACGGGGTGAGGATCGTGGGAGGTTGCTGCGGCACGACCCCTGAGCACCTCAAGGCGGTCGTGGATGCGATTTCCGGTATCGAACCAGCAAAAAGGCAGGTCAAGCCGGTGGCCGCTGCGTCCAGCGCGTACACATCGGTTCCGCTGGATCTGGAGCCGAAACCTCTGGTCGTTGCGGAAGAGATGAACACCACCACTCGGGTGGAGAGTTTTCGCAATCTGGTGCGCGCCGGCAGGTACGACGAAATTCTGGGATTGGCGAAAAAGCTGGTAAACGACGGCTCGCACATGCTCGATCTCTGTTGTGCCATCGTTGGCGAGGACGAAAAAGGCTATATCACTTCGATTTTGGAGAGAATCGCTACGCGCGTGCCGGCGCCCATCCTGGTGGATTCGACCGAGGCGGATGTGCTGGAGGCGGCGCTTCAGCGGATTCCCGGCAAGGCGATCATCAATTCCATCAACCTGGAAGACGGGGAGAAGCGGACGTCCAAGGTTTTGCCGATGGCCAAGCGCTACGGTGCTGCGGTGATCGCCCTGACTATCGATGAAGATGGCATGGCCCTCACGGCCGAGAAAAAAGCCGCTATCGCGCATCGCATATTCGATCTGGCAACTCAAAACTATGGCATTCGTCCGGTAGACCTGATTTTTGACCCGCTCACGCTACCGATATCAACGGGCCAGGAGGAATATCGCAGCGCCGGCATGGAGACGCTTGCCGCAATCAAGCGTATTAAGCACGAACTGCCGGAGGTGAAGACGATTTTGGGCGTCAGCAACATCTCCTTCGGGTTGGATGTGTATCCGCGGCGGGTCCTGAATTCCGTTTTCATGCACGAGGCGGTAAATCACGGCCTCGACATGGCGATCATTAACTACAGCAAGATCTATCCGTTATATAAGCTTCCTCAAGAAGAAGTTGACCTTGCACGCCAGCTGATCTATCGCGATACAAAAGGCGGCGATCCGCTGCAGCGCTACATGGCGCATTTTGCTGGAGTTAAGGGGACAGCTCAAGCAACGACTACAGCCCATCTCGAGACGTTATCCATCGAGGACAAGCTGAAGTTTGCCATCATCAATGGTGAGAAATCGGTTGGAGAGGGCACGCAGAAGCGGACCTTGGAACAGCTCCTCGATCATGCGTTGCTGCAGTACTCGCCGCTCGATCTGATCAACACCGTACTGCTCGATGGAATGAAGACGGTCGGTGATCTGTTTGGCGCGCGCAAAATGCAGCTTCCGTCCGTGCTGGATTCCGCTGCCGTCATGAAAGCCGCTGTGGGCTATCTGGAGCCGAAGATGGAAAAGCAATCCGGCTCGCGGAAGGGAACCATCGTGCTCGCCACGGTGAAAGGCGACGTTCACGATATTGGCAAGAACCTGGTGGACATCATCCTGAGCAACAATGGCTTCAATGTCGTGAACCTCGGAATCAAGCAGCCTGCAGATGCCATCATCAAAGCGGCCCACGAACATGATGCCGATGCCATTGGCCTTAGCGGATTGCTGGTGAAATCCACCCTGGAGATGAAGTATGTAATCCAGGACCTGCAACGTCAGAAGCTCGATTTCCCCGTCATTTGCGGGGGAGCAGCGCTTACACGCAAATTCGTCGAAGATGACCTGCGGCGGGAGTATTCAAACGGAGTCTTTTACTCCGAGGATGCTTTCGGCGGCCTGCACATCATGGAAGACCTGACTGCCACCAATGGTAACCGGGAATCCAGGTTGCAGGAGGGGAGACTGGCCAAGGTATACGCGAAAGCGGCTGCGGTGGACGCCGAAACCGGCCCTGTATTTGCCGAGCGCAGCGCAGTTGTGAGCGATGCGCCCAGGATTCCGATGCCTCCATTCTGGGGAATTCGGGTGAAGAAGGACTTCGAATTGCGCGAGATTTTTCCTTACATTAACGAAACGGCACTATTCAAGAACCAGTGGCAACTGAAGACAGCGTCGCAGGAGGATTATGCGCGCCTGGTGGAACAGAAGTATCGCCCACTTCGCCAGCAACTGGAGGAAGAAGTTCAGCGCAGCGGGCTATTTGAACCGAAAGCCGTTTGGGGATATTTTCCGGCGCAGAGCGAGGGGAACGATGTCATCGTGTATGAACCGCCGCAACAGGGACAAGTGCCTGCCGAGCGACTGCGATTTACTTTTCCACGCCAGCGTGAGGGGCGCAAACTGTGCATTGCGGACTTCTTCGCATCGAAATCGTCGGGAAGGATGGATGTAATCGGAGTTTCCCTGGTGACTATCGGCGAGCAGGCATCCATCGAAACGCAGAGACTGTTTGAAAGTGGTGAGTACACAAAATATCTCTACGTGCATGGCATGAGTGTGGAGACGGCGGAAGCGCTGGCAGAATATCTGCACAAGAAAATTCGCGAGGAGATGGGAATTGCAGCCGACGACTCGCCCCATATTCGTGATCTTTTTCATCAAAAGTATCGAGGATCGCGTTATTCGTTTGGCTATCCTGCATGTCCAAATCTCGAGGATCAAACCAAGTTGTTCGCTCTGCTGCATCCGGAAGAGAATGTCGGCGTCCGACTGACCAGCGGGTTCCTCCTGGAACCCGAGCAGTCCACTTCGGCGATTGTGGTGCACCATCCGGCAGCCAAGTACTTTGTGGTCTGATTAGCCGGGATTGCACAGCCACGGGAGCTGCCAGGAGCACAGGAAATCATGCGTAAAGCGTAGAATAAAAGCAGGGGTGAGGGCCGAGACTTCCCACATGGCGGCAGCTTCAGTGACCCTATCGACCCATTTGTATGCGCCGAGTTTACTTCGACAATAACGCGACGACGCCTGTACTGGCTGAAATTCTGGAAGCCATGCGGCCCTATTTTGCCGAGCAGTTTGGCAACGCATCCTCGATCCATCACCATGGACAACAGACGCGTTCGGCGGTTGAGCGGGCCCGGGAATCTGTGGCGGCCCTGGTGGGAGCTCGTCCCGCCGAGATTGTATTTACCAGCGGCGGTACGGAAGCTGACAATCTTGCCGTTCATGGACTAATCGAACCTGGCGAGCATATCGTGACGTCGACGATTGAACACCACGCAGTTTTGAATTCCTGCAAGCATCTGCAAGATCGAGGCGCGGAAGTTACCTATGTGCCGGTGGACGCGCGTGGCGTGGTCGATCCGGACGATGTGCGGCGGGCAGTGCGGCCGAATACAAAGCTGATCAGCGTCATGATGGCCAACAATGAGACCGGTGTGCTGCAGCCGGTTGAAGAGATCGGCAAGATCGCCGCGGATGCCGATGTGTACTTCCACACCGACGCGGTGCAGGCCGCAGGCAAGGTAGAAATCGACGTGCAGCGGATCGGTTGCGACCTGCTGAGCCTTTCGGGCCACAAGATGCACGCTCCCCAGGGAGTGGGAGCCTTGTACGTGCGCAGAGGAACGATAGTGCAACCGTTGCTGTATGGCGGCAGCCATGAACGTTCGCGCAGGGCGGGAACCGAGAATGTTCCCGGAATCGTCGGACTTGGGAAAGCCGCAGAGATCGCCCGAATGGCGGTGCAGGACGGCAGCGCGGAGCGGTTATCGGCATTGCGCGACCGCCTGGAGCGGGCAATTCTCGGTGACCTGAGCGACGCTGGGGTGAATGGCCGCGGTGTTCCGAGGGTGCCGAATACCACTAACATCTACTTTGACCACATCGAGGGAGAAGCGCTGGTAATCGCGCTGGATCTCAAGGGCTTGGCAGTTTCGACCGGCGCTGCCTGTTCCAGCGGAGCCATCGAACCTTCTCATGTGCTGACCGCGATGGGATTGCCCGCGGAGCGTGCGCGTGCCAGTCTTCGCTTCAGCCTGGGGAAGCAGAACACCCCGGAAGAAGCAGAATTTGCTGTCGGACTGGTGCGGACGGCGGTGGCGCAACTGCGGGAATTATCGCCAGTTTACAATAGGGTCAGCCGATAGCCCTGTCTCCTGCATACCCGAGCCAGGGTCTTTTCACGATCTCATGCCAGAGCCGAAGACCATCGCCGTTGCCATGTCAGGAGGGGTTGACTCTTCGACTGTCGCTGCCATGCTGCGGGCCGAAGGGCATAGTGTCGTCGGTCTGACAATGCAGCTGTGGAATCAGCGGCGCCTGTCAGGACAGCCTGGCATGCCCGAATCTGTGCAGGGAAGATGCTGCTCTTTGGATGACGTATACGATGCGCGACGCGTGGCAGAAACCCTCGGATTTCCCTATTACGTCGTCAATCACGAACAGCGTTTTGAGCGGGATGTTGTCCGTCCATTTGTGCAGGAATATCTGTCCGGACGCACTCCGATACCTTGTAGCTTGTGCAACAACCATCTTAAGTTTGATCAGTTGCTGATCGTGGCCCGGCAGATTGGAGCCGACGTATTGGCAACCGGTCATTACGCCCGGGTTGAGTTCGATGAGCAGGTGGGCCGCTGGCTCTTGAAGCGGCCAGCGGATGTCGCAAAGGACCAGACTTATTTCTTGTTCGGGCTCACTCAGGAGCAGCTCAGCCGAACGATTTTCCCACTGGGCAATATGCATAAGCCGCAGGTCCGCGAGCTTGCTCGCCATCATGGCTTGGCGCTCGCAGAAAAGCCGGATTCGCAAGAGATATGTTTCGTTCCGGGCGGCGACTATAAGGCATTTCTTGATGCGTATCTCGCCGAGCAGGGAGATGCGCTCCCCGATACCGCGGGCCAGGTGGTAACAACGGACGGGCGCGTAGTTGGAGAGCATGCCGGTATCCATAACTTCACGGTCGGACAGCGGAAGGGGTTGGGGGTGGCGACCGGCTCGCCTTTGTATGTCATCCAGATCAAAGGTGCTGAGCGGGAAGTCGTTGTGGGCAGGGAAGAGGAACTTTATACCCAGACTTTGCGGGCGCGTGGGGTCAATCTAATCGCAGTTGATCGTCTGTTGGAGCCTGTGCGAGTAGAGGTGAAGATTCGGCATCGGCACGGAGGCGCTCCTGCCATGGTTAGCGAGGCGGGCAAAGGTGAAGTGCTGGTGAGGTTTGACGAGCCACAACGGGCAGTCACGCCGGGACAAGCTGCCGTGTTTTACCAAAACGATATTGTAGTCGGCGGCGGCTGGATCGCTTAGGGGTGACAGTATCGATTGTCCGGGCCAGATTTAGATGAACATCTCGTCCTGCGGCACTGTCATGTGGTTGCGCTCGCGACGCCTTCCCGCAAACAGGAATTCGAACGCCGCACTCACGCCGTGAATCAGGCCTGACATCTGCCGGACGGGCGAGACTACCGTCTCATGCATCACGTCAGTGGTGTGCTCCACCCGATCCATAGTACGACTGACGAATTCATCCGCACGAATGACCTGCAGGCGAGTGCGATCAATGACGTCGCTGATCGTCGCGTCCAGTCGTTCCATCTGGGCGCGGACCATACCGCTTGATTCGTTGACGTTGCTGATAATGGATTCGAGCTGCGGGCGAAATTCCATCAACATGGAATGCGCCAATTCAGCGGCAGGTAAAATCTTGGTTTTCACCTCGCTGCTCAAGGCTTCCATCCGCGAGGTGCTTTGACGGACGGCCAGATACATCGCCACCAGGATGCCGGCCTGCAGGACGACGGCAGCAGCCGTGCAGCCGACGAAAATCGGAAGATAATCCATAATTGTTCCTCCCGCGCCCGAACCGCCCGCGCGGCGATGGGAGAACTAACGAATCACAAATTCTGCGAGCCTCCGCCTTCGCCCGCTGTGGCCTCATGATAAGCCTGGCGTCCCGCTTCGTAAGCGGAGCGGAATTGCTCCTTCTGCTGATTCAATGCTTCGCGGCCGCGATCCGCCCACTGCGAGGCCTGTTCACGCGCGCGGCGAGCCCGCTCACGCACCAACTCGCGGCCTTCCTCGGCCTTGGAACGGAGCACCTCGCGGGTCTCGCTGCCGGATTGAGGAGCATAGAGAATACCGACGGCGGCGCCTATGCCCAGCCCAGCGAGAAACCACAGAAAACCATTGCTTTCTCTGTCCGACATAAACATGACCTCCCGGTATGTGTCCAACTAAACGGATGGTAGCATCCGTAATGGGGAAATACAATTCGGGGACCGCCGTGGAGCGTTACATCAGTTTCGGTCTGTTTATGTGGTAATCCCCGGGGTTGTCTCGGGTGTTTGCTTAGGGAGCGCAATGGCAGAATCAGTCCATTGTGCGGCGGCTGAGGCCGCCACCGATTAGCAGTCATGTTCAATTCAGCACGGGCTTGTCGGGAGGGCGGCCAGGAGAGACAATAGCGTTTTCGGCAGGAGCGCCTCTTTGTCAGACCGGAAATATCGCCAGCACGGCTATCAGGACAGCGGCGAAAAGGGCGAGCGATCCGCCCCTGAGAAGTCCGTCAGAAAAGACACATTCGGGCCTCGTGCCATTCAGATGCCCGGTACGCGCGAGGTTTCCCGCTGTGCTCAGTGTGGTGCACTATTGCAATCCGTATCTGCCCCTCCTGCTCAGTGCCCAAAATGCGGTTTTGAACTTCATTCCTGTCGGCAGTGCACGTATTTCGATACCTCAGGCCGCTTTGAATGTATGCAACCCATCCCCGAGCGCATTGCCCGGAAAGATGAGCGCAATAATTGTACGTTTTATTCCACGCGAGTCAGGGTAGAGAAGGAGACGTCCACTCCAACCCCGGCGCGACCGGATGACGCCCGGCGGGCCTTCGAGAATCTGTTCAAAAAGTAAGCCGCGCTCCAAGCCCCTCTATGGTTTCAATGTTGGCCGCAACAGGATTTCGCTGGCAAAGGACTGCGGAGCCTGCGTAACCAGCATGCTCACAACGTGAGCGATGTCGTCGGGTTGAAGCATCTTTCCACGGTCCTTTCCGGTATGGGGACCCAGTTCCGTATCCACCGACCCGGGGCAGATGACTGACACGCGTATGTTGTTGGCGCGCAATTCCTCCGCCAGCGAATAGCTCAGCCCGTTCAATCCCCATTTGGAGGCGGCATACGCAGCGCCATTCGGCAAGGCGTTCTTCCCGGCCAACGAAGAGATGTTGATGATGTGTCCGCTGCGGGCGCGGATCATCAGCGGCACGAATGCGCGGACACAGTAGTAGACGCCTCGCAGATTGGTGTTCAAGACCTGGTCCCAGGAGTCTTGTGGCAGTTCGTGCAAGGGTCCGCGGGCCCCAATGACACCGGCATTGTTCACCAGGATGTCCACGCGTCCGAATTTGCGTTCTAGAAGCGCCGCCAGCGATTCTACCGACGGAAATTCGGTAACGTCGCAAACCACAGCTTCAGTTCTGCTGGCGGCGCGGGAAATCCGCGCCGCCGTAGACTTGAGCGAGTCGAGAGTACGCCCACAGAGGACTACCGTTGCCCCCATGGTCGCCAGTTTATGAGCGATCGAAGCTCCGATACCGCGTCCAGCACCGGTTATAACTGCTACTTGCTTGTCCAGCACGTACTTTTCTGCCTCGCTCATAAATCGCTCCCAAACATGGTTTCACCCAACCGGAAGATCACCCTGCCGCTCCCATTCCGCATCTTACAAGTTCAGGAGGCTGGGGCGGACAGCCAAACTTGCCTTAGGCGAGGGACATACTTATAATCCGCACACCGGGAATATGCACTGACCTTGCGGAAGTTATGTGAGGCGGCCCGGGCTTTCCACAAACGTCGCACGGCTGCAGGAAGTGCGGCTTGACCCAGGGCAGCGAAGCTTGGGTAGGCCTGGGCAAGTTAGTATCGCGGATTTCCAATTTCCCGAAACTCGAGGAGCCATTCGCAATGAAGACGATTCTGGCGGTGATGATGCTTGCGTTTGCCGGAGTGAGCCTGGCGCAGCAGTCCGCAACCCCGCCGCAGACGCCACCCGCTGCAGGGCAAGCGCAGCCTGCGCAGCAAAAGAAAGAGATCAAAGACCCCGCAGAATACAACGCCTACGTGGGAGCGGTTCAGCAAACCGATGCCACTGCGAAGATCAGCGGCCTGGAGGCTTTCCTGGTTCAGTATCCAAACAGCGTCATGAAGGAAGACGCTCTCGAGTTGCTGATGGGCTCATATCAGCAAACTGGGAACCAGGCCAAAGTGATTGAAACCGCAAACCGCCTGTTGGCGGCCAACCCTGACAATGTGCGGGCCCTGGTACTTCTGGCCTACAACGAACGCGCGGCCCAGAAGTGGGCTGACGCGAAACAGCACGCGGAGAAAGGGCTGCAAGCCATTCCCAATATGCCCCGTCCGGACGGGGTCAACGAAGCTGATTTCACCAAGCAGAAGGCACAGTTTTCCGGGTTGCTGAACAACGTAGCCGGTTTTTCGGCTTTACAGCTGAAAGACTATCCTTCAGCGCAGAAATATCTGAGGGCCGCAGTAGAAGCGGATCCGAACAATGTCGAAAACATCTACCCTCTTGCCCTAGCGTACCTCACGGCTACCCCGTCGGATGATGTCAACGGACTTTTCTTCATCGCGCGAGCCGGCAACCTGGTGACTGACCCAGCTGGTAAGGCCCAGATTACAAAGTTTGGGCACAGCCGGTACGTGAAGTATCACGGAACGGACGAAGGCTGGAACGAACTGGTTGCGCAGACCGCTTCTACGGCGCTACCGCCAGCAGGATTCACCATCAAGCAATACGTCCCCCCGACGCCGGCAGAACAGGCTGCAGATCTGGTAAAGAACAAGACTCCTGACGACATCAAGAAGATGAGCTTTGCCGAATGGGAGTTGGTGCTTTCCGCTGGAAAGCCGGAAGATGCCGACAAAGTGTGGAGCGTCATCAAGGGCGTTGCTCTGCAGATGGAAGGCACGGTCATGAAGGTGAGCGCTACCGAGGTGGAGATCGCCGCCAGTGAAGATGACATCGAGCAGAAGCGAGCCGATATTGTGCTGTCCTTTCCGGCAGCGCTTCCGGCGAAGCTGACCCCGAAAGAGGGCGCTACGCTGGATTTCGAGGGCGTTCCCGTTTCTTACACGCCGAGTCCTTTTGTCATGACTATGGAAAAGGGCGCTTTGCTCCAGAAAGCAGCTCCCACTCCTACCCGGAAACCGCCGGTGCATAAGAAGCCGGGCGCGTAGGTCAGCAAAAGGTCAGTTCGTTACATAGGCAGCCCTTCCGGGCTGCCTATGCATTTATGGGCCTGGAGATGACAACGCTCGAAATTGTGAACTAGCGCACGGCTTTCTTTTCGTAGCTAACCGGCCGCGCGCTGCGGGGCGGCCTCTTCGCGCCATCGCGGAGTTGGCGCACATCGATTCGGAGCTCGGTGATTGTGCGGCTGAGGGTGTTGCGGTGCATTCCGAGCTGGCGCGCGGCGCGGCACTGATTGCCCTTGTTCTCCTGCAGCACGGTCACGATGAAACGCTTCTTAAACTCGCGCACTGCTTCGGAATACAGAATGTTGCTTTTATACATCTGCATGACGAGTGCTTCGAGTTGATCTCGCACGGCATCTCTCTTTCTTTGAAAAGCTGCCCCTCGCGCTTTTCGCTATTTGCCGGATCCTGAGCCCGACGCCGGACCAGCGGGTGCGGGCAAGTGTTTGTGGTGCAACAGGTCCAGTCCCTGGTAAAAGCGCATGCGTAACTCCGTGGGCGCCACCCAAATAGCGGCACGCCCCACAACCAGGAAATACGGCGCCAGGGCAGAACCTTCCAGCCACCGTGATGTGGGAGTGAACGCGGTCATGCTCACGAGAACCACCGCCACAATCAGGCATCCCCGCAGCAAGCCCAGCAAACCGCCCAGAGCACGGTCAATAAACCTGAGTCCAGCTTCCTTCATCAGCCAGCGGGAAATCCGTCCGGCGATTCCGGCCAGGATCATCACCGCCAGGAAAATAATCAGAAACGCTGCTATTTCCCCAAGCCATGGCGACTTCAGGTGAGGAGCAAATCGCTCCGCCAACGCCTGATACCGCCAAGCCGCAATCAAATATCCGAATACGAGACCTGCGATTCCAAAGGCTTCCTGGAGAAAACCCACGCTTGCTGCTTGAATAACAGACAAGGCGATTCCAGCGACAATAATCCAGTCTGCAGCGGTCACGTGCTTTTCCCGCCGCCGGCTTTTGAGCTACACATCCAGCTTGCGTCCTGTGAGCTGGTGATATGCCTCCAGGTACTTCTCGCTGGTCCGCAGAGCCACTTCCGGGGGGAGGGCTGGGGCAGGTGGCTGCTTGTTCCAGCGGATTTGCTCCAAGTAATCACGAACGTACTGCTTGTCATACGATTCCTGTGCCCGCCCGGGCTGGTATTTATCAGCGGGCCAGAAGCGGGACGAATCCGGAGTCAGTACCTCATCTGCGAGAGTGATTCCATGAGTTGTGGTTCCGAACTCAAACTTGGTATCTGCGATGATGATCCCCCGCTGTCGGGCATAATCCGCGGCCCGCGTGTAAATCCGGAGGGTCAGGTCCCGCAGTTGGCGGCTCAACTCCTGACCTACGATACGGCCCATTTCTTCGAATGAGATGTTCTCGTCGTGGCCGGTCGTAGCCTTAGTTGCCGGGGTGAAGATGGGCTCGGGGAGCTTGTCCGATTCCTTCAGGCCAGTAGGCAGGCTTATGCCGCATACTCGCCCGGTTGCTTTGTACTCTTTCCAGGCTGAGCCGGAAATGTACCCGCGAGCCACACACTCCACCGGGACCATGTCGGCACGCCGCACAACCATGGAGCGTCCTCGCAACTGGTCGGCATACTTGCGGGCTTCTGAAGGATATTGATCCACGTCGGCTGTAACCAGATGGTTGGGAACAATGTCCTTCAGAAAATCAAACCAGAAGAGCGAGACCTGGGTAAGGACGCGACCCTTGTGGGGAATCCCGGTCGCCAGAATGTAGTCGAAGGCTGAAATACGATCCGTAGCTACGAACAGAAGCTGTGCTGAATCCAGTTGATATACGTCGCGGACCTTGCCGCTGGCGTGGAGTTGGAGGTTTGGGAACTCAGTACGAAGAAGGACGTTGTCGAGAAGTTGGGGGCTCATACTTAACGATATCACGACGAAAACAGTCGCGTATTCTAGCGTGTCAGGAATTTTTGTCAACGATTTCCATCACACTAATATTGCCGGCTCGTTCTCCGCTGATTGCAAAAAAGTTGACAGGTCGGGCCTGCGGTGAAATGCCGTCTGTCGCGGCATTTCACCGTGCCCCCTGTGGAAAAACTGAGGACGCCAGAGGATAAATCGGGCAGACAAGGAAATAGAGAAGAAAGTTCACTTTCCCGGTATTCGCCTCGCACAGACTGGAAACGCTACGCCGTCGCTCCGAAGCGCACTGACACCAGCTTGGAAACTCCCGGCTCCTGCATGGTCACACCGTAGAGCACGGGCGCGATGCTCATCGTTTTCTTGCTATGCGTGATGAGCACGAACTGAGTCTGCACGCTCATCTCCTTCACGAGTTCGGTGAAGCGTCCGATGTTAGCTTCGTCCAGCGGAGCATCGACCTCGTCGAGTATGCAGAATGGACTCGGCTGGTACTGGAAAATGCCTACAAGCAAGGCCAGCGCGGTCATGGCTTTTTCGCCTCCGGAAAGCAGCAGGACATTCTGCAGCTTCTTGCCCGGAGGGGAAGCGACTACGTCTATACCACTCTCGGCGGAATTCTCTTCGTCGGTCAGGCGCATGAAGGCATGGCCTCCGCCAAATAGCTTGCGGAAGGTAGCCTGGAAATTGTCGTTGATCCGGTTGAATGCCTCTTCGAACTTCTGCCGGGAAAAGGTGTCGATTTCCTTGATAGTGGCCTGGGTGTTCTCGATGGAATCCAACAAGTCCTTGCGCTGGGTGTCGAGAAAGGCATGGCGCTCCGCGCTCTCCTTGTATTCATCAAGGGCCATCATGTTGACCGGACCCATTCCGTCGAGCCGGGACCGCATGTCGCGGTACGCCTGGTCTTCCTGAACTAACTGTTCTCCCGTGACGAGAACCATGGTTCCATCGGCCCGGAGCTCGGTGCTTTGCAAGCCGAGTTCATTGAGGCAAGTTAGCGCCATGTACTCAGCGTCTGACTGCAATTTGGCAGCTGCGGCAGAAATGTCGCCCCGGCGATCCCTGGCTTCATCAAGGAACTGCCGGGCCTGACGCAGATGTTCGTCGATCTCCAGGACG
>Ga0335077_10007952_pt1 | contig 13151 bp, 14 predicted proteins | sample Lox_Sample_31_FD_207151 | JGI IMG/M metagenome (GOLD analysis project Ga0335077, IMG submission 207151) | Soil microbial communities from Loxahatchee National Wildlife Refuge, Florida, United States - Lox_Sample_3.1 | ecosystem: Environmental > Terrestrial > Soil > Wetlands | place: USA... | reverse complement strand
GCGCAAGGCCAAGACCTCGAACCCGCTGTTCTTGCTCGACGAGGTCGACAAGATGGGCGCGGATTTCCGTGGCGATCCGTCGTCGGCGCTGCTCGAAGTGCTCGACCCGGAGCAGAACCATGCGTTCAACGACCACTATCTCGAAGTCGATTACGACCTCTCCAATGTGATGTTCATCACCACGGCGAACACGCTCAATATTCCGCCGCCCCTGATGGATCGCATGGAGATCATCCGGATCGCCGGCTATACCGAGGACGAAAAGGTCGAGATCGCGCGCAAGCACCTGATCCCGCACGCTGTCGTCAAGCACGGCCTCGGTCCGGACGAATGGTCGATCGACGACGAGGCATTGCTGACGATCATCCGCCGCTACACGCGTGAGGCAGGTGTGCGCAATCTCGAGCGCGAGCTGTCGACGCTGATCCGCAAGGCGGTCAAGGAACTCACGATCAAGAAGACCTTGTCGGTGAAGGTCACCGACAAGGTGCTGGCCGATTATCTCGGCGTGCCGAAGTTCCGCTTCGGCGAAGTCGAGGACGAGGATCAGGTCGGCGTCGTCACCGGTCTCGCCTGGACCGATGTGGGTGGCGAACTGCTCACCATCGAGGCGGCCATGATGCCCGGCAAGGGCAAGATGACAGTCACCGGCAATCTGCGCGATGTAATGAAGGAATCGATCTCGGCCGCAGCATCCTATGTGCGCATGCGGGCGGTGGCCTTCGGCATCGAACCGCCAATGTTCGACAAGCGCGACATCCACGTCCACGTGCCGGAGGGCGCAACGCCGAAGGACGGGCCGTCGGCTGGCGTCGCCATGGTCACCGCCATCGTCTCGGTGATGACCGGCATTCCGGTGCACCGCGACGTCGCCATGACCGGCGAGATCACGTTGCGCGGCCGCGTGCTGCCGATCGGCGGCCTCAAGGAGAAGCTGCTTGCGGCGCTGCGCGGCGGCATCAAGACCGTGCTCATTCCGGAAGAGAACGCCAAGGATCTGGTCGAGATCAACGACTCGATCAAGAGCGGGCTCGACATCATTCCGGTCTCGCGCATGGACGAGGTGCTCTCTCGCGCGCTGGTGCGCAAGCCGGAGCCGATCGTGTGGGAAGAGGCGGCGGCCAAGCCGGTCGACGTTCCCGAGCCGGAGGCTGTCGAGGAAGACTCCTCGAACCTCACCGCGCATTGAACGTCGCTGAGCTGCAATCGACGACATTGGCCGGGCTCGTCCCGGCCAATTTCATTTTGGCGCGCGCCTTCCGCGACGAAAGCGGTTGCAACGTACCCGTCGTGCTACGCGGAAGCAGATGTTCCGTACTCGCGGCGAGAAGGTCGCGTGACGATTACTGGATCATGCGCTATCGCGGATGATGAAACCGCACACCGCGAGGCCCCGCTGGATATCACTTGAGTATAGCGGCAGCTCTCAGCGCAATCGCTTGCGGGGTCGCGTAAACCTCGGCGACGAGTTTTTGGATGTCGGCGCCGCCGACTGGCGTGATTTCGAGATTGGCCTTCTCGGCTTCGGCGAGGAAATCCGTGTCACGCATCGTGTCCATGAAGGCCTGGCGCAGCGCTTCGACCCGATCGGCTGGAACGCCGGGCGGCGCTGCGAACGGCCAGGCCATGACCTGGCGCGCGAACAAGAGCCGCAGGATCGCCTTGTCGTCCTCGGTCTTGGCCAGATCGACGACGAGCGGGACATTGGGCAGGTCGCGGTGCTTGCTCAGTCCCATCTGAAACAGAATGTTGATCTTGTGCTGGTCGAGCCAGGCCTGGTGCAGGCCTTTGACGCTGGTCCACGACCAGCCGCAGCGGCCCTGCACTTCGCCGCGCTCCATCGCCAAATCAACGTCATTGCCACCCGGATAGCCGGTCACGATCTTGAACTGGGTGCCGAGGACGGCATTGAGGGTTTTGGGAAACTGATAGGTGTCGGCGCTCGGGCCCGTGGCGCCGACAACGAGGCTGTGGCTGCGCGCATCCTCGAAAGTCGCCACGCCGCTCGTCGCCCAGGCGACGCAGACGCTGACTTCGTTGTTGGTGCTGCCGATCCAGTTGTATTTCGAGGCGTCGAACTGCGCGCCGGTATTGCCGAGGAGCGGCTCGAATGGCGTGCCGCGGTTGATGGTGCCGAAAGTGGTGCCGTCGCGCGGCGCCGCATTGTAGAGGAAGTTGGCGAGCCGCATCGAGCCGGCACCTTCCATGTTCCGCGGCACGATAATCGGATTGCCCGGAATATATTTGCCCATGGTGCGCGCCAGCATGCGCGCATAGGCGTCGTAGGCGCCGCCGACGCTGAGCCCGATATCGAGCTCGATGGTCTTGCCACGATAGAAATCGGCGGGCGTCTGCGCCGAGACCGGCGCCGTCGCGCACAACACGGCGAGCGCGGCTGCGACCGCGCGAAGGTTTGCCGATGGGTTCATTCGCTACGCCACCCGGGCGAGCTTCTCGCTGCCGAGCTTGAGATTGAACAGACGGACGGCGTTGCCGCCGAGGATGTTGCGCTTGGCGGTCTCGTTGAGGAAAGGCAGGTCGTAGATCGTGCTGGGCAGATCGAAGTCCCAGTGCGGGTAGTCCGATGAATAGAGGAGCTGGGTCTCCGCATTGATGACGCGCATGGTCTCCTCAAGGAGGCGCAGATCGGTAATCTCCATCGGCTGCGAGGCGAAATACATGTCGCGCATGTAATCGCTCGGCAGCTTCTTGAGCGCCGGCGCTTCGGAAGTGCGCATCATGTATTCATTGTCGAAGCGCTGCATCATGAAGGGGATCCAGGCAAGCCCGCTCTCCAGCCACAATACTTTCAGCTTCGGGAAGCGCTCGGGGATGCCGTTGATGATCCAGTTGGCGAGATGGCACATGTTGTACCAGACGAAGCCGAGCGCATGGACCGAGATGAAGCGGTTGAGCATGCCCTGGGCCTGGTCGTGCCAGTGGTAGGAGCCGTGGAAGGCGATCGGCAGGCCCATCTCCTCGAGCAGGGCATAGGTTTTCATGTACTGGTTGGCATGCACTGGCCGGTAGCGAGTCGAGGTGATGAGAAAGCCCACCACGCCCTTCTTGTCGCCGAACTCCTTGACGAACTCGTAGGTCGCTTCCGGATCGTTGAACGGCAGGTAGAGCATCGAGACGAGCCGCGGCTCGTGCGCCAACACGCGTTCGCAGAGCCAGCGGTTATAGGCGCGGGAGAGGGCAATCTCGATCTCGACCTGCGGGTGAACGCCGAGCGCGAGCATCGGCGTCGGGAACAGCACCGCAATATCGACACCGACCGCGTCCATCCAGCGCTTGGTCAAGGCAACGTCGCGCTGGTCCTTGCCGGGCGGCGCCTTCTCCAGGCTGCGTAGCGCGTAGCGCGGGATGCGTCCGCCCATGTCCTGATAGCCGACCATGGTGTTCATGAGGCGGGCGTTCTTGGCGTTCGGCTTTGAGCCGGCGAGCGCCAGTTGCTTGAGCACCGGATCGTCGAGATATTCGAGTATTTCGTTAAGCGACTCGTTCTCGTAGTGGTGTGAATCGACGTCGACGATCGGAAATTTGTCGTAGCCGCGCTCACGCGCCTGCCGCGCGGCATGCGCCAGCAGTTTCGAAGTGTCGAATTCTTCGACCGCCATGCGGCGAAAATCGCTCAGTTGCAGTTCCATGCTGTGGCCTTTCGCAAGTCAGTGATCCCGAGGCGAGATTGCTGCCGCCTAAGCGGCCATGACGAAGAGATCGTCGCCGCGCTGCACGACATCGAAGGGCCGCAGGCGCAGGCGCCGGTTGGCGGCGCATTCGCCGGTCTTGATGTCGTACTCGTAGCCGTGCCACGGGCAGACAAAGTGGGCTTCCTCGTCGGAGAATTTCTGGCCGCGCCATGATTTGTCGGTGCCAAGCACGTCCTCGACCTTGTGCATGATGATGCCTTCGCAGCACGGTCCGCCCTGGTGCAGGCAGAGGTTTTCATAGGCGTAGAATTTCCCCTGCCAGTGAAAAACCCCGATCTCGAGTTCGCCCCGGGTAACGATGCGGCGATCCCCCTCGGCAAAATCGGCAATCTTGGCCACAAAAATTTCCGACATTTTTCGCTAACTTCCTCGTGTTGCGGCGAGCGACTGCGCGGCAGCACCATGACAGGTGAGGCTCGATGCCTTTAAGGGTGCCCTTTTCGTCCCGGTTGCGCAATCGCGCGGTGGGTGCTCTCGCCGCGACGCGCTTCGGCGGAGTTGTCGCGAGAATAGGCTTGTGGGCGCAGCGCGTGCCGCCTATCGTGTTGCAAGTGGCCCGTTTCCGCGCCCCCGCGTCTGCATCGCGAGAACGGCACCAAGTCCCCACGCTTAGACCCACGCTAAGACCACTGTGTCGCATGCCAATTGGCCCGCCGCTTTGGCTAGATTCGAACCCGGTCGCGTGCGGAGCGCGCCCGCAAGGAGCAATCATGGCAAAACTGTCTGGGTTCTGCCTGTTCGGCGCCACCCGTCACGCTGCAATCGCTGGCGTTGCGCTCGTGTCCGTCACGCTCGCCGGATCGGGCTTGGCGCTTGCCGAAGACGATTTTCCGCTCACCGGCAACTATACGCAGAACGTGCCCTGCAAGGGCGACGGCAGCGATCCCGCCGCGGTACAAGTCAAAATCTCGCCGCAGGAAATCGTCTCCAATGTGGGCGTCTGCACCATCCTCAACACCAAGACCGAAGGCACGACCGTGTCGGTCCATGTGGAGTGCAAGCTCGCCGCCGGGCCGCTGATGGGAGACATCAGCTTCACGCCGCGGCCGGACAAGACGATCGATTTCGTCGATCGCGACGGCAACTACAAGGCGATCCTGCACCGCTGCCCGAATTGACCTGGATTCCTCCGCAGCGCTGTCATCGGCCGCGGCCCATGCTATGAATGCGGCAACGGGGCCAGGCGCCGGAGCTCAGGGAGAGCAGCATGAGCTTTTATCAAGGACTGCAGGCCGAAGTCGTACCGTTTCGCGGCCAGAACGGCGACCAGGGCGAGGCCTATTACGCGCGCCCGACGCGGGCCGGAAAGTTCCCGGGCATCGTCGTCATCCATCACATTCCAGGGTGGTGCGAGTGGACGACCGAAGTGGTGCGCAAGTTCGCCCATCACGGCTACGCGGCGATTTCGCCGCATCTTTATTTCCGTGAGGGCTCGCCTGGAGAGGCGCCCGACGATCTCGGCGCCCGCATCCGCGCCGCAGGCGGTGTCGCCGACGCACAAGTCATGGGCGATGTGGCCGGAGCAATGGCCTATCTGCGCGCGCAGCCGAACAGCAACGGCAAAATCGGCGTAATCGGCTTCTGTTCCGGCGGCCGGCATACCTATCTCGCCGCCTGTACGCTGCCGGGAATCGACGCCGCCGTCGATTGCTGGGGCGGCAACGTGATCGTCGACAATCCCAAAGACCTCAATGCTAAGCGGCCGGTCGCGCCGATCGACCTCACCGAAAAGATGACCTGTCCGCTGCTCGGCATCTTCGGCAACGACGACCACAATCCGACCGCCGATCAGGTCAACCGCACCGAGGCGGTGCTCAAGAAGCTCGGCAAGACTTACGAATTCCATCGCTACGACGGCGCCGGGCATGCCTTTTTCAACAACATGCGCGATGCTTACCGGCCGGATCAGGCGATGGACGGCTGGCGCAAGGTGTTCGACTTCTTGCAGCGCAAGCTTGCGACCTCGACCGCAAGGATTGCCGCCGAGTAGGACTCGCGAAAATTCGGAGGGCAGAATGTGCTCCTATATCGTTGAGAAAGCCGCGCTGGTTGGCAGCGCCAAGGGTCGCAAGGGCTGGATGCGGATCGACACCGCCAACGTCTATTACGATCATCCCTACTACTCGACGCTCGACCACGTGCTTGCCATCGACTTTACCAATGAAGGCGAGGGCGGCCGCGACCGCGTCGCAGTCGAACTCAGCGCCGAGTCGGCCCGCGTCCTGGTCGAGCGCATTCTCGCCGCGCTCAAGAGCGGCGAAATCGCCCACGGCGCGACGCCGGCAGCGTCATCGGACAGCGCGGCGGAACTCGCCGCGCAGTAGCACGATCATCGGGGACTTGCGGCTGGGACAGGATTTGGAGCCGGGATATGTCGCTTTCGACACAAGACGGGGTGGCCGCGCGATCTGCCGCGTCAGGGAAAACAGTGCGCGCTGGAACAACATCCTTCGATCTTGTGCCGCTGAGCCGGCATATCGGCGCTGAAATCCGCGGCATCGATCTGCGCGAAAAGCCGGATGAAGCCACGGTGCGCGCCATCTACCAGGCGTGGCTCGATCATCTGGTTCTGATCTTTCCCGACCAGAGGCTCGAGCAGGAGGACCTGATCCGCGCCACCGGCTTCTTCGGCCAGATCGGCAAGATATCGCGTCCGCCGAAATACTTTCCGAAGGGCTATTCGCGGATGCTGCCGGGCATCATGATGATTTCGAACATCCGCGAAAACGGCGAACCGATCGGCGCCTTGCCGGACGGCGAGATGATGTTCCACCACGACATGATCCATGCCGACATACCGAGCAAGGCGACGCTGCTCTATTCGGTTGAGATTCCATCGACCGGCGGCAATACGTTGTTCGCCAGCGGCTATGCGGCCTATGACACGCTCGATCCGGCGATCCGCAATCCGCTCGAGGGCAAGAAGGCGCTGCACCATTACAATTACGGATCGACGATTCGCGGCGACAGTCGCGGCACCGAAGCCTTCGCCGAACAAATCCATCCGGTGTTCCGCACCCATGAAGACACCGGCAAGAAGGCGATCTACGTCAATCGACTGATGACCGTGAAGGTGCTCGACATGCCGGAGGACGAAAGTGACCGGCTGCTCAACGCCGTCTACGATCACGCCGAGAAGCGCGAATTCGTCTATGAGCACGCCTGGCGGGTCGGCGACCTGCTGCTATGGGACAATCGCTGCTCCTCGCATGCACGGACCGATTTTCCGTCGACCGAGCGGCGGCTGATGCTGCGCACGACGGTCGAGGGCAACGTGCGGCCCTATTGAGGCACCGCACTGCCGACCAGCGGCGATCGTGGGCGGGGCAGCCGGCTCAATTCTGGCAGCAGCGTCTCGCGCGCGATCTTGTAGAGTTCGACGTCGCCGCGATTGGAAAGAATGACGACGCCGAGGCGCCGCTCCGGTACCAGACCGACATAGGCCGACGCATTGTCGAGGCCACCCGGCTTGTCGATGATGGTCGGGCCGCTCTGCGTATTGATTTCCCAGGCCATTGCCTGCGCATGCTGCGGGCCAAGGCGAAATAGCTCGCGCTGCGTCAGCTGCAGGGCGTCGCGGAATTGCGGGTCGACGCGGCCCTCGCCGAGGCAGGCCGCGAGCAGCACGGCGAGATCCCGCGGCGAAGTGAACATCTGGCCGGTGCCCGGAAAGTCGAAAAAGCCCTGCTGGTTGCCGGGTAGCCCGATCGGCTCGCCATCTTCGCTATAGCCCTGGACGGCGCGGCCCAGGAGTTGCGGGCTCATCAGGGCGCGATCGTCCGGTCCGCGCTCCGGAACGAGCGTCGATGCCATGCCGAGCGGCCTGGTCACGCGGCGGGCGATCAGATCGGCGATGGGCTCGCGATAGCGCCGCTCCAGCACGAGCTGCAACAGCACATAACCGGCATGCGAATAGATGTGCTGCTTGCCCGGCTCCTCGCCGTCACGCGGCGTCCAGGCATTGAGCGTGTCGAAAAATCCCGCGAGCGAGTAATACTCGCTGTCCCACGGCGGATGATCGCTCGGCAGCAGCAGACCCGACGTGTGGCTGACCAGCTCGCCGATGGTCACCCGGCGGATGTAGTCGCCGCGCAACTCGCCGATATATTTGCTGACCGGATCATCGAGTGCGAGTTCGCGCCGCCGCACGCCCTGCGCCACCAGCGTCGCCTCGAACAATTTGCGCACCGATCCGACATTGAACAAAAGATCGGACGTGATCGGTCGTCGCGTCGCCTGGTCGGCGAAGCCATAATTGTAGAACAGCGTGCGCCCGCCGATGCGTACCGCCACGGCGGCGCCGCCGGCGCCGTTCGCCGGCGCGAGCGGCGCGATGCTGCGCGCCAGAATGCTTTCGATCTGGCTGCTGAAGGCAGAGCGCACGGTGGCGCTCGACGCCGAAATCAGGACCGCGAGCGAAGGCACGGCGAGCAATGCCACCGTCGCTATGCCGCCTGCCGAGAAATTCCGCATGGCTGGGTCTCGCCGACTGAAATTGGGAGAAGTAGTGAGGCAATTGCGCCCGGAGCCGACACCACCGCACCGAGGCCATGCGGTTACCGCTCTGCACCGCACCGCGCTCCAATCGTTGATTCGCGGCGAACGCCGCCTGTCCGTAGCGTTCCAGTTCGTCGCCATTAAGGCAAAGCAGGTTCACTCGGTCAGTCAGTGAGGCTTATCGCACGCCACCCGCATTGACGATCGGACCACTGTAACCTTCGAACCGCTTGCGCAGTTCCGCGACCTGGGCCTCATTGGTGAGGAAATCGCGATAGTCGTTGGCGACGTTGTAGGACAGGATCGGCTTGTAGCCGGCAGGCGGCGGCAAATCATTGCGCGGCGACCACTTGCCCGCCTGCGCCTGTTGCGCCGGCTCGAGGAACCAGTCCATGAACAGCTTCGCCGCATTTGGGTGCGGCGCACCCTGCAAGATCGCGCCAGTCAGCGGCCAGATCGGTGTCGGGTCGACGCTTGGAAAATGCGATTCCAGCGGCATTCCTTGCTTCTTCAGTTCGGCGGTGATGTCGAGAATCGAATCGAAGGTGACGAGATTCTGCCCGGAGCCGATGCTGCGCTGTTCGCCGAGATGGCCCTGAATGAAGTTGGGCTTCTGGGCCATATATTTGTCCATGTAGCCCCAGCCGTATTTTTGTACGATGTGGTTGAAGACCCACAGCGTGACGTCGTCGTCGGCCGGATAGGCGGTGACGATCTTGCCCTGGAATTCCGGCTTGAGGAAATCCGGAGCGGCATCGGGCACGTCGGCGGCCGCGACCTTCTCGGAATTGTAGAGATAGGGGACGGCGTTCACCATCACCGCCCAGTAGGCGCCGTCGGTGTCCTTGAAGCTTGCATCCATCTTGTCGAAGCCGTTTGGTTTGTAGACAAGGAGCCGGTTTTCGCGTTTCCAGCGCACGAAGTCGGCAATGGTCTGCAGGATGGCGGCATCGACTTCGAGCTTGCCGGCCGCGATCTGCTGATCGATCTTTTTATCGAGTACGTTCGAGAAGCCTCCACCGATCGAGACTTTGATGCCCGGATAGCGTTCCTCGAACAGCTTGGCGCGCGCCTCCCACGGCGCAGTCGGTCCGCCGACGTAAAACGCGAAGGCGCCTTCGGCTTTGGCCTTGGCGTAGAGATCGTCGGCGCTCTGGGCCTGCACCGTCGCGATTGTCGCGGCAACGGCGAGGGTGGCGAGGCACGAAACAATACCGAAGCGTCGCGTGGCAATCATGGACGTCCTCCCGAAGAATTCTGTTTGGTGCGGATGATCGCTGCCGCGCGAGGCGAAGACAAGCCTCTTACGACGATAGTGTGCGCGTGCTATTGCAACCGCGGCCGGCGACGTGCCGCAGTCACTGACGAGGAAAACACCCGATGAGACTTCTCGCTTATCTTCTGGCCATCATTTGCGCGATTGCCGCGGTCATGTATTTCGTGATGCCGGCCGGCCAGTTGCCGACCATGATGCCGGGTTACCTTGCGGGCTCGGAGCATATTCACACCACCCACGGCGTCGCCGCCACGGTCGCCGCGGTGGTGCTGGCCGGAATAGGCCTGTTCATCGGCCGCCGCTGAGGAACGCGCGCCGCGTTCACCGCCGCATCTTGCGCTGCACGCGTTCGTCGAAGCGGGCGACGCTGACGACGACGCGCTCGTGCGTGCCGCCGCCGATGGTCTCGATTTCGTCGCGAGCCTCGACGCGAAAGGTGATGGTGCGGCCCTCGACGCGGACTACTTCGGCGCTTGCGGTCACGCGCAACCCGACCGGCGTCGCAGCGACATGACTGACATCGAGCTTGATGCCGAGGCTCTGATGGCCGGCCGGCAGCAAATGTTCGACGGCCGCGAGCGCCGCCGCCTCGATGACGTTGATCATCACCGGCGTCGCCAAGACCGCAATGCGCCCGGAGCCGACAAACGGCGCGGTGTGCTCCGGACCGACGACGATCTCGGCGCCGCCGATGAGGCCGGGCGTGATCTGGGACAGCACACTGCTGACGCGCGAAGCTTCGGGCATGGCCGTCTAGTTATGGCGGTGCGTGCGGCGCGGAATCAATGCTAAAATGCCAAACGGGCGGCTCAGGAGAGGACCTATGCCCCGATACGCACTTGTCGCCGCAACGCTTTGCATCCTGTCGCTCGGCGCGCCGGCCCTCGCGGTGACCGCCAAGGACAAGATAGCGACGTGCCTGTTCGGCGCCAAGGATCAAAATCTCCAGGGCGCAGCGCGCACTGCCTTCATCAAAAAGTGCATGGCGAACAAGAACGATCCGCGCGGCCCGGGTCCTGCGCCGGTTTCAGGATCGGTGCCGCCGCCCCCGCCGCCACAGCGTTAGGTGAGGGCCACAGCGGTCTGGACGGCTTGCCGGAGCGCCCTTGCTGCGCGACTATGGACAAAACCCCGAGGAAGGACGCCATGACCACCGCAACGCTCGAAGCCAAGACTACGAATCAGTTCGACGTCGAGGATGTCGAATATCTCCGCCACGGCCAGAAGCCACTGCTGGCCCGCATCTACCGCCCGCGCGGCCAGGGGCCATTCCCGGCGCTGGTGGAATGTCACGGCGGCGCCTGGTGCATGAGCGACCGTTTCACCGAACATCTACGCCACGAATACATGGCCTCACACGGCATCGTGTCGATCGCGCTCGACTTCCGCTCCGGCAACGAGGCGCCGTATCCGGCATCGGTGCAGGATATCAACTACGCGGTGCGCTGGGCCAAGCTTCATGCCCGCGACCTCAAGACCCGGCCGGAACTGATCGGCATTTCCGGCCAGTCGAGCGGTGGCCATCTCGCGGCGCTGGTGGCGATGCGGCCGCGCGATCCGCGCTATGCCGTGATCGCCTTGCCCGCGGGAGCGCCGGCGCTTGACGCCAGCGTGCGCTGCGCGGTGCTGTCGTGGCCGGTGATCAATCCGCTGTCGCGCTACCGTCATGCCAAGCGCACCATGGCGTCCGCCAATGCGCCGGATTGGCCGAAGGGCATCATCGCCCGGCACGACGCTTATTGGCAGACCGAAGCCAATATGGCCGAGGGCAATCCAACCATGGCACTCGAGCGCGGCGAGAAGCTCGAATTGCCGCCGGCGATCTGGTACCAGGCCCGCGGCGACGGCGTGCACGACTACAAGGACCCGGAATCGAGCTTCCCCGGCAACGAGCCGCAACGCTTCTGCGCCGCCTACAAAAAGGCCGGCGGCGACATCGAACTCCACTATATCGAGATGGAGCGGCACGCCGGCCATTCGCCGGACCTGACGCAGTGCGGCGACATGTTCGCCGACATGGTCACGTTCGTCGGCAAGCACATCCAGGTTTGAGGCCGCGCAGGCCGCGCGGGCCGCGCGACCGGAGACTATGTGGTGACGTCCTGGGCGATGGCGTGCAACGCCGTTGCCATGGCGTCGATCGCGATGGTGCCCTTGCCGATCAGGCCGTGACGCCTGGCGATCCAGATCGGATCGTTGTAGCCGAGCCAAGCCTTGCCCTCGGCGTCTTCCCAGATCAGGACCTTGAGCGGCAGATCGATGCCGACGGTCTGCTGATCCTGCATCAGCGGCGTGCCGCCTTTGGCATTGCCGAAGATCACCACTTCGGTCGGCCGCAGTTTCAGGCCGGCTGCTTGCGCATTGGCGGCGTGGTCGATGCGGGCGAAGATCGTCATGTTATGGGCGGCAAGTGCCGCCAGCAGCCGGTCCATCGTGTCGCGATACGAATAGAGGCTGATGAGGCTGATGAAGCCGTCGTGTGCCATGGTCGCCGCTCCGTGCGGTCTCCCCAAGGCAGCAAAGTTAGCACGTTTCTCGCCAAGCGGCCCCCGCAATGGCGGGGCGAATAGAGCGTCGAAATCGCGGCATCGCGGCAGCAACGATGATCGGGAGAGGGACGCCTAGTACCTCCCCCGCAGCACCGACTTCGGAGGTTCACAACGAAATCGATGCCGACCGGGAAACCGGGATGAGCGCCGCCTGCGAGCGCGACGCCGGAGCAACGCCGCTTCCGACTGAACCGACTATTGCTCCCACGTGTCGCGGCGCATGAGCTTGGCAAATCGGGCCCCCCGCGGATCAAGTCCGCGGGCAGGCTTTTGTCCGGATCATGCCTTCATTTGCGGGCGCGTTCGGTCAGGCCGCGGCGCTGACCTTGCCGCTGGTCGGGACCGAAGCGATCGTCTGCAGGATTTGTGAAGCGATCTGGTACGGATCGCCTTGCGAGTTCGGTCGGCGATCTTCGAGATAGCCCTTGTAGCCGTTATTGACGAAGCTGTGCGGCACGCGGATCGACGCGCCGCGATCGGCAATGCCGTAGCTGAACTTGTTCCATGGCGCGGTCTCGTGCTTGCCGGTCAGGCGCTTGTCGTTGTCCGGGCCATACACCGCGATGTGCGCTTCGATGTTGGCTTCGAACTGCTTCATCAGCGCTTCGAAATATTCCTTGCCGCCGATGGTGCGCATGTACTCGGTCGAGAAATTGCAGTGCATGCCCGAGCCGTTCCAGTCGGTGTCGCCGAGCGGCTTGCAGTGCCACTCGATGTCGATGCAGTACTTTTCGCACAGCCGCATCATCAGATAGCGCGCCATCCACATCTGGTCAGCGGCGGTCTTTGAGCCCTTGCCGAAAATCTGAAACTCCCACTGGCCCTTCGCCACCTCGGCATTGATGCCTTCGTGGTTGATGCCGGCGGCAAGGCAGAGATCGAGATGCTTGTCGACGATCTCGCGCGCGACGTCGCCGACATTCTTGTAGCCGACGCCGGTATAGTAGGGGCCTTGCGGCGCCGGATAGCCGCTCGCCGGAAAGCCGAGCGGCCGGCCATCCTTGAAGAAGAAATATTCCTGCTCGAAGCCGAACCAGGCACCGGGATCGTCGAGGATGGTGGCGCGCTTGTTCGACGGATGCGGCGTCTTGCCGTCGGGCATCATCACTTCGCACA
>Ga0335077_10007951_pt1 | contig 13151 bp, 13 predicted proteins | sample Lox_Sample_31_FD_207151 | JGI IMG/M metagenome (GOLD analysis project Ga0335077, IMG submission 207151) | Soil microbial communities from Loxahatchee National Wildlife Refuge, Florida, United States - Lox_Sample_3.1 | ecosystem: Environmental > Terrestrial > Soil > Wetlands | place: USA... | reverse complement strand
CCCGCGGTACATGTCGGCGTGGCCGTAGTTGTCGGTCATCACTGCCCGGTACTCGCCGTGCTCGGGAGCCCAGCCCGACACCCAGTGCAGCTGCCACCTCAGCACGAAGGTGCCATCGAGAAGGAACTGGTCCTGCTCACAATCCAGGACGATCCAGCGCCCGTCCTGGATGGCCTGGACTCTACCGCGTCCCACCCCGGTCATCGCGGGCGTGCCCGGGCCCATTCCGCCGGCGTGGATGGTCCCTTTCCAGGTGACGTCCCGGTAGAAGCGGCTCAGCGCCGCCATCTCCGGCCCCACGCCGATCGGCCGGGGCACGGCCGCCGCATCCCCGCGCGCGCCCATCGGGCCGTGCCCTCGCCGGTTGCGGTCACCGCTGGAGCCTCCGTCCGGCCGCGAGTTGTTCCGCCCGCCGCTTAATGCCCAGCAGACACTTGCGCATCATGAACGGGGTCACTGCGCTGAGCGGATGGCTGGGTCATGGCCGTGTCCTGGGCAGGCCCCACGCGAGCCCGATAATGATCACACCGACAGCCGCGAATACCGCTTCGAGCGGCTGGAACCCGATCCAGCCCAGCTCGGCGGCCTCGAAACAGACCAGCCCCGCCCCAGCGGCCATCGACAGCTCGCGGGCACACCGGTGGCCGCGCCATTGCCACCACCCGGCCAGCAGGAAACCGCCACCGACCAGCCCGGCCAGCAGCACACCCGGCACTCGCCAGTCGCTGAACGGGGTACCTGCCAGCACGGCCGGGTCCGCCCGCAGCAGCGACCCATCCGGGGAGGCCGCCAGCAGCACCCCGCCAGCCAGGCCCGCAGCCCCGGTCACCAGCTCCAACGTGACCAGCGCCCGCCGACCCACGCTGGGTCCCCGCACGCCGGACCGCCAATCCGCCCGGTCACGTCCGCCAGCCGGCGCAGCATTGCTCATACCCCGACACTGCAGGCTGCTGCTGATCCTAGTCAGGGCCGGAAGTCCCTCCCAGGGTCCTCGTCCACAGTCCAGGCAGCTTTGTCGTGATCAATGACGGGTATCCCTGAAACGTCCGCGGCGACTGGACATTCTTGAGGGGAACCGCGGCGGTCCATCTGGCTCGCACGGCTTCAGATAGCCGTGCTCGGGAGCCGTGAGAACTGCAGACCGTTGGTCCCTGCGGTGCAGGCGCAAGGACCCTGCAGTGGCTGCATCCGGGCGGGCGCGCTGGCGGTATGAAGCTGATCACCGCGGTCGTCAAGCCGGACAAGCTCGACCACGTCATGCAGGCCATCTCCGGCGCTGGGGCCCACGGGCTGACCGTGACCGAAGTCCACGGCTTTGGCCAGCAGTACGGGCATATGGCGCCGGGCAGGTCCGCCGATCTGGCCGATCTGAACGCCTTCGTCCTGCCCAAGCTCCGCATCGACGTCCTGGTCCAGGACGAGTCGGCCGGGCCGGTGGCTGATGTGATCGCCAAATCGGTCAACACCGGTGCCATCGGCGACGGGAAGATCTGGATCTGCCCGGTAGACAGCGTCCTGCGGGTCCGCACCGGCGAGCGCGACCGCGACGCCGTCTGAACAAGCACGCTGGACGTTCGGCAGGCCTGCAACACTCGCTCTGACCGTGACGCGCCTGCAGCAGCTGCTGGAGACGGTGCGGGCAGACCTGGAGAGATCACTCTCCCCGGCGCTGTCCGACGAGCTGCACCACCTCACCAACTGGCACGCGGGCCCGCGTGGGCTCGGCGAGCTGCGGGTGGAGTGTGTCAGCCTGCTCGGCTCGACCGGCGGCTTGGTGCTGGCGATGCTGGCCCCGCTCGAAGTCGCCGAACTGCGCCAGCACGGGAACCGCAGTCCGGCACTGCCCGCTGCCAACGACCGCACCGCTCGTCTGTAAACAAACATTCGCATCGTTGCTAGGCGATCCGGCCATGTCTGGTCGCGCCTTTCGCCCCCGGCCGCGAATAAGGCCAACGGCGCCTACCGGCCATCGCGGTGGCGTGGACCTTACCGATCTGGCTCACAGGCTTCGCGGGCCCGTTGCCGCGAGCTTGAGGACATCACCCACGACCGGGGCCGGCGCTGTTGTGACCGGGGCACGTTCCGCGGCCAGAGGAACGTTCAAATAGGCCCGAGGCAGAGCCATCACGGGAAATCGTTAGTGGTCTCGGCTCGTCATGCCAGCGCCAGCGGGCACCGCAAGGCGTTACGCACCCGCGGCTACTGCCGGGTCATGAAGCGTCACCGCGACCGATACTGCCGCATCAGGCCAGGGGAGGGTTTGTCGTTCTCGTTCCGCGGGACTTAGGGCCTGCAGAAACGGGACAGATGGACGTGTGATCGGGGCCTTCATCCATGGGCAAGCCCGCCCCAGGTCTCGTGAACTGGTGGTAACGGTAGCTGGCGGAAAGAGGCGATCAGGAAAGAGGCGATCAGGATGAGTGCCAGAGTGGCGGACGTGATGACCACGGAGGTGATGGCGGTCCGCGTAGACGCGTCGTTCAAGGAGATCGCCGCTGAGGAGATCCGCCGCGAGATCACCGACAAGATCATCATCCGGGAGTACCACGCCGACCCGGCGCTGGTTACCGTCACCGTGACCAACGGCGTCGTGACCCTAGACAGCACGCCGGAGGCCGCCATCACCGGCCACAAGATCGCGGACGAAGTGCGGCATATGGAGGGCGTGGTCGCCGTGCGTGAGCGAGTGAGCCACCCCCCGGGCGAGTCGGTCGGCGGTGAAGGGTAGCGCGGCGAAAGGCCTGCCGGGAACCGGTCGAGGAGTCACCGGCCGGGACGAGGTCGGCGCGGACCCAGCCGGTCATCCGGGTCGTGATGCGCGCAGTGCGCGTTGGCCCCGGACGCTGGGAAGGACCTGGCCCCGAGATGGTCATGCCGGGCGGTGCAGGACGTGTCCGGTGGTCTTTGGCGTATCGTCGGCGGGGTAGCTGACCCTGTCCCGCACCCCGATGACGCCCTCGACATGCCGCGCGGTGTCGATCAGCTGATGGGCGAGGTCGTAGCTGTCCACGCGGCCGGTGATGGTAACGATGCCCGAGGTGACGCTCACCTCGAAGGCGGCCGGGTCGAGTGCAAAGTTCCCGGCGATGACCTGGCGCAACACGTCGTCGCGGATCTGGGCGTCTGGCCTGGTGAAGACACTCAGTACGTCGATGCGGCTCACCATCCCCACCAGGTGGCCAGTGTCGTCCACGACCGGCAACCGCTTGATCCCGTGTTCATACATCAGCCTGGCCGCATCGGCCACGCTCGCGCCGGGGTTGATCGTAACTGCCGGGGCGCTCATCAGCTCGGCCGCGGTCTCGGCGGCCGCTTTCGCACGCTCGCCGTGGCGGCCGCTGGCCCGCAACGATCGGCCCGGCCCGGTGAACGGCTCCGGCCCGACCTCCCTCAGCAGCAGGTCGGCCTCGGACACCACGCCGATCACCCGGCTCGCCTCATCCAGTACTGGGCAGGCGCTGACCCGCCACCGGCGCAGCAAGACGATGATGTCTTTGTAGTTGGCCTTCTCCCGGACGGCCACAACGTATGTGGTCATCACATCTTTGACAGTGCTAGCCATCGTGACCTCCTTCTGCCCGGTCATTGGATGAACAGGAATGGCACTCGCCGGCCGGGGAGGGCTCACCTCCGGCGTTCCGGCTCGGCTATCCCGTATGGCCCCGATGTTGAGGCTGCCTCCCCATCCATGATGTCCGGTCCCGCCCTCACCGGGCAGGGCCGTACGTCCCAGGCCGACTACCCTTCCGGCATGAACGCCTGGCTTCCTGCTGCCCTGACCATCATGGCCGGGCAGGGCGGCGGGTCACGAAGACACCTGCGGTACCGGGCCGCTGGCGTCCGGCGCGGCGCCGGGTAGCGCCGCCGAGCACCAGCAACTCGGCACCCACCCATAGTCCTAGTGCCCGACCTCCGGGAGCTGGTGTACCGGACGCGGCGCCGCGGTGTGCCCTTGCGTCCTGGACGCGGGCCACAACGTGTGCTTTCCGTGCATCCGCGTGTGGCATCCGGGCCAGGCTGTGGCGGTGATGGCCGGGCCGGGCGTTCAAGGTGCCGGATCAGGCAGGGCTGCGTGCTCTGGACTTAGCGTGTTGCTGCGCTCAGTGATCAGTTCGCGGCAGCTCACCGAACTATGCCGACGGCAAGCTGACCGCCGGCGAGATGGCCGGCACGCTTTCTGGGGCGGTCCTGGAGGAGTGACGTTGGGCCCTGCCCAGGGCATGCACGGGGACGCGAACATGGGTAAAGCTACGTTTTTGGGAGGTATCGGTGACGGTTGCCGTGTCCAGCCGCGGGGAAAGCGCGGCTGGACCGTCCCTACTGGCGGCTGCGGTGGCCGCCGCGCTCCCGGCCGGTGATGTCCTGGACCGGCTGAAGAGCGGCACCGGGGGGCTGTCCGAGGATGAGGCGGCCCGGCGGCTGCGTGCGGTGGGCCCGAACGCGGTGCGTTCGCACCGGGCGCGGGCGCTGCCGGTGCTGATGAGCCAGTTGCGGTCCCCGCTGCTGGTGCTGCTCGCGGTGACCGCTCTGGCTTCGGCTTTCCTCGGCCAGGGCAGCGACGCGGTGATCATTGGGGTGATCCTGCTGGCCTCGGTGGGCCTGGGGTTCGCCAATGAGTACAAGGCGGCGAAGACCGCCGAGGCGCTGCATTCCAGCATCCGCCACAGCTGCCTGGTGCTGCGTGATGGGCACCCCCACAAGACAGATGTGACAAAGCTGGTGCCCGGCGATGTCGTAGACCTGCAGCTCGGCCAAGTGGTTCCCGCCGACCTGCGGCTGCTCGCGGTGGCGGGGCTGGAGTGCGATGAGTCCGTGCTGACGGGGGAGTCCCTGCCCGCGGAGAAATCCTCGGCGCCGGTTCACGCCGGGACAGCCCTCGCCGAGCTTGCCAGCTGTGCGCTGATGGGCACGGTGGTGCGTGCCGGGTCGGGCACCGGTGTGGTGGTCGCTACCGGCGGTCAGGCCGAGTTCGGCCGGATCGCGCTCGGGCTGGGCGAGCGGCAGCCCGAGACTGAGTTTCAGGTCGGCCTGCGGAAGTTCTCGGTGCTGCTCGTCCAGGTCGCTGGCGTGCTGACCGCCGCGATCTTCATCATCAATGTCGCCCTGCACCGGCCGGTGATCGATGCGCTGCTGTTCTCGCTGGCGATCGCGGTCGGGATCTCGCCGCAGCTGCTCCCCGCGGTTGTCTCGACCAGCCTGGCCGCCGGGTCACGGCAGTTGGCCCACCGCAAGGTTCTGGTCAAGCGGCTGGTGTGCATCGAGGACCTCGGGGATATCGATGTGCTGTTCACCGACAAGACCGGCACGCTGACCGAGGGCAGCCTGCGCTTCATGCGATCGGTGGGACCCGACGGTGCCGCCGATGACGGGCCGCTGCGGTGTGGCCTACTGTGCAACGAGGCGGTGGTGGCAAGCGGCCGTGCGGTCGGCGGGAATTCTCTCGACGTTGCCTTGTGGAACTCCCCGGCCGCGGCCCGGCAGGCGGGCGAGCTCGCGCGCTACCACCGGCTTGCTACTTTGCCGTTCGATCACGATCGGCGCATGGTCTCGGTCCTCACCGAAGATGACCGCGGCAATCGCATGATCATTACCAAGGGTGCGCCGGAGGGATTGCTCGACCGGTGCACCGATATTCCCGATAGCGCACGTGAGGCGCTGGACGCGGAATTCGCGGTCGGCAACCGGGTGATCGCGGTAGCGGCCCGGGAGGCCCCAGGCCAGTCCTCGATCACACCGGCAGACGAGCACGGCCTGCGGTTCCGCGGCATCCTGGTCTTCCTTGACCCGCCTAAGCCGACCGCCCGCGGGGCATTGCAGCGGCTGGCTGGCCTCGGTGTCACCGTCAAGCTCCTCACCGGCGACAATCCAGCCGTCGCGGCCAAGGTCTGCGCCGACCTCGGCCTGCCGCCTGGACAGGTAGCGACCGGCGCCGACGTGGACAAGGCGGGCGATCAGCTCGGCGACCTGCTCGCGCGGACCACCGTCTTCGCGAGGGTCAGCCCGGAGCACAAGGCCCAGATCGTGCGCGAGCAGCGGCGGGCCGGTGACGACGTGGCCTTCCTTGGTGATGGGGTCAACGATGCCGTCGCGCTGCACGCCGCCGATGTTGGGATCTCGGTTGACTCGGCCTCCGACGTGGCCAAAGACGCCGCCGATGTGCTGCTGCTGGAGAAAGACCTCGACGTGCTCGCCGACGGCGTGATGGGCGGCCGGCGGATCTTCGCCAACACCATCAAGTACGTCTTGATGGGCACCTCCAGCAACTTCGGGAACATGTTCAGCGCGGCGGGCGCATCGCTGTTCCTGACGTTCCTGCCGATGCTGCCCTCGCAGATCCTGCTCAACAACCTGCTCTATGACACCAGCCAGCTCGCCATCCCCACTGACAATGTCGATCCCGAGCAGGTCGCCCAGCCAACTCGCTGGGACCTGGGCTTCATCCGCCGGTTCATGCTCTTCTTCGGCCCGATCAGCTCGGTGTTCGACTTCATCACCTTCGGCGTCATGCTATGGGTGTTCCACGCCGGCCCGGCGCTGTTCCGGTCCGGCTGGTTTGTGGAGTCCCTCGCCACCCAGACCCTTGTGATCTTCGCGATCCGCACCCGGCGCATCCCGTTCTTTCACAGCCGCCCGAGCCTGCCGCTGGTGCTCGCCGCGCTGGCCGTGGTCACCGTCGGCGCCGCGCTGCCCGCCACCCCACTCGGTCATGTCCTGGGCTTCCAGGCGCTGCCAGGTCCCTTCTTCCTAGCCCTCACCCTGATGGTCATCGCCTACCTGGCGCTGATCGAAGTCGGCAAATACTGGTTCTACCGCTCCTACCATCCCCCCGTCGCGCCTGCAGCCCCACCGCCGGTCCCTGACCATCGCCGCCGCGTGCATCGCCGCGCCGCTCGCTTCACCACCCACCATCGCCTGCGCCCGCGAAGACGGACCACTGAGAGGTGACGATGCCACGGCCAGCGGCAACCACAAGCCTGTGGCGTGGGTCAGCGCACGACCAGGACGGGCCGGTCGGAGAGGTGGATCACCTGGTGTGCGGTGCTGCCCAGCACCAGGCCGGTCATGCCGCTGTGCCCCCGCGAGCCCATCACGATGACGCCAGCGTCGTGATCACGGGCGGCGTCCACGATCTCGCGCCCCGCCTGCCCGCAGATCGTGTTCCGCACCTCATAGTGAGCCTTGACGCCGGCATCGTGCAGCTCCTTAGCGGCATGCTCCGCTGTCGACTGCGCTTCCGCATTCGACTCGATCGGTACGTAACCGGCGCGGGACATGGCTTCCATCTCCCGAAGATGCAGCACCCAGACCTCGCCATCGGACAGCGACGCCAGCTCCCGGACGGCGTTGATAGCCCGCTCAGCGACATCCGAATGATCCACCGCCATGAGTATCCTGTCGTACATCGGGGCTCACCCTTTCCTTAGCTGTTCCGAGATGCTTTCTCGGCAACTAACACCAAGATCGGAAGTCCGGGACCCAATCGCCAGGGCCCAATGCCCTGGCTGAACAGGGCATAAGGTCGTGCCGTATGCCAGGCGAGGGTTGGACGTTTCCGTGCCAGGTGATGGTTGACACTGACTCTAGGAAACTGAGGTGACCGTCCATGGCCGGTCGGCTTTGATGTTACGAACTGATCTGCTGGTGCGACGCACGACACGGCTTCCGGTGGCCGCGTGCCAGGCGTTCCCCGCGGGCTAGGCAGTCGTTCCAGAGGGGCCCGTTTGCGGTGTCTGGGCCGCTTGTTCGATGTTCCGTTTGAGGACGACCAGCATGCGTGCCTGCATGGGCCAGACGATCGGGATGTAGACCCAGTAATTGGTGAAGCGTTCTATCCATCGGGGCCGGACAACTTGGTAACCGCTGATCACCAGCCGGGTGCGGCCGCCAGGCAGCTCCTTGAGCAGGAAGCCCCAAAGCCCTTCTGTGTAGGCCGATGGCCGCGGCTGCTTTGAATCAAGTCTGCGGCCTCGCAGATCGCTCAGCCCGTGCAGGCCCAGGAACCGGTTCGGTTCAAGCGCGGCGACTTCCCAGGCGTCCACCGGGCCGGTCCGTGTCGCGTACTTCACGTGGTGGCCGAGGGCGAGGTCCTGCCACTCCGGGTGGACTTCGCGGGCACTTGGGCGGCCGCGGTTGTCGAGGCGGTCCCAGGAGTACCAGCCCCCGCGGTCCCCGCCCATCTGGACCAGCCACGGCCAGACGTGATCTGGCGGCGCCTCGATGGTGACGGCCATCGTCGCCGCCCTCTCGCCGCCGGGGATCAGCTCGGCGCCGGGATATGGCCCAGCGACTTCCTCATCGGTTGCGCCCCAGTGCATCAGCCGAGGGCGCACCCACGCCGCGTAGGCGACTTCGGCTGCTGCCATCCCGGCCGCGACCACAACCGCGGTCTTGCGTCCAACTGCCATACGAACAACACTCGGACGCGCTGCACGGCCCTCGCAAGGGACCAACGTCACGATCTGAGCGGCCAGGTGATCGCTGGACATGGGCCCTACGAAACGGAGGGGACCATCCACGGCCGGCCGGTCTCGATGTTACGGATTGGCGTGGTGGTGGTGCGGCGCACGATCCAGGTTTTGGCGTCGTCGAGCTCAATCGCCAGGGTGGTGTCGGGGACCGCGATGCCAGGCCTACAGGCTCATTAGCCGTGGTCACAGGCCTTAGGCCCCGCTGCCGCATTCCGGTGGTCCGTGATTGGCCGAAGTTCCCCCCAACTGCGGGCCCGAGGTCCCTTGGGCCCAGGACATGAGGCCCTGCTGCCTTTGATAGGGCTAGCGCGACGCTGGGAGCAGTTAACAAAGGTCTGAGGCTGAACCCACAGCCCGGGCGAATGCAAGGAGGCTTGAAATGCGCAGAAGGACCTTCGACGCGCTGGCCGTCATTGGCGGGCTCGTCCTCGCTGTGGTCCTGGCGGTGGCGGGTGGGTTGCTGCTGTGGGGACACAACTTCGTGACCGACCAGGTGCACACCCAGCTTGCCGCCCAGAAGATCTACTTCCCGCCCGCGGGCAGCGCGCCCATCAAGGCACTGCCTGCTACCGACGCCAAGGCCATGACGGCCTACGCCGGCCAGCTGATGACCACCGGCGCGCAGGCCCAGACCTACGCCGACCACTTCATCGCCGTGCACCTGCGGGAGATCGGCGGTGGCAAGACGTACTCGCAGCTGGCTACGGCATCGCTGGCGCAGCCGAAGAACGCCGCGCTGGCCGCACAGGTGCAGACCGTCTTCCGCGGTGAGACGCTGCGCGGCCTGCTGCTGAACGCCTACGGGTTCTGGCAGATGGGGCAGATCATGTTCATCGGCGCGTGGGTCGCCTTCGGGGCCGCCGCGGTGATGCTGATCCTGTCGCTGCTCGGCATCGGGCACCTGCAGCAGGCAGCCCCGGAGTCCGAGGTGTTCCCGAAGATGGCCACCCGGGTCGAGGCGAACGCCACCTGACCGGTGCCCAACCCGACGTGCCCCTCGCTTAACGTCCCCAGCGGGGGGCACGTTCGGCGTTGGCGCGAGCCTCGTCCTGGGCCGAACGTCTCGCCGATGGGAGCGGGAGGTTGTGGTGAGCCTGGCCATCGAGAGGGACATTCGGCCCTTGGCCCGACGCCGTGCGTAGCGTTGAATCGGACGAGAGCCAGATCTGCGGCCGCATGCGCGTGAAGGGGGAACGCTGTGACTTACTTCCCGTCAGGACGGCCAGCATGATGGCGCCAGATGCCGCGGCAGCCTTGGTGTTTGACCGGGCGGGCCTGGATCAGCTGGTTGACGCGCTGATCGCCGATGGTTATCAGGTGATCGGGCCGACGGTGCGGGACAGCGCGATCGTGCTGGACGAACTGGCCTCGGCGGCCGAGTTGCCCGCCGGATGGGGGGTGGACACGGGCCCCGGCTACTACCGGCTGCGTCGGCGCGAGGACGCCGCGGTGTTCGCGAACTCGGCCGGGCCGCAGTCGTGGAAGCAGTTCCTGCACCCGCCGCGGCGGCAGCTGTGGTCCACCGGCGCGGACGGTGAATTCCATCCCAGCGAGCCGGTGTCACATCGTTACGCGTTCCTTGGCGTGCGCGGCTGCGACCTTGCCGCGACCGGCGACCCCTTGACCCCCAAACGGGGGAGTAGGCGCCTTCGCAGTTCAGAGACGTTCAACCTGGCGCACATGACGGGTGGCCACCTGCGGGCTGTTCGGCCGCATGGATACCGTGTGGTCCCAAGCGGTCCCCAAAGCAGCAGGGAACCGGCCCGTGACCGCCTGCACCTTGCAGGGGACGGCCAGGGTCCGGTTCGGGCAGGCTCCCGCCTGGCCCTTGTCTTCTGACCGGAGCATGTCGACCTGGCGTCTGGCTGCTGCGAGCTGGGACCGATTGGAAAACGATCATCGGCGAGCACGCACCCGGTGTGCGTGGCGAATAGCCGTGCTGATCTGGCGCAGAGTCTCGTGCCTGGGCACGGTGCACGCCGCGCGGGCCCTCCAAGGCTGAGTGGCAATCCTGGCGTCGTGCCTACGGCGCTGCGGAGCGGGACCGGTCCTGGTACAAGTCAACAAGTAGCCGATGAGCCTGTGTTTCCTGGGGCCTGGCAGCCGCGGGACAATACTGCCGTGACGGAGGGCAGCCTGGCCGGTGCTGTGTCCATGTGCCGGGCAAGCGGGGCCGCCGGATGGGATCTTGTTGACCAGGCCTCGCGGCTGGTACACGACAGGTTCACGACTTATTCGGTGTTGCATGTGTGGGAGCGGCCGGAGACCGCGTTCCGGCGAAGGCGGGGATTTTGCACCCAGTACAACGGTGCGCTGGCCCAGATCCTGCGCCGGCTGGGATTCGACGCATGGCTGGTGTACGCGGCCCGCGTTCGCTTCGATGACAACGCGGAATGGACCCTGGGCCACACGTGGGTCCGGGTGAGACTCGGCGGCGACGTGCGTGATGTCTGCGCGCGTTCGGCCAGCAGCCGGCCCGGGTCTGTCGGCTTCATCTGCGTCGGCCGGGTGCGTCGCCTCGGCCCGGTGGCCCGCGTCGCCTCGGGCGCGGGCACGGCCATCGTCGCCTTCGCGGCCGTGCTCGCAGGCCGGCTTCGGGGCCAAGGCCGACCGCGCTGGGTTGAGCACCCCCGCGCCGGCAACGGATAGAGGTCCGCCGCTAACCATCAAGCGGCGCTGGGGTTCCATCCCGGGATTGATCCGCCCAGCAGGACGGAGAACTTGAAGTGCAGCACCTTTGCGGCACCCCGGCGGTTGACGTAGAAGTCCGTCATCTCCCGGTACGACGGCTGGCCGTTATGCGTCAGGATGTCCTGCAGGCGCACCGTGACCGTGTATGTGGTCGGGTGCCAGCCGGAGATCGGGCCTGGCCGCGGCCAGTAGATGTCCAGCTTGCCTGCCGCCCATGCCCGGGGGCCACCCCAGTTCCGCCAGGCCAGCTGCCGGGCAATCGGCGCTCCGCCCATGCCCACGTAGATGTGCTCAGGGCGCTGAACCATCCCGGACCAGCCGACTGCGTTCGGCTGCACCCGCACCGGGACGCCAGCCGCGCTGGCCGGGCCCGCCGCGACCGGGCGGGCGCTCGTGCTGGGCATGCCGCACGCAGCCAGCCCGCCCGCGAGAACGGCGGCTGCGATGATGCACGAGATCTTGAATGCGCTGCTCAACTGAAGATTCGCTCCCTCGCCCCATTCAAGGACACGCCCTGACGCAGCGCCACGCAAGGGCCGGAAGGCCTCCGCGGTACGGCCGCCCGGCCAGAACAGCAGCATCTGCGCGCGGTAACACCTCGACGCACGCAACGACCGAACAGCCCGAATCGGCAACGGTGCCGCTTGGCTCGCCGATAGGACTGTCACGCAGGGTCACGGGCCTTCGGCTAACGACTCTCACGCTGCAGGGTTGCCCGGCCGCCCAGTTAGATCAATCGGCAGAACGCGCCCAAGGGCCTAAACGCGCGGATCATGAGCCTGAGCCTCGGCGGCCGCCACTATGGCAGATCGGCGCCGAGGGCGGGCTGTTCGCCCGGCCAGTGCGGCTGCAGCGGCTCGTACTGGCGCCCGCGGAGCGCGCCGACGTCCTGGTCGACTTCCGCGGCCTCGAAGGCAAGGCCTTCCTGCTGGCGAACAGCACGCCCGCGCCGCAGACGCGGCTAGGACGATCTCCTATGCAGTCGGTCATGCGTTCGGGCCGAGCTTGGGCGCCGCTTGTTTGGCCCAGGTCGCGGGGCCCGGGTCGTTCGCCGGCGCGGCCGGGCCGTTTGACCCTGTTGTTGTGCGCATTGATGGCCAGATCCTGGACTAAAGGGAGGGGCCATGGCTATTTCCTCACCTCCTCGCCGCGGTGGGCGGGCTGCGCCTCAGCGCCCGCGCGGCCTGATCACCGCCTTGGTCCTGGCTCTGGCCGCGGTCCTGGTCCTGGCCGCGGTCGTGGTGGCGTTGCTGGCCCGCGGCGGGTTGCCGGGTTCGGGAGTGCAGGGATCGGGCGTGGCGGCCACGCAGTCGCGTGTCCTGGCCACGTTCAGCAGCGTTGATCTGGCGGGCAGCAGCAACGTCATCGTTGCGGCCGGCGGGCGGCAGTCAGTTGTGGTGCACGCGGACAGCAACCTGATCCGTGACGTGACGACCCGCGTCGCCGCCGGGACCCTGGTCATCGGGACCACCGGCAGCTTCACGACCAGAAGTCCGATGAGCGTCGAGGTCAGCGTGCCATCACTGGCAGCAGTGACCCTGAGCGGCAGCGGCCAGATCTCGGTGACCGGGATCGACGCACCGCGGCTGACCATGACGCTGCCCGGCAGCGGCCGCCTCGACGCAAGCGGGACCGTCGCTAACCTCGACGTCACTCTCGGCGGCTCCGGCCTGGCGCAGCTCGGTAACCTGACCGCCCGCGACGTGCACGCAGTGGTCGCTGGCTCAGGCCTCATCCGCGTGACCGCCACGGCAAGCCTGAACGCGGCGGTGACCGGCAGCGGGGCGATCATCTACAGCGGCAATCCCCAAGTGACCAGCAGCGTCACCGGCAGCGGGACAGTGACACGCGGATGAGCCGCAGCGGGCGGCGAGGTCAGTGCTGGCAGTTGCGGTCACCCGAAGAACCTGGCTTGCGGTGGTAGTCCGACGAGTTTCGCCCGCTGCTCAACCGCACCGGCCTGCGCAAGATCCGGCTGCACGACTCCCGGGA
>Ga0335077_10007950_pt1 | contig 13151 bp, 10 predicted proteins | sample Lox_Sample_31_FD_207151 | JGI IMG/M metagenome (GOLD analysis project Ga0335077, IMG submission 207151) | Soil microbial communities from Loxahatchee National Wildlife Refuge, Florida, United States - Lox_Sample_3.1 | ecosystem: Environmental > Terrestrial > Soil > Wetlands | place: USA... | reverse complement strand
GTGCGCCGACATGGTGCTCGGCCATCAGCCGAATGGCCGTCAGAACCGGGTCCTCCGGGCCCACGACGTAGAGGGCCCGGCCCTTGCGATCCAACAAGTGTCGCACCGTGGTCATCGTAGGCCTCCCACTTGCGCTCCGAAGGCCCATCATACTCTCGGGGTCAGCGACTCAGTGCCAGTACCCCGGTCGGCGATAGTGACGGTGTAGCTGTTCTTCGTAGTGCCGGGACGGCGGGTGCGCCGCATCGAAGACCGGGCTCGTTTCAACGCCGGAGCGCGTCAGTTCCACCCGGACCAGCCGCTCGGCCCAGCTCACCTCGCGAATCCAGTGCGGGGAGAGCAACACTTGCTTGCCGGGCAGCCAGTTACGCGTGTCCACCACCACATAGCGAATGGCCCAGCTGCTGTCATCGAACAGGAAGTCCTCGACGTGGCCGATCGCATCGTCGGAGGCGTGAATGTGATAGCCGACGACCTCGCGGACGCTCCGCAGATGCACGTCCGTCGCGGACCCCGTGTCGCTTTCGGGGCGCTCCGCGGCGAGCAGCTCCTCGCGCAGACCGGGATCGGGCGGCGTAACCACAGGCATCGCGCCCCAGGCCCACATCGTCGCGTAGGGCCAATAGACCGGATAGCCGTAGTAGCGGAGATATCCCGTCTCCTGCTGCCGCGAGATCGGCTGCGCGGTATCGATGCTCGGGCTGTCCTGTACTTGCCTGCGCGTCAGCGCCGTGACGACGGCACGGCGCTGCGCGTCGACGCCGCTGATTGCATACGGCGAGACGAGCACCTTGCGCCCGCTCAGCCAGCCGCCGGTGCTCACGACCAGGTAGCGCACCACCCAGCGCTCATCGTCGAAATAGCTATCGGTTACCTCGCCGATGTCTCCATCGGTCGCGTGGACGTGAAGATCGCGCAGTTTATTGAGGCTTTCGAGCATCGTGCGGCTCCTCGCGGCGCTCTTCCGGTCACCGCAAGCGAGCAGAAAGCGTGCCCGCACGCTTGCATCTGAGACTGCGCCGTGGCAAACCTCTCCATGAGCTGTCCGAAGCCTCGGCAGCGGTGTCGGTGATCGGCTACGGCGCGCGCGTATTAAGTGCTTTGGCGCGCGGCGGCGCCAGCGCTGGCGTGCGACAGTTCAAAGTTTGAGCATTGGAGTGCCGAGTCGCGCAGCGCGCTGCTGTATCCGCCGCCTCGAGCCGGTATACAGCTACATATGGAATCGCCTTCTGAAGTGAACGTTGCTCCCGACCGCTTCGAGGTCGTTAAGGAGGACGCCGTCCTGCAGGCCGAGCTGCGCTCGGCAATCGCCGTATGTATCTACGATGCGGTCGAGGAGGCCGGCGCGCTCCTGCACCTGCGCTTCATCGCGCGCGGCACGCAGCCTGCGGACGTGACCGACACCACCCTCGCCACCGAGCTGCTGTTGCTCGATCGCTGCATCGAGGCATTGCGCGATGTCGCTCCCGGCGCGCGCAATCTGCAGGCGAAGATCGCCGCGCATCTTCCGGAGGACACCACCGCGCGCGTCGCATGCGAGAACGTGCTCACCCTCGTGGCGCATTTCCTGCGGGACATCGGCGCGACCGTACCGACTCCGGACGTTGCCATCGGCGCACCGCGCCAGCTCAAGTTCCGCCCCAGCATGGGCTGGCTGCACCTGCGCTAAGCGGCCGCCACCGCGAGCTCAATGCGCTCTAGTGTGCCGGGCCCTGACTGCCGGGCAGGCTCAAGTCCTTCGAATAGACGACATTCAGCGCGTTGTCGTACCAGCCGGCCACGCGCGGCTTGACGAGGTGCTTGTTGACGTAGAAATAGATCGGGATGAGGGGATGATCTCGCAGCGCAACGCGCTCAGCCTGTTCGAGCAGCGCGCGCCGCTTGCCGAGATCCGTTGCCGCGCCGGCCGCACTCACGAGCGCATCGTATTCGGCGCTGCGGTAGTGGGGCAGATTCACGCCGAAGTCGCTCTTCAGGTACTGCGCGAACGTGTAGGCGTCGTTGTAGTCCGCTACCCAGTTCGAGAGGAACACCTCGACGTCGCGCCGATCGATATCGGCGAGCAGCGACTTAAACTCGACCGCCGTGAGCCGTGCCTCCGCGCCGAGCGCCTCCTTCCACATCGAGGCTACCGCCACGGCAACGCGACTGTTGACCTCGTTGGCACTGTAGCGCAGCTCGAAACGCAGTGGATGCATGGCGGAATAGCCTGCCTCGGCATATAGGCGGCGGGCGCGTGCGATGCGCTCGGCCAACGGCAGGGCGCGATAGTCGAAGGACTGCGGGCTGTAATCGTAGATGCCTGGCGGGACCCAGCCGTAGGCGGGCTGCTCACCCGCGCGCAGCACATCTACCGTGAGCCGCTCGCGATCGATCACCATCGACAGTGCACGGCGCAGATTCGGGTGGTCGCCGAACGGAGCGCGATCGAGATTGAAGCCGTAGAAGTACGTCGCGAGCTGCGGCGAGACGTGCAGCTCGCCCGCGATGTGCGCGCGGATCCAATCGAGCTGGCCACGCGGCACCACGGCGGTGATGTCGAGCTCATCGGCCCGGTAGCGCGTGAGCTCGGCGCTCTCGTCGGCAACACTCAGGTAGCGCACCACATCGATGTGCGTCGCAGCGTCGTTCCAGTAGCGCGGATTGCGCTCCGCGCGCACGTGCGAGCCAGGCACCCATTCGCGCAGCACATAGGCACCGTTCGAGACCATCGCGCCCGGTCGTGCGAATCCGTCACCCGCGCGCGCCAACGTCGGGCGATGGATCGGACAGGTGCTCGGATGCGCGAGCAATGCGGGCAGATACGGTGCTGGTGCCTCGAGGGTGACGACGACCGTGGTGTCATCGGGTGCGGCGATCCCGAGTGTTTCCGGCAGCTGCTTCCCGGTGATGATCGCGTGTGCATTGGCGATCACCTCGACCACATCGGCATAGGGGGAGGCCGTGGCGGGGGTCACCAGTCGCCGCAGGCCAGCGACGAAGTCGGCTGCCACGACCGTATCGCCGTTGGACCAGCGCAGCCCGGGGCGCAGGTGAAAAGTGTAGGTGCGGCCATCCGCGCTCACCGACCATTCCCGCGCGGCGCCAGGGGCGACGTTCGCATCCCGGCCTACGGAAGTCAGGCCCTCGCACACGTCACGCAGAATGTCTTGCGCCTGTGTGCTGCGGGCCTTCTGTGGATCGAGCGAATCGGGCTCGTTGCCGATGCCGCGGAGGAGGACCGTCTGCGGCCGCGCTCCCGGCCGCGCGCTTTGCGGCTCGCGCCCGCAACCCGCGGAAAGGAGGGCGAGGGCGCCGAGCAGCAGGATCTGCATCGTGATCGGGCGCAGTAACGCGCCACTCGGCCGCGCGCGCCACCGAGCGGCAGACTCAGCCGCGCGTGCCGGTCGCATCATGCCGGTAGCGATGACGGTTGATCGTGGCGCGCAACGCGGCAGTGGCTTCCCGCGCGGCGGTTGCGAACTGCTCGTCGGATGAGCCGTAGAGGATCGCGCGCGAGGAGCTCATGATGAGCCCGGTGCCTTGGGACGTCTGACCGTTGCGGACCACCTGCTCGATGTCTCCGCCCTGCGCCCCGACACCCGGCACGAGCAGCGGTAGGTCGCCCACGATCTCGCGCACCTGGGCGAGCTCGCGCGGGTAAGTCGCCCCGACCACCAGGGCGCAATTGCCGCGCGCATTCCAGCGACGCGCGACGAGCTCGGCAATCACCTGATAGAGCTTGCGACCATCCTGCAGCTGCAGATCCTGCACCTCGCGCGCGCCGGGGTTGGAGGTGCGGCACAACACGATGACGCCCTTCGCCGCGTACTTCAAGAACGGCTCGAGCGAGTCGGGACCGAGGTAGGGGTTCACGGTGACGGCATCGGCGCCGTAGCGCTCAAAGGCCTCGAGCGCATAACGCTCGGCGGTATTGCCGACGTCACCGCGTTTGGCGTCGAGAATGACCGGGATGCCCGGATACCGCAGATGAATGTATTCGATGGTGCGCTCGAGCTGATCCTCGGCCTCGTAGGCCGCATAGTGGGCGAACTGGGGCTTGTAGGCGCACACCAGATCGGCGGTGGCATCGATGATGGCGCGATTGAACTGGAAGATCGGCGAGGCTTGCGCAGCAATCCTGGGCGGGAAACGCTCGATCTCCGGATCGAGGCCCACACACACGAGTGAATCGTTGCGCGTCCAGGCTTCGGCCAGCTGCTGTGCGAAGCCGCTCACGCGACGCGCCCGTGCGCGGCCAGGCTGCGCTTCTTCAGATGCACGAGCAGGATGGAGATCGCGGCCGGCGTCACGCCCGGAATGCGCGCCGCCTGGCCGAGCGTCGAGGGTCGCACTTCGTTCAGTCGCTGGCGCACCTCGGTGGATAGCCCTGCGATCGCCAGATAATCGAGCTCCTCAGGCAGCGCCGTCTGCTCGTTGCGCTGCTGGCGCTCGACCTCCTGCTGCTGCCGCTCTATGTACCCGGCGTACTTGGCGCGCACGTCCACCTGCAGCCGTACCTGTGGCCCCAGGCGCTCATCGATGCCTTCCCATGCGGGCACGCCGATCAGCTCGGCGAGCTGCGCGTAGCAGAGCTCGGGTCGGCGCAGCAGCTCGAAGGCGCTCTGCTCGCGCGTGAGCGGCGTGCGCAGCGCGCGGGCCGCCCATTCCGCAGGTATGGAGTGTGGTCGCACACGCACGCTGCGCAACCGCTCGACCTCTCGATCCGCAAGAGCGCGCTTGCTCTCAAAGAGCCCCCAGCGCTCCTCGTCGACCAGCCCGAGCGCATGCCCGATCGGCGTCAGCCGCAGGTCCGCGTTGTCCTCACGCAGCAACAATCGATGCTCCGCGCGGCTGGTGAACATGCGATAAGGCTCGCGCGTGCCGCGCGTCACCAGATCATCGATGAGCACCCCGAGGTAGCCCTCGCTGCGCCGTGGCACCCAGGGCTCGCGGCCGCGCGCCAGCTGCACGGCGTTGATGCCTGCGATCAATCCCTGGGCGGCCGCCTCCTCGTATCCGGTCGTTCCGTTGATCTGTCCGGCAAACAGCAGGCCGCTCACATGCTTGGTCTCGAGCGACGGCTTGAGGTCGCGCGGATCGAAGAAGTCGTACTCGATCGCATAGCCCGGACGCGTCAGATGTGCGCGCTCGAGGCCGCGGATACTGCGTACGAGGGCGTACTGCACATCGAAGGGCAAGCTGGTCGAGATGCCGTTCGGGTACACCTCAGTAGTGCTCAGCCCTTCGGGCTCCAGGAAGATCTGATGTGAGGACTTGTCCGCAAAGCGGACTACCTTGTCTTCGATCGATGGGCAGTAGCGCGGGCCCACGCCCTCGATCACGCCAGTGAAGAGCGGCGAGCGGTCGGTCGCCGCTCGGATCAGGTCGTGAGTTTGCTCGTTGGTCTGAGTTATGTGACAGTTGACCTGTCTTGGATGCTCATTGATTCGCCCGAGAAACGAAAAGACGGGGACCGGGTTATCACTCGGCTGTGTCTCCAGCAGCGAAAAATCGATCGTGCGCCCGTCGATGCGCGGCGGTGTGCCGGTCTTCAGCCGTCCCACCCGCGGAGCGAGCTCGCGCAGCTGTGTGGCGAGCCGCAACGAGGGTGGGTCGCCGGCTCGACCTCCGGGATGACTCTCGAGTCCAACGTGGATCCGGCCGGCGAGAAAGGTGCCCACCGTCAGCACGACGGCGCGCGCCTCGAAAAGCAAATCCGACGCCGTACGGACACCGCATACGCGTCCCTGCTCGATCAGCAGTCCCGCGGCCTCCTGCTGAAACAGTGTCAGGTTCGGCTGATTTTCGAGCAGCGCGCGGATAGCCTGCTTGTACAGCTGGCGATCGGCCTGAGCACGTGTGGCGCGGACGGCGGGACCCTTGCTCGCATTCAGCGTACGAAACTGAATGCCTGCCCGGTCCGTGGCACGCGCCATCGCGCCGCCGAGCGCATCGATTTCACGTACGAGATGACCCTTGCCGATGCCGCCCACAGCAGGATTGCAGCTCATCTGGCCGAGCGCCTCGATGCTTTGCGTGAGCAGCAGCGTACTCGCGCCCATGCGCGCGGCGGCAAGCGCGGCCTCGGTGCCGGCATGCCCGCCGCCGACCACGATCACGTCAAAAGGGTGCGCAAAACGCATGCAAAACAAGCTACTTCAAAGACTTAGAGAACCGACCGTCATTGTATGCCGCGGGTCCTGAACCGCCAACTGCGCACACGGCGCGGCGCACTGGCTTGGGCCTGTGGGGCGCTTGCAGCGCTCGTCGCCCGCGCGGCTTGCGCCGGCGGAATCGTGTTCACTCCGTGTCGCCTGGAGCACCCGACCCACCTCGTCGCGGTGCAGGCCGAGTGCGGAACACTGAGCGTACCAGAGAATCCGGCCGGGTCCGGGGGACGACAGATCCTGCTGCGGGTGGCGCGCGTGCCCGCCATCAATCTCCACAAGCAGCCGGATGCGCTCTTCGTGCTCGCGGGTGGCCCGGGCATGGCCGCGACCGCCTTCTACACCACGGCCGCAGCGGCGCTCGCACGCATTCATCGGGATCGCGACCTCGTGCTGGTGGATCAGCGCGGCACTGGGGGCTCCAATGCCCTCGACTGCAACATGGACGAGGAAGCGCTCTGGCGCTCCCCCGGAGCGGCACTCGAGGAGCAGACGCGCCGCTGCCTCGCAGCGCTGACTGCGCACGCGGCAGTCGCCTTCTACACCACCAGTGTCGCGGTTCTGGATCTCGATCGCGTGCGTGATGCGCTCGGCCTCGCGAGCATCGATCTATACGGGGTCTCCTATGGCACACGCGTCGCGCAGCACTATTTACGGCACTTTCCGCAGCACACTCGCGCGGTCATCCTCGATGGCGCGGTGCCGCCGCAGACCGCACTCGGCGCCTCCCTCGCGCTCGATGCACAGGCGGCGCTCGAGAATATTTTCGAGCGCTGTCGCAACGCGAGCGCCTGTCGCGCGCGGTTCGGGGATCCGGAGGTCACTTATCGCAAGGTGCACGACACGCTCACGCGGCACCCGGTCAGCGTGCACCTCGCCGATCCGACCACGGGTGAGCCGCGGAGCATGCAATTCACGCAGCTGCAACTGGCGACGGTGCTGCGCCTCTCGAGCTATACCTCGGAGCAGGCAGCAGTCCTTCCGCTGATCCTCGGGGCAGCGGGTACGCACGGAGACTATGGCCCGCTCGCCGCGCAATTCCTCATCGCGGACCGTTCATATGAAGACGTGCTCGCCTTCGGCATGCACAACACAGTCGTGTGCAGCGAGGATGTGCCGCGCTATCGGCAAGCGGCGCTCGACCGCACGCGGCTTGCCAGCACCTTCCTCGGCACCACGGAGCTCGATGCGCTCGAGCGCGTCTGCGCTCTCTGGCCACGCGGGCCCGTCGATGCGGATTTCCATACACCCCTGCATTCTGCGACGCCGGTCCTGTTGCTCGTCGGCGGCAATGATCCGATCACCCCTCCGGCCTATGGACGCCAGGTAAGCCTCGGCTTGCCGAACAGTGTGCTGCTCGAGCTCGAGGGCATGGGGCACGGACAGCTGGCCGCTCCCTGCGTGGATCGAATCATGGCGCGCTTCCTCGAGCGCGGCAGCGCCGCCGGCCTCGATCTCGCGTGCGCGCGGCGCGCCCGCCCCGCACCGTTCTTCACCTCGTTCGCAGGGCCGGCGCCGTGAGCCACGTGGAGAGTGGCTGACGTGATCGAGATTCGCGGGCTCTGCAAGCGCTTCGGTGCCGTGACGGCCATACGCGATGTCACGATGCGCGCCGCCGACGGATGCATTACGGGCCTACTCGGCCCGAACGGCGCCGGCAAGTCGACCACCTTGCGCATTCTGTACACGGTGCTGCGTGCGGACGAGGGTGATGCGCAGGTCGATGGCGTGAGCGTCACGCAGGCACCACTGGAAGCGCGGCGCCGCATCGGCGTGCTGCCACACGGCGCAGGCATTTATCCTCACTTGAGCGCACGCGAGAACATCGTCTACTTCGGCGCGCTCCACGGGCTCGCCCGCGCCGAGTGCGAGGAGCGCGCGGCACAGCTGCTCGAGATGCTCGAGATGCAGGACTTCGCCGAGCGCCCGGCCAACGGCTTCTCGCAGGGGCAGCGTTTGAAGACCGCGCTGGCCCGGGCGCTGGTGCATGGCCCGCAGAATGTGATCCTCGACGAGCCGACCAACGGGCTCGACGTGATGGCGGTGCGCAATCTGCGCGCACTGCTCGTGCGGCTGCGCGCTCACGGCCACTGCGTGCTCTTCTCGAGTCACGTCATGCAGGAAGTCGCCGCGCTCTGCGACGAGGTGGTCGTGATCGCACATGGCTCCGTGGTCGCGAGCGGCACGCAGGATGAGATCCGCGCGCGCGCCGGACGCAGCGATCTGGAGGAGGCCTTCGTGCGCATCATCGGCAGCGTCGAGGGACTGGCGTGAGCGCAATGCGCGTCGCATTGCGTCCCATATGGATCGTGCTGTGCAAAGAGCTGCGCGAGAGCCTGCGCGAGCGACGTACTTTATTCTCGGCGCTGCTGCTCGGTCCGGTATTCGTGCCCGCGCTGTTCGCGATGATGCTCAACCTGATGATTCGGCACGGCAGCAGCGAGGCCGACGCGCCGCTCGAGGTCGCCGTATCCCATGGCGAGCGCGCGCCCAATCTGGTGAGTCAGCTCGCCCAGTACGGCATCAGCGTACTGCGCGTCGATTACGATGATCGCGCCGCGCGCGCCGCCGTGCAAAGCCGCCGCCACCGGCTCGTGCTGCTGATCCCCGACGTCTACGCGCGCCAGTTCGAGGCCGGCGCCCCCGCGCCGCTACTGCTGTACGCAGACTCCTCCGACGGCACTGACGAGCAGGCCCGCGCGCGGCTGCGATCGGTGCTCACCCAGTACAGCAGCGGCCTCGCGCGCTTGCGCCTGCTCGCACGCGGCATCGATCCGCTCGTGCTTTCCGCGGTAGCGCTGCAGGATGTCGATGTGGCAACGCCTGCGAGCCGCTCTGTGCTCGCGCTCGGCATGCTGAGCTACCTGCTGCTGCTCACGATGTTCACGGGCGGCTTGTATCTGGCGATCGACGCGACCGCCGGCGAGCGCGAGCGCGGCTCGCTCGAGCCGCTGCTCACCGTACCCGTGCCGCGCGCGCAGCTCATCTACGGCAAGATCCTCGCCGCGTGCGCATTCATGCTGTTGTCACTGACGCTCACGGTCACGGCGATCGCGGTCGTGCTGAGCCACGTCGGGCTCGAACGCTTCGGCATGAGTGCCAACTTCGGCCCCGCGACCGCGCTCGCCGCCATAGCCTGCTGTGCTCCGCTGGCACCGCTCGGTGCGGCCCTCATGACCATCGTCGCCGCATCCACGCGCACCTACCGCGAAGCGCAGACCTACGTGGGGCTGATGCTGTTCGTGCCGACGTTGCCGCTCGTGTTCGCCGGCGCAGTCGGCCTCAAACCATCGACGGCTCTGATGGCCGTGCCCTTCTTGAGTCAGCACTTCCTCATAACGAGCCTGCTGCGCGCTGAGCGCATTCCTGCGGCGCAGCTGGTGATCTCGGTTGGCACCGCGCTCGCGCTGGGCGCGATCCTCATTGCGATCGCCGGACGTCTGTATCGGCGCGAGGCGCTGCTCGGCTGATGTTCGCGTCGTGCCCCCGTAGCAGTGAGCGAAAACGCTGCAGGTTGTCACGCGCGAAGGCGCGCGCCTGCACCTCGAAGTGATTCTCCCAGTAGCCGCGCCGCAGGCATTCCCTCAAATAGCGCAGCGTCGTAAGCCGGCGCGGCTCCCACTGCAGCAGCACGTGACAGTACTCGTGCAGCATCAGCACCGGGTCGTCGAAGAAATCCGCCGCGGTGCCGCGCAGGAAAATCCTGCGGCGGCGCGTGGTGGCTACGGCGCGCACGTGCAGCCACGCGAAGAGCGAGCACTCGATGACCCGCACCTCATCGAGGCACTCGACGAGCGCTGCTCCGAACAGCGCCGCGAGCGCGGCGCGCACATGCGGCGGCGGCACGACCGCCGTTCCAAGGCGCAGGCGCATGGAGTCGATGCTTCCCGGTGCTACTTTCCCACGCAGAAGCTGGCGAAGATGCGCCCGAGCAGATCCTCGCTCGTGAACTCGCCCGTGATCTCGCTCAGCGCCTCCTGCGCCTCGCGCAGCTCCTGCGCGACCAGTTCTCCCGCGCGCCTCTCGCTCAGCTCGCGTGCTCCCGCTTCCACGCTCTTGCGCGCTCGTGCGAGCGCGTCGAGATGGCGCTGGCGCGCGGACACAGTGCCCGCCTCGAGCGTGTGATAGCCCATGCAGGACTTGAGGTGCTTGCGCAACAACTCGACGCCCTGCCCGGTCAGCGCCGAAAGCGTGATGCGCGGCGGACCCGAGAGCGTGTCCGCGAGCGGTATGCCGATGCTCGCATCGCACTTGTTGAACACGAGCGTCACGGGCACGTTCGGCGGCAGACGCTCGCGCTCCTCCAGATAGGCTGCACCAGCCGGATCCGCGGGCGTATCGATCACGAACAGCACGCGGTCCGCGCGCGCCATCTCGCTCTGTGCACGACGGATGCCCTCCTCCTCGACGATATCGGGCGCCGCCCGCAGGCCAGCCGTGTCGAGCACGTGCAGCGGCATGCCATCGATGTGGATGCGCTCGCGCACCACGTCGCGCGTGGTGCCCGGGATCGCCGTGACGATGGCGGCATCGTAGCCCGCCAGTCGATTCAGCAGGCTCGACTTGCCCGCATTCGGTCGCCCGGCGATCACGACGGTCATACCGTCGCGCAGGAGCCGTCCCTGACGGGCGCTCTGCTCCACCGCGTCGAAGTGCTCCTTGATGGCGCCCAGCCGCTCGGTGAGCTCCCGATCGGCGAGAAAGTCGATCTCCTCCTCGGGAAAATCGATCGCCGCTTCGACGTACGTGCGGAGGTCCACGATAGCCTCCGTGAGACCCTGCACCATGGCGGAGAACTCCCCCTGCAGCGAGCGCATCGCCGCGCGCGCCGCCTCGCGCGAGCCGGCATCGATGAGATCGGCGATCGCCTCTGCCTGCGCGAGATCGAGCTTGTCGTTGAGAAACGCCCGCTGCGTGAACTCTCCCGGCTCTGCGCGCCGCGCTCCGAGCTCGATGGCGCGCGCCACCAGCGCCTCGAGCACCACTGCTCCTCCGTGGCCATGCAGCTCGAGAACGTGCTCGCCGGTATAGGAGTGCGGCGCGGGAAAGAACAGTGCGAGGCCGGCGTCGATCGGCTGCCGGTCGCGGTCTAGAAAGCGCGCGAAAGTGGCCCGCCGCGCCTGCGGCAGCTCACCGAGGAGGGTGGCCGCGATCTGCGGTGTCTTGGCACCCGAAACACGCACGATGCCGATGCCGCCGCGTCCAGGCGGAGTCGCCGCAGCTACGATCGTGTCCGCTCGCGCCATGCGAGCCGCATCTTACCGCCTCGGCGTCAGCTCTTCTTCTTCGTAGAGGCCTCGATGCGGCGGTTGATGTTCCACTGCTGCGCGATCGAAAGAATGGTGTTGGTGACCCAGTAGAGCACGAGTCCCGCCGGGAAGAACGCGAACATGACCGACATGGCGAGCGGCATGATCATCATGACCTTCGCCTGCACCGGGTCCGGCGGAGCGGGATTGAGCTTGTACTGTACGAACATGGCCCCTGCCATGATCGCCGGCAGGATGAATAGCGGGTCGCGCGACGACAGATCGTTGATCCAGCCGAAGAACGGCGCCTGGCGCATCTCGACGCTCTCGAGCAGCACCCAGTAGAACGCGAGGAACACCGGAATCTGAATGATGATCGGCAGGCAGCCCGCGACCGGGTTCACCTTCTCGCGCTTATAGAGCTCCATCATCGCGCGCCCGGCCTTCTCGCGATCGTCCTTGTAGTTCTCCTGGAGCGATTTGATGCGTGGTCCGAGCGCCTTCATCTTCGCCATCGACCGCCCGCTCGCCTCCGAGAGCGGATAGAAAAGCAGCTTCAGCAGGAACGTGACGACGATGATCGCCAGCCCCCAGTTGTGCAGGAGCGCATGCACCTTGCCGAGCAGCCAGAACAGCGGCTTGGCGAGAATCGTGAGCTTGCCGTAATCCGCGACGAGGACGAGCTCGGGAGCGGTCGTCGCGAGCTGCGCTTGCAGCTTGGGTCCCACGAACAGCTTGGAATCGAAGCTCTCCGTGGCTCCGGGCGCCACCGTGCGGCTGGGGCCGACCGCGGCCAGCGCATAGGTGTTGCCCTCCACGTTCAAAGTGTAGTGATACGGGACACTCGCCGGAGGCACGACTGCGGAGACGAAATGATGCTGCGGCGCCGCCAGCCAGCCATCGCGCACGTCGAGTGAGAGGTGCTGATCGTCGGTGCTCGAGATGTTGAGCTTGCGGTATTTCATGCCGTCGTAGAGCGCTGGACCGTGGAAGGCGTAGCGCTCGGCGTTGAAGTTGAACATCGAGCTCTTGGTCGGGCGATCGTTGCGCTGAATCTCGCTGTATTGCGCCGCCTGCCACGGCTTGTCCGAATGGTTCTCGACGATCTGCTGCAGCCCGATCTCGTAGGAACCGGGCCGGAACGTGAAGACCTTCTGGACGCTCACGCCATGATCGTCCGTCCACGTGAGCGGCACGCGCAGCTCGCGCGCACCGGTGCGCAGCGTGTATTCGCTCTGCGAACTCGTGAACGTCGCAAGATGATCGGGCCGCGGCGCATCGTCCGGACCGCTCAGGCCGGACTCGAGCAGATACAGTGTCTCCGGCGAGTCCTCATTCTCGAGCCGCACCGGCTCTGGGCGTCCCTTGACCTGCGGATACTTCGGCAGTTCGGCGCGCACGAGTGTGCCGCCCTTGAGGCTGATGGCCAGGTCGAGCACATCCGTGCGCACGTGTACCGTGCCTGACGCAGCGGCCGCGCCGGTGGCGGCGCTGCCGGGCGCTGCAATTCCGACCGCCGGCGCGTTTGTGACGGCCGCCCCGCTCGCCGCCTGAGCGGGCGTCGCACTGCCGGATGACTCGGGGTTCGATGCCGAGGGACTCGCTGCCGTCGAGCTCGATGGCCGAGGTATCCTCAGTCCAAGATCGGCCCCCGGGGCGTGCGGCCCCTTGGTGGCGCTCTCCGTGCCCGGCGCGGGTTGCAGACCGTAGTCGTGCATCCAGGCGTTGTAATTGGCCAGCAGCGCGAGCCCGA
>Ga0335077_10007949_pt1 | contig 13152 bp, 12 predicted proteins | sample Lox_Sample_31_FD_207151 | JGI IMG/M metagenome (GOLD analysis project Ga0335077, IMG submission 207151) | Soil microbial communities from Loxahatchee National Wildlife Refuge, Florida, United States - Lox_Sample_3.1 | ecosystem: Environmental > Terrestrial > Soil > Wetlands | place: USA... | reverse complement strand
TGGATCCGCCGGCTCAAGGGTTACGACGAGCCGGAGAAGTAGCCGTCTGCCCGATCGCCGTTTTGCCGGAACGGATGTCGGTGAGTCTGGCGTTGCTCGCACTCACGGCCACCTACCCCGCCGCGACCGCTTCCCTCACTGCCTTCTTCATTTTGCCCAAGCCAGTCATGGCGGTGTCCAACGCATTGCCTTTCCAATACGCCGGGTTGAACACCTCGAGCGACAGCACCGCGCCAGGATTTACGCGTCGTAGATTTCCGAGGATCTCGGTCATGGGCGCCACGCCGTCGCCTGGATACACGCGGTCGGCGTCGGTGATCGTGTTGCGCGGCGGTGAGCCGGGGTAGTCGTTCAAGTGGAGCACCTGAAGGATGCCTCCACTGAGCAGCCGCAGGCCTTGAAATCCGGATCCGCCTTTGTATAGATGAAAGACGTCCGCCAGAACGCAGGCCTTTGGATGGCCCGTCTCGAGCGCGACATAGACGGCCTGGGATAACCGGCTGAGGTTCACCGAAGGGCCCCAGAACTCCAGTTCCGGGATTACGCCCGACTGGTCGCCGACTTTGAGGAGGGCGCGATAGCGCTCGACTATGACGTCGAGGGCGATCGGCGGGCCATTGTTGGCGCCCGCCGGCGGCGCCGCGATCCGCTTGCCTCCGATCTGCGCCACCAGGTCCATTTCGCGCCGCGCTTGTTCCAGGGCTGCAGCGCGTTTGTCCGGATCGTCCACCATCCATGGCGCGAAGGCAATGGCGCTTTCCACTGTGAGACCGGCATCCGCGATGCGCTTTCGGAGGTCCGCAGCCGATCCTCCCTGGCGCGTGTAGGCCGTGAGTTGGCTGAGCCAGGGCTCGATGGCCTGGTAGCCTGCTTTGGCGGCGGCTGCGACGATTTCCGTAATGCCGAGTTTATAGCCCTGTAGGGTAGCGGTGTTCAGGCAATAACGGAAGGCATCGGCGCGATCTTCCGGGGGCGCAGGGGCTGCCGCACCCGCCCCGGCTGCGGCAATTCCGCAGGTTCCCAGAAAATGGCGGCGCGTTCTCATGGCAACTCGCTTTCCCGATTCCTCGGCGCGGCAACCCCCGCTGAGACGCCGCCAGTTCAAGACGGCGCTGAGAGCAGAGTCACCACTCGCCACTACTGCCGGCTACAGGAAGTAATCCTTCACCTTTTCGAAGAGGCCTTTTTCCGCGGGTGCATTGTCTTCGGGCAAAGTCTCCCGCAGCTGCTCGAGCAGTTTCCGCTGCTCGCGCGAGAGGCGCGTGGGGACCTTGACCAGCACGTGAATGTAGAGATCGCCGCGGCCGCCTCCGTTCAGCATCGGCACGCCGCGATGCCGCAGACGGAATTGCGCGCTGGACTGCGTGCCTTCGGGAATCTTCAGCCGGTAAGGCTCTTCGAGCGTGGGAACCTCCACCTCACAGCCCAAAGCCGCCTGCGCCACGTTGAGCGGGATGGTGCAGTGGAGGTCGCTTTCCTGGCGCTCGAAGAAGGAATGCGGCCGGACCTTCAGAAAGACGTAGAGATCGCCGGGCGCGCCGCCATTGCCGCCGGGCTGGCCTTCGTGGGCGAGCCGCACACGCGTGCCGTCGTCCACGCCGGCTGGAATATTCACCTTGATCTTCTGATGGACCTGCTGATAGCCCTGGCCGCGGCAATGGCTGCAGGGATTACGGATGATCTGGCCGCTTCCGCCGCAGGAACTGCAGGTCCGCCGGATGGAGAGGAAGCTCTGCTGGTAGACCACTTCGCCGCGGCCGTTGCAGGTGGGGCAGGTGCTCGGCCTGGTGCCGGGCTCCGATCCCGCTCCGCCGCAGTGCGTGCAGCGCTCCATGCGAGGCACCTGGATTTCGGCGCTCACTCCGCGCACGGCCTCGTCGAAGCTGATCTCCAGGTCGTAGCGAACATCTTCGCCGCGCTGGGAGCGGCTGCGGCGCCGGCTGCCGCCGCCAAACAGATCGCCGAAACCGAAGAAATCGCCGAGAATGTCGCTGAAGTCGCTGAACGCCTCGGGATTGAAGCCCGGCTGACCGGTGCCCTGCAAGCCGGCGTGGCCGAAACGGTCATAGGCCGCGCGCTTCTGCGCATCGCTCAGGACGCTGTAAGCTTCAGACGCTTCCTTGAACTTCTCCTCGCAGGTAGGATCGTCGGGATGGTGATCAGGATGGTACTGCCGGGCCAGCCGGCGGTAAGCACTCTTGATGTCCGATTCGCCGGCGTCCTTGGGGACACCCAGAACTTCGTAGTAGTCTCTTTTCGACACGGGATTCACTGCTTAAGGCCTCACGGCAACCTTGACCATGGCCGGCCGCAGGAGCTTGCCTTTGAAATTATAGCCTCTCTGAAATTCGCCCAGAATCGTCTGGTCTTCGTGGTCCCCGGTCTCCACCCGTTCGACGGCCTGGTGCAGATTGGGGTCGAACGGCTTGCCGGCGGTCTCGATCGGCTCCAGGCCCATCTTCTTGAGGCTCTCGAAGAGACGCTGATAAATCAGCTCTACGCCCTTGGCGTAATCGCGATCCGCGGTCTCGACGTTGAGCGCGCGCTCGAAATCGTCGAGGATCGGCAGGATGCTGCGCACCGAGTCCATGGCCGCGAATTGCAAGTATTCGGAGCGCTCCCGCTCGGTGCGGCGCCGGGCGTTTTCGAACTCGGCGCGGGCACGCAGCAGGCGATCGCTCATTTCGGCTTTATCGAGAAGAAGCTGGTCGCGCTCCGCCGTCAACGCGGCGAGTTGCCCTTCGGCGGTCTCCGCCGGCAGGGTGGTGTCGGGCGTCGAGCCGTCGTCGGGCGGCGCGGAACTGTCGGCCGGAGACACCCCCTCCGGATTCTGTTCGAGTTTGTTGCTGTCCACTTTTCTTAGTTTAACAAAGCGACCAAACGGCCCGGTCCACGGCATTAGTACTGCGCGTTCTCCAACGCCCGGCTGATCTGCAGGACGGCAGCCATGGCCCTCTCGTAGTGCATCCGCATGGGCCCCAACACGGCCACCTTCGCCGGCAGGCCGCTGTGCATCCGTACCGTCATCCCGATGAGCGAAAGGTCCTTCATCGCCGGGTGCGCCTCCTCCAGGCCGACGTGCACTTCCAGTTCCCCGGCGGGCTGTTCCAGAAACCGGTCGAGCAGCTCGATGAGACGTTTCTTCTCTTCGAGCGCCTGGAGCAGTTGCCGCAGCTTTTCGCGGGTGAGGTGCAGATCCAGCCCCAACAGGTTGGAAGCGCCTTCCATGTGCACTTCCGGAGACGTATCCACGTCCAGCAAGCCCCCCTGGTAGAGCACCTGCAGGTTGCGCATCATGGCATCGTAAAGCGCGCGATCCTCCGCCATGCGGCGCGCCAGTTCCCGCCGCGCTTCGCCCAACTGCCAGCCGCTGAAATTGCGGTTCACATAGTTGCGAATCGAGGTCAGCTCTTCCGGAGATATGGGGTGATCGAGCGCCACCACGCGGTTGCGCACAATGTGGTCCCGGGTGACCACCACCGTCAGCACGCGGCGGTCCGAGAGCGGCACGAGCTCGATCTGGTCAAGCTCCTGGGCGAGCGCCGGGATGGCGGCAGCGATGCCTACGTTGCGGGTCAACTCCATGAGGATATAGCTGGAGCGCTCCACGTGAGCTCCGATGGTCTGCAGCCCGCTGAACTCGCTGCGCAGCCTTTCCGTCTCGGAAGATGCCACGCGGCTGGCGGTCAGCGACCGCACGTAAAAGCGGAAGGCCTTCTCCGTCGGTACGCGTCCGGCGGAAGTGTGCGGCTGCGACAGGTAGCCATCATCGGCCAGATCCGCCATCACATTACGGATCGAAGCCGGGCTGAGTTCACTGTTCCGAGTCTTCGACAGGGTGCGCGAGCCGACGGGTTCGCCGGTTTCAATGTACGCGCGCACGATCGAGCTCAGAATCTCCTGATATCTGGTTTTGAGCGGCGCGTCCGTCAACATAACCCCTTGAAATACACTTCCCTAATCGGTATTGTAATCATCCTGAAAGTAAAGGGTCAATGAATAAACCTTAATTGACCGGCCGGCATCGTGGCGGCACTTCGAGCCCATCCTACAGCGGATTGGGCGGGTGCAGATAGCCCGCCAGGAAGCGGTATACTTCCCGTCGCGAGTCCCGCGCGAGCTTGGTGTCGGTGCGGTTGAAATAGTGGCCGCCCGGTGCATCCTGGTAGATCTTGTATTCGAACTTCTTGCCCTCGGCCTTCAAGGCATCGATCAGATGCTCCACTTCGAGCACGTTGACGTCCTCGTCGTTGGTGTTGGTGTGGATCAGCAGGGGCGTCTGCAGTTCCTTGGCGTGGTTGACGGGAGAGCGCTTGCGGTACTCGCCGATATCCTCGCGAACGGTCTTCCCGATGTGATAGGGCGCGGAGTACAGCGCCCGATAAGACTCCGGTTCGTACCCCATACGCGCCACGAGATCGCTCGCCGGGACACCCGCATAGGCGACGGCGTACGCCTGCGGGTGCTGGAAGATGTTCATCAGGGTAATCAGCCCGCCGTGGCTCCAGCCGATAATCCCCACGCGCTTGGAATCGAGGAAACTGTAGGTCTCCAGCATCCACTGCATGCCCAGGTAAACGTCATCCACTTCACGCCCGCCGTAATCGATCTGTTCGTAGAATCCCCGCCCGTACCCGGTGCTCCCGCGATAGTCCGAGGAGATGATCGAGTAGCCCTGTTGGATGAGTTCACGGAAGATGTGCGAGTCGCGGGTGTCGGAGTTGGCATGGATGCCCTGGTGGACGAACACGATCAGCGGCTGCGGCTTGGAGCGGTCGAGCTTTTTGGGGATAAACGTATACGCACGGATGATCAGCGGATTGTTTGCGCCGACGACTCTCGGATTGGCGACGTGGGCCGGCGGAAGGCTTGTATATTCAACCTTGTCCACCTCGGCGATGTCGCCGAGTTTGAGGTGCCACATCAGGTCGTCTACTTCTTTCAGGACGCGGTCGATGTCGATCCCCTGGTTCGGCTGGTTGGCCGCCGCACCTGCCCCGCCTGACGAGGCAGGGGGCGCGCCTGCGGGCCCGCCGGCCGGAGGTTGGCCCCACAGTGGAACGATCGTGAGTAACAGCCACACGGCTTTGTGCATGGCGATGCGCGATCTTACAACAACCGCGCGGCTCCATGCAACCGGGCGAGCGATGGGATTGCGAAGGGGGGAGATGTCAACGAAATGCCATCGAAGTCGGGTTGCAATTCCGGCACGGCAGGGTTACCATTAAGGCGAAGAAAAGGAGAAAATGGATGAGCGCTCCCGATCCCCCGCTCACCCCCGAGCAGCTTGCCGACCTGCGACGTCAGTTCGCCAAGTTGAGTCTTACCAGCCTGTACGACGCCTATCATGCAGCCTGGCTGCGCTGCAAGGCGGAGCGTGACGGACGCGCGCCACGTGCCGTGCACATCCAGGAACTGGTGCAGGTGTGGAAGGAGCTGCGGAAGACGCGCTCTTGAGGGAGCAGACTCTGAGTTTCCTTTAGCACGAATCCTCGCAAATACTGGGAAGGCTAGACTATTCAGGATGAGTTTCTTTGCTTTCCGACAGTGGACTCTGAGGGCTGTCATGGTATGCTTCCGCGATGGAGTTTCGGGACACCGCCCGCCACACCGCGCCCTGGCTGGTGGGGATGGGCGCTCTAACCTTCGGCTTTGTTGCGGGATTCGTGGTCACGGCGCTTCCTTTTCTCTTGGCCAAAGCGGGCGTCAGCATTGACCGGATTGCCGGCGTCAGCGCGGTCGCGATGTCTCCCACCTTCTGGGCGTTCCTGGTGACCCCGATTGTCGATGTCGGACTCACGCGGCGAACCTACGCGCTCATTCTGACGGGCGCGGCGAGCCTCAGCCTGTCGGCGGCGCTTTGGTTCTTCTCTCCCGACCGCCTGGCGGTATTTACCGCGCTGGTGCTGTTCGCCGAACTGTTCGTAGTGGTGCAAAACAATGCCGTGAGCGGCTGGGCTACCGAATTTGTCACCAACGACCAACGCGGCAAGGTCGGAGCCTGGACCAATGTCGCCAATCTGGGCGGAGGGGCGCTGGGCTCGATGGTCATCATGGGGCTGGCTTCGTGGTTCTCATTCCGGACTCTGGGCTTGATCGTCGGCGTCGGAATTTTGGCATCCGCGCTGTTCCTGCTGGGATTCCCGAAGCCGGTAGAGCCCGTCCTCGGGCTGCGCCAGGTATTCGGCGGCACGTTCCACAGTGTGGTGAAAACATCGAGGCAGTTGGAGGTGTTGACCGGCTTCCTTCTGTTTCTCGCGCCGGCCGCTTGCGTCGCGGCCATCAACCTCTTCGCGGGTTTGGGCGCCGACTTTCGTGCGGCACCGGAGCAGGTGGTTTGGGCCACCGGACTTGGAGCGGCAATCACCTGTTCCCTGGGCTCGCTGGCAGGCGGCTACCTGGCCGACCGCGTACATCGCGGAACGCTCTACATGACCGGGGGCATTATGAGCGGCGCGGTGAGCCTGGTGCTGGCGCTGACGCCTCACACCGCTTCCATATTCATCGCCGGAGTGCTGCTCTACAACGGCTTGGCCGGCCTGTGCTATGCGGCGTTTACGTCGCTCTGCCTGCAGTTGGCGGGAACGCGCAATCCCACGGCCGCCACCCAGATGGCGCTGTTTGCGGCGGCCTCCAATACCGCTGTCTGCTACATGACGTGGGCGGATGGGCGCGGCTACCGGATGTTCGAAGTCCGAGGCTTGTTCCTGGTGGACGGACTTGCTGCTCTGGCCGCCGCGATACCACTGCTCCTCTTTTTACGGTCGCGTGCCAGAACGGTCAGCATTCCCGCGGTCGCCGCCGCCCAGGAAGCCTGATCGGCTTCACTCTCCTCCCGCGACCGGAGCCAGAGCCATCACCGCATACGCGGTGGCGCTGTTCGAGATCCACTGGTCGTGATCGAACGGGAAGGCGCTCTGGAAATAGGGCTGCAGTTTCACGACACGGCTCCGAACGTACCACGATCCGTCGGGGAACTGGGTGTTCAAGAGATACTGCGCACCCTTGCGGTACGGGGCGTCGGAAGCTTTCAGGAAGCCGGTCTTGCGCAGGGTATACAGGGCCGCGGCCGTTCCGAAAGCGTCCGGATCGAGGAACGGCGTCTGCGCCCAGCCACCATCCTCATGCTGCCGGCTCAGCAGTAGCCGGCTCACCTTCCGTAGATCGGCCGGCGCGGCGCCAGCGAGCCACAGCCCCATCAGACGGTCTGCCTCATCCACGGTCGTTGCCGCGCGAGCGGTCAGCAGCCAGGCTTTGGCGCGCGCAATCCGGTCGTCAAACTCCGCCTGTCTTGCCGGCCAGCCGTAATGCTTCATCGCGTAGATGGCCAGCATGGTCCTGGTAATCGAGCTTTCCTGCAGTGGAGGACGCGAGCCCTGCCCGATCCAGGTCCCGGACGGGTCCTGCGACTCGGCGATGTAATGCACCATGACATCGGTGGTCACCGAAGCCGGCTCTCCCATGTCTGCGAGCCCTGCCAGGGGATAGAGGAACGAGTCGTAGCCGCCGCCGCCCATGGTGAGATACACCAGGCGGTCCATCACTCGCGGCCGCTCGGAAATCACGCCGTCCACCAGGATTTGCCGCAAGCGCGGCTCCGCCGACAGTCCCGCGTCTTTCACCGCCCCGAAGGCGCGGCCGGCGAACGGCTGATGATGGCAGCCTACGCATCCGCCACCCTCGCGGAAGAACACCTCGTTCGATTTCGCCAGCAATGCCGAAGCCCGGGTGATGGCTTCACGGGCATCCGGCTTGTAATCGGCGGGCCTCACCGGATCGGGCGGCAGTCCTTTGGCGCGCGCTCCGGCCTTCTCCAGCAAAGCCACTACCTCGGGATTGCGGTACTTCCGCGCCCAGTCGAGCGCCGTTTCCGAATTGCGGTCCGGCACATTCAGGTCGGCGCCCGCATCGATCAACAGCCGCACGGTGTCCGGATTGGCTCGATCGACCGCTGCCGCCATCATCAGGGCGGTCATATGGCGATGATCCACCGCGTTGAGCTTCGCGCCCGCCTTGATCAGGGCGGCGACTGTAGCCGTGTCGCCGCAGATCGCGGCATCCATCAGCGGCGTGATTTCGAAGGAGTCGATCGGTCCGTTCTTTACGCTTCCGCCGGTGGTGGTGAACGCGTTCACATCCGCGCCGGCTGAGATCAGCATGCGCGCCTTAGTTCCGCCATCGCATGTCAGGGAACTGTCGAGCGCGGTGACGCCAGACCGGTTGGCGCGGTGCGGATCGAGTTTCCGATCGAGCAGGAGGCGTACGGTCGCCTGGTCCTGGTACTCGGCGGCGCGGATCAGATAGTCCGAGCCGTTTGGCCGGACGTCCTGGAGGTTCGCGCCTTTCTCCATCAGGTAGCGGACGGTCCTCTCGTTGCCGGGCGCGCCTGCCGCCACCCAAAGCGGCGTCGTGCCTTCGCCCGCTTTGGCATTCACGTCGCCGCCTTTTTCCGCCAGCAGCCGCGTCTTTTCGAAACTGTACGCGGCGAGAATGAGCGGCGTGGCCTGCGACTTGTTGCGCGCGTTCGGATCGCCTCCGGCTTCGAGAATCATCTTGACTGCGTCGGCGCTGCCATAGAGCGCGGCGAAGTGCAGGGGCGTCCAATCCAGGCGGTCGCGCACTCCGGCGACGCCCGGCTTACACAGCGTTTGGAGCGTCGCGAGATCGTTCGCGCGGATGGCCCGGAAATACTCTTCCGCGGGCGGACGTGCGGATTCCCCTTTGTCCGCGGACCAGCCCGGAAAGCAGCAGAAGATCAGGAGCGTTGAGCACTGCCATGCGGTCTTCATGGGATCCCCTCCTTGGTTCGATGTAGAATACACCAATACTTTGAAAAGACGCCAGGTTTTTTTCGAATGCAGTACCGGGCAGGCTAGCCGATGCTCATCAAACCGACGGTGCCCGGATGCACAAGCAGCAGGGCTCGGGGTAAATTCCGGACGGCGGCGAAAGCAGCTTCCACCATGATCTGGTGTTCCTCCGGGCCGCGGAATCCCACCACAAATTGCGTTACGTCGCCGACGTCGAGTTCGGAAGCGGTCAGCTTCGCGGCCAACCGGGCGGCCTGCGAGGGGTCGAAGGTGAGGAAGTATGAATGGCGCACTTTGGACAGATACGCCGCCAGTTCCGCATCTTCGCTGGCTGTCACATCGAAGATTTGCCTGTCCCGCAGATACTCGAGAAACACGACGAGGGCATACCCGGAATACCCGAAGTCCAGGCGGTCACCGCCGGAACAGTCGTGCAGCGTCTGCCGGAATTTGTCGGTCGCCTTGGCCAAACCAACCGGCCTTTTGCGGCACCGCCGACTTGCGTAGGTCAGGGATGGCGGACTCCGGCATTACGTAGAAACCGGCAATCTGGGACATGGGCAATCACTCCTCATCCGGTCTCACAATGGCAGGTGCAGTTCGACTTTAGTCCCACCTGACGGCGCCGATTCGACGTGACAGCCGCCGCGCAGTTCGCCGGCGCGGTATTGCAGGCTCTTGAGACCGCGTCCCGAGCGAGGCTTCAGGAGGTCGAAGCCTCGGCCGTTGTCGCGAATCGACATCCGAAAACGTCCGTCGCCTGCCGAGATTTCGACGCGGACCTCCGTCGCATCTGCGTGCCGCGCCACATTGGTGACCGCCTCCTTGAAGAACAGCAGGACATGGCGGCGCAGGTCCGGCGCCAGTTCGATCAAGAGTTGGTCGTCCGAAGGCGCCAGGAACTCGACGCGCCGCTCCTCGGCTTCGAGGAGAGTGAACGCGACCTGACGCAATCGCAGCACCAGATCGGAGAGATAGTCCTCGCGCGGGTCCACCGTCCAGACAATATCGCTCATGGCTTCACGCAAAGATCGCGCGCGGGCGGCTATGTCGTCGAGCAACTGCGTGATTCTCAGACCTTCCTGACGCTTGGCAACTTCGCTCAGGATCGCGATCTCCGCCAGACCGGCTCCGACATCATCGTGCAGATCGGTTGCCAAGCGCGTGCGGACGCGTTCCAGGGCCAACAGATGATTCAACCGGTACCGATGCAGGAACACAGCCCCGCCGGCGATGGCAATCGTCACCATCGCCGGGAACCAACTTCTCCGCCAAAAGACCGGGATCACTTCGAATGTGACGGTGGCTTGGCCGGCGCTGATTTGGCCCGACTCGGTGATGCTGCGAACCGCAAAGCGGTACTTGCCAGGAGCGAGGTTGGCGTATCGCACGGTCTGCTCTTCGGAGGGCGCGCTCCAATCGCGTTCGGCATCTTCCAGGCGGTACTGATAGCGAAGAACCTCGCCGACCTCGAAGTGCAGCGCGCGAAATTCGACCTCGAGCCGGTTATGCCCCGGCATCAATTTGATGCCCCTCACTTCCCGTTCTCCGGTCTCTGAAATCGGGTATCGCTCGCCGTCCAGATGCAATCCGCGAAGCAGCGGGACGGGCGTCTCCGAAGGCCGATCGGGCTGGGGGCGATAACGGGCCAGGCCATACAACGAGGCGAACCAGATGCTACCCTCGCGGTCGCGCAACAGATGCTGGATCTCCCCAGGCGGAAGACCGCTGGAAGGGGTGAAATGGTGCAGAGATCCGTTCTTGCGGTCCAACCGGTCCACGCCGCGCCCGCCTGCGACATAAATGCGTCCGGCATCGTCCTCGGCCAGCGAAAATACGTGCACGCTGGATAGCCCCTGTTCGAGGCCATATCGGCGGATTTGCGGTTCCGCGGCTTCGGGATGCTCCAATCGCCCGATGCCGCCCTGGCTGGACCCGATCCACAATTCTCCACTATGGTCGACAAGCAACGCATTGATCTGTCCCCGAGGAACATCACGGGTGATGAGTTCGTGGGCCTCTTCTCGAAAACGAATCAACCCGCTGGGATACATGCCGGCCCACACATTCCCGGAGTGGTCTTCCGCGAACGAGTTGACGCTGGCCGGGTTCGCCGATCCTGGGAGCAGGGCGGCGGTTCGAAAGCCGCGCCATCGGCCGGTGGACCGGTTCCAGTGGCCCACGCCATCGGTGGTGCCGGCCCAGATGTCGCCGCGCGAATCCTGGAACAGGCGGAGAACGATCGGACCGGGCAATCCGTCGCGGACGGAATAGATGCGATCAGGCAACCTCCCCCGCAAGGCTCCGGGGTGTCGGGCCGCGGCATAGCGAAGAACTCCATCTCCGCTTGCGGCCCACCAGCCGTCGTCAAAATCCTGCAAGACGGCCGAGCCAACCGCCCACGTAATGCCGGGCCGGGGAACACGAAGCGGGAAGGGAACGAACCGGTCGCCACGAGGTTCGTTGAGTGTCCACTCCCCGGTCAGGGCGTAAAAGGCCCCCTGAGAGCCTTCGATAAGGCCGACCACCTCGTTGGAGGCCAAACCGTCGGCGGTGGTGAATTGGTCCAAAGACCCGGCGGCAATGCGAACCAGCCCCAGCGTTCCCACTCCTATCCACAGATTGCGGCGGATATCTCGAGCGATGCTTCTGACATCCACGACGGGTGAAGTCTCAGAAGCCCAGTAGACCCGGACATCCGGTGGGGAGGCATCCGGGCGGAAACGGACCAGGCTTCGGCTTTTGCCAACCCAGATCTCGCCGTCCTCGTCGCAGTACAGCGCCGTGATCCGTTCGTGAGACCGATCCGGAACTTCGCGCGCCGTCAGGACCCGGGGCGGCTCGCTGTGGGTATCGATACCGACCAGTCCCCAGCCGCCGGCCCACAATCGGCCATGCCCATCGATCGCCAATGAGTTCACGCGCCAGGCAAGGGGGATGGTTATAGCTTCGGTGCGTCCATTGGGCCGCCGCCGTAAGAACGCTTGATCGGTAGCCAACCAGAGGTTCCGCCGCGAATCTTCCACCAATGCATGCACTCCGACGTTACCAACGCCATCCAGGCGTGGCGCGGTCTCCCCGTCCTGAGGACGGAAACGGTACAGCCCGGCGCCCGTCGCACACCAGATGGTCCCGTCCGGATCCTCGTGCAACGCGCGGATGCTGTTGGACTCGTTGCTGCCGCCCACGTGAATTACTTCGAAGGGCGCCACCTTTCCATGGTCCCTATGAAACCGAGCCAGTCCGGCTTCGGTGGCGAACCAAAAATCTCCCGCGCGAGTCTCGATTACGTCGTTGACCAGGCGGCTCGGAAGTCCGTCCCTGGTGGAGAAATTGGTGAAATGGTAGCCGTCGAACAGGGAGATGCCCTCTACCGTGCAGATCCAGAGGTATCCCCTGGAATCGCGAACGATCTTGGTGACCCAGTTTCGGACCAGTCCATCATCAATGTTAAAAAGGCGGAAGGAGGGTTGCTGCGCAAGAAGCCAGTGAGCGGCCGAGAGGGCGAGGAGCAACAATGGTCGAAAAAGCAGTCGCATCGGGGTACGGGCACACCACCGTACGATTCAGGATACTGCACGCAGCCCGTCGCATATCCATGCGATGGTGATCGGGTTGGTGGGGCTACGCACGGGCCCGATATGGCGAAGGCACTCTTGCCTGGCACTCTTGCCTGCCCGACCGGGAACATCAACCATTGCCCGAGGTTTTTCGAGGCGCGGCCGGTACGTGTTGGTGGCGCGCGCGGCCAGCGCACATCAATTCACGAACCCATTCACATAGACTTCGACGTTGGCGGCCGCCGACGCCGCAATACAGCTATGTCCCTGGATTGGTCCCCACACCAGGGGCGTAGGGTAGGTAACTGTCTGGGTGGAAAAAGGCTCTACGAAGATAGTGAAGTTGAGCGAGGTCCCGCCGGTGATCGCGGAACCGCAGCCGCCTGCGCCGGCAAAAAGAGGAGCGAAAATAAACACATTGTTTCTGGCCGAATCGAAATTCGTTACGGTAATGCTGGTAACAGCAAGAGTTCCGGTATCGGGACCAGTTGCTAACACGAAGTGTTGGGGTGAAAGCGCGATCTTGCCATAGAAAGGAGTACTGGGGATCACGACTTCGACAAAAGTCGCCCGGATGGCGGCGGACACTTTCGGAGATGTCCCACCCCACCGTCAGAAGAATTTCCTTCTTGTTCCGTTTCACCATAAGCCAGATTTCCTTCGTTGTTGTTTCCCAATGTTTCCCAATGTGTCCGATGCCCGTCCGACTACCGGGTTCCAGTCGATTGGATTGCCAACAAACTGTTGCGAACCTCCCACGCCCATCAAAACTCCTGCACGAC
>Ga0335077_10007948_pt1 | contig 13153 bp, 13 predicted proteins | sample Lox_Sample_31_FD_207151 | JGI IMG/M metagenome (GOLD analysis project Ga0335077, IMG submission 207151) | Soil microbial communities from Loxahatchee National Wildlife Refuge, Florida, United States - Lox_Sample_3.1 | ecosystem: Environmental > Terrestrial > Soil > Wetlands | place: USA... | reverse complement strand
TGGGGACGATGAAGACCGGCGTCCCGACCTGTACGCGGGTGTAGAGCCATTCGGCCGACGGCACCTGCATCCGGATGCAGCCGTGCGACTCGGAATGACCGATCGACCATGGCTCGTCGGTGCCGTGGATGCCGACGCCGGGCGCGCTCAGTCCCATCCAGCGCGTCCCGAGCGGGTTGTCCGGCCCGGGCGGGACAGGCTTGAGCCCTTTCGCCCACGCGTCCTGCGTCGGCGGGTACCACCACGGGTTCAGCTCCTTGACGACGATCTGGAAGCGCCCGAGCGGCGACGGATAGGCCGGCTGTCCGGTCGCGACGGGGAAGGTGCGGACGAGACGCGTGCCGCGGTAGAGCATCAGCCGGTTCAGGCCGCGGTGGATCACGATCACCGACGTCGTCTTCGGCGTCGCTGCGGCGAGCTTGCGCAGCGGGACGAAGATCGTCGTGCGGACGCCGTCGCGGATCGCGTCGCGGATCAGGTTCGCCGTCGCCACGCGCAGGAGCTTCCGGCCGGTGGCCCCGTGCGTGAAGAACGGCCGGTCGTGACGCAGGACGAGCCGCCCGGAGACGGGAGTGCCGGCGGTCTTCTTCGCCAGCGCCGCGACCCACGCCCGGACGTCCTGGACGTTGACGCTCCCCTGCAGCGGTATCGCCGCGTCGGGCGCCGCGGCGAGCGCGGTCTGGACGGCCGCGGCGAGCGGCAGCGACAGGTCGAAGCGCCTCGGGAGCACGCTCACGTTCCTGTGGCCAACGTGGAGCACGAGCGGCTGTGTGTACGCCTCCAGCACCGCCTGCGTCGCGTCGTCCGAGGTCATGCCGCCGACGGAGACGGGGCCGATCGTGACGCCGTCGGCGATCGTCGTCGCCGCCGTCGTCGTCGTCGTGCCGCCGTCGGCGCGCGCACTGCCCGCCGCGGCGCCGAGTGCGCAGGCGGCGGCGAGACAGAGGATCAGAGCGGCGCGACTCGGGACCACGCGCCCCGATGATAGCCCGTCGTCATACGCGTCAAGCCGTCAGGTCCGCCGGATGACGACGACGGCGAGATCGTCGGAAAGCGCGCGCCCCCGGCGAACTCGCGGGCGTCCGAGGCGACCGCGGCGGCCAGCTCGCGGGCCGGCAGGCCGGCGTGCTCCGCCAGGAGACGGTCGAGGCGGTCGTCGCCGTAGAGCTCGCCGTCGCGCCTCGCCTCGACCACGCCGTCGGTGTAGAGGACGAGCGCGCCGCCGGGCGGCAGCTCCGCCTGCACCTCGGCGTACTCCTGGCCGGCATCGACTCCGAGGACGAGGCCGTGCGCCTCGAGCGCGCGCGTCTCCCCGCCCGGGAGGACGAGCCGCGGCGACGGATGGCCTCCGCTCGCGCAGGCGACGCGGCCCGTGGCCCCATCGACGACGACGTACGCCATCGTGATGAACTTCCCGCTCCCGATCTCGGAGCCGAGTCGCCCTCGTGGAGCGCCGCGGCGAGCGCCTCGCCCGCGAGCTCGAGCGCGGGAGGCGCGAGCGACGCGACCGCGCCCTTCGAGGCGGTCGCGAAGGTGAGCGCCCGCACGAGGGCGGCGAGCGTCGACGCCTGCGGAGGCGGCGTCGCAGGATCGCGGTCGAGCAGCGACGTAACACCGGAAGCATTCCGGCCGCAAGTCCCGCGCGGTCTTCTAGACTCAGGCCGTGGCCGAGGCTCTGCCCAGCACGAAGCCGGCTCGCGAGGAGCCGCCGGTCGACATGTCGCTCGTCCGGCTCCGCTACCGGCATCACCGGCGGCGGCGCAACGTGCGCATCGGACGGCGGATCGAGAGCCGCCTCGCGCATTACCGCTTCTACGTTGTCCTCGGCGTCCTCCTTGCGATGGGCGGGGTGTTCGCCGCCGGGACGCTGAAGGAGATCCACCGCCTGTTCGGCTTCTAGAGCCGTTCTGCCCGCAAGTCGCGGCGGGAGCCGCGGTGCGGCCCTCATCGACCTGCCCCCGGCACGCCGTTGCTCTACTCTCCCCCTACAGCGCCTGTGCAAACTCCCGAGTCAGCGCCGTCCCTTCCGCCCGAGCCGCGCGCTCGCCGCCGCCCGCCGCGCCGCACGCCCGCCGTCGCGGACTGGAGCGAGCGTCTCGCATGGCTCTCCGGCCTCGTCCTCGCCGTCTCGGCTTTCACGGACTGGTACTCGGGGACGCTGCCGAACGGACTGACGCTCTCGGTCACCGGCTGGCACACCGGAGGGCTCGGCAAGCTCGTGTTCTTCATCGGGCTCCTGACGCTGATTCTCGAGGCGTTGCGCGAGGCCCGGATCGGGCTGCCGCCCGAGGTGCCGGAGCGCCTCGTCCTCGTCGCGCTCGGCGCGCTCGCGACGATCTTCGTCCTGATCCGTTCGCTCTCCGTTCCCGACGCCTACTTCGCGAACGGATCGCGAGGCGTCGGCCTCTACATCGCGCTCCTTGCGGCGCTCGCCCTGCTCGGGACCGGGCTGCTGCGCACGGCCGAAGAGCTCTAGCGCGAGGCGGCAGAAATCGGGCGGGCATGTCTCTTCGTGCTCGATCGTTCCGACCTGCGTGAAGCCTCGTCTCGTTGGAATCAACCACGTCGCACTGCAGGTGGACGATCTCGAGGAGGCCGTCGTCTTCTATACGGCTCTCTTCGAGCCGACGGCCGTCGATCGCAACGAGCCAGATGCCGCGTTTCTCGAGATCGGCGACCAGTTCCTCGCCCTGTTCGAGCGCGGCTCGCGTGAAGAGGAGCCTCATTTCGGGCTCGTTGTGGACGACAAGGCGGCGGCGCGGCAGGCGCTCGAAGCGGCCGGCGTACAGATCCTCCCCGGCCGCAGGCTCGACTTCCTCGACCCCAGCGGAAACCGGGTCCAAGTGGTGCAGTACGGCGAGATCCAGTTCACGAAGACCTCACGCGTGCTCGAGGGGATGGGCTTACAGCTCGGCAAGTCCGAGCGGGCGCTCGAAGAGCTGCGAGCAAAGAACCTCGCCGACTAGGACGGCCGCCTGACATTCCCGAGCGGCGGCCCAGACGTTCAGGCACAGTGGTTTCCGACCGGGCAGCGCTGGAACCTCGCGAAGCCGAGTCGGATCGAGGTGAGCGAGCCGAAGGGCGACCAGACGGTCCTGAAGAGATGTCCCTTGCTGCAGCGGACGACGACCTTGCCCGCCAGCGCCGGACGGCCTCTGGCTCTCGCGAAGCCGATCCTCCCGAGCACGATGGCGGCGACGACGGGCAGCGCGATCGTGAGCGACGCGTGGTAGCCGGAGGCGATGAGGATCTGACAGAGCATCGACGCCGGCCCGGAGGTCAGCCGCGCCTGCGGAGGACGACGCGTGCCGCCGCGACGCTCACGGCCCAGACCGGCACCATCGTGATCAGGAACGGCCGAAGCGTGTCGCTCGCGGAGTGCGACTGACCGTCGAAGGCGTGGAAGACCAGCACGGTGCCGGCGAACAGCAGGGCGGCGCGGGCGGCTAGACCGGGACGACCGCCTTCGTCTGCTCGACGAGCGCCTGCAGGTCGAACGGCTTCCCGACGAAGCCGCGGGCGCCGCTCGACGCCGCCTGGCGCTGCGCCTCCTCGTCGACCTGGCCGCTGAACATCACGACCGGGATCACCCCCGACCCGTAGCGCTCCTGGATGCGCCGCAACATCTCCCAGCCGTCGACGTGCGGCATCATCACGTCGAGGAGGACGAGATCGGGCCGGCGCGACTCGATCGACGTCATCCCCTCCTCCGCGCTCGCCGCCTCGTGGACGGAGTACCCCTCGAGCTCGAGCGTGACCCGAACGAGCTCGCGCACGCGCTCGTCGTCGTCCACGAGCAGGATCGCCGGGCCGGACTGCTGGCGCGCGGACCCGGAGCGCGCCAGGAAGGCCTCGAGATCGCCGCGCCGGTAGCGGCGGTGTCCGCCGGGCGTGTAGAACGCCGGCACCCGGCCCTGGTCCGACCATTTGCGCATCGTGCTCTGCGCGACGCCGAGGAAGCGCGCGGCCCGCCCGAGCGTGAGCCACTCGGGGTCGCTGCGCCCGCTGTCCTCGCGGTAGCTCATCGGCGGGAACTTGTCCAAAGCTCCCACTTTTTACACCAGGATGTAGGACAGGCTCACGGCTCGTAGTCGAGCGCGCCGCGCGCGTAGGCGTGGAACGCGGCCGCCAGCACCGCCGCGAAGTCGCGCGCCCAGCCGGCCGCCGTCGCGCGCTCCTCCAGCAGCTCACGCGCCCAGCGCTCGGCCTGCGCGTAGGCCGGGGCGAGCTCGGCGACGGTGAACGTCTGCCCCACGCGCTTGCGCAGCTCGTCGAGGACGAGCTCGAGCTGCTCGAGCGCCCGCGCATAACGGCGCGGGTCGTCGCGGAGGGACTCGAGGCGTCGCGTGCCCTCGTACCACTCCTGCCTCATGACCTCGACCGCGCTCACTCGGCCAGCGTAGACACGGTGCAGCAGCGCTCGGGCCAGAGCGGCTCGACGTCGGCGAGGATCCGGTCGCCGAGCTCGTACCCCGGCCGCGCGAGCGCGAAGGCGGCGTGCGCGTGCAGGCACTTCAGGCTGCCGCCGCGGCGCGAGCCGCCGACGCCGTAGTCGAGCGAGGCGCCGCTGTCGCGGCCGCGCTCTTCGCCTGCGAGCTCCCGGCGAAGCCGCCGCTGCTCCTCGTCGGCCGCGGCGAGGCTCGCCGCGAGCGCCGGATCGTCGCGGGCCGCGGCGCTCCAGCGCTCTACGCCGCCGTCCGCCTCGAGCCTGGAGATCGCAGCGACGAGGTGGCGGCACGTGACGTAGTACGTCGTCGGGAACGGCGCGCCGTCGCGCCCGTACGGCGCCTGCTCGGTGACGGCCGGCGCGCCGAACGGGCAGCGAACGGCGACGCGGCGGAACGCGCGCGGCTCGCGGCCGAGCTGGCGCGCGACGAGCTCCAGATCGCTACCGCTAGCCGTGGGCATGGCCCGAAGCATGCTGCTTGCGCCGCCACTCCGGGATGTTCTTGACGATGAAGAGGTGCTCGCCGGGACGGATGTAGCCGAGCGACCGCGCCTCCGCCTCGAGCACCGCAGTCGACGCCGAGCGTTCGAGGCGGCGCTCGAGCGAGCGCTGCCTCGCCTGCAGCCGGTGCACCGTCGCCGCCTGCGCCGCCTGCTGGCCCCGCGCGTCCACGTACGCGCGGAGCGGTCGGTAGTAGAGGAGCGCGACGAGGACGAGCACCCCGAGCGCCACCCAGCGGCGCACGACGCCCCTACGCGTGCGGAGACGGCCCTTTGTCGCAGGCATCGGCCCCGAGTTCGCGGCCGACACGGGCGGTCCTCCGCTACGCCACGTCCACCTTGATCACGTTGGTCGAGCCCGGGATGTTGACGGCCGTGCCGGCAGTGATGACGACGCGGTCGCCCTCCTCGAGGATCCCTTCCTCGCGGCACGCGTCGACGGCGAGCCGCCAGAGGTCCTCGACGTCGTTCGTCTCCGAGATGCGCACGGGCGTGACGCCCCACTCGAGCGCGAGCTGGCGCATCGCCCAGTCGACGTGCGTGAGCGCGACGATCGGCCGCCGCGGGCGCAGCCGTGCCACCGCGCTCGCCGTGCGGCCGGTGAACGTCGGGACGAGGATCGCCTTCGCGTGCAGCGCCTCGGCGAGGTCGCACGCCGCATTCGACATCGCCTGGCCGATCGTCGGGTTCTCGGCGGCCTCGGGCAGCTCGTGCCGGTAGTCGAGGCTCGGCTCGACCGCGCGCGCGATCCGATCCATGTACGAGACCGCCTCGACCGGATAGTCGCCGACCGCCGTCTCGCCCGAGAGCATCACGGCGGACGTCCCGTCGAGGATCGCGTTCGCGACGTCGCTCGCCTCCGCCCGCGTGGGCTCGGGCGAGTGCACCATCGTCTCGAGCATCTGCGTCGCGGTGATCACCGGCTTGCCGCAATCGAGCGCCTTCTGGATGATCCGCTTCTGGAGGAGCGGCACGAGAGCAGGGCCGATCTCGACGCCGAGGTCGCCGCGCGCGACCATCACCGCGTCCGTCTCGGCGAGCACGTCGTCGAGGACGTCGATCGCCTCCGACTTCTCGATCTTCGCGATCACGTGGGCATGCGACTCCGCCTGCTCGATCAGCGCCCGCAGGTCGCGGATGTCGGCCGGCGAGCGGACGAACGAGAGCGCGACGAAGTCGACTCCGGTGTCGAGCGACCAGCCGAGGTCGGCGACGTCCTTCCGCGTGAGCGATGGGATCGGGATCGGCACGCCCGGCAGGTTCACGCCCTTGTGCGAGCTGACGAGCCCGCCGACGACGACGGCACAGCGGGCCCGCCCTCGCTCCACCTCGTCGACTCGGAGCCTGACGAGCCCGTCGTCGATCAGGACGTCGTGGCCGGGCAGGAGCACGTCGCCGATCACCGCGGGCGCGACCGGCAGCTCGCCGTCGCTCGCGGTCTGCTCGCCGCAGATCGTCACTTCCTCGCCCACGCGCAGCGCGACGGGCTCGGGGAGGTCGCCGATGCGGAGCTTCGGCCCCTGCAGGTCGGCGATCAGCGCCACCGGCCGTCCGGCCTCGGCGGCGATCTCCCTGACGAGCCAGGCGCGCTCGGAGTGCTCCTCGTGGGTCCCGTGCGAGAGGTTGAAGCGGACGGCGTCGACTCCTGCCGCGACGAGCGCGCGGAGGCGGTCGGGCGTCGCGGACGCGGGCCCGAGCGTCGCCACGATCTTCGTCCGGCGATCCACCGCCATCTGTCCCAGCGTAGCTCCGGCGGGCGTCAGCGGCCCGCCCGCGGGAACGCGGCCCAGCCGGGATAGGCCGCCCGCCCGCCCAGCTCCTCCTCGATCCGGAGCAGCCGGTTGTACTTCGCGACGCGGTCGGTGCGCGCAGGCGCCCCGGTCTTGATCTGCCCGGTGCCGAGCGCGACGACGAGGTCGGCGATCGTCGTGTCCTCGGTCTCGCCCGAGCGATGCGAGACGACGGCCGTGTAGCCGTTCGCCTGCGCGAGCCGCACCGTCTCGATCGTCTCGGTCAGCGTCCCGATCTGGTTCAGCTTGATCAGGATCGAGTTGGCGACCCCGCGGTCGATCCCCTCCCGCAGCCGCTCGGGATTCGTGACGAAGTTGTCGTCGCCGACGAGCTGCAGCCGCTCTCCGAGCCGCGCGGTCGCGACCTGCCAGCCGTCCCAGTCGTCCTCGGCGTTGCCGTCCTCGAGCGAGACGATCGCCGGGAAGCGGTCGGCGAGCCCCGCGTAGAAGTCGGCCATCTCGGCCGGCTCGATGTCGCGGCCCTCGAACCGGTAGCGCCCCTCGGAGAAGAACTCGCTCGAGGCCGGGTCGAGGGCGATCGCGACGCGCTCGCCGTGTCCCGCCGCGTCGGCCGCGTCGAGGATCGCCTCGATCGCCTCCTCGCTCGTGGCGAGGTCGGGAGCGAAGCCGCCCTCGTCGCCGACCGCCGTCGAGAGGTCGCGCCCGGCGAGCAGCGTCTTCAGCGCGTGGTACGTCTCGGCCGCGACCCGCAGCGCCTCCGAGAAGCTCTCCGCGCCGGCCGGGACGAGCATGAACTCCTGCAGGTCGATCGAGTTGTCGGCGTGCACGCCGCCGTTGATGACATTGAGCATCGGCACCGGCAAGGTCACGGCCTCCTCGCCGCCGAGATGGCGGAAGAGGGAGACGCCCGACTCGGCAGCCGCTGCCTTCGCGTTCGCGAGCGAAACGCCGAGGATCGCGTTCGCCCCGAGCCGTCCCTTGTTCGGTGTCCCGTCGAGCTCGACGAGGCGGCGGTCGAGTGCCGCCTGGTCGGCCGCCTCCAGCCCCGCGACCGCCTCGGCGATCTCGCCGTCGACGTTCGCAACCGCGCGGGTGACGCCCTTCCCGCCCCACTCGGAGCCGCCGTCGCGCAGCTCGACCGCCTCGTGCACGCCGGTCGACGCGCCGGAAGGGACGGCCGCGCGGCCGAATGCGCCCGACTCGAGGCGCACGTCGACCTCGACCGTCGGATTGCCCCGCGAGTCGAGGATCTGGCGGGCGTGGACGCGGGCGATCTTGCTCATGCGGTCTGCTCCTTCGCGCGGTCGAACCACTCGTCCTGCCGCTCGAGCGGCAGCTCGCCCCAATTCTCCCCGGCCGCCGCCGCGAGCGCCTCCGCAATCTCCACCCGCCGCCGGAACCGCTGCGCGGCGCGCCGCAGCTCGAGCTCGGGATCGGCGTCGAGCCTCCGCGCGACGTTGACCGCGGCGAAGAGGACGTCGCCCAGCTCCTCGGGCGACCAGTCCGCCTCGAGCTCGGCGAGCTCCGCCTGGAGGTCGGCATACGCGCCCGCCAGGTCGGGATACTCGAAGCCGGCCGCCTTCGCCCGCTGCTGGACCTTCCGCGCGTAGAGGAGGGCGGGCAGCCCCTCGGCGACGTCGTGGAAGATGCCCTCGCGCCCCTCCTGCTCGCGCTTGATCCGCTCCCAGTTCGACCGCACCCGCTCCGCCGTCCGCGCCTCGACGTCGCCGAAGACGTGGGGATGACGGCGGACGAGCTTCGCGTGGACGGCTCGCGCTACCGCCTCGAGGTCGCCGGCGCCGCGCTCCTCGAGCAGGAGCGCGAGGAAGTAGACCTGGAAGAGGAGGTCGCCGAGCTCGTCGACGAGCTTCGCGTCGTCGGGCGCGAGAGCCGCGTCGGCGACCTCGTAGGCCTCCTCGACCGTGTGCGGGACGATCGTCTGCGCCGTCTGCTCGCGATCCCAGGGGCATTCGCGGCGCAGTCGCTCCGTCAGCTGCTGGAGCTCGAGGAGGGCCCGCGAGAGGCCGTCCTCGCTCATGTCACCCGGTGGTGGCGGTGGTGGCCGGCGTGGTCGTCGAGGTCGACGTGGTCGTCGGCTCGTAGCCCGCCTGGTAGTGGATCTTGCCCTTGAACTGCTTCTTGAGCTTGTTGCTCCACGCGGTCATCACGGACTGCTTCCTCTTCGAGAGCAGGGTCGTCCGGATCTGGGTCGCGACCTTCGAGTACGGCGTCACCTTGGCCGGCGTGATCGGGCCGAGCGGCTCGATGATGTGCCAGCCGTAGGGGCTGTGGACCGGCTGCGAGATCTGGTCGGTCTTGAGCGAGAACGCAGCCTTGTCGAACGTCGGGACGGTCTCGCCCTGCGTGATCACGCCGAGGTCGCCGCCCTTCTTCGCCGACGTGGTGTCGGTCGAGTACTTCTTCGCGAGCGTCGCGAAGCTCTGCCCGTGGCGCAGATCGGCCTCGATCGTCTCCGCCTTCGCCTTCGTCGCGACGAGGATGTGGCGGACGTGCCGCGAGGCCTTCGTCGTGTACGTCGCCTTGTTCTTCTCGTAGTAGGCCTTCGCCTGCGCGGCGGTGACGGTGATGCCGGCCGTGACCTTGTTGTAGACCTTCTGCCCGAGCACCTGTCCGCGGAGCTGGAGCAGGACCTGCGGCAGCGTCTCGCCGCTCGCCCTGAGCGCGGCCTTCCACTTCTTCTCGCTGCCCTTGAAGTACTGCTTCTTCAGCTGGGTGAGGCGCGTCTGGACGTCCTTGGACGTGATCGTGACGCCGATCTGCTTCCCGCCCTGCGCGAGCTCCACCTGGTCGACGAGATACGTGACGATCTGGTCGCGCACCTCCGCGTACTGCGACGTCCCCACCTTCGGGAAGGTCTGGCCCCGCTTCTCGGCGGTGCCCTTCGCAGCGGCGAGGACGAGGTTGTACTCGCTCTTCGGGATGTTCGTGCTCCCGACGCTGGCGATGGCGTCCGCCGGCACGTTGCTCGAGGAGGAGCCGCCACCGCCGCAACCGGCGGCCAGCGCGGCCACCGCCGCGAGGAGAAGAGGCAGAAGCAGGAGGCGATTCTTCGTCATGTCCATCCAGTGAGGTAGCTGTCGCAGGGCCCGCGGCGGTCGAAAGCGGGAGCTAAGCCGCCCGGCGCGCGTCCAAGATAGCATCGACCAGTGCGACCGCTTGGGTGATTTCTTCCTGGCCGCGCATGCTCACCTCCTGCTTGGCCGAGGTGTAGACCGCCGTCTTCGCGCGGTCGCGGAGCTCGCGCAGCTCGCCCGACCCGAGGACGACGCGCCCGACCGTCGCCCGGCCGCCCTGGAAGACGAGGTAGTCGGCGCCGAGGAGCGCGATCTTGATCTTCGCCTCCTGGATCAGGAAGAGGTTCTCGACCGGTCCCGGCAGCGGGCCGTAGCGATCCTCGAGCGCCGCCTGCAGCTCGCGGAGCTCGTCCTCCGTCTCGGCGAGCGCGAGCCGGCGGTGGACGTCGATGCGCAGAGCCTCGGCGTCGACGTACGTCGCGGGGACGTACGCATCGACACGCGCGTCCACGCGCACCGGCCGCACTGCGACGCGCTTGGAGCCCTGCAGCTCGGCGACCGCGTCGTTCAGGAGCTCGACGTAGAGCTCGAAGCCGACGGCGGCGACGTGGCCCGACTGCTCGGCCCCGAGCAGCTCGCCGGCGCCTCGGATCTCGAGGTCGCGCATCGCGATCGCGAAGCCGGCGCCGAGCTCCGTGTGATCCGCGAGCGTCGCGAGCCGCGCCCGCGCCTCGGCGGTCAGCTCCTGCGCGTCGGGATAGAAGAGATAGGCGTAGGCGGTCGCGTCGGAACGGCCGACCCGGCCGCGGATCTGGTAGAGCTGGGCGAGTCCGAGCATGTCGGCGCGCTCGACGATGAGCGTGTTGGCCTGCGGGATGTCGATCCCCGACTCGATGATCGTCGTCGAGACGAGGACGTCAGCGTCGCCGCGCAGGAAGGCGTGCATCCGCTCCTCGAGCTCCCTCTCGCGCATCTGCCCGTGCGCGACGAGGAAGCGCAGGCCGGGACACAGCTGCTGCAGCTGCGCCGCGCGCTCCTCGATCGTCTCGACGCGGTTGTGGAGGAAGAACGCCTGGCCGTCGCGCTCGGCTTCGCGCTCGAGCGCGAGCTTGACGAGCTCCTCGTCGTACTCCCCGACCGTCGTCCGGATCGGACGGCGTCCCTCGGGCGGCGTCTCGATGATGGAGATGTCGCGCATTCCCGCAAGCGAGAGGTGGAGCGTCCGCGGGATCGGCGTCGCGCTGAGCGTCAGCACGTCGACCTCGAGCCGCAGCGACTTGAGCAGCTCCTTCTGCGCGACGCCGAAGCGCTGCTCCTCGTCGAGGACGACGAGCCCGAGCTCCTTCGGGATCACGTCGCGGCTGAGGATCCGGTGCGTGCCGACGAGCACGTCGACCCTGCCGGCGGAGAAGTCGCCGAGGGTCGCACGCGTCTGCTTCGGCGGCACGAAGCGCGAGACCATCTCGACACGGACCGGGAAGTCGCGGAAGCGCTCGCGGAACGTGTTGTAGTGCTGCTCCGCGAGGATCGTCGTCGGCGCGAGCAGGAGCACCTGGCGCCCGTTGACGGCGACGGCGAACGCGGCCCGCACCGCGACCTCCGTCTTGCCGAAGCCCACGTCGCCGCAGACGAGCCGGTCCATCGGCCGCGGCGTCTCGAGGTCTTCCTTCACCGCCTCGATCGCCGTCTCCTGGTCGGGGGTCTCGCGGTACGGGAAGCTCGCCTCGAGCCGGGGAAGCCACTCGTGCGAGAGGTCGAACGCGACGCCCTCGCGCGTCTGCCGCTGCGCATACAGCTCGATCAGCTGCGTCGCGAGCTCTTGCACCGACTGGCGGGCGCGCGACTTGAGCGTCTGCCACGCCTTGCCGCCGAGCTTCGAGAGCGCGGGCGCCGAGCCGTCGGCGCCGACGTAGCGCGAGACCTTGCCGAGCTGCTCGTGCGGGACGTAGAGCCGATCCTCGCCGCGGAAGGCGAGCAGGAGGTAGTCGCGGGTGACTCCGGCGACGGTCTTCGTCTCGAAGCCGAGCAGCTTGCCGACGCCGTGGTCCTCGTGGACGACGAAGTCGCCCGTGCGGAGGTCGGCGAACGACTGGAGTGCGCGCCCGCCGAGGCGGCGCTCGCGCGGCGCGCGGCGCCGGAAGACCTGGTGATCCGGCAGGAGGACGAGGCCGAGGTCCCGCCAGACGAAGCCGCGCCGGGCGGGCGAGACCGCGAAGAGCAGCTCCGGCTCCTCCGGCAGCTCCTCGCCCGGCTCGAGCACCCGCGCCGCGACGCGGCGGAGCAGGTTCTGCGTCCGTAGCGCCTCGCCGCGGTGCGGGAAGGTGACGACGACCCGCTGGCCCGTGCGGAGCAGCGCCGCGAGCTCGCTCTCCGCCTCGGCGAGCCCGCGCGCGGCGATCGCCGGCCGCTGCGCCTCGAAGGCGAACGGCTGCGCCTGCGGGAACGGGTCGAGCTCCGTCGCACCCTCGAGCGACGGCGGCGGGAACAGGCCGTCCTCCTCCCAGACGCGCCGCACGTCGTCGGGCTGGAAGACGAGGTCCGGCGGCCGGTCGAGCGGCGCCACGAGGTCGGCCGGAACCTCGACCGCCGCTTCGGCCTCGTCGTCGTCCCTAAGTTGCAAATTGCAACTTGGGTCGATCAGGTCGGCGCGCCGCTCGACGGCCGGGTAGAGCGTCGCCTCGGTCACCGGATGGAGTGCCCGCTGCGTGAAGGGCGAGAAGGCTCGGACGGACTCGATCTCGTCGCCGAAGAACTCCGCGCGCAGCGGCTCGCGTCCCGTCGTCGGGAAGACGTCGACGAGACCGCCGCGAACCGCGAACTGGCCGCGCTCGTCGACCCGCTCGACCCGCTCGTAGCCGGCGAGCGCCAGGACCTCCGACAGTCCCCCGACGCCGAGCTCCAGCCCCGGCCGCACCTCGATGGGCGCCGGACGCGACTCGGCGGGCGGCAGGCCTTCCGCTAGCGCCCGCGCCGACGCGCAGACGAGCCCGCCCCGATCGAGCACGTGGAGCGCGCGGGCCCGCTCCCCGACGAGATGCGGCGGCGGGACGAGACCCGACTGCCACGAGACGCCGCGGCTCGGCAGCAGCCCTACCGCGTCGTCGCCGAGGAACCACGCCACCGCCTCGGCCGCATCGCGCGCGTCCGCGTCCTCCGGCACGAGGACGACGAGGCTGCGGCCGAGCCGCTCGTGGAGCGTCGCGAGGAGGATGGGCAGCGCGGGCTCCGAGACGCGGGCCCGCGTCGGGAGCGCGTCTACGAGCGCACGGATGCGCTCGTCCTCGACGAGCTCCCGGACGAACGCGTGGAGTATCGGTCGGTCCATGACGATTGGCGAAACCGGCCGGTTCCGCTCCTGACGGATGGTATCCGGAGGCAAAGGGGCGTACTCTCCACGGAAGTGCGTGGGGGCGAACGCTT
>Ga0335077_10007946_pt1 | contig 13154 bp, 13 predicted proteins | sample Lox_Sample_31_FD_207151 | JGI IMG/M metagenome (GOLD analysis project Ga0335077, IMG submission 207151) | Soil microbial communities from Loxahatchee National Wildlife Refuge, Florida, United States - Lox_Sample_3.1 | ecosystem: Environmental > Terrestrial > Soil > Wetlands | place: USA... | reverse complement strand
CAGCAGGTACTGGAGCATCGATCATCGCTCCGGTGCGCTCGGCTACTTCTTGAACGCCAGATAGCCGACCCAGACAAAGAACGCCACCGTCATTGTGATGAAGATCCAGAACGCGATGCTTTCCGACGTGGTCATAGCTCCCCCAAACCGGCAATCGAGAGCCCGCCTGAAGGCGGACCTACAGCAGCCCCACGCCGAGAACGTTCAGCGTGAGCTCGGTGAAGAGGAAGATCAGATTCAGGACCGCCACCGCCAACAACAGCTTTGCCACCATGTTTGCCCTCCTTTCGTCCGCCTAGTAATCGAGGCCGGGTCCGAGTCCACCCCAATACGTGATGCCATAGTAGAGGGCCCAGAGGAACATGATCGTATAAACGATCAGGAGCCACTTATTGACGCGTCCATGGCGGGCCTGAACATGGCCGCCGCCGTAGCCTTCGAGGTCGTCGTGATGGGAATCCTGGACCGCTCCGCTGGTTTGGCCCGGCTCGTCACTCATCGTCGTTCACCTCCGCGCGATAGGCCTTGTACTTGATCGCTTCCACATCGTTGAACATGCCGGAGAGCACGCCCCATACGAACAGGCACACACCGCCCAGGCTCATCAGCGCAGCCACCAGGAATTGAACGAAAGTCAGCTCGGCCATAATGGGTTCTCTATTCGAGTCTGGAACTGGTCCTCAATGTCCCTCGAGCTCTGTGTCAGGCGCCGCCGCACGTGCCTCGGAGAAATCGAAACCGTGCTTCCTGGCCCACGCCTCGCCCGCGTAGAAGGTCGGCTTGTCGCCCGCCTTCGACTTGTAGGCGTAGCGCGATTCGGAAGCCGTGAGCGCAGGATCGTCGAGCGCAGCGCGGTCGGCCTCCGTGATCTTCATCTTCTCGCCGGTAAGCGGGTCGGTGAAAGCCGAGAGCGACAACACGTAATATGACAGCGCCCAGCGGTCCTCCTCGGAGAGCGTCTGGCTGAAGGACGGCATGGGCGTGCCGGAAAGCCCCGTCGACATGGTGCGGAAGATGTCCTGGACGCCGGGGCCGGATTTGAACTGACCGGTGGTCAGATTGGCCGGCGGAATCGGGAAGCCGAAGTCATCTTTCAGTCCCGCCGCCTTCTCGCCGTCACCCTTGCCGCTTTGACCATGGCATTCCCAGCACTTGGCCTGCTTCCAGACCTCTGCGCCGTGCGCGACGATCTCTGCGGACGGCGCCGGCGGTTTCCCGATGTAGATGGGCGGCTTGGGCGGCTCCTCGACGAAATAGAGGTACGGCTTGGAGGGGTCGCTGCGGTCGGCGGCCAGCTCGTACTTGATGTACTGGATCACCGCTAGGCGATCCTTCTCCGGCAGCTCGTGCCAGGTCGGCATGGCGGTACCGCGCACGCCGTCCGTGATGGTGCGGAGCAGATCGCCATCGTCTGGCAGCGAGCCCGAGGGGGTCAAACGGAACTTGAACACACCCAGCGTGAAGTTGCGCGGCCGGTCTCTCTGTATGAAGGCCGCTGCGGGACCGTTGCCATCGCCCTTCACGCCGTGGCATCCCACGCAGCGGCGCTCGTAGACCTCCTTGCCGTAGGCGATCCATTCTTCCGAGCGGGGAAACGTGACCTGCGACGCCTCCATCCGTTGCGGCTCGAAGCGATCGCGCCATTTGCCGCGGTTGGTCCCCAGCTTCTGAAGATAGGCGATCAACCCCTTTAAGTCGTCGGTTTCCGCAACCAGGCTTACTACATCACCGTTGTACTCCTTGTTCGGGGTGAAGATCACGGGATACTTCCCAAGCTCCGGCACGTACAGCAGGCCGTCGGCATTGGGCGTGAGCAGGATCTGCTTGTCGCTGGTGAAGTCGAACAGCTTTTCGGTGGCCGGCGTCTTTTCCAAGGTGCGGACGCCGTTGGCATCGGTCACGATTTTCGCTTTATAGGGACCGTCGAACAGCGCACTGAAGCGCGGCATGATCGAATCACGCGTGAGCATGCGCGGGTTCCAGAAGTGCGCGAGATGCCAGGCATTGCTGTACTTGAGTCCGACCCGTGACAGATCCGGCCCGATGCGACGGGTGGGGAACAAGTGCGGCAGGTCGAAGGCATACTCGCCCGCTTGGGTGACCGGCCCCCAGCGCCGCGTCTCGCCCGTCACCGGCCGCACGTACTGCGAGTGGCAGTACCAGCAGCCTTCGCGGATATATACGTTGCGCCCGCGCAGCTCCAAGGGTGTGTAGTCGGTCGCGTGGCCCTCCATCCACTTCAGTTCGCCCAGGTCGGTGCGCACGACCTCGGTGACCTTCGACGTTCGCGACTGCGGCTCCAGCATCGGCAGCACCCCCTGCACGAAGGCGGCCAGGGTGATGCACCCGAACCCACCCACCAGGGCGTAGAAGCGCAGACCATAGCGGTTCTGGCTCATGATCCCGCTCCCTGCGGCACGGTGCCACCGGGTGCGGCACGCGGTGAGGAGGCAGCAGCGGGCGCCGCGGAAAGCACTGTGCGCATCAGGTTGATCACGAGCAGCGACATGCCGATGTCCATGCTGGCGCCCGCCGCGGTTCGCACCAGCCAGTAGGGCCGAATGGCCACCAGCGAATCCACCCACTCGGCGCCGGCCATCAGCATGTACCCCTGTTGCAGCCCCGCCATGGTCAGGTCCAGCCCCATCAGCGAAATGCCGAAGGTGATGAGCCAGAACGACCAGTTGCCCATCTTGAAGGACCACAGCGGCTTGCCGACCAGCTTGGGCACGACGTAGACGGTGCCGGCGATGGCCCAGACGACGAAGGTGCCGAACACCGTGAGGTGCGAGTGCGAGATGACGAAGTCGCTGAAGTGGGTCGGCTGCTGAATTGAGCGCAAGGCCTCGGTGGAGCCCTGGAAACAGCCCACCAGGTACATGAGCGAGCCCATGATCAGGAACTTCGCGGGCAGGTTGGCCCCGAAGTTACTCCAGCGGCCGATCATGGTGCCGAAGAAGTTCTGCAGCACCGTCCACACCGGCACGATGAGCAGCATGGAGGTGATGATGGACAGCGTTTCGGCCCAGTCGGCGATGGGGCTGTACAAGTAGTGGTGGATGCCTACGAAGGGATAGAACAGCGCTAACGACCAGAAGCCGACCAGCGAGAGCTTGTGACTGTAAATCGGGTTCTTCACGCTGGCGGGCAGGAAATAGTAGATCAGCACGTAGCCCGCTGGGGTGATCCACAGGCCGACAATGTAGTGAATGAACAGCCCATGGAAGGCCGCGCTGTTGATGCCAGTGATCCAATAGGGAAGGATGAAACTGCCCAGAATGAGATTGATCACCGTCCACACGAACGCGCCGATCAGGTACCAGAGCGCCACGTAGAGCTGGGGCTCGCGGCGCTTGGCGATCGTGACCAGGAACTGGACCGTGAGGATGGTCACCGCCACGAAGATGACGATGTCGATGAGCAGCGGAAACTCACCCGCCTCCAGACCCTGGTTGTAGCCCAGGAACAGAGACACCATGCCCGCGACCAGTCCCAAGTTCCAGACCCATACCAGCCAGTGGCCCCACTGCTGCTTCCACACGCGCACGCCACATAGCCTCGGCACGAGGTAGTAGCACAGCCCGATGAACAGCGTGGAGAAGGCGCCAAAGATCACGCCGTTCACGTGCATCGGGCGCAGCCGCCCGAACGTCAGATACTTCGAGGTGCCGAGGTAATCGGGATAGTTGAACAAGCTGGAGATGGTCACGCCGATGCTGGGCGTGAACATCAGCCAGAACAACCCCCAATAGAGCCACTTGAGAATCAGCTCCCGGTCGATCAGCGAATCGAGCTCGGGAAATCTTTCCTGGGCCGTATCGGCACGCGCCATCGCCATGTCGTCTCCCCGTACTTGAGCAGCGGCCGCCGCTGCTATCGTTCAGAATTTGACTGCACGCAATAGGAGCGGCGCGCCCGTGCGCCGCTCAGGGGCGAACGGCGGACACCGTTCGGCGCTGCAGACGATCAGAACCGGCCCGGGTCGAGCTTGGAGTTGCGGTTCGACCAGTAGATGTAGGCCTCCAGCGCCTTCATCGGCTGGCCGTTGGGATCGATTTTCTCCCCTTCGTTCGGTTTCTCGATGCACCAGTTGATCATGTCGCGCAGCGTCGCGAACTCGTTCATCTGCGCCTGGAACTTGGGAAACTCGTGTGGGTGCGTGTCCGCGGTGAAGGGGTGGCACATGGCACAGGCCATCCCGGTGTTGGACAGCTTCACCCCGAGCTGCTGTTGCGTGGCCGGGTCGCCGTGAAACAGCAGATCGCCAATCTTGACCTGCTCGATGAAGGCGTCCTCGAAGGCCTGTAGCTGCTCCCGGGTCATTTTCTCTTTGTGGGCGTAAGCCCGGTCCGCGTCGGTTCCGAGGACAAGCACGGCCACCGCTGCCAGCGCGAGCAGCGGGTAACGAAGTGTGTTGCGGGTCATAGCTCTTCCCTCCTCCTTTTTTAGGGTGTCCGGTCCCGCGAGGCTTTAGGGGCGGTCGGCGATGCGCGGGCTGAGCACCTGGTTGTCGTTGTCGCCCGTACCCGAGTCCCAGGGTGTATCGCTGAACACCTCCTTGCGCCACATCATGTACTGGGCGTCGATCCTTCCCGAGAAGGCGATCTTGCCCCAGCCGACGCCGTCGAACGGATCACCGGGATCGACGCGGATCATCGGCTTCGTGAGCGGCGGCACGCCCTCGGGTGCATACGGCCAGGGCCACGAGGTGGCGAGCATCCCGATCGAGCGCATCTTGCCGATCTCGTTGTAGAGCGGCTGGTGGACGTGGCCGTGGATATTGGTCACGTTGCTGAACGGCTTCAGCACTTCGTGCGCTTCGCGCCAGTCGCGTACCCAGAAGTTCCAGGGGGCGTAGCACTCCCAAAGTGGGTTGTGGGTGAATACGACCACCGGCTTGTCCTTGGGCCAGCTCGCGAGCGTGCTGTTGAGCCACTTCAACTGTTCGGCTCCTACCGCCGCCCAGGCGCCGCCGAGCGTGCCGTCGAGAGTGGCCATGTTCCCCATGCGCTCCTTGGCCGACATCTTCCGAGCGGTCCAGAAGTCTTCCGCATGGCTGATCGTGTCGAGCCCGATGACGCGCACGCCCTTGTGGTCGAAGCTCCAGGGTGCGGCGCCGAACATCTTGTTCCACGTCGCGCCCATGTCCAGGTACCAATCGTGCTCGCCGGGGATGAAGACTTTCTTCACCTTGATGTCCTTCAGGAGGTCCGCGCCCAGCCGCAGCTCGACCGGGTCGCCGAGTTGGGCGAGGTCGCCGCCGAAGATCAAGAAGTCGGGCGCCGGATCCATCGCCGCCACCTCCTTGATCGCGCGTTGCGCCTTTTCGACGAAGCGCGTATTCAGCTCCTTTGGATAAAGGTGCGTGTCCGAGATCCACGCGAAGGTGAAGCCCGCCCCTTGGGCGAAGGCGAGCTCGAGCGTGCTCAACGTGGGGAATAGGCCGCAGGCCGCCGCACCCGCCCCGTACACCAGTGACTTGTGCAGGAACGTGCGCCGCGTGATCGAGGTAGCGGGGTCTGGCCGATCCCCGGGTGCGCGCAAGGCTCGATCTATTTCACGCCGTATGCGTTCGCGTTCGCTCATCTCCTTGTCCTCCTCTTAAGAAGCGATTAGCATCGGGCTGGTCGACGCCGGGTTATTTCTTCTTGAGCTCGATGGGTAGCTTGACGGTCTCCCCGCCCTTCACCTCGACCGCCATCTCCTGATCCCCCAGGTACCACTGCGACGCCACCAGCGTGTATTGACCCGGGGGAACGTCGGTGATGCTGAAGCTGCCGTCCTTTCCCGTCAGCGCATAGTAGGGGCTGTCGGCGACGTAGATATGGGCCAGCATCCAGCCATGGGCATCGCAATCCACGCGCACCAGACCCGCCCTCGGCAAGTCTCCCGAAATCTCGACGCCTTTGTTGGGCAGCGCCATGTTGAAGGCGGTGCGCCTCCCATAGTACGCATGCGTGTTGTGCAGGACGGGATCGGAGTTATGGACGTTGACGGTGCCGGGACGAATGACTTGAAGTTTGGGCTCGAAGTCGCAGTGCTTGTTGTCCAGCACCGGGATCTTGTCGGCCTTGCCCCAGGCCTTTCCCTTGGCCACCTCCTTGAGATATACCACGCCGTCCTGCACGCCCTTATCCGCGCCGACGAGGACCTCCGCTTCGTCTCGCGCCCCGCCGCAGACCTCTACATCCTTGTTCGGAATGATCTTGCGCATCGGGACGGGACCCTGGTAGGTCACCCGGCCCTCGATCTTGCCGCCGCCGGAAACGGGCACTGCGTCGTAGCAGTAAGCGGGGTAACTCAGGAGCGTCAGCGGAATGGCTTGCAGGAGAATTGCAATTGCGTGCGTGGTCTTCATCCCTAAATCTTTCCCTATCTTTCTTCTCGTTGTTCCGGCCTAGAGCCGCCTCGCGCATGCCCTCTGAAGCGCATGGCACGCTTTCGCGTGGTACTTCCTCAATCTGCTTTACTAGAGCAACATTCTGGTCGGGACGCAAATTCAATGATTCAATATCGGTTATCGAAGATTCGCTCGCAGCGAAATAGATATTGGTTATCGATGCCGTCAACACTGTTTCGGCCTTGAGCGCAGAGGTAATAGAGTTTTGAGCGTCCCGATCACTGGCGGGTTCCGAGCACCGGATGTCAAGAGCTTGAACCCAGAACGATTTTGAAGGGAGGAGCCATGACTCTGAAGGAGTTGCAGTACCTCGTTGCGCTCGCCGATCAGCGACGCTTCGTTCGAGCTGCCGAGGCCTGTCATATCGGTCAGCCCACGTTGAGCACTCAGCTCAAGAAGCTGGAGGACTACCTCGGGGTCACGCTGTTCGAGCGCAACAAGCACTTTCTGATACCGACCCCGGTCGGGGAGCAGATCATCGAGCGGGCGCGGAACGCGCTAGAAGTGGTGCATCAGATCCGGCAGCTCGCCCGCCAGAGCAACGACCCCATGGGCGGGTCTCTGCGCATCGGCGTGATCCCGACCCTGGGCCCATATCTGGTGCCTCACCTGCTGCCTGCGATCCGTCACACCTGTCCGAAGTTGCACCTGTTCCTGCGGGAGGACCTGACGGCCAATCTGCTGGAACGACTCAGACAAGGACGCCTCGATCTGCTCCTGCTGGCGCTGCCGGTGCCGGGCGACGACATCGAAGTCATGCCGCTGTTTCGCGAGCCGTTCACCGTGGCCCTGCCCGCCGAACATGAATTGTGGGATAGGGAGGAGATCAAGGAGAAGGAGTTGGCCGGTCAGAACGTGTTACTGCTGGAAGAGGGGCATTGCATGCGTGATCAGGCGCTGGCCATCTGCGGCTACACCGCTTCCGACGAACGGGAAGAACTCAAGGCCACGAGCCTCGAGACGTTACGCCAGATGGTAGCGGCGGGCGTGGGCTGTACGTTGCTGCCGGCCCTGGCGACGTTGCCGGACGTGAGCTCGGTGCGCGACGGGCTGGTCGGGATCCGTCCCTTTGCGGCCCCAGTGCCGACACGCCTAATCGGCATGGCCTGGCGGCATCGTTACCCGCGCAACCAAACGGTCAAGCGTCTAGCGCAGGTCATCCTGTCGAACCTTCCGGCGGCCGTGCAGGCCATAACGACCGAGGAGCCGCGCAAGCACGTCGCGGTTCGGACGAGGGCGTGAGCAGCGCAGTGACGGAAGAAAGCGGTCAACAAGGGAACCCCCGTACCTTCCCGCTCCTTCTCTCGGGCGCAGGGGCTTGGCGGAGGGTATCAGGAGGGTGCCGCTGAGGAAGCCCCCGCCGGTGCAGGCGCCGCGATGGCTGCGCGCTCCTCCTGTCGCGCGAGCCGGTAGCGGCGATCGGTGACGGCGATCACGCCGCCCAGCGCCATGAGGAAGGCTCCGCCCCAGATCCAATCGACGAACGGTTTGTGATACACGCGCACCACCCACGCGCCGTCTGGCATCGGCTCGCCCAGAGAGACGTACAGGTCGCGCGTGAGACCGGTGTCGATGGCCGCTTCGGTCAGCGGCATCTGCTGGACGGAGTAGAACCGTTTTTCCGGATACAGCGCAGTCACGGGTCGCTCGTTCTTGGTCACGCTGACGATCCCGCGCGTGGCCGAGTAATTGGGGCCCTTGACTTCCTTTAACCCCTCCAGGCGGAACTGGTAACCTCCGGCCGTCACGGTATCGCCCATGTTCATGCGCACGACCTTCTCGACCTCGTAGCCGCGCACCAGTGTCACACCGATAACGAAAACACCCACACCCAAGTGCGCCAGCAACATGCCAAGATATCCGCGGGGCAGTTGGCGCAGCGTTGCCCCCGCCCCGGTCCCGGTTGATGTACGCAGTCGCGCCACACGCTGCTTGAGATTCACGAAGCCGGCACCGATCACCCAGATGGCGAGCAGGATTCCGAGCGCCAGCAGCGACGACAAACGCCCCAGGGTGAAAGGCAGCAAGATGGCCGTGGCCACCGCCACGGCGAAGGCCCACTTGAGGCGGAGCGCCAGCTGGGGCAGCTCGTCGTGTTTCCAGCGCATGAGCGGGCCGACACCCATCAGGAACACCGCGGGCGTCATGAGCGGTACGAACACCGACTCGAAGTACGGCGGGCCGACCGAGATCTTGCCCAGCCCCAACGCGTCGAGGAACAGGGGATAAAGCGTGCCCAGCACCACGGCTGCTGCCGCCACCACCAGCAGCACGTTGTTCACGAGCAATGCCGACTCCCGCGACACGAGTTCGAAAGAACCGCCCAGCCCGACCTTGGGCGCTCGCCAGGCGAATAGTGTCAGCGAGGCGCCGATGACGATGGCCAGGAACGCCAGGATGAAGATACCCCGCCTGGGGTCGGTGGCAAAGGCGTGCACCGACGTCAGCACGCCGGAGCGCACGAGAAAGGTGCCGAGCAGGCTCAGTGAGAAGGCGATAATGGCAAGCAATACGGTCCAGGTTTTGAAGCCCCCGCGCTTCTCAGTGACCGCGAGCGAGTGCATCAGCGCCGTGCCCACCAGCCAGGGCATGAAGGAGGCGTTCTCCACCGGGTCCCAGAACCACCACCCGCCCCAGCCGAGCACGTAGTAGGCCCATCCGCTGCCCATCGCAATGCCCACGCTGAGGAAGGCCCAGGCCATGGTGGTCCAGGGACGCGACCAGCGGGCCCAGGTGGCATCGAGCCGACCGCCGATCAGCGCGGCGATGGCGAAGGCAAACGCCACCGAGAAGCCCACGTATCCCATGTAGAGCATGGGCGGATGGATCACCATGCCGGGATCCTGCAACAGCGGGTTGAGGTCGCGTCCGTCCGCGGGCGGTGGCAGCAGCCGCTCGAAGGGGTTGGAGGTGAACAGCAGGAACAGCAAGAAGCCGATGCTGATCACGGCCATCACCGAGAGGATGCGCGCCACCATCTCGGCGGGCAGATGGCGGCTGAACACGCTCACCGCGGTCATCCACAGGTTGAGCATCAGCACCCACAGCAAAAGCGAGCCTTCGTGGCTGCCCCACGTGGCGGCAAAGCGGTAGCGCAGCGGCAGGCTGGTGTTGGAGTTGGCGGCAACGTTGAGAACCGAGAAGTCGTTGCCTACGAAGGACCACGCCAGGCAGGCGAAGGCGATGGCGACAAACACGAACTGGCCTTGCGCAGCGGGCCGCGCCAACGCCATCCAGGCGGCATCGCCGCGCTGCGCGCCGATGAGCGGCAATACCGCCTGAACGCAGGCGATGCACAGGGCCACGATCAATGCGAAGTGTCCGAGCTCGGGGATCATCAGTTCTTCACATTCGGCTCGCCAGCGTTTGCGACATCATCTCCGCTGGCTCCAAGGGCGCTCTTGCCCCCACCGGCGCTTGCCTCAGCGTCCAGAATCATACACCGCACCGGGTTGGCGGTATGACGGACACGGGACGGCTGGGGTGAGGGGTTGCTGCACCGACCCCAGCGCTCTCTAGAGGCATGACCGCGTTGCAACCACTCAGCTCGCGCTGCGCACCGTCTCGCGCCAAAGCCTCAGGCTCTGCACCGACCATCCCCGCATCGCCGATCGGCGGTCCCTGCGCTGTCTGCTGGCGGGGTAAACTTGCGCGGGGGCCGGGGGACTCCGGCACGCCGCCGCCAGTTGCTCATCCATCCTGCAAAGGACAGGGGGACTCAACGATGATCCCGAAAAGCCTCTTGGATCTCATCGGCAACACGCCGATGCTCGAGATCACCCGCCTGGATCGCGGCCCCTGCCGACTGTTCGTGAAGCTCGAGAACCAGAACCCGGCCGGCTCGATCAAGGACCGCATCGGGCTGTCCATGATCGAGGCAGCCGAGCGCGGCGGCCGCATCAAGCCCGGCGGGACGATCATCGAAGCCACCGCCGGCAACACGGGCCTGGGCCTCGCGCTGGTCGCTGCAAGCAAGGGCTACAAGCTGATCCTGGTCGTGCCGGACAAGATGGCGCGCGAGAAGATCTTCAATCTGCGCGCGCTCGGTGCAGAGGTCATGCTGACGCGCTCGGACGTGGGCAAGGGTCATCCCGAGTACTACCAGGACATCGCAGAGCGCATCGCGCGGGAGACCGGCGCGCTGTTCGTGAACCAGTTTGCCAATCCGGCCAATCCCGAGGCGCACGAGAGGACGACCGGCCCCGAAATCTGGGAGCAAATGGAGCATCAGGTCGACGCGGTGGTGTGCGGAGTGGGCTCCGGCGGCACGCTGGCAGGGCTGTCGCGCTTCTTCGGGCGGGTGTCGCCTCAGACCGAGATGGTGCTGGCCGACCCGGTGGGCTCGGTGCTGTGCGATTACGTCAGGACCGGCAAGTACGGCCAGGCGGGGAGCTGGGTGGTAGAAGGCATCGGCGAGGACTTCATTCCCCCGATCGCCGATCTGTCGCGCGTGAAGGCGGCCTACTCGATCAGCGATGCGGAGAGCTTGAACACCGCCCGCGAGCTGCTCAAACAGGAGGGCATCCTGGGTGGCTCTTCGTCCGGAACGCTGGTCGCCGCGGCGCTACGCTATTGCCGGGAGCAGAAAGAACCCAAGCGCGTGGTCACTTTCGTCTGCGACACCGGCAACAAGTATCTGTCCAAGATGTTCAACGACTACTGGATGGCGGACCAAGGGTTTTTGCAGCGCGACAGCTTCGGCGACCTGCGCGACATCATCGGCCGCCGTGCCGACGAGCGCGCGGTGGTGACCATCGGGCCGGAGGACAAGCTCATGACCGCTTACGCGCGCATGAAGCTGTACGACATTTCGCAGCTCCCGGTGGTGGAAAACGATCAGGTCATCGGCCTGATCGACGAATGGGACCTGCTTTCGGCGGTGCAGGACGACCCCGCAAAGTTCCGCCGGCCCGTGCGCAGCGCGATGACCCAGCGGTTGGAAACCGTCGGGCTGAAGACGCCGCTAGCATCGCTGATGGACATCTTCAACAAGGGCTTTGTCGCCATCGTGCTCGATCAAGGCACGTTCTGGGGCCTGATCACGCGCATCGACGTGCTCAACTACCTGCGGCATAAAGCACCATGACAGACAAATCACCCTCCCAACCCTCTCCCGTGAAGGGACAGGGGGCTTCGCTCGGGTTTGCAACCCGTGCCATCCACGCGGGGCAGACGCCCGATCCGACGACGGGTGCGGTCATGCAGCCGATCTACGCCACCTCCACCTTCAAACAATCGTCGCCCGGCGTGCACACCGGCTACGAGTACGCGCGCACGCAGAATCCCACGCGCATGGCCTTCGAGCGCTGCATCGCCGATCTGGAGAGCGGCGTGCACGGGTTCGCTTTCGCCTCCGGGCTAGGCGCCATGGCCACCGTGCTGGAGCTGCTGGACGCGGGCAGCCACATCGTTGCCGTGGACGATATGTACGGCGGGAGCTGGCGGCTGTTCGAGCGCGTCCGAAAGCGCACGGCCGGGCTGCGTGTGACCTATGTGAACCCCGACCGCCCGGACACCATCGAGCCAGCGCTTCAGCCCGACAGCCGCATGATCTGGGTGGAATCGCCCAGCAACCCGGCGCTCAAGGTGACCGATCTGGCGGCCGTCGCGCAGCTCGCCAAACCCCGCGGCATTCTCACCGTGTGCGACAACACCTTCGCCTCGCCGGCGCTGCAGAGGCCGCTCGAGCTCGGCTTCGACGTCGTCGTGCACTCGATCACCAAGTACATCAACGGCCATTCCGACGCCGTCGGCGGCATTGTCGTCATCGGCGACAACGCCGACCTGAAGGAGAAGCTGGAGTTCATGCAGAACGCGATCGGCTCCATCATGGATCCGTTCACCGCATTCCTCGCGTTGCGCGGCGTCAAGACGCTGCCGCTGCGCATGCATCAGCACTGCTACAACGCCCTCACCATCGCGCACTGGCTCGACGCCCATCCGAAGACGGAGCGGGTGATCTACCCTGGTCTGCCGAAGCACCCGCAGCACGCGCTCGCCGCCAGGCAGATGCAGGGCTTCGGCGGGATGATCGCCGCGTACCTGAAGACAGACCTCGCGGGCACCAGGCGCTTTCTGGAGCGCTGCCATCTGTTCACCCTGGCCGAGAGCCTCGGGGGCGTGGAGAGTTTGATAGGCCATCCGGTGCTGATGAGCCACGCGTCGCTCCCGGCGCAACGGCGCGCCGAGCTCAAGCTGACTGACAATCTCGTGCGCCTGTCGGTGGGAATCGAAGATGCCGAGGACCTGATCGCCGATCTCGAGCGCGCACTGGCCGCGGTTTGATCTCAACGCCGTGATCTTTCGCTTGACGCCCCGACGGATATATGTGGCCGTGTTCCTGGCCTGCGCGGGACTGATGGGCTACGCCCTCTACCTGCAACACGTAGTCCATTTGGAGCCGTGTCCGCTGTGCATCTTCCAGCGCTACGCATTCGTCGTCACCGGCCTGATCGCGCTGACCGCTGCAATCCACAGGTCCGGCAGAGTCAGTACTTGGATTTACAGCGCGCTCCTGATGCTTTCTGCGGGGAGCGGAGCGATCATCGCCGGGCGGCAGTCCTGGCTGCAGCACCACCCACCCAACACCCTCGACTGCGGACCGGACCTCGCCTACATGCTCGATTCGTTTCCGCTCGCGCAGGTTCTGCCCAAAGTATTCAAGGGCGAGGGGGATTGCGCCAAGGCGGTCTGGAAGTTTCTCGGCTTGTCCATCCCGGAGTGGGCGCTGGTGTGGTTCGTCCTGTTCATCATC
>Ga0335077_10007944_pt1 | contig 13154 bp, 11 predicted proteins | sample Lox_Sample_31_FD_207151 | JGI IMG/M metagenome (GOLD analysis project Ga0335077, IMG submission 207151) | Soil microbial communities from Loxahatchee National Wildlife Refuge, Florida, United States - Lox_Sample_3.1 | ecosystem: Environmental > Terrestrial > Soil > Wetlands | place: USA... | reverse complement strand
CGTAGTGACGGACGACGCGGCGGCGGACGTGATGCTGAAGCTCAAGGCGAGATTCGAAGGGGCTGCTCCGGCGCAGATCGCGGACGAGGCGTTCGTGGGCACGGACAAGTACCTCGGGCGCGTGTGCGTATTTCGGAAGGGTCGGTATCTGGGCGGCTACGCGGTGACGGCGGACGGAGTGGATCCCGTGCCGCTGGCAAAGGCGCTGGCGGAAAAGACACAATAATCCGTTACCGCCGGTACAGAGCGTAAATCCCCATGCCGACGGCGGCGGCGATGGCGGCATCGCGGGCCTCGCGCAGGCTCGCGGTGGTGAGCAGCCACAGGCACAACGCCATTGCAGCGAACGCAATTAGAGTGCCCCCGCGCAACCGGAAAACGCTCCCGGCATCCTGATTGCGGCGGCGCAGGAGCGGGAGGGCGCCGCAGGTGGCGAAGTAGGTCACGAGCCGCGCCACGGTGCTGACGGTGACCAGGTAGAGGAATGTACGGGACAGCGCGAGTGTCATCATGACCGCGGTGGTGACGAGGACGGCGGCCGCGGGCGAACGGAACTGCGGGTGGACGGCGGACAGGCCCGCCGGCAGCGCGCCTTTCTCCGACATGGCGAACAAGGTGCGCGACGCGGCGAGGATCAGGACGTTCAGATTGCCGGCCAGCGAGACCAGAATTCCCGCCGTGATCATGACGGCGCCGCCGGGGCCGAGGAAGCGCGCGGCGGCGTCAGCGAGGGGGCGCTGCGATTGGGCCAGTCCGGGCAGTGTTCCGATGCACACGGCCTGAATTGCGACATAGAAGACGACCACCGCGGTCATGCCGATGAGGAGCGCGCGGGGCACGTCGCGGCCGGGATCGCGGATTTCGCCGGCGGGGATCACGGCCATTTCGAATCCGGTGAAAGCGTAGACCAGGAGCATTACCGACTGGGAAAACGCCTGGTATGGCGGGGGCGCCGCCAGCGAGAACCGCGCGGGGTCGAGATAGAAGAATCCGGCTGCGACGAATACGGCCAGGGGCAGCAGCTTGCCGGCCGCGAAGAGATTGCTGGCATCTGCGGTGGTGCGCACGCCACGCACGTTGACAGCGGCCAGCGCGATCACGACGGTGCTCACGATCATCATCCGCGGCACGCCCGCGGCGGCGGAGGGGAAGAAGAAGCCGAGATAGTCGGGCAGGAGGCTGCAATTGGCGGCGAACGAGGTCACACGCGCCACCCACACCAGCCATCCGACGGCGAACCCGGCGGCCGGGCCGTAGGTTTCGCGCGCGAACAGGTAAGGTCCGCCGGTGCCGGAGAAGCGGCTCGCGACCTCGGCGAAGCTCAGGACGATGAGCGCGACGCAGACCGCGCAGGCGGCGAACGAGACCAGGCTGTAGGGTCCGGCAAGGGCAAAGATTCGGGAGGGGAGTCCGAAAATGCCGGCGCCGATGACGCCATTGAGGACGACGGCGACTACGTCCCAGCGGCGGAGGGAGCGGAGCAGCGCGGGCTGGGACGTTTGGAGCGTATCTGGCAAGGTACCACAAGAGGGCGTCGGCCTACGCGCGCGATCGTACCAAGGTGCTTGATCTAGATTTGTAGTATATACTCCAGATATGGAGAGAGCCCGCCACAAAACGATCGTCGAGTATCCGCCTGTAACCCCCGAACGGAGGCGCGACCCGAAAGTGCGGCGGGAGATGTCGGGACCGGCGATGCGCACGTTCTTCCACGTGGCCGACGCATGGAAGTTGAGCAACGAAGAACAGCGCGCGCTGTTGGGCTGGCCCCCGGAATCGACATTTTACAAGTACAGGGCCGGCGAGATCGCCACGCTGTCCTACGACGCGCTGATGCGCATCTCGCTCATCCTCGGCATCTACAAGGATCTGCACATCCTATATCCGGAAGCGGAACTGGCGGATCGGTGGGTCAAGCTGCCCAACAGCAATCCGCTCTTCGGCGGGCGGCCGGCACTGGCGTTGATGACGGAAGGTGGAATGGATGCGCTATACCAGGTGCGCCGCCTGCTGGACGGGCGGCGCGGATGATCGAGGCCGAGAACACCTGCCGACTGGTACCAAGCCGTTATCCCACGGTGGGCATCCTCGACCGCGTTGCGCGGCCGGAGGATCTGCCGTTCATTTTTGAATTGGAAAGCTGGACCAACGACCGTGTTTCGGCGGAGCTTGGAATCCTGCACCGCATTCCGCCGGAGGAGTGGGTGACCGGGCGGGCCATGGCCAGCGTGATCATGGCCGCATTCTGCCACCCCCGGACGGGAGGCGGGCGGTTCAACGGCGAGGATCGTGGGGCATGGTACGCCGGAACGGAACTGCCGACGGCACACGCCGAGATGATTTACCACCGCAGCAGGGAATTGGCGGAGGTCGGCATCACCGAGACGCGGCTGGAGATGCGGCTCTACCTCGCGGATTTCCGGGCCGATTTCCACGACCTCCGCCGCGGGGACCCGCGACAGGGCACGGCGAATTCCTACCAGGCTTCGCAGCCGTTCGCGCGCGAACTGCTCCGGCGTGGGGCGGACGGAGTGATCTACCGCAGCTTTCGACGGCCGGGAGGAGAGTGTATCGCTTGCTTCCGTCCCCGCCTCGTATTGAACGTGCGCAGCGATGTGCACTTCGAATACCGGTGGGAAGGCGGCGCAGGACCCGTCATTACGCAGCTCACCACGCCAGCGCCAGGGCGGCGGTCCGCGGGTCGGCGGCGGCGCTGACGGTGCCGTTCACGAAGTCGATCACGATTCCGGCGGAGTCGTTGAGCGACCACGGCGGGCGCATGGTCACCTTGTGGCCGCGATGTTCGAGCTCGGCGCGGACGGTCTCGGGGATGCGGTTTTCCATCTGCAGATCTCCGGGATACATGGTGTGCGGGAACGGCGAGGCGGGGAAGCTGCGCGTGGACCAGCGCGGAGCTTCGATGGCCTGCTGCATGTTCATCCCGAAATCGATCATGTTGAGCAGGGTCTGCATGGTGCGCATCACCTGGTCGTCGGCGCCGGGACTGCCGGTCACCAGGTACGGCCTGCCGTCTTTCATGACGAGGGTGCCTTGCAGGGTGCTGCGCGGACGCTTGCCGGGCTCGAGCGCGTTGGCGTGGCCGGGTACAAGCGAGTAGTAATCGCCGCGGCAGTTGATGATGAAGCCCAGGCCGGCGATCACCATCTTGGTGCCGAAGGCGCTGTGCAGGCTGGGGGTGAAGGTGATCAGGTTGCGGTCGCGGTCGACGGTGGAGATATAGCTGGTGTCGCCTTCGTGATCCGCGTTGCCGCGCAGGTTGACGTCCTGCGGCCGCGTCTCGGGCTGCCACGAGGGCATGAACGGCGCGACGTTGCCTGGGCGGAACTCGAGGGAGCTCTTGGCAGGGTCGATCAGTTTGCGGCGCGCGGCGGCGTACTCTTTGGAGAGTAGGCCGGCGTAGGGGATCTGGATAAAATCCATGTCGCCGAGGTAGGTGTCGCGGTCGGCCATGGCGAGCTTGAGGGCTTCTACCGAGGTGTGAATGTAGTCGGCGGAGTTGTGGCCCATCTTCTTGAGGTCGAAGCCCTCGAGGATGTTGAGCGCGAACAGCTCGGCAGGGCCCTGGCTGGCGGACGGATTCTTGTAGACGGTGTAGCCGCGGTATGTCGTGGAGACGGGCTCTTCGACTTTGGCGGTGTAGGAAGCGAAATCTTCGTAGCGGAACAGGCCGCCGTTCTCTTCGGAGAATTTGGCCATCTCGCGAGCGATCTCACCTTTGTAGAACAGGTCGCGCGCGGCTTTGAGGCCGGCCTGGCGGTCGCCGCCCGCGGACTTCTCGGCTTCCACGAGGCGGCGGAAGGTGCGCGCGAGATCGGGATTCTTGAACACCTGGCCGTCTTCCCAGCGATTGCCATCGGGCGCGTGGTAAACGGCGGCGCTGGAGGGGTACTTCAAAAGCGCGGCGGAGTTGAAGGAGCGGCCGGCGGGGAAACCGCGCTCGGCGACTTCGATGGCTGGGGCGAGCAGCTCGGCGAGGTTTTTCGTGCCCCAACGCGAGAGCAGAATGTACCAGGCATCGACGACGCCCGGAACGGTGCCGGAGAGCAGCGTGTCGTTGACGGGGATTTTGCCGTCTTTGTTCTTCTTGTACCAGTCGATCGTGGCGAGCCGGGGCGCGGTGCCTTCGGCGTTGATCGACCAGACCTTGTTGGCCTTGGCGTCGTAGACGAGCAGGACGGCATCGCTGCCCAGGCCGTTCATGTTGGGCTGGACGACGCCGAGCACAGCCTGTCCGGCGACGATGGCGTCGAACGCGTTGCCGCCCGCGCGCAGCACGTGCTCCGCGGTGAGCGTGGCCTGGGGCATCATGGACGCGGCGGCGAACTGGGTGCCGCGCGCGAGCTGCTTCATGGTCTGGTTGGCAGCGCGGAGGGCGGAGTCTAGGCCATCGGGATCGGCCGCGGGGCGTTGGGGCTGCGCGCTCACAGTCGCTGCGCACAAGGAAAGGGCGAAGGCGAATTTCGAGAACATCGGGCCTCCTGAATGCAGACAGTATCGCAAATACGGGGAAACCGCTACAAGGAGGTGGCCGGCAGTAGCGCTAGTCGCGGCGCGCAGGTACGGCGCGCAACTGAGCGTCTTCCAACGCCTTGGCTTCGCGATAGGTGTAGATCATACGGTGCACGACGGTCAGGTTGGAGAGGATGGCGATTACCCACAGAACCTGGGCCATGCGGAGGAACAGAGCGCCGATGATGATCAGCACGATGCGCTCCGGCCGCTCCAGGAAGCCGACCTTGCACTTGGGAATGACGTTTTCGGCGCGGGAGCGCGTGTAACTCACCATGACCGAACCCGTCATCACGATGGCGGTCAGCACGATGTAAGGAAAGCGGTTGATGCTGGCGTAGTAAACCAGCAGGCCCATGTAGAGCGCCAGGTCGGAGTAGCGGTCGAGGACGGAATCGAAGAATCCGCCGAACCGGGTGACCTGGCTGGTGGCGCGCGCCACGCGGCCATCCACCATGTCGAACACGCCGGCGCCGATGACCACCACGGCGGCCCACCGGAAGCTTCCGATGGCAAACAGGCAGGTGGCCCAGATGTTGATCAGGAGTCCGATGAAGGTGAGGACGTTCGGATGGATCTTCGACAACGCGAGCCAGCGAACTATGCGGTCGATGATGGCACCAAAAAACCTGCCGATCCCGCCTGTAAACGTCATATCATTCTTCGTCGTGGATAGTGGTCAGTTTCCGGATCTCCAGTTGTTTCGTCCCGCCGGGGCTCTGCACCTTGACTTCGTCTCCGACTTCTTTGTTGAGGAGCGCCCGGCCGATGGGAGACGTGGTGGAGATCTTCCCGTTGGCCGCGTCGGCCTCCTCGCTGGTTACCAGATTGTAGGTTACTTCCTCATCACGGTTCACGTCCAGGACCACTACCGTGGACCCGAGTCCGACCTTGCCGCGCGGAATTTTGGAAAAATCGACCATCGACATCTCGGCCACCCGTTTTTTCAACTGGGTCAGCCGCGCGTTCACAAACCCCTGGCGGTCCTTGGCGGCGTGGTACTCCGCATTCTCGCTCAGGTCACCGTGGGCGCGCGCCTTCAGGATCTCTTTGGGCAGCTCGACGTGCAGCTCGTACTCAAGCGCAGTAATTTCTTCCTGAAGTTTTTTCTTGATGTCGTTCATTACGAGGGAACAGCCCCAGACCACATTATACCGGAGACGAACGGCGCCTACTTCAAAAGGAGCGCAGGACGTCGGCGAGCGCGGGCTGCAGTTGAGAAAAGCGGAACTGAAAGCCGGCCCCTTCGGCCGCCTTCGGCACGGCACGCTGGCTGGCGAGGAGGATCTGGCTCATTTCGCCGAACATCACTTTCAGGGCGAAAGCGGGCATCGGGAAAATGGCGGGGCGGCGCAGGGCTCCGGCCAGAATTCGCGTGAAATCCGCATTGGTGACGGGGTTGGGAGCGACGCCGTTGAACGGGCCGCGGGCAGCCGGGTTCTCGGCCGCGAAGCGGAACATGGCCGCGAGGTCTTCGATGTGAATCCAACTCATCCAATGCCGGCCGCCGGCCAGTTTGCCGCCGACACCCATTCGGAAGGCGGGCAGCATGCGCTGAAGAGCGCCACCGCGGGCATCGAGCACGATTCCCGTGCGGATCATCACAACGCGGACGCCCAGAGATTCGGCTTCGCGCGCCTCCCTCTCCCAGTCCCTGCAGAGTTCGCCCAGGAAATCCGAGGCAGGGGCGGCGGATTCGTCGAGCACGTCGTCATTGCGGGAACCGTAATATCCGACTGCCGAAGCGCTGACGAGAGCCTGGGGCCGGCGCGGAAGCTTTGCCATGGCGGCGACCAGGTTGCGCGTGCCCGTGACGCGGCTTTCGCGGATGCGATGTTTACTGTCCTGGGTCCACCTTTGTGCGACCGGCTCTCCGGCGAGGTGGATCACGGCGTCGGCATCACGCAGGCTTTCTTCGGGCGGATGACCTTTGACCGGATCCCAGACGCTGAGCTTCACGTTGGGCGGCAAATTGGTACCCGAGTGGCGGCTCAGGACGTGAAGCGTGTGCCCGACATTGACGAGGTTTTTCAGCAGGCGGCGTCCGACGAGTCCCGAAGCACCGGAGATGGTGATGTTCATCGCTACAATAAGAGTACCTGATGAGGGCCTGGAACCGCGCCAAACTGTTGTGGGGCTATATCACGCGCCGGATCCGGCTCGACGCGCTGCCGGTGGAGTACATCGTGGAGACCACCGCCAAGTGCAACCTGTACTGCCCCATGTGCCCGCGGGAGACGCACCCCCAGCCCAAAAGCGATATGACGGACGAAGTGTTCGAACGTCTCGTCGGTGAGGCCGGCGAGAGCGCGGAGCATATGATGCTCATCGGGCTCGGCGAGCCGTTCATGGACCGCCAGATCTTCAAACGCATCGAATTCTGCCACCGGCACAGCATCTCGACGCTGCTCTCCACCAACGGCACGTTCCTCGACGAACGCTGCGCCGCGCAGGTGCTGGATTCGCCGTTGGAACAGATCACGCTCAGCTTCGACGGCGCAAAGAAGGAGACGTTCGAATTCTACCGGAAGGGAGCGAAGTTCGAGAAGGTCCGGGATAACTTCGTACGCTTCGCGCGCCTGAAGCATAAGCGCCGGTCGAAGCTGCAAGTCGTGGTGCAGATGGTGAAGATGGAGGGCAATGCCGGCGAGGTCGACGAGTTTCTGAAGTTCTGGGGGGGAATTCCGGGTGTGGATCAGCTTCGAATCAAGGCCGACGAGACCAACCTGATGCGGCCGGACGCCGGCCACACCGGCGACGAATGGAAACACCCGTGCCACTATCTGTGGCGCGGGCCGATGTACGTGAAGGAGAACGGCGACGTGTACCCCTGCTGCCAGAGCTACATGCTGGACGGCAAGCCGGTGGGCACGATCGGGCAGCAATCTCTGGTGGAAATCTGGAACGCGCCCGCGATGCAGGAGATGCGGCATCTGCACGCTGCGGGGAGGGGCGGCGAGGTGGATATCTGCTCGCGTTGCTGCACTACGATTCCGCATCCGCTGCTGGTCACCGGGAGCCTGCTGCTGCACGGGCGGACGGTGCGGCGATTATTGCCGCTGGTGGAGCGGTTGACGTACTTGTCGAGGCTGCCGAGGCGGTTGCTGAAGCCGCCAGGACAGGTCGGGAACCTGCCCCACGGGTCAATGCAGGAGGATTCCTACGTACGCGAGGGTCAGGCCGATGATCAGCACCACCGTCACCCATGAAACCACGTTAAACCAGCGGGGGTTGATCCACTCGCCCATCAGGTCGCGCTTGTTGATCAGCAGGATCATGAAGATCAGAATGAACGGCAGCAGCATGCCGTTGAGAACTTGCGACCAGAGAATCATCCGGACCAGCGGGAATTGGGGGATCAGGACGACACCAGCTCCCACTACGATCAGCAAGGTATAGAGGGAGTAAAAGATCGGAGCTTCGCGAATTCGCTTGCTCACGCCGCTTTCAAATCCCATGCCTTCACAGACGGTGTAGGCAGTAGACAGCGGCAGGATGCAGGCCGCGAAGATGGAAGCGTTAAAGAGGCCCGCGCTGAATAGCAGGAAGGCATATTGCCCGAAGGGCTTCAGCGCCTGCGCGGCTTCGGCGGCGTCCTGAAGCTCCCTGGGCTTGACGCTCCAGATTGCGCCGGCGCAGGCCACGATGATAAAGAACGCGATCACCGACGTCATGAAGCAGCCCACGATGACCTCGATGCGCGACTCAGCGTACTCCTTGGCGGTAATGCCCTTCTCCACTACCGCCGCCTGTAGATAGAACTGCATCCAGGGGGCGATGGTCGTGCCCACCATACCAATGACCATGTAGATGTACGACGGCTCCAGCATGAGCACCGGGCGGACGCTGTAGATCGCGGCTTCCTTCCAGTCAGGCTTGACCAGAAACCCGGATATGACATAAGTTACGTAAAATACGCAGGCGAACAGGAAGATCTTTTCGACGCTTTCGTAGGTTCCCTGGACCACCAGCAGCCAGACCGCGATCGCCGCCAGCGGGACGGTGATGTAACGGCTGATGTGAAACAGCTCGAGCGAGCTGGCCACGCCGGCAAACTCCGACATGACGTTGGTGAGATTCACCAGCACCAGAAACGCCATCATGAGGAACGTGATGCGCAGGCCGAACTCCTCGCGGATGAGGTCGGAGAGGCCCTTGCCCGTGACCGCGCCCATCCGGGAGCACATTTCCTGGGTGATCACGAGCAACAAGGTGATGGGCAGGAGGGTCCAGAGAGGAAGATAGCCGAACTGAGAGCCCGCGGCGGAATACGTGTAGATGCCGCCGGAGTCGTTATCGACGACGGCGGTGATGAAGCCTGGGCCGATGACGGCAAAGAACACCGCGAGGTGGTAGCGAAAACGGCTCAGGACTTGACGCATCCGTCACTTCTGCCTCAGCACGGAAATGATATCGTCGGCCGTAATGACGCCGGCGAGTTTGCTGTCTTCATCCACCACGGGCAAAGTCAGCAGGTTGTATTTATCGAATAGTTCGGTGACGCGGTGCTGCTTCTCATCCACGCGGACCTGGATCATGGTTTCGGCGGCGAGATCCTTCAGCCGGGCATCGCCCGCGGCAACGAAGAGGCGGGCGAGCGGAATGGCGGCGGACAGCTTCTCCTCCTCGTCCACAAGGAAAAGCGTGTTCAGTCCATCGAGCAGGTCTTCGTTACCCTTTAGCGCAGCGATCGCATCGCCCACGTTGGCGTTTTCGTGCAGCGCGACGAACTCGGTGTTCATCATGCCGCCCGCGGTGTCTTCCTCGAATTCCAGCAGTTCTTCCACCTCGGTCTTGTCCGGGGTATCCATCTCTTCCAGGATTTCTTCGCTTGCCTCCTCCTCCAGCTCCGAGAGAAGATCCGCAGCCTCGTCAGGAGCCATTTCCTCGATGATATCGGCAGCCTTCTCGGGCTCCAGCGCCTCGAGGATGCTGGCTTGCATCTTGGGATCTTCGACCTCGCTGAGGGCGTCGGCGGCGACTTCGCTGTCGATGGTCTCGAAGATGGCTTCGCGCTCGGCTGGGGCCAACTCCTCGACGATATCGGCGAGGTCGGCGGGGTGCATCTCTTCGAGCTTGGCGTAGGAGATATTCAACCGCAGGCGCCTTAGCGGGTCGGGCTCGACCACGTTGGCAAAGTCCCAGGAGATCGACTTGGGCGGAATCGGCTGTTGCAGGCTGCGGATCCACCTGCGCGGCAGCATTCCCTGAAACAGGCGCCGTAGGATGCTGCGCACGCCGATATCGACATCGCGAACCATGAGGATGTCATGTCCGCCCTCGTGGCCGATGGCCATGGAGACGTCGTTGACGCGGACCACTTTGCGGCCGGTGACGTCGATAATCTGCTGATCGAGGAGGTCGCGTCCGATACGCATCATGTATTCGTCATCGTGGTAGGGGACGAGCACTTCGTCGCTCAGGTGGATGCCGCGATCGATGGAAATGGAGCGCACCTGGTCGTAGCGGACGGTGAGCCAGCTATACTCGCCGCCGACCAGCAGACGGTCGATACGGGAGGCGTGGACGAGGGGAACGAGGGCGGCGTCTTTCACGCGGCCAAGGCGCCGGTCTTTGAGGTCGAAGACCGGCATCGAGAGCAGCTCGGTGAAGAAAAGCAGGTTCTCCGTCATCGAAAACCACCCGGCTCCAGACAAACCGAGCGCGTTGTCGGAACGGCACCCACCTCGAAACTGCAAATTGCGCTCTACACGGCTCTTCTGACGCCTATTCTCAATATGGCGCATCGCCCGGCGGAGCCGCAACAAAAAAGTGAGCTCAGACACCGCGGGGCGGCGGCGCGCAGGTGCGGCGTGCGGGATGCCACGCAGCGAGGGACGGGCGGGCTTTGTTCGTGGTTTGCAAAAGTAAGGTAAAAATCGCGCAGCCGAAGCCGGCAAGAGGTCTGCTTCCGCTATGATGCGAATTGTGCCGCGCCGGGCCACGGGAAAGCGCGCGGAAAAACGAGATTGCTCGGGTACCACTCATGCGCCTTTCGATATTGTTTTTCCTGGCCGCGCTGCCGGCGGGATATGGCCAGACATCGCCGCCGCAAGGCCAAAGCGTCGCACCGCCGAGCCAGGCGCCGCCTGCAGGCGAGTTCGTGGGAAGTAATGCGTGCAAGACGTGCCACGCCGACATATGGCTCAACTTTTATAAGAATCCGCACTACAAGAGCCTGGCGAGCGGCAGCGAACCGCCCGAGCGGACCGGCTGTGAGGGCTGCCACGGTCCCGCACAGAAGCACGTGGCCGCACGCGGCGGAAAGGACACGATCCCGCGCGCATTCTCGCTGATGGAGCCGCGGCAGGCGCTCAACACGTGCCTGGAATGCCATGCGCGCGATTTTTCGCGCGCGAATATCCGCCGCTCCGAGCACACGATGAACGACGTGGCCTGCAACAGTTGCCACTCGATTCATCACTCTCCCACGCCCAAGTATCTGCTGGCAAAAAAGCAGAGCGAGCTTTGCTACTCGTGCCACGCCGGTCAACGAGCGCAGTTTTCGATGCCTTCGAAGCACCGGGTCAACGAGGGCTTCATGCAGTGCACAGATTGCCACAATCCGCACGGCGCCTTCGAAGCCACCTGGAAAATGGCGCAGCGGCCGCGCATGGTGGAGCAGGCCCTCAACACCGAGCAGCCCTGCCTCAAGTGCCACGTGGACAAGCGCGGACCGTTCGTTTTCGAGCATCCCGGAGTCCGCATCGAAGGCTGCGCGACCTGTCATAATCCGCACGGCTCGATGAACGCTAAGCTGCTGACGAGGCCGGTGGTGTTCACCATCTGCCTGGAATGCCACAACGGCGCGTCGACGTTCGGGACGCGCAATTCCGGCGTGGACCTGCAGTCGTCGCGGCACAACCTGCTCGATCCGAAGTTCCAGAAATGCACCACGTGCCATGTGGCGATCCACGGATCGAATGCCGACCAGTATTTCCTGAGGTGAGCGCCATGATGAAGATACTCTGCATCTCAATTCTGGTACTCGGAGCGCTTCAGGCACAGCCGGTGGTGGCGCCAACCACCGAACAGGTCGGCTCGCCACGCGGGGAGAACTCGGGCAATTACAACATCACGAACTCATTCGAACTGGGCTACCGCTGGAGCCTGGTAGGCGGGGATCTGGGCGAATATCGGAGCGACGTCAATTACCGCAACGGGCTGCGCTTGCTTTCGAGCAGCCTCTCCATCGATTCGCGCGACGGCCATGGCCATTTCTTCGACCAGATTCTGCTCAACACGCTGGGATTGGGGAACGATCCGTACCAGTCGGCCATCCTGCGGATTCAGAAGAACGGGCTGTACCGGTACGACATGACGTGGCGGCTGAACGACTACTACAATCCGGGGCTGACGGTGGCGGGAGGGCTGCACCTGATGGACACGGTCCGGCGCGTTCAGGACCACGACCTGACGCTCCTGCCGCAATCGCACTACCGGTTCCGGATTGGCTACAGCCGCAACACGCAGGACGGGCCCGCGCTCACGACTTCGCAGGAATTTGATGCCAATAGCGCCGGGCTGCCCGTGTTCGCCAACATTCGCCGGCAATGGAACGAGTACCGGCTTGGCGCCGACGTGGAGTTCGCCGGTTTCCGCTTCACGGTGCTGCACCGCTGGGATTATTACAAGGAAGATACGCCGTACAGCGCGTTCGGGGTGGTGAGCGCCGCGGGCTTGGGTATCGCCAACGACCAGACAGTACTGCAGCAGTTCACCAGGGCGGCTCCAGTGCACGGGTCCAACCCGGGGTGGCTTGGGAATCTGATCGCCAACCACAAGCGGTGGGCGATGAACGCCCGCATCAGTTACCTGATGGGTCACAATTATTTCGGGCTGAGCGAATTCTCCAGCGGGCTGGATCGGTTCGGAGGGGCGGCAAACCGGCAGATCGCGGTGCTGGGTGATGCGCAGCGTCCCTTCGTCGCCGGCGATTTCAATCTCAGCCTCTTTCCCACCAGCAGGTTGACAATCGTGAATAACACCAGCGTGAACAACCTGCGCATCAACGGCCCGTCCAGTTATACGGAGATCCTGGACGGCAGCAGCTCGGGCGAGACCCTGTATTTTCGATATCTCGGCATTCGAACGGTTACTAACTCGACGGATGTGAATTACCGGCTCAAGCCATGGCTCGGGCTTTACGCCGGGTACAGTTATGCCGACCGTCTGGTGCGAACGACCGAGGCCTTTTCACTTCCGGCGTTCGCGAACTCGGCAGAGAGCGATACATATGAGAACACCAACCATCTGCACTCGGGCGTGGTCGGTGTGCGGCTCCGGCCGGTGAAGGAGCTGACGGCGAGCCTGGAGGGCGAGATCGGACGCGCCGACAATCCGTTCACGCCGGTCAGCGACGCCAATTATCATACGCTCGGAGGACGGGTCGACTACCGTACGCGAAAGTTGCAACTTTCGACGCAGTATCGGCAGTTCTACAATGTCAACTCGCCGGTACCGGAGTCGGCTTACAGTGCGCACTCGCGCAATTACACGGCGACGGCATCGTGGTCCGCGCGCAACTGGTTTTCGTTGGATGCCAGCTATGTCAAGCTGCACCTGGACAGCATTGGGGGCATCGCGTTTTTCGCGGGACTGCCCCGGCAGATTCTGCAAACAGG
>Ga0335077_10007943_pt1 | contig 13155 bp, 10 predicted proteins | sample Lox_Sample_31_FD_207151 | JGI IMG/M metagenome (GOLD analysis project Ga0335077, IMG submission 207151) | Soil microbial communities from Loxahatchee National Wildlife Refuge, Florida, United States - Lox_Sample_3.1 | ecosystem: Environmental > Terrestrial > Soil > Wetlands | place: USA... | reverse complement strand
CAGCTGCTCGTGCCGCCGGCCCCCTATCTCAAATCGGTGCACGGCGCCAACGGCTGCACCAGCTGTCACGCCGACGTCGACATCACCAAGCATCCGCCGGAAAAGAACGAGATCGCCAGCAAGCGCGGCTTCGCGACCGCCATGACCCAGGTCTGCCGCACCTGCCATGCCGACAAGTTCGAACAGTGGGAAAGCAGCATTCATGCCGCGCTGGTGCGCAGCGGCAATCCGGGCGCGCCGGTCTGCACCGATTGTCATAATCCGCACGCGGTCATCAAAGGCGCCGCGGCCCAGGTCGACCAAGCGCCCTGCAAGACCTGCCACGCCGACATCTACACCGCCTATCTCGGCAGCATGCACGCGAAATCCCGCCTCGCCTCGAAGGACAGCTATGCGCCGGTCTGCTCCGGCTGCCACACCGCGCACTCGGTGAAGCCGGTCGCAACGAACGCCATCGGCCTTGGCCCCGAGCAGGCCTGCTTCGGCTGCCATGCCGAGACACTGGAGCAGCACGCGAAATGGCTGCCCAACGCCGCGCTGCATTTCGAAGTGATTTCCTGCCCGGCCTGCCACTCGCCCAACGCGCAGCGCAAAGTCGATCTCATGCTGATCGACGGCAAAGGCCAGGCGCGCGGCACCGAGCAGATCGGCGTGCCGTTGTTCGACGCCAGCGCCAATTCGAACGGTAAGGGCATCGATGCGCAGACACTGTGGACGCTGATGCAGACGCTCAACCGCAGCGGCATCGCCAGCAAGACCGTGTTGCGCGGCCGCCTGGACGTGGTCAACGGCGCGCAGGCGCATCAACTGGCGGACAAAAGCAAGGCGCTGAGCGACTGCCGCGTCTGTCACCGCTCCGGATCGCAGGCCTTCCAAAGCGTGACCATTTCGCTGGTCGGGCCGGACGGCCGCCGCGTTGGCTACGGCGCCAATGCCGACGTGCTCAACTCCGCCTTCTCGGTCGATTCGGTGCGCGGCTTCTATGCGATCGGCGGCACGCGCATCAAGCTGCTCGATATCCTGCTCGCGCTCGCCATCTTCGGCGGGGTGAGCATCGCCGTCGGTCACGTTTTCCTAGGCTGGATGTTCAAGCGTTTCGGCCTCTATCACCCGCACAACGGGCACGGCCATCCGCCGGCCGGCGGCGGCGACGCGCCCAAGGCGGCGGCCTGACGGCGCGAGCGAAAGGGAACGATACCCATGCGACTCTATATTCACCCGATCCCGGTCCGCATCTGGCATTGGACCAACGCGCTCGGCTTCGTCCTGATGATCCTTTCCGGCATGCAGATCCGTTATGTCGGCCTGTTCGATGTGGTTTCGTTCCGCACCGCGGTCAGCGTGCACAACTTTGTCGGCTTCGTGCTGATCGCCAATTTCTGCCTGTGGCTGACGTTCTACATCACGTCCGACCGCATCCGCGCCTATCACTCGGAGCTGAACCTGAAGAAGCATTTCATCGGCAGCTTTCGGCAGGCCTATTACTATGCCTTCGGCATCTTCCGCGGCGATCCCAATCCGTTCACGCCGACCGTCTACCGCAAGTTCAATCCGCTGCAGAGCATGATCTATCAGATCATCATGATGCTGTGTTTCCCGCTGCAGATCTACACCGGCATCCTCTTGTGGGACGTCAAGCGCTTCTCCGCGCAAGTCGACTTCTTCGGCGGCGTGCGCGTGATCGACACCGTGCACGTGCTGATCTTCATCGTCTTCGTCTTCTACATCCTGGTCCACGTCTATCTCGGCACGCTCGGGCACACCCGCACGGCGCACTTCAAGGCGATGATGACCGGCTACGAGGACGTCGAGGACGAGGCCGCGGCGGAGTAAGCCGCCGCGCGGCCGGCGCGGGCAATCTATTTGGCGGCGTTCGATGGATCGGCCTGATCGGCGCCGTGCTCGGTATCGCGCACGCGGATCATGTATTTCTTCATCAGCGCCTGAAAGTTCGGCCGCTGCATGCCGGTGTCTTCGGCGCTCTTGGTCACGTTCCACTCGTTGCGCTTGAGCGCCTCGAGCACGAACTGCTTCTCGATCTCCTCAACCGACTTCTCGCGCGCGGCCTTCTTCACCCGCTTGAGCTCGTCGCCGGTGCGCGGCACGGCGATGTCGGCCGGCGGCTGCGATGCGTCGATCAACGTGACGAGATGCGCCTGGCGGATGACGTTGTCGCTGGTCAGGATCGCCGCCCGGTGCATGACGTTTTCCAGTTCGCGCACGTTGCCCGGCCAGGCGTAATTGCAGAGCGTCGACAGCGCGCCTTCGGAAATGTCGGTGATGGTCTTGCCGAGCTCGGTGTTGAACGCTTTGAGGAAGTGATAGGCGAGCGCCGGAATGTCGCTTTTGCGCTCGCGCAGCGCCGGCGCATGGACCGGGAAGATGTTGATCCGGTAATAGAGGTCGTCGCGGAACGTGCCGGCCGCCACCATGGCCTTGAGATCCTTGTTGGTGGCGGTGACCAGACGGAAATTGGCGGCTTGCACGCGGGTGTCGCCGACCGCGCGGAATTCGCGCTCCTGCAACACGCGCAGCAGCTTGGCCTGGATCGACATCGAGATATTGCCGATCTCGTCAAGGAACAGCGTGCCGCTGTCCGCCACCTCGAACATGCCCTTCTTGTTGACCACCGCGCTGGTGAAGGCGCCCTTGACGTGGCCGAACAGCTCGCTTTCCAAGAGGTTCTCGCTCAAGGCATTGCAGTCGACGGCGACGAAAGGCTTGTCCTTGCGCAGGCTGTTGTAGTGGATGGCGCGCGCGATCAGCTCCTTGCCGGTGCCGCTTTCGCCGGTGATCAGCACGGTCGAGCTGGTCGGCGCGCATTGCGCGATCAGCCGGTAGACGGCCTGCATCTGCGGGCTGAGACCGATGATGTTCTCGAACCGGTATTTCGAGGAGACCTCGCTCTTGAGCTCGAGGTTCTCCTGTAGCAGCCGGCGCCGCTCCAGCGCGCGCTGCACGACGAGCTTCAATTCGTCCGGCTCGAACGGCTTGGACAGGTAATCGAAGGCGCCGAGTTTCATTGCCTGCACGGCGGTGTCGATCTGCGACAGCCCCGTGATCATGATGACGTCCACGTCGGGATGCGTCTCCTTGACCCGGCGCAGCACTTCCAGCCCGTCGATATTAGGCATCATGATGTCGAGGATGATGACGTCGTAGGCGTTCTCCTCGACCTTGCGCAGCGCCTCGCGCCCGTCCCGCACCGATTCGATCTGGAACTCGTCGCCATCGAGGATGCGCAGGCAGCTGCGGATGACGATCTCCTCGTCGTCGACGATGAGGATGCGCGCGCTCATGAGACCGCCTCACTGACCTTCGCCGGGTCGGCCGCGGGCGCGGTCAGCGGCAGGAAGACGCGGAACGTCGATCCCTCACCGACCTTGCTCTGCACGTCGATCAGGCCGCCATGCGCCTCGACGATGCCGTGACTGACCGAAAGCCCCAATCCAGTCCCCTTGCCGACGTCCTTGGAGGTGAAGAAGGGATCGAAAATCCGCTTCAGATTTTTTTCCGGGATACCGCAGCCGGTATCCACGATCGATACTACGACCATCGGCTTGGCCTCGGAAGCCTTTGCCCGCGGATCCTGCGCCCGGCGGGTGGTGATGGTAATCGTGCCCTTCTCCTCCACCGCGTGCTGGGCGTTGACCAGCATGTTCATGATCACCTGCTTGATCTGATCGGCGTCGATCCAGATCGGCGGCAGCGTGCGGTCGAGGTCCACGGTAATGTCGATGTCGCGCAGATGCGCCGGCCGCTCGATGATGCGGACGGTATCGTCGATCACCTGATTAAGGTCAGTGAATTTCTTTTCCGGCAGTTTCTCGCGGGCGAAATCCAAGAGCCGCTTGATGATCGCCGCGCAGCGCTTGGTCTCGCGGATCACCAGATCCATGTCCTCGGCATCCGCGCTCTTGTCCGGCATCTTCTGGCGCAAGAGATGCGAGAAGGTGAGAATGCCGGTGAGCGGATTGTTCAATTCATGCGCAACGCCGGACGCGAGCAGGCCGACCGAGGCGAGCTTCTCGCCGCGCATGGTCTCGGCCTGGGCGCGGCGCAGTTCCTGGGTGCGGCTTTGCACTTTCTGCTCGAGCGTGTGCGCCAAATCCTGCAATTCCGCCCGCGACATGCGCAGCGCGTCGGTCATCGTATTGAATGAGGTGGCGAGCTTGCCGAATTCGTCGGCGCTACGCACTGGGATCGCCTGGTCGAGATCGCCGGCGGCCAGCCGGCGAGCGCCGCTTTCGAGGTCGCTTAGCGGCAGATAGACCAGCCGGTGTACGAAGAAGCCGACCAATAGCGCTGCTAGACCGATGAAGCTGAGCGAAAAGCCTGCAATGCCGAGCACACTGGTGCTCATTTTCCGTTTGATGTCGTCGAGCGAATAGTCGATGGCAAGCACGCCGAGCACCGGCGTTTCCTTCGAGTGATGGTGACAGGCGGCATTGTAGCAGGACGGCTCGTTGCGGATGACCTCCATGCTGGCCATGAAAGATTGGCCGTCCGGGTTCTCGAACATCCAGGTCCGTCTGCCGGAAGGAAACTGATCGAAGGCGAGCGGATCGGGATTGTTGGCATTCTCGCCGTCGGTCTGGCCGACTTCGGGGGCGCGGGTCGAAAAAATGATTTTCCCGTCATTGCTCAGGATTCTGACCCGGGCAATTTTGCCCTGGTTGGCGACATCGTGAATGATGCGGTCGACGTAAGCCGGCTGGTTCTGCAGCATGGCGAAGCGTGTGCTGCGCGAAACCACCTCGGATACCTGGATGAGTTCGTCGGAGACCGTTCCGATGACTTCGCTGGAAAGGTACCACGCCACCATGCCGGTAAAGCACAGCATGGCCGCCGACAGCGCGACGGTCAGGTAGAGGACCACTTTGAATTTCAGGGTCTTCGGCTGCATGGCTACTGGCGCGTCCCCTTTGGCGCCGGAGCGGGACGCATGTCGACGCGGTCTTTAAATGAGGACCCAAGCGCCCGGAATCCCCGAAAATACCTTACCCGGGGGTAGGGAAACGTCCTTTGATACGTATCAAACCGGGATTTTGCCGTGGGGCAGGCCGGCCAACGATTCGTTAAACCAGCTGCGGGCAATCGGCGGGTCTGCAATTCAAAAGGATTGAGCGGTTCACATCACAGGCGCCGGCCAATTCCGGCGCCCCGGCTTTTCGGTGTGACGTCGCCCCAAGGCCGGCGGTCGGTCAGTGACTTGCCTTGTACTTCTTGCCGGCGTCATTGAGTGCCGGCGGCGTCGTATGGCATGCCGTGCAGGGTTTCTTTTCCTTCGACGCGATCGCCGGCGTCGCCATGGATTGCCCGCCCGCGATCACAATCATCGCCCCGGCGAGCAATAACGCCGAAGCGGACGCAGCAACTTTGGTTACGACCGCACGCATTGTCGCATTTTGCATTGTCGCTCTCCTCAGTTTCCAATCGATTCATCCGGCATTGGCCGGATGAAGTGTGGAACAACGCGGAAGATAGCAGACAGTTCAATTATCGAGAAGGCATGGCGGCGTTGTGCCACGCTTCTACAACGCAATTTCGGAGTTTCGGCGTACCGCTTTCCTTATCGAATTACTGCGTCGGCATCGCGCAGCACGACATAGATCGCCGGGATCACCAAAACGGTGAGCAAGGTCGACGACGCAAGCCCGAACAAAAGCGAGATCGCCAACCCCTGGAAGATCGGATCGAGCAGGATCGTCGCCGCACCGATCATGGCGGCAAGCGCGGTCAACAGGATCGGCTTGAAGCGCACCGCACCCGCTTCCAGGAGAATCGTGCGCAAAGTCTTGCCCTGGCCGGCGCCATGACGAATGAAATCGACCAAAAGGATCGAGTTGCGCACGATGATGCCGGCGAGCGCGATGAAGCCGATCATCGAGGTGGCGGTGAACGGCGCGCCGAATAGCCAATGGCCGATGACGATGCCGATCAGCGTGAGCGGGATCGGCGTGAGCACGACTAGCGGCAGCTTGAAGCTGCCGAACTGCGCGACCACCAGGATATAGATACCGACGATCGCCACCATGAAGGCGGCGCCCATGTCGCGGAAGGTGACGTAGGTGATCTCCCACTCGCCGTCCCACAGGATCGCCGGTTTGCTTTCGTCGTCCGGCTGGCCGTGGAAACGAATCGTCGGCTTGCCGAGCGCGCCCCAATCGTGCGCTTCGACTTTGCTGTCGACGTCGAGGATGCCGTAGATCGGCGCCTCGTAAGTGCCGGCGAGCTCCGCCATCACCATGTCGGCAAAGCGCCCGTCGCGGCGGAAGATGGTCGGCGAGCCGACTTCCTTGGTAACGCGCACGACGTCGCCCAGTTCGACCACGGTTTTGTTGCCGGGCACGCTGTTCGCCGGCACCGGTGTGGCAGCCAGAAGCTCGCTCCACGACAGATCGCGTTTGGGCAGCCGTACCGTGATTTCGATCGGGTTGCGGCCCTCGCCGCGGTGCGAATAGCCCACCGTCGTCCCACCGAACAACGCCGCGATGGTGTCATAGACGTCGCGCTGCTCGACGCCGAAGAATTCCAGACGGTCCTGGTCGATGGAGATGCGCAGGCGCGGGCGCGGCTCGCCGATCGAATCGTCGATGTCGGCGATGTAGGGCACTGAGGCGAAAATCTTCTTCAGTTCGTGCGCCACCGCGCGCCGGTCGCTCGACGATGGCCCATAGACCTCGGCAAGCAGCGTCGCCAGCACCGGCGGGCCCGGCGGCACCTCGACCACGCGGGCGACGGTGCCAGCCGGCAACGTCACCTTGGCGAGGCGCGCACGCAGATCGAGCGCGATGGCATGGCTCGATCGCCCGCGCTGGTCGCGCGGCGCGAGATTGAGATGCAATTCGCCGAGCTCGGGCAGTTCGCGGAGGTAATAATGCCGCACCAGGCCGTTGAAGTTGAACGGCGCCGGCGTGCCGGCATAGGTCTCGATCGAACGGATCTCCGGCAGTTGCCGGGCGGCGCCGGCGATCGCGAACAGCGTGCGCTCGGTGTCTTCCAGCGTCGCCCCTTCGGGCAGATCGACCACAACCGACAGCTCCGACTTATTGTCGAAGGGCAAAAGCTTGACCGTGACGCTGCGCGTCGCGAACAGCAGGCATACCAGCACGGTTGCGATCCCAACCGCGCTCAAGAATATCCAGGCCGAGCGGCGCGAGCGCACCACCGGCATGGCGAAGCGGCGGTACAGCCGACCGAGCAAGCCCTCGCCATGCCCCTTCTCGTGCTCGTGCAGGGCGCGGCCTTCCGGATGCAGGCGCAGCATCAGCCAGGGCGCGATCTCCATGGCGACGACAAAGGAGAACAGCATCGCCGCCGAGGCGTTGGCCGGGATCGGCGCCATGTAGGGGCCCATCAGCCCGGAGACGAACAGCATCGGCAGCAGCGCCGCCACCACGGTGAGCGTGGCGACCACCGTCGGATTGCCGACCTCCGCCACCGCCTCGACAGCGGCCTGCAGCCGCGAGCGGCCGTCCTTCATCGCCCAATGGCGGGCGATGTTCTCGATCACCACGATGGCGTCGTCGACCAGAATGCCGATGGCGAAGATCAGCGCGAACAGGCTGACGCGGTTGATGGTGTAGCCCATCACCTTGGAGGCGAAGAGAGTGAGCAAAATGGTGGTCGGGATGACGACCAATGTCACCAGCGCCTCGCGCCAGCCGATGGCGAAGGCGATCAGCACGACGATCGACACGGTGGCGAGGCCGAGGTGGAACAACAGCTCGTTGGCCTTGTCGTTGGCGGTCTCGCCATAGTCGCGCGTCACCGTCACCTTGACGTCGGCCGGGATCAAACGCCCCTCGACGTTTTGCAAGCGCGCCAGCAATTGCTCGGCCACCACCACGGCATTGGCACCGGCGCGCTTGGCAAAGGCGACGCTCACCGCCGGCACGCGGTCCCAATGAGCGCCCTTCTCCGGCGTTTCCATCCAGACGCGGTGCTCCTGCGGGCTCGGCCCGATCACCACCGAGGCCACATCGCGCACGTAGACCGGCCGGTTGTCGCGCGTGGCGACCAGCAACAGTCCGATGTCGGGGATGCCGGCAAGCGTCTGCCCGGCGGCGACCTCGCGCATCAGGCCGTTGTCGCGCACGGAGCCGGCCTGGAACGAGCGGTTGGCGTCGCTCACTTTGGCGACGAGCTGTTGCAGCGGCACGCCGAACAGCGCGAGCTTCTCCGGGTCGGGCTCGACGCGGATCTGTTCGGGATTGCCGCCGGAAACATAGGTCAGCCCGACATTGTCGGTTTTCATCAGCTCGGCGCGCAGCTGATCGGCAAGCTCGTAGAGATCCTTGTCGGTGTAGCGCGCCGCGGCCTCCGGCTTCGGCGACAGCGTCAGCACCACCACGGCGACATCGTTGATGCCGCGGCCGACGATGAGCGGCTCCGGAATGCCGACCGGGATGCGATCGATATTGGCGCGGATCTTTTCGTGCACGCGCAAGATGGCGTCGTCGGCCCGCGTGCCGACCAGAAAACGCGCCGTCACCATGACGCGGTCGTCAACGGTTTGGCTGTAGACGTGCTCGACGCCGTCGATGCCTTTGATGATGGCTTCGAGCGGCTTGGTCACCAGTTCCACCGCGTCCGGCGCCTTGAGGCCGTCGGCGTTCACCCGGATATCGACCATGGGCACGCTGATCTGCGGCTCCTCCTCGCGCGCGATCGTCATCAGCGCGATCAGCCCGACCGCGAGCGCCGCCAACAGGAACAGCGGCGTCAGCGGCGAGCGGATGCTGCCTTGCGTCAGACGTCCCGACAGTCCAAGATTCACGGGCGCACCAGGACGTCGCCGCTATGGAGTCCCGATAGGATTTCCAGCGCGTCCGGCATATCGGGACGCGGCAATTCGCGTCCCCGCTGCACCGGGACGTCGATCGTCTCCGCGCCCTTGCGCACGCGCGCATAGTCGATGCCGAAGCGCGTCGTGATGAACCCGCCCGGCACGATCGTACTTTCGCGTTCGCCCGCCGAGACCCAGACGCGGATGCGCTCGCCGACAAAATAGTCGCCGAGATTGGCGACCGCCGCGTCGGCGACGACGCGGCCGTCCTCGATCTGCGGATAGACCAGTTTGATGGTGCCGAATTGCGCGCCGCTCTTGCCGAGCTCCTCGCCATCGATACGCACGGAATCGCCGGCCTTGAGGAAGCGGGCATGGCGCTCAGGCACGCGCAGGCGCAAAATGAAATTCTGTTCCGCCACGCTCGCCACGGCTTCGCCGGGCAGGATGACGGTGCCGACCGTCACCGGCACCTTCAGCACGCGGCCGGAGGTGGGCGCCAGCACGTTGCCTTCGGTCACCTGCTGCTGGATCACCGAGCGCTCGGCGGTGCGCGCCTTCAGCGTATTTGAGGTCACATTTAAGGCGGTGCGCGCCTGGTCGAGCGTGGTCTTCGGCACAGTGCCGCGCGAGAACAGGTCCTCGGCACGGCTGAAATCGGTCTGCGCCTGCGCGACCTGGGCTTCCAGCGCGGAAATCTGCGCGTCGAGCGACTTCATCTGCAGCGCCAGTTTCTCGTCACCGACGGTGGCGATCACCTGCCCGCGCGTGACCGCATCGCCTTCCTTCACCGCCAGCGCGGCGACGGTGCCGCCGATACGCGCGCGCGCCGGCACCACATTGGCGCTTTCGACGGTGGCGAACACCGCCTTTTCGTCGGCCACCGACTTCGGCGCGATGCTAAAGGTCTGCTGGGCGAACGCCGCTTGCGCCGCGAGCGCAAGCACGACGACAAGAACGGCACGCATCGGTCTCTCACCTCGATCATCTCACGCAAGTCAAGCGTGCGGCGGGCGCCGCGCGCGGTCATTGATGTGACGCAAGTTCCCGGCGGCGCGGCGGCTTGCCGCGCGCGGCCGGCGGGCAGGCCGGCGCGCAATAGACGCGATACAGCGTGCGCACCAGTTCGCGCGCCTGCGGACTGCCGATCGCGTACCAGATGGTCTGCCCGTCGCGCCGCGCCGTCACCAGCCCGTCGCGGCGCAGCAGCGCGAGATGCTGCGACACCGTCGAGTCGCGGATTTTCAACAGCTCCGCCAATTCGCCGACCGAGCGCTCCTGCTCGGTCAATTGGCAGACGATGATCAGCCGGTGGCGATTGGCCAGCGCCTTGAGCAGCGCGCTGGCCGCGTCCGCCGCCGTCACCATGTCGCGGATCTTTATTTTCATAGTTGCGTATATACGAATAACCGAATATATAGTCAAGCGTCGCGTCGGGCCGCGCGGTGCACGCGTCCGGATGGCCCTGTGCGCAAAGGAGATTTGCCGTGAACGTCGATCGCGCCGTCTTTGCTCTGGCCGGCACCATGGTGCTGGCGAGCCTCGTGCTGGGCTGGCTGGTCAGCCCTTACTGGCTGCTGCTCGCCGCTTTCGTCGGGGCCAACATGCTGCAGGCCGCCTTCACCGGCTTCTGCCCGGCCGCCACGATCTTCATCAAAGTCGGGCTCAAGCCTGGCGCCGCCTTCTCCTGCGGGACGCGCTGAGCGCAAAGGCAAAGCCCGCGCGGCTTGCGCCGCACGGGCACGGCAGGCTTCGCGATCGGCCGCGTCGCGCGTTCAGCTGTTGTCTTGCCGGAACGCGCCGGTGTGGCGATCGACGATGAAGCGCTGCACCAGGGAATTGTCCTTGGTGACGATGTCGGCGGTAATGGTGTCGGCGTCCTTCTCCTTGACCTCGCCGACCTTCAGCCGCGGATTGCCGCGGAAGGCGAGCCAACGCTCGATGCGGGCCTTCACGTCGTCGGTGGTGAGGTTGAGCGCCTGATTGGTCTGGCCGCCGGGCCCGTATCCCGGTCCGTAGCCGCCGCGCCAGCCGCGCATCATGCCGGGGCCGTAACCGCCGCCCCAACCGCGCATGTGGTAACCCGGGCCATAGCCAGGACCAGGCCCGCCGTCTTGCCCGAAAGCGCCGCACGGTCCGCCGGCGGGGCCGCCGCCGCCCATCATCCAGCCGGGACCCCAGCCCGGGCCGCCTTGGGCGGAAGCGGTATAACTGTAAACCCCTGCGCCGGCCGCCAGCGCGGCCGCGACGCCGAGGGCGATCAATGTGTTTCGCGATGTCATGGGAGAGCTCCTTTTGCCTTGCAACGGATTCGTCGTCGCCGAGCTGCATTTGGAGCGCGACCTGTCACGCAAGTTTGTCGGGGAAGCGCGTAAATGTGACCAAGTGTGTCAGAGCGCCTATCGGCCAGATATCGTTACAAGTTTTTTGCCCTAAGCGGGCCTGTCGGAATTAGATTGCGAACATGAATGACGGTCCGCACATCCTGATCGTCGACGATCATCGCGAGATGCGCGACCTGGTCTCGCGCGCGCTCGCCAAGGAAGGATTCCGCATCAGCACGGCGGCCGACGGCAAGGCCATGCGCAAGGTGCTGGCCGACGCCAACATCGATCTCATTTTGCTCGACCTGATGCTGCCGGGCGAAGACGGCCTCTCGCTCTGCCGCGCGCTGCGCGCCGAGAGCGACGTGCCGATCATCATGCTCACCGCCAAGGGCGACGAGGTCGACCGCGTCATCGGTTTGGAGATGGGCGCCGACGATTACCTGCCCAAGCCGTTCGGCAGCCGCGAACTCATCGCGCGCATCCGCGCGGTGCTGCGCCGCAATCACGCGCGCGAGCCGGCCGCAGGCCAGGACAAGCCCAAGCGCTACCGCTTCGAGCGCTGGACCTTCGATGTCGACAAGCGCGAATTGCTTGGCGGCGACGGCGTCGCGGTGCCGCTGAGCACCGGCGAATTCGATCTGCTTCTGGCGCTGGTGGAACATCCGCAGCGCACGCTGAGCCGCGATCAGCTGCTCGATCTCGCGCGCCACCGCGCCGCCAATACCTTCGACCGCAGCATGGACACGCAAGTGAGCCGCCTGCGCAAGAAGGTCGAGCGCGATCCGGCCGATCCGGCGATCATCAAAACCGTATGGGGCGGCGGCTACATCTTCACCCCCGACGTGAGCCGGGAATGAGCCGTTTTTTGCCAAAGAGCCTGTTCGGGCAGACCATCCTGATCCTGCTGGTCGGCCTCGTGATCTCGCACGCGGTGGGCGCCTGGATCTATGCCGGCGCGCGCGAACAGGCGGTGCGCGCGATCGGCGGCTTTGCCGCCGCGCAGCGCGTCGCCAATCTGTCGCGGCTCGTCGAAGACGCGCCGGCCGATTGGCGGCCGCGTCTGGTCGCGGCGCTGAGCGATCCGACGTTCCGCGTCGCGCTGGCAGCGCAGCCGCCGCAATTGCCGCCGAGCGACGCCGAGGATGCCGCCAAGGCGGTCGAAGATTACGTGCGCCAGCAGCTTCCCGAGCAGCCCGACCGGCAAGTGCGCGTGTCGGTGTTGGCGCCGCGCGATGGGCCGCCCGGCGCACCCTTCGGTCCGCCGTTCGACCGCAGGCCGCCGCCGGGGATGATGGGCGGCCCGGGCGGCATGGGGATGATGCACGGCATGATGGGCTTCGGCCCGTTCGGCGGCTGGCGCGGCCTGCAGGTCGCCGTCCAACTGAGCGACGGCCAATGGCTGTCCTTCGCGACGACGCTGCCGCAGGGCGCGCCCTCGGTGTCGTGGCAATTCATTATCTCCATGGCGCTGATGGGCCTGATCGTGCTCGCCGTCTCGATCTGGGCGGTGCGCCGCGTCACCGCGCCGCTCGGGCTATTATCGGCGGCCGCCGACCGGCTCGGCCGCGATGTCGCCGCCGAGCCGCTCGAAGAAACCGGCAGCGCCGAGATGCAGCGCGCCGCGCGCGCCTTCAACCGCATGCAGGAGCGGCTGCGCCGGCTGATCGAGAGCCGCACGCAGATGCTCGCGGCGCTGTCGCACGATCTGCGCACGCCGCTCACACTACTAAGGCTGCGCACCGAAGAGGTCGCCGACGCCGGCGAGCGCGACAAGATGCTGACGACCATCGGCGAGATGGACGAGATGATCGGCTCGACGCTCGCCTTCGCCCGCGACGAGGTACGCGCCGAGCCGCGCCGGCGCGTCGACATCGCCGCGCTGCTCGCCAGCGTCGTCGACGACATGGCCGACGCCGGCATGCCAGTGACCATGACGGCGGCGGCGCCGACGATCCATGACTGCCAGCCGGGCGCGCTCAAGCGCGCGATCGCCAACCTGCTCAACAATGCGGTGAAATACGGCAAATGCGCGCGCGC
>Ga0335077_10007942_pt1 | contig 13155 bp, 9 predicted proteins | sample Lox_Sample_31_FD_207151 | JGI IMG/M metagenome (GOLD analysis project Ga0335077, IMG submission 207151) | Soil microbial communities from Loxahatchee National Wildlife Refuge, Florida, United States - Lox_Sample_3.1 | ecosystem: Environmental > Terrestrial > Soil > Wetlands | place: USA: Florida... | reverse complement strand
CCGATCGCCGTCGACGCGATCCGCCGCCACCACGCCGTGCGGGTCGACCACACCGAACAGCACGGCGGCGCGCTGGTGATCGAGACGCGCCGGGTCTCCCCGTCGCCCGACCACGTTCGGCTCGGGCCGTTCGCCCTGATCTACGTCCCTCACTGGTACGCCGAGGGGATGGAAGGGCGCGTGGTCCTGGACGCCGTCACCGGCCACCGGATCGCGGCCGCGGAGTCGCTCCCGGAGTAGGCCCGGGCGACCGGGCCGCCGTCGCCGCCTCCACCGTCAAATAATCGGCCCCGTTCGTCGGTCCGTGATTCTCCGGCAGTTCCGCATCGGTCCGTACCTCAACTTCACGTACCTCGTCGCGGGGGAGGAGCGGGGGGAGGCCGTCGTGATCGACCCGTCGTACGGGATCGAACCGGTCCTGGCGGCGATCGACGAGCTCGGGGTGAAGGTCCGCTACGTGATGAACACCCACAGCCACAAGGACCACATCGCCGGCAACGACGAGGTGAAGGCGCGCACCGGGGCGAAGATCGTCGCGCACCGCGTCGCCCCGATCGGCCAGGACGTCGGGGTCGAGGACGGGGACGCCCTGAAGGTCGGACCCCTCGCGATCGAGGTCCTCCACACGCCCGGCCACACGAAGGACAGCGTCCTCTACCTCTTCGCAGGGCAGGTCGCGACCGGCGACACCCTGTTCGTCGGGGAGTGCGGTCGCACCGACCTCCCCGGGGGGGATCCGAGCGAGATGTACGACAGCCTGCTGGGCCGCGTCGTCGCGCTCGACGATGCGCTCGTCGTGCTCCCCGGGCACGACTACGGAACGACGCCGACGTCGACGATCGGCCGCGAGAAGCGCGAGAACTACACGCTTCGGCCGCGGACGCGGGAGGAGTTCCTCCGGTTTCTGGCGGAGTGAGCCGCCGATGCCTCCCCTCCCGCCGGCCGACAGTCGTTCGCTCCGGGCCGTCGGCGCGGCCCGGCCGGCCCCGGGGATACCGAGCGTCCTCCATGTCGTGCGCACGCTGCGCGCCCTCGCCGAGGAGTCGCCCGCGCTCGTCGCCGTCTTCGACGCGGATGCGGTCGCGGGCGAGCGGCACCTCCTGTCGGCCTGGGCGCACCTGGGCCGGTCGCGGGGGCGGGGGGAGGCGCGGCTCCGGGACCGGGCCGCCGAGCTCGCCCTGTACGTGGCGGGGGACGACCAGCTGCCCCGCGCGCTCGCGAAGGTCGGCGTGACGGACGCCACCGAGCGGTACGTGCTGCTGGCCGAACGCCCGCTCGACCCGGGGTCGCTCCTCGAGCGGTTCCAGCTGGTCGCGGACCCCTCCGCGTACCCGCGGCCCGTGTCGGCGGCGCTCCTGGAGCGGCTCGGGATCGGCGAGACGGAACGGGCCGCCGTCCCCGACTCGGCGTGGGAAGGGCTCGTCCTCGAGCGCGTCGCGCTGGTCGACCTCTCCGCGGCCGCGGGGCGCGGTTCGACCCCAAAGCATTAACGAGCGAGGTCGGTCGCTCGGCGTCCGCGGACGGCCGTGCAGGTGTAATCTAGTGGTAGGATGTCAGCCCTCCAAGCTGACCACCCGGGTTCGAAACGCCCGACCGCCCCTCGGTCCGGCGCGAACCTCCCGGCACCTGCATCCGGCCTCCGCGGGCCCCTCCGAGCGACGGTTTAATCGTCCTCGGACCCCCTCGGCCCCCGTGCTGAGGTAGCCTAGCCCGGTAAGGCGCCAGCCTTGAGAGCTGGTGGCGGTCACGCCACGGGAGTTCGAATCTCCCCCTCAGCGCCCTCCTCGGTCGCTCCCCCGTTCCGCCCCGGCTCCTTCCGGGCTATATGCGGGACGCCGGTGCGACGGCGTCCATGGCGGACGCCGGCGTATCGACGCCCCTCCTCGACCAGTACGAGGGCGTGAAGTCGAAGTACCCGGGCCACCTCGTGCTGTTCCGCGTCGGCGACTTCTACGAGACGTTCGGGGACGACGCGCGCCTGCTCTCGAAGGAGCTCGACGTCGTGCTGACGGCGCGCTCGGCGGACGCGCGTGGCGATCGGGTCCCGATGGCCGGCGTCCCCCACCACGCGGTGGAGACGTACCTCGGCCGGCTCGTCCGGAAAGGCTACAAGGTCGCCATCTGCGACCAGACCGAGGACGCGCGGTTCGCGAAGGGGCTCGTCCGACGCGAGGTGACCCGGGTCGTCACCCCCGGCACCGTCGTCGAGGACCGCATCCTCGGCGGGCCGGATCATAACTTCCTCGCGTCGGTCGTCCTCCACGGCGCGGCCGTCGCCGAGTATGCCGCGGTCGACATCACGACGGGCGAATGGTACCAGGGCGGGGCGGACGGACCCGGCCTCGACGGGGTGCTGTCGTCGCTCGCCCCGTTCCAGCCCCGCGAGGTCGTCCTCGCATCGTCCGGCGGGGCGTCCCCGCCGATCGACGCGTTCCGGCGCGAGTTCCCGTCCGCTCGCCTGGAGGCGTCGCCCCTCCCCGTCTCGGACACCGAGGTCCCCTCGGCGCTCCGCCGGCCCGACTCGATCGGAACCGACGGTTCCGAGGCGGCCGCGCGGTTGATCGCCTACCTTCGCGCGACCCAACCCCGCCTGCTCCCGCACCTGACGGTCGCCGACCGGGGCAGCGGGGGCCGCCGGATGATCCTCGACGCCCGGACCCTCCGTCACCTCGAGGTGACGCGGCCGATGAACCCGGACGACCCCGCGGGCGTGACCCTGCTCGCCGCCTGGGACGAGACCCGGACCGCTCCCGGGCGACGGACGCTCGCGTTCTGGCTCTCCAATCCGTTGCGCGACCTCGACGCCATTCGGGGCCGGCAGGACGCGACGGCCGCCCTGATCGCCCTCGGCGCGGGGCTCGTCCCGATCCGTGCGCGGCTGGGCGAGATCGGCGACCTGAGCCGCATCGCCGCGCGCGTCGCCGGCCGACGAGTGCGACCGGTCGAGCTCGGGACGCTGCGCAGCGGGCTCGCGTCGGCCCGTCGCCTGCGAGACGAGCTGGGGCCGGTGTCCGGCGCCGGGGCGTTGACCGGGCTCGCGGAAGCCCTCCCCCCGCCTCCCGAGCTCGAGGAACTCCTCCGGACCGCTCTGACCGACGCACCGCCCCCGACGGACGACGCGGGGGAGCTGTTCCGTCGGGGGTACGCTCCCGAGGCGGACCGGTGGCGGGACGAGGAGCGGCGGGCGCTCGACGACCTGGCGGTGCTCGAACGGCGGGAGCTCGCGGCGGCGGGCGGGAAGGGCGTGAAGGTCGGCTACAACCAGGTGTTCGGCTACTACTTCGAGGTCAGCCGGGCGAACCTCGCCCGGGTCCCGCCCCACTTCCGACGGCGCCAGACCGTCGCCCAGGCCGAGCGGTTCGTCACCGACGATCTCGAGGAGATCGACCGTCGCGTCCGGGTCGCGCGCGACGCCGCCCGCGCCGCCGAGCTCGCCCGCTGGGAGGAGTTCCTCGCGGCGGTCGAAGGCCACGTCGCCGCCGTTCACCGGGTCGCCCGGGCGGTCGGGGCGATCGACGCGCTCGCGACGTTCGCTCACCTCGCCCAGAGCCGCGGGTACGTCCGACCGGTCGTGGACGACACCACCGCGATCGTCATCCGGGACGGCCGGCACCCGGTGCTCGACCGGCTTCTCGGCGAGCGGTTCGTGCCGAACGACGTCGACCTCGACGGGGACGCCGCCCGGCTGTGGGTCCTCACCGGACCGAACATGTCCGGCAAGTCGACGTACATGCGGGCGGTCGGTCTCCTGGTCGTGCTCGCCCAGGCGGGGTCGTACGTCCCCGCCCGCTTCGCCCGGGTCGGCGTGGTGAGCCAGCTGTTCACCCGGATGGGGTTCACGGACGAGATCGGACGCGGGAAGTCGAGCTTCATGGTGGAGATGAGCGAGGTCGCGGAGATCCTCCGGGCCGCCGACGACCGCTCCCTCGTCCTCCTCGACGAGGTCGGCCGGGGGACGAGCACCTTCGATGGCCTCGCCATCGCCTGGGCCACGCTCCGCCACCTGCACGACGTGACCCGGGCCCGGAGCATGCTCGCCACCCACTACCACCAGCTGACCGAGCTCGTCCAGGGGCTGCGGGCGGCGCGGAATGCCCACTTCGCCGTCCGCGAAGGGCCGGACGGGGTCGTCTTTCTGCACCGCCTCGTTCCCGGGGCGACCGACCGGAGCTACGGCATCCACGTGGCGCGGCTCGCCGGCCTTCCCGAAGGGCTGCTCGCCGAGGCCGACCGGCTCCTGCGGCAGCTCGAAACGGACGGCGTCGCGCTCCCTGCGCCGAAAGGCCGTCCGCGGGGTCCGAGCGCCCGGTACACCCAGGCCGTGCTCGTCCCGGACGGCTCCCCGACCGACCGCGCCCTCGAGGAGGGGCTTCGGGCGATCGATGCGGACGGGCTCTCGGCGGCCGAGCTGCGGGACCGGGTGAAGGAGCTCCAGCGGCGCGTGCCGAGCGGTACGGGAGACCGATCGTGATCCGCGAACCGACCGTCGCGCGGAGGCCGATCCGCCGGCTCCTGCCCGCGACGATCGAACGGATCGCCGCCGGCGAGGTCGTCGAGCGTCCGGCGTCGGTCGTGAAGGAGCTCGTCGAGAACTCGATCGACGCCGGCGCGACGGCGGTCGCGGTGCGGCTCGACGGCGGAGGTCTCGACCGGATCGAGGTCGCCGACGACGGGGTCGGGATCCCACCGGAGGAGCTCGAGCTCGCGGTCGAACGCCACGCCACGAGCAAGCTCCGCCCCGACGATCCCCTCGAGTCGATCGACGCGCTCGGCTTCCGCGGAGAGGCGCTCGCCGCGATCGGAGCGGTCGCCCGCCTTCGCCTCGTCTCCCGTCCCCCCGAGCGGGAGAGCGCCGAAGGGATCTCGGTCGTCGGCGGCCGGGTCGTCGGGCGCTTCTCCGACGCGCGGGCGACCGGGACGACGGTCACGGTGGAGGACCTGTTCTTCAACACCCCGGCCCGACGGAAGTTCCTGAAAGGCGGGGCGAGCGAGCAGGTCGAGGTCGTCCGCACGGTGGAGCGGCAATACGTCGCCCGCCCGAACGTCGCCTTCCGGGTCGAGTCGGGCGGCCGGGAGATCCTGCTCTGCGCGCCGACGACGCGCCTCGCGGACGCCGCCGCGCGGGTGCTCGGCGCCGAGTTCCTACGGGCGAACTTCCCGGTACGGGCCGAACTGCCCGGCGGCCGGCTGTTCGGGGCGATCGGGCTCCCCGCGGTCGCCGCCCCGACGTCGGGGCTGTTGTTCCTCTCCGTGAACGGCCGGGCGATCGTGTCGCGGGGCCTGAGCCAGGCGATCCGCGCGGCGTTCGGGGACGCCCTCCCGCGGGCCCGGTTCCCGGTCGGCGTGCTCCATCTCGAGCTCGACCCGTCGGTCGTCGACGTGAACGTCCATCCGACCAAGCGCGAGGTACGGTTCGCGGCCGAGCCGGCGCTCGCCGACGCGGTCCGTCGGGCGGTGCGGGCCGCGCTGATCGCGCGTCCCGCCCCGGCGGACGTGCGGGCGGCGGCCTCCCCGGGGCTCGCCGGCGATCTCCCCGGGACGTCGGACGAAGCGACCGGGATCCTCCCCGCCGCCGGGGACGGCGGCGTCGCGCAGCGCACCCTCGACGCGGAACCGTCCCCCCCGAGAGCGGCCCGCGCGCCGGCCGCGTCCGGCGCCCGCCGGTTCGAGCTGCTCGGCGTGCTCGACGCGCTCTACTGGGTCGCGGCGACGGACGACGGCTTCATGCTCGTCGACCAACACGCCGCGAGCGAGCGGCTCCTGTACGAGGAGCTGCGCCGTGACGGCCGCCTCGCCCGCCAGGAGCTGGTCGATCCGATCACGGTCCGGCTGACGGCCGCGGAGGTCGCCGCGGGGGCGACCCACGCGGACCGCGTCCGCGCCGCGGGGTTCGAGGTCGACGCGTTCGGACCCGACACGGTCCGCCTTCGGTCGGTGCCGACCTACCGGGGCCGGGCCGCGCGGGCGGACGACCTTCGGGACCTCCTGCGGGAGCTCGCCGATGGAGGGCGCCCGACGCTCCCCGACGGGCTCGAGGAGCGGGCGGCCGCTTCGCTGGCCTGCCATGCCGCCGTCCGCGCGGGCGATCCGATCGCCGGGAGCGACCTCCTGGCCATCCTCCGCGCGCTCGACCAGCTTCCCGAGCGGGTCCGCTCCTGCCCGCACGGACGCCCGATCTACGTGCGCATCCCCCGGTCGCGCCTCGACGGCTGGTTCCTCCGGCGCGGCGCATGACCCGCACCCGCGATCCGTCCCGACCCCGCTCCGAGGCGGGGCTCGTCGCGGCGACCGCCCGCCACCTCGAGGAGCGCGGCTACCGGGTCTACGTCGACCCCGATGGGTCCAACTACTTCGACCTCGCGTGCCGGCGCGACGACGACGTCGGGCTCGTCGAGGCGAAGCTGGGGAACCCGACCCAGCTGCTGAACCAGGCCCTGCGCCGCCGGGCGTGGGCCGGCTGGGTCGCGGTCGTCGTCCCGTCGCCCCGGACCGCCGCCACGATCGTCCGCGCTTCCGCCGGCCGACGGGCCGAGCCGGTCGGCGTCTGGTGCCTCGCCCGCGGGGCCGTCTCGGTGGTGCGGCCGGCACGATCGTTCGTTCCGTCGACCGCCGACGACGACCCGTTCGCCGCGCACCGGGCGCTGTTCCGGACGACGCTCGACCGGATCGACGCCGGCGAGCTGCCCGCCGGGCTCCGGTGGGACGGCCTCTTCGGGGCGCTCCGGCGGGCGTCGGGGGGCCGGAAGTTCGCCGAGTGGCGGCTCGATGAGCCGGCGCCCGATCCGGGGTAGCTTACCCGGCCGAGCCGCCCTCGCTCGCGAGCAGCGCCCCCGCGACGGTCCCGGGCAGGAACGCCGCCGCGACCGCCGGTCCGGCCGCCGCGAGCGCCCGGCGCTGGGCGAGGTCCGCGACCAGCTCGGCGACCGCCGACGAAAGGTCGCCCGGCTCGCTCTCGCCCACGACCCGGACCGCCCCGGCCGCGTCGACCGGCAGCCGGACCGTCGGGAGCGCGACCGAAGCGACCCCGCGGCGGAGCGCGAGCACGAGCCCCGGGTCGAACCCGGGCGCCCGCCGCGCGAACACCGCCACGTCGGCCGCCGCGAGCGCCCGGTCGTACGTCGCCCGGTCCCGCGCCGGCGTGGCATGCACCCCCGGCTCCACGGGGGCCTCCGCCCCCGCCACGACCAGCCGGACCCCGGGGAAGAGCGGCCGGATCCGCCGGAACGCCTCGCGGGCCCGGTCGACCCCCGCGTCGTCGGGACGCTCGCTGCACGCGAGGGCGGCGACGACGGGCACGTCGGTCGGCAGGCCGAGCCCGGCGCGCGCGTCGTCCCGGGACGGCGGAGGGGGCCCGACGGCGACCGGCGGCACCGTCGGCCGGATCCGCTCGGGGGGAATGCGATACTCGTCCGCGAGCGCCCCGGCGAGCGCCGGGGCGTCGCAGTAGATCCCCTGGGCCTCGGTGAGGGCGATCCGTTCCAGGCGCCGGACCGCGCGCCGGTCCCGCCAGGCATCGACCCGGTCGAGGAGGTTCGCCGACCGCCGCCCGGACCGCTCCCGGTCGAACTCGGCGAGCTGCGTCGCCCGGACGACGGCGGCGATCCGGTGCGCCCCGGCGCGATGGCCGAGGCCGAGGGCGCCGAGGCCGGACGGGTCGCGGAGGACGAGCTCGGCGTCGATCCGCACGCGACGGCCCGCCGCGTGGGCGTAGTCCGCCGGTTCGATCGCCGCCCCGGGTCGGCGGATTGCGTGCGCGACCGGAACCGACTCGATCCCGTCCGGCGGAGCGAGGGGGTCCGCCCCGGCGGGAAACAGCACCCGGACCGAGACGCCCCGGTCGCGGAGGCCCTCCGCCAGCGCCCAGGCCGGGGCCGCGGGATCGTACGGGTCGGCGGGCGCCGGACCGGCCGCCAGGACGTCGACCGACCGCGCCGCCATCCGCGCCGTTTGAACCGGGCCGAGGCGTTAAGGGTTCCGGCGGAGCGGCGCTACGCGGCGAGGCCCAGCTCGCGGGCCATCGAGCGTCCGCCCATGCCGGGCGGCGGCGGGACGCCCATCCCCTCGAGGACGGTCGGGGCGATGTCGAGGAGGCTCGGCGTCCGGTCGATCGCGTGCGGGGTGATGTCGTCGCCGGCGGCGATCAGGATCCCGTCCATCCGGTGCGTCCCCGTCCCGTAGAAGAAGCGGGGGCGGTCGCGGATGAACGGCTGGGGGTAGGCGAAGTCCATCCGGGGCTCGGTCCGCATCCCGTCGACCCGGATCAGGAGCGCCGGGGCGTTCTCGAGCTTCGTCCCCCGGTACAGCTCGGCGGGGTCGAACACCTCGATGTGGGCGTCCGGGAACCGCTCCAGGCGGGCCCGGATCTCGCGGGTGAGCGCCGCGCGACGTTCGGGCGTCAGCTCGGGATTGAACGGGTTCAGGTAGATCCCTTCGGGGACGGGGTAGGAAAAGGCGACGGTCTTCTCCCAGTCGATCCGCTCGGCCGCCCGCTCGAACGACGGGTCTCCGCTCAGGAGGTCGGCGATCGCCGTGTGGCGGCTGTCGCGCAGGAAGTCGGCGATCCGTCGGGCGATCGCCCCCGCGAGCGGCAGCTGCTGCGAGCGGAGCGCGAGGCGGGCGATGACGCTCCGCCGGCCGAGCGTCGCGCCGGGCCGGAAGACGAGCAGCTTCTCGTCCGCCAGCCAGCGGTTGGTGAGGAAGTCGGAGGCGATCGGGCCGTGCCCGTGGTCGCTGATCACGAGCGTGACGGCCGGTTCGCCCCCGGCCCGGAACGCCGTGTCGACGTCGCGGCACGCCCGGTCGACGGTCCGCCAGAACCGGAGGAGGTCCGCCGGGATCTCGGGCACCGGGCGGGCGAGCTCCTCCCAGAGCTGGTGCTCCAGGCGGTCGGTCTCGCGGAACAGCGCGAACAGGAACCCGGGCGCGTGCCGCTCGGCGAGCGTGGCGGCGACCCGGGCGCGCTGGGCGACGGCGTCGGTCGCCCGCGCGACCCAGGCGTCGCGCTCCGACTCCCGGTACAGGGGGAGTTCGCCCGGGTACTCGGCGCCGATCGCGCTCGTCACCTCCGCCCGGAGGCTCTGGGGGTAGGTGGCGCTCGTCTCGGAGAACATCCCCGGCAGGATGAACCCGTGGAGCGGGTAGCCCCCCGTGATCGGGAAGTTGAGGACCCCGACCTTGACGCCCCGGCGGGAAAGGCGGTCCCACAGCGCCTCGGCGGGCCGGAACGAGCGGACCGTCCGCGAGCGGCCGGGCCGGCCGTCCGGTTCGGTGAAGCCGAAGATCCCGAGCTCGCCCGGGTCGCAGCCGGTCGCGAAGGAGAACCAGGCCGGGATCGTCTTCGCGGGGTAGACCGACCGGAGCGGGGCCCGCACGCCCCGGTGGACGAGCGCGCTCAGGAACGGCAGCTCCCCGGCCTGCATCAGGGGGTCGAGCAGGTCGAACGTGCCCCCGTCGAGGCCGAGGACCAGGAACCGACGGGACGAACCGGCCATCGGAGAACTCGCCGACCGATCGGCGGGCGTTCCACCGAGCCCGGGCTATTTTATGTTTGGTCCCGGGGCGTCACATCAGGCGGACGGTCTCCAGGTTGTACGGGGCCCGCGACTCGACCCCGAACCGCTTGTACAGCGCCGAGCAGAGGTCGAGCGTCTTCGACTCCTCCCCGTGGTTGAGCAGGATCCGCTGCGGCCGCGGGTCGAGGGAGGCGACGAAGTTCATCAGCTGCACCCGGTCGGAGTGGCCGGAGAACCCCTCGATCGTCGCGATCTCGAGCCGGATCGACACCGACCCCTGCCGCGGACCGTCCAGGAACGACGCCTCCGACATGCCGCGCTGCAGGCGGCGGCCGAACGTCCCGTCGGCCTGGTAGCCGACGAACAGGAGGCCGTTCTTCTCGTCCGGCGCCCAGGCCCGGAAGTACTCCATCACCGGTCCGCCGCTCATCATGCCGCTCGTCGCGAGGACGATGCAGGGGTCGCGGGCGTCCAGGATCTCGTTGCGCATCTGGCCGGAATCGACGCGGCGGAACATGTCGGCGAGGAACGGGTTGTCCCCCTGCTGGAAGATCTGGGTCCGCAGCTGGCTGTTGAGGAACTCCGGGTACGCCGTGTGGATCGCGGTCGCCTCGAAGATCATGCCGTCCAGGTAGACGGGGACCTTCGGGATCTTGCCCGCGCGCATCTTCTCCTCGAGCGCGAGCATCACCTCCTGCGACCGGCCGACCGCGAAGACGGGGACGATCAGCTTGCCGCCGCGGGAGAGGACCTGGTTCACGAGGTGCGTGAACTCCTCGGTCGCCTGCTGGCGGCTCGGCTGGATGTCGCGGTAGCCGCCGTACGTCGACTCGAGGACGAGCGTCTCGAGCCGGGGGAACCGGTTCGTCGCCGGGTTGAACAGCCAGCTCCGTTCGAACTTGATGTCGCCCGAGTAGGCGAGGTTGTGGTCCCCCTCCCCCAGGTGGAAATGGCAGATCGACGACCCGAGGATGTGGCCGGCGTTGTGCATCGTGAGGCGGATGTCGGGGGCGATGTCGGTCGTCTCGCCCCAGCGCAGCGGCACGGTCCGGGTCACGAGCTCCCGGACGTGGGAGGAGTCGTAGAGCCCGCGCCGGGCCTCCTGGTTGACGACCTTGATCGCGTCGAGCAGCATCAGGGTCATCAGGTCGCGCGTCGGCGCCGTGCAGTAGATCGGTCCCTTGTAGCCGTACTTGAGCAGGACCGGCACGAGGCCGCAGTGGTCCAGGTGGGCGTGGGTCACGACGACCGCGTCGAGCGAGTCGAGGGGGAGGAGCTCGGGAGCGTTGAAGAACGGGGTCCGGTCGGAACCGGGATCGATCCCGCAGTCGATCAGGACCTTCGAGTTCTGGGTCGTGAGGAGGTGCGCGCTGCGGCCGACCTCGCGGTAGCCTCCGAGCGCGGTGTTCCGCACCCACAGCTTCTCCGGGAGCGGGTCGCGCGCGATCCGGATCCCGACCTTCTTCAGGAACGAGCGCCGGTCGTCGAACGAGTTGCGGAGATGGATCCGGACCTCCTCGACGGTCTTCGAGGGGATCGGCGGGGTCCGGACGACCGTCGGCACCCAGCCGATCTTCCGCTTGAGGTCGTTGAGGACGCTCCCGCCCCGGCCGATCGCGGCGCCGGGGTTCGCGGCCTCGATCGTCACCTCGCCCGTCTCCGGCTCGAAGAACAGCTGGTTGACCTCCGCCTCGGGCGGGATCAGCTCGCGGATGACCTTCTCCGCCTCCTTCGGCTCGGCGAGGACGCTCGGGTCGGAGCGGACGACGACCCGTCGCCGCAGGCGCTGGGCGATCGAGCGGAGGTACTCCCCGCCCGACAGGAACTGGTCGAGCTGCTTCGTGTAGAGGACGATCTGCGGGCCTTCCAGCTCGATGTCGGTGACCTCGATCGTGTCGGGCAGGACCTCCTTGAGGGCCGCCCGCGCTTGTTCTAGCAGAGAGTCGAAACTCATCCACACTCGAGAAGGGGTTCGGTCGAAGGGGTTGGGCCGCCCGGCCCCCTGCCCGCGCTACGGGGCCGGGGGAGGCAACGGAATCTTGAGCGCCTTCAGGCGTTTATTGATTTCGTCGTCGGTGAGCTCGCGGTACTCCTTCGCGGAAATGACGTGCGCGAGGTATCCGTCGCCGCTCGCGCTGTCGCGGCGCATCGCGGCGGTGAGGCCGCGGAGCGCGAGGTCGACGGCGTCCGAGCTCGAGAGGTCGCGGGAGTACCCCTCCTCGACGATCCCGTAGGCGAACGGCGAACCGGAGCCGACCGAGACGAACTTGTCCTCGACGCAGCCGCCGGCCGGGTCGACGGAGAACAGGTGGCCGCCCTTCGGGTCGGTGCCGCCGAGGATCAGCCAGGCGTAGTACGGGTAGTAGCGGTTGCCGCTCAGGATGTTCGCGAGGAGCGTCGCCGCGCCCTCCGCGCCGAGCGGCGCGTTCCGCCGGAGGCGGTACAGCGACACCTCCGCCTTGAGGTAGCGGACCAGGACCTGAGCGTCCCCGACGAGGCCGGCGATCGTGAGACCGATGTTCTGGTCGATCTTGAACAGCTTCTGGGCCGCCTTGTTCGAGATCATCGAACCGGCGGTCACGCGCCGCTCGGTCGCGAGGACGACCCCGTCCTTCGCCACGATCCCGATCGTCGTGGTCCCGGTCAACAGCCGATCTTCGCCGCTCCCGCTCGACCCACCGTGCATCCGAAGACCTCCGTCCCTGGAAACGCGGACGGCCGACCCGGGGTCGCTATATAAGGGCGTCCCGAGCGATTACGCCCGGACCACCGAGGAACCGTAGGGGAGCTTGTGGCGGCCGTTCCCGGCCGCCGACCAGGGGCGCGGGGAACCGATTAATCCCCCGCGTAGGTCACGGCCTCCCGCCCATGCGTCGTCACGAGGTCGTCGTTGTCGGGGCCGGGCTCGCCGGGCAGCGCGCCGCGCTCGCGGCGGTCGACGCCGGGCGCGACGTCGCGATCGTCACGAAGCTGCACCCGCTCCGCTCGCACTCGGGCGCGGCCCAGGGCGGGATCAACGCCGCCCTCGGGGCGGAGGACTCCGTCGACACCCACATCTACGACACGGTGAAGGGGTCGGACTACCTCGGCGACCAGGACGCGATCGAGTTCTTCTGTCGGGAGGCCGGCCCGACCGTCATCGAGATGGAGCATTTCGGCACGATCTTCAGCCGCGGGCCGGACGGCGCGCTGGCGCGCCGGGCGTTCGGCGGTGCGGGGTTCCCGCGCACGATCTACGCGGCCGATCGGACGGGCCTCGCGCTCCTCCAGGGCCTCTGGGAGCGGCTCGGGACGTCCCGATTCACGCTCTACGAGGAGTGGGACCTCACCGACCTCGTCGTGCGCGACGGCCGGGTCCACGGCGTCGTCGCCTTCGACCGCAAGAGCGGCGAGTTCGACGAGATCGCGGCGAAGAGCGTCGTGCTCGCCACCGGCCCGTTCGGGCGGATCTACGGGCGGACGACCAACGCGCACAGCTGCACCGGCGACGGCGTGGCGGTCGCCTACCGCGCCGGAGCCGTCCTCAAGGACATGGAGTTCGTCCAGTTCCACCCGACGGCGCTCCTCGAGACCGGCATCCTGATCACGGAAGGGGCCCGCGGCGAGGGCGGGATCCTCAAGAACGCGAGCGGGGAGCGGTTCA
>Ga0335077_10007941_pt1 | contig 13155 bp, 8 predicted proteins | sample Lox_Sample_31_FD_207151 | JGI IMG/M metagenome (GOLD analysis project Ga0335077, IMG submission 207151) | Soil microbial communities from Loxahatchee National Wildlife Refuge, Florida, United States - Lox_Sample_3.1 | ecosystem: Environmental > Terrestrial > Soil > Wetlands | place: USA: Florida... | reverse complement strand
GCCGCCTCCTTCGCATGAAGGTCAGCGACGAGTTGCGTGTCCTGCGACTCCAAAACGGCTTTGGCACGACGCTCAGCCTCCGCAGCAAGTTCACTGCTCCGGAGCATTGTTTTCGCCTGCTCCAGATCTGCTTCGCGACTCGCAAGCTGCGCCGCAAAGCGTTGCTGGTCAGCGACCGCCTGCTCGACTTTTTGCTGAGTGGTCGAACGCGTTTCAAGCAGCGCTTCTTGTCGGGTGCGCTCCGCCTGTGTGCGCACTACATCGGCTTGCACTGCGTCTTTGCCGGCTTGTGCCGCGGAGATCTCGGCCCTCGCCTGGTCAATTCCGGAAACAGCCCGTGCGATTCGTGAATCCTGAAGCTCACGCTGGCGCTGGTTGTTTTTGATCGCGGCTCTTGCCGCTTCCACCGCTGCACTCGCCTGTGCTACTTGGGCGTTGTAATCGTCGTCTTCCAACTCGACGAGGAGGTCGCCCTTATGCACCTGCTGAAAATCGGAGACATGCACGTCCCGAACGATCCCGGCAATTTTCGTGCTGAGTGGAGTGATGTCGCCTCGAACGTACGCGTCGTCGGTGACCTGCTCGACTCGGCTACCTTCCCAGGAATTCCAGTTCCACGTGACCGTGATCACGATCGCCGCGGCTAGCAGCACTATTAGCGCCGGAACTGTGTACCTTAGCCATTTCGCCTGCTGCTTAGGTTGCCCTGGCACATGCTCCGGCTCCGCTGCGCTCGCGGGAGCCGGCGTGGTTGCGGCCGCCATGGTCAATGCACCTCCCTGGAGTTGTTTCGCACAACTCATTGCAGTTCAATGCCCGAGGGGGCCGCGCTAGGATCTCGTTGGCAGAAAAGAAGGTTACTGTCCCAACCGGACCGTGACGTTGGGACTTGCTGTCAGCCCATTAACAATTGGGTAAGATGTTCGCACTCCTGGGTCGGTTGATTCATCGCGATCCTTTGCGGGGCGCCGCCCGCTGCATCCTAGGCGCGGCAACGGAGGAAAGGAAATGCGTGCCATAGCGGCGAGCGGCTATAGCACGAGCCAGCCCGAAACGAGCGTCCACTTTGCAGCTCGTAATCGACTCGACTTACCCGGATAGCGGCCTAAAGCTAGGATTCGCAGACTGCATTGAATCTATCTGGCCTACCGGGCGGTCCGGCAGTTAGGTTTCTTAGAACAAAAGCCGCAGTGCAAACTGCAGCAGGCGCGGGTTGGAACCGACCGCCGTGGACGTGATCTCGCCGAACGTTGGCGACCCGAGGTTGGTATTCGGTTCCGCGAAGTTCGGCGTGTTGGTCAGATTAAAGGACTCCGCTCGGAACTGCATCCTCACGTTCTCCCGGATGGGGAAGTCCTTAGTGAGCGAAAAATCCAAATATCTCTGCGATGGACCGTAAATGCAGTTGCGCCGCGCGTTGCCTAGCAGCCCCGGAGCCTGTACCGCAAAAGCGGATGTGTTGAACCACTCTTCGAGCGTGTGCACATTGCCTGCGCTAGGATTGCCAACCTGGTTGGGGGCGTCGCCACCGCGGAAGCCCAGTATGCCGCTGGCATTCGTGATGGTTCCCGGAGGGCCGCCTCCTTGTTCGCTGATGCTGGTCGGCAGGCCGGTGGAGTAAGCGAAGATCGCGTTGACACTCCAACCCTTTACTAGGTACGCAGTCGTGCCGTGCAGTGACCCGCCGAAGGGCAGTGTGTAATCGAGCATGACCGTGAAGCGCTGGCGCACATCCAGGTCGCCGTTGCCGTAATCGTACTGCAGGAAGCTGTTGACGGGGATGGGCGTGCCATTGCCGGAATCCATCAGGCACCCGTCACGAACACACTCCACCGGGCGAACGCCGCCTTCACCCTGCGGCGAGCCGTTGTTGAGAGTGTGCGACCAAGTGTAATTGACATCGGCATTCAAACCCGCGGTGAAACGGTGCAGAAAGGATGCCTGCAAAGCGTTGTAGTTCGAGTTTGCGGCGCTTTCCAATACGTAGATTTGATCGCCGCTGTAGGCTGGGTAAGGAATAGGTCCCTGGGTGAAACAGCTCAAAGAGTACGTCGGCTTGCCGTTGCTGACGCACCCCGGGCCGCTGTAATTGTAAGTGGCGTAGCTCGCCTGGTTAATGTCCGGCACCAACGGCAGGTGACGGCCCAGGTTGCCCACGTATCCCAGGCTGATCAAGTTGGCACCCAGTTCCTTCTGGAGCTGCAAGCTGTACTGGGCTATGCGCCCCGACTTCAGGTTATTCGCTACAGCGTCAATCTCCGTTCCCGCCGCTACGCCCGTTCCCAGCGCCTCGTTGGGATAATCCGCACTGGCGGGATCAATTGTGGGCTGCCACAGCCCTCTCGCCATCGTAAGCCCCAGACCGCCGGGCCCCGCAATCGCGCTCGGACATTCGACCGGATACGAGGAGTCGCCCCCGCAGTCTCGGCTGATTATGAAGGGAACATTCTGTAGAGTGGCAGCGTTGCCAATTTCATTCGGGAAGTAGGAGAGACCAAAACCGCCTCGCAGCACCATGCCGTGACCCAGCGACGCGGAAAAGCCAAGCCGAGGAGAGACATCACCGAAGTCGGTCTTCACGTTCGCAGTACTGCTGCCGTGATTGGCCCCTGAGAGGCCCGGAGAAACCACCTCACCAGTGGCTGTGTCAAAGCTTGAAATGTAACCGTTAACTTCGGTGAATGGGGTAAAGATGTCATAGCGGACGCCGAGATTGAGCGTCAGCCACTTCATAGCACGCCAGTTGTCCTGAACGTAGCCGCCGATTTCCCAGGAGCGGAAGTGTGGGAAAGCCACATCGTTCTGGAATTGCGCGTCCGAGGCATAACCCGCAACTAGGTCGCCAAGACCACTGCCCGTGAACGTCCCGTTGACAGAATAGACGCCTCGGGGGCTAATGCTTTGCTGCCAGTTGAGCTGCCGCCGGATGAGGCTCGCTCCGGTCTTGACACTGTGAGTGCTATGGTTCCAGGTCAAAGATCCCTGGTACTGGAAGGTGTTGTTGTAGTCGAAGAGCGGCGTGAACAGTCCGTCGCCCAGGCCTGTGTAGGGCGCAGCTAAGGAAAAGGCTGGCAGACCGTATTTCGCTCCGCCACTGTCGGCATTCATGCAGTAACCGGTTCCTAAAGAACAGGGATCGAAGCCCAACTCGACTCCGGCGTTGGCGCCATTGATGGTCAACTCCTGGTTGGCAAATCTAAGGTAAGCAACCTTGAATTCCAAGAGCAGTTCGGGTCGAAAGACATGGACGTAGTCCAAGCCAAGATTCTGGCCACGTTCCAGGCCCGGCCCACCAGTGATTCCCGGCGGATTACTCGGGCCGAATGTCTTTCCATTAATGGAAACGTTCGGGAGATTCCCTGGAGTGTAGGTGTTTACGTCATTGAATGAGTAACGCGCAAACAACGCATCCCGATCCGAGAAGTGATGATCGACTCGCACATCGAAGGTATGGCTGAACTGTGTTCCCACGGGAGAGTAAACGAAATTGTTTTGCGTCCCGGAATTCGTCGGAGTGGGATACAGCGAGAACAAGTTCTTGCCCAGTTCGCTCACCACAAACGGACTCGTATTCCCTAACGAGGAACCCGCGGCGATCGTCTGCCCTACTGGCGCTGCGGCTACGAGACTTTCCTGGGCCGCCGTGGGAATAGTGGAGGTGTACGTGTTCTGGGCGTACGCCTGACGAAATCCCTCATAATCGCCAAAGAAGAAGGTCTTGTCGTTCTGGATCGGGCCGCCGATGCTTCCACCAAATTGATTTCGGCGCAACTCAGGCTTCCGGCCCGTAGTTGCAAAGTAGTTGCGCGCATCGAAAACATCGTTGCGCAGATACTCGAAGAGCGAGCCGTGGAAAATGTTCGTGCCAGATTTCGTAATAACGTCGGCCACGCCTCCCTCTGTGCGCGAGACTTCTGCCGGGTATAGGTTGGTGGAGACATCAACCTCCTGAACAGCCTCGATGGAGGGCCGCACGACAATGGTGCCGAAGTAACGTTCGTTATTGTCCATGCCGTCAATCATATTGTTATTGAGAAAGTCGTTCTGCCCGTTGACGGAGAAGGCGGAGGTTAGACGGCGGTCCACACTGTGATTCCCACCTCCGGCAGCGTTGAAGGCTCCCGGGGTCACGCCCGCCGAGAGTTGAATCAAGTTTGTCAGATTGCGGCCGTTCAGCGGGAGATTTGCCACGCTTTTCGTGGCGATTAACGTGCCGACAGTGGAGGAGTCGGTCTGTAGAGCAGGAGCAGCTTCGGCAGAAACCGAAACGCGTTCCCTCGCGACGCCGATTTCCATCTTGGCGTCCACTCGGATACGGTTGCCGGCCGAGACATTCAAGTCTCGAGTCACAAATGTCCTGAGGCCCTTGGCTTCAATCGTGACTTCGTAGGTCCCTACTTGCAACAGACTAAAGCTATAGTTGCCCGTGGGCCCCGTCTGCAAGGTTTGGGACACACCCGTAGTCGTATTCCGAATGGTCACCTTTGCATCGGGTATCACCGCGCCAGAAACGTCAGTTACCGTGCCCACCACATCGCCAGTATTTACCTGTGCCATCAGGGGCGGCATGGCGGCTAGCAAGAGCAAGCACAGCATAAAACGGATCGGCAGTCGTCCGCTTCGCACGTGTCCTCCCTCTTGTCGCCTAAGCCCCGCCGACGACTGCGCCCTTGTCACTTCGCCAGTCATTATCCCCGTAACGCACGCACCACCAATCCGCGAACATTTTGGAAGTTCCCCTTCAGACCGAATAGCGAGACGGAAAGAGGGTCTAGCGGGATGCCCGCCTAAGTTAGCGTTCGCGGCTCGATCCACTTTGCTGTCGCTCGGACGACACGGCCCGAACTGCGTTCCGAGGCGATTGACTTTAAGCGTTTGGGTTAGTAGGAAAACGCGTTCGTCGCGATCGTTCTGGTGGCTATCGTACACCTGTGGGGCGAGTGTTGATTATCCATTTTTGCGGTGAGAAGGAGCCACAGCGCCGGCTAGATTGTACTAATATCCTCCTCCATATGGGAAAGACGCCCACGACGGTCGGCCTCTGGCTGCTGATTCTTCTGGCGACCAGCAGCTGTGCTTTTGGGTTGGATCCCTCACTCGATATCAGCCAGTACGCGCACACCGCGTGGAAGGTTCGCGAAGGCTTTACTCAGGGCACCATCTTTTCGATCTCGCAGACGCCTGATGGCTACCTATGGCTAGGCACCGAGTCTGGCTTGGTCCGCTTCGATGGTGTGCAAGCTATCCCGTGGCAACCGCCAAACGGTGAGCAACTCCCCAGTAATTTTGTCCAGGACCTTTTGGTTTCGCGCGACGGCACTCTTTGGATTGGCACGGATAAGGGACTGGCAAGTTGGAAAGATGGCAGATTTACACAGTATCCGGGAGTTGGCGGTCACTACATTTATTCGCTGCTGCAAGATGGTGGAGGAACGATTTGGTTCGGGATTGAAAACCCGGGCAGACTCTGTGCCGTCCGAATCGGCAAGGTGCAGTGCTACGGAGCCGGGAGTTTCGGCTCATTCGTACCTGGTTTGTACGAGGACCGCAAAGGCAATCTGTGGGTCGCAGCTCAAACGGGTCTGTGGCGATGGGCCCCTGGCTTTTCAGAGCACTACCCGTTGCCCGAGGGCGTTCACGCCGAAAATCTAATCGAAGGCGACCACAGTGCACTCCTGATGACAACCAATAGATCCGGTCGCTTCGAGGGTCAGGTTAATGGCTCGATGGAAGGGCTGAAACAGCTTGTGGGGGGCAAGATTCGGGGCTACACGCTTCCCGCCATCGCCGGACAATTCACGCCCCTTCACCTGTTCCGGAGCGGTGATGGCAGTCTGTGGATCGGCACCGTCCGAGGTTTGTTGCACTTGCATGAGGGCAGGATCGATCGATTCTCAGCTGCCGACGGCCTGTCTGGCGACCTCGTAACTAGCATTTTTGAAGATCGTGAAGGCAGTGTTTGGGTCAGCACGTCAACAGGACTCGATCGGTTTCGTGATTTCGCCGTGCCGACAATCTCGGTAAACCAGGGTCTTTCCATTGCCGCAGTTGACGTGCTGGAAGCGACCCAGGATGGGAGTATTTGGATTGGCACGGCGGATGGGCTGAATCGCTGGCAGGACGGGCATATGACGGTTTACGGCAGGCGAAATGTGCCGGGGCCAAACGGGCTAGCAGATGAGCGAACTGCCATTGTCGACGCAAGGGCAACGGAAATCCCGAGCAGCGGACTTCGAAACAAGTTCGATTCGCTCGGGCAGGATGACCGGGGAAGACTCTGGGCCGGGACTAGCCAAGGCGTGTTCTACTTTGACAACGGCCGGTTTGTGCGGGTTCCCGGCCTCGCAGGCGGAGATATATTGTCGATCGCCGGGGATGGGCAGGGAAAGGTATGGATTAGCAACAACGACGAGGGCCTCTTCCACTCGACACCCGAGGGTGCCGTTCAGCGTATCCTTTGGAGCCGATTCGGTCACAGAGATGGGGCTACGTCTATCCTGCCGGATAGGTCGCAGGGTGGTCTATGGCTTGGATTTTTTGATGGGGGAATAGCCTATCTCAAAGATGGACAGATCCGCTCTTCCTACAACGCCCCCGACGGGCTGGGCAATGGCGCGGTGATGGACCTGGAGCTTGATTCGGACGGTGCTATCTGGGCCGCGACCGAGGGTGGTTTAAGCCGAGTGAAAGATGGCCGCATCAAGACGCTTAGCAGCAAGAACGGCCTGCCCTGCGATGCGGTACAGTGGGCGATCGAAGACAACGATCATTCCTTGTGGTTGTACATGCCTTGCGGCTTAGTGCGGATTGCCCGTTCCGAACTGGACGCTTGGGTGAGTGATCCGAAGCGTACCGTTCGGACTATGGTTTTCGACAGCTCCGACGGGATATGGAGTCGTGGGCTTTCCGGCCACCACACTCCAATTGCGGCCGAATCGCCAGATGGCAGAATATCGTTTGTGGTCCCGGACGGGGTCAGCGTCATCGATCCGCGCGACCTGCCGTTTAACAAACGGCCACCGCCGGTATACGTCACACAAATCATTGCGAATGGCAGGAAGTATGGTGCCTCACAGGGTTTGCGCCTGCCTGCGCGAGTGCGCGACCTTTCGATCGATTACACTGCGCTGAGCCTCGTTGCCCCGGAGAAAGTGCGCTTCCGTTTCAAGCTCGAAGGGCAGGACGACAACTGGCGCGAGGCGATGAACGTCCGTCAGGTGGAGTATTCGAATATTCCGCCGGGCAATTATCGCTTCCGCGTGACTGCCTGCAACAACAGTGGAGTTTGGAACGACGAGGGTGCGCTCCTGGACTTCTCCATCGCGCCCGCGTACTACCAGACCACCTGGTTCCGCTTGTGCTGCGTGACTGCGTTTCTTGTAGGGCTCTGGGGACTTTATCAGCTGAGAGTGCGTCAACTCGCGCGGGAGTTCCACATGAGCGCCGAAGCGCGTGTTAGCGAGCGGACGCGCATCGCGCGTGACCTGCATGATACGCTGCTGCAAAGTTTCCACGGGCTTTTGCTTCGCTTTCAAACGGTTTCCAACCTGCTTCCGGCGGGCGACCCCAAAAAGAAACTCGAAAGCGCGATCGATCAAGCCGCGCAAGCGATTACCGAGGGCCGGGATGCGGTGCAGGGGTTGCGCACATCCACGATCGAGACGAGTGACCTTGCGGTGGCTATCCGAACGATTGGGGAAGAACTCTCGCCCGATGCCACCGTCCAGAATGCTGTCGAGTTTAGCGTTCAGGTGGAGGGAACGCCGCGAAACTTGCGTCCGATACTTCGTGACGAAGTTTACCGGATCGCGGGTGAGGCGCTGCGCAATGCGTTCAAGCACGCCCAGGCGCGCCAAATTGAGGTGGAAATTCACTATGACGAACGGCAACTTCGGTTACGCGTCCGGGATGACGGACGAGGAATCGATCCGAAGATTCTGAGTGGAGATGGGCGCGCGGGACACTACGGCTTACACGGCATGCGCGAACGCGCCAAGCTCATGGGCGGGAAGCTGGCGGTCTGGAGCGAATTGGATTCGGGCACGGAGGTTGAGTTGAGCATTCCTGCGTCGAACGCCTACGAACGGTCTGATGGCCCGCGGTCATGGCTCAGCGAATGGGCCGAGAAACTCTCCGGCAAAGGGACGGCGATGAAGTCATGAGCGCGGAGCCGAGCCGAATTCGGATTCTGGCGGTCGACGATCATTCCCTCGTGCGCGGTGGAATCGCTGGCCTTGTCGCCGGTCAACCCGACATGACAATGGTCGGCGAAGCCTCGAACGGCCGAGAAGCGATACTGCAGTTCCGCGAACACCGTCCGGATGTAACGCTGATGGACCTGCAGATGCCCGAAATGAATGGCGTCGATGCCATGATTGCCATTTTGGGGGAATTTCCTGAATCGCGAGTCATTGTGCTGACCACCTACGTCGGCGACGTACAGATAATGCGCGCTCTTAAAGCGGGCGCTCGAGCGTACCTACTAAAAAATACTCTGCACAAGGAACTGCTGAACACGATCCGCGCCGTCCACGCCGGTAAGAGAACGATTTCCCCGGAAGCCTCGTTTCAGCTAGCCGAGCATGCCACCGATGAGGCGCTAACCCCCGCGGAAGTGCGCGTCCTACGCCTGATAGCCGAAGGGAATGCAAACAAGGAGATTGCGGCGCAATTATTGATCAGCGAAGAAACCGTGAAGGGGCAAGTGAGGAACATCCTTTCCAAATTGGGCGCCAACGACCGAACGCACGCCGCGATGATCGGGATAAAGCGCGGAATCATCGAGCCCTAGTTCACCCAAAAGAGTGCCTCGCGCCCATCGTTTGGGGCTTCTCCCGCGCCTCCGGAACTTCGTATCCTCGAAGCATTTTGCGACGCCTTTATTCGACATTCGCCCACGGCCTACCCGGTATGGGGCTTCTACTAATGCGAGTGGTCGTTGGCATAGCACTAGTCGTCCGGAGGATCATCGAGCTCCGGAGTGGGCCTCCGATCGCCGCAGCGACGATCCACGTTCTCGCGATTGCCGCAGGAGTACTGCTGCTCATTGGTTTGTGGACGCCCATCGCGGGATCACTTCTAGCAACCATCGAGGTATGGAGCGCCTTCTCGCATCCTCACGATCCGTGGAGTTATATCCTACTCGGAACCCTCGGTGCCGCCCTGGCACTTCTCGGACCTGGCGCATGGTCGGTCGACGCGCGCCTTTTTGGGTGGAAGCGCATAGACCTTCCGGATCGTAAGAATTAGTCCCCATAAATCCCACGAGGAGGTTCCGTGGCCCAAAAGAGTCGCTGCGGACGCTCTCAAGAGGGTCGATAAGCTTCCCGATATAGCCTGCGCCAGACTCCAATTAGGGTTGTTCTCAGATGTGATGGGCATCACAATCCGCAGCATTAAACCAAAGGACCCAAGGCGGACTAGTGGGCAAATTGACGAAGCGGAACCGATTTCAGGGCATCGCTCGGTGACAGTAGCCATGTTGAAAATCTCGAGGTCGGCGAATGGAAACGTCATCTTTGTCCTGAGTGGACGAATTGAAATGGAAGATGCGGCGGAGTTGCAGCGGCTTTTTGCTCTCGAGACCGATGATCATCATTTGGTCTTGGATTTGAAGGACGTGACTCTCGTCGATCCAGATGCCGTGAAGCTTCTGGCGCGTTGGGAAGCCGAAGGTATCAAACTTCAGTACTGTCCAGCGTACATCCGAGAGTGGATCAAGCGAGAGAGATTCCGCAGCACGGGACGAACCGATGAGAACAGCAATTGAAGCCGACTGGAGGACTGCCATGACCACGAACAGCCTTGATTTTATCGACGTTTACGATCGACGCTCGCGGTTTGCGAGCGGGCCATTACACATGAGCCTCTTGGAAGAATCTCTGGCCGAGGAAGTTGAATTTGAAGGAATCGTAGGTAAGAGTCCGATGCTTCGGAAGGTGCTCGAATTAGTTGACATCGTCGCCAAAGGCACGGCGACTGTGCTGCTGCTCGGCGAGACCGGGACAGGCAAAGAGCTCATCGCCCGCGCCATTCATAATCGAAGCCACCGTAAGGACCGTACCTTCGTCAAGCTAAACTGCGCTGCCATTCCGAGCGGTCTGCTCGAAAGCGAGCTATTCGGGCACGAGAGGGGCGCTTTCACGGGCGCCATTACTCAGAAGATCGGCCGGATCGAGCTGGCGGACCAAGGTTCGTTGTTTCTCGACGAAATTGGAGATATTCCGCTTGAGCTGCAACCCAAACTGCTTCGCGTCCTACAGGAACGCGAATTCGAGCGATTAGGAAGTACGCGGACAAAGCAGGTGGACGTTCGTGTCGTGGCCGCCACCCATCGCAATCTCGAAGAGATGATCCTGGAGAAACAGTTTCGCAGCGATCTCTACTATCGGCTGAATGTTGTCCCGATTTCCATTCCACCCTTGCGGGAACGATTGGAGGATATTCCGTTGCTTGTGCAGCATTTCGTGCAACATGCGGCGCGAAGGATGAACAAGACGATTGACACCATCTCTTCAGACACGCTGGACGCCCTTACGGAATATCAATGGCCTGGGAACATCCGCGAGTTGGAGAATGTAATCGAGCGTGCAGTGATTCTGTCCCCCAGCCGGGTCTTGCAGGTACCCCTGCGAGATCTGCAGACTCGCGTCCCGGCTGGGCACGACTGCGAAAGACTTCACAGACTAGCCGACGTTGAACGCGAGCACATTCTCTCGATCCTAATGGAGACCCGCTGGGTGCTGTCGGGCCCGAGAGGCGCGGCCGCGCGCTTGGCGATGAATCGCTCGACGCTCTACTTTCGCATGAAAAAACTGGGAATCGTTCGTCCCTAGGCATGACTGCGATGAGATCGTCGAGTCCCGTGCCTACCGCCGAGATTCGAACGCATAGCTCCAATTCGCTTCTGCCGCCAACCGAGGGCTCAGTGTCAGCATTTGTGCAACCTGAATGCATCTTGACACCGACTTTGGTCTCGGGACTGAAATAGCGTGCTAAAACACGTCTTTTGAGCGATCTCGAGACAGAAGCGTCTGGGGCACGAAATGCTGCCAATCCTGTGGGGCGACCGGCAGGCACACGCGTCGTGATTGCTTCGGACCAAGCTGGCCGTCGTGTTCGATGGGAGCCGTCCCACGGTCGGCCCGGATGGACCGGAAGACCGATTGGCCCGACAGGAGTGAGGAAATGGCATTCCCGGACCGTCGCATCGCGGACACACTCCTTACGATTATGCTGTTTGGATTGGTTCTGGCGATTCTGTACGCCGCCCGGCGCATCCTCCTCATCTTCATTTTCGCCATTCTCTTTGCCTATTTGATCGACCCCGTTGTGAGATTCCTGCAGCGTCATTCCCTCTTCTTCAAGAATCTAAGAGGACCGCATGTTGCAGAAACTTATCTCGCGTTCATTATTCTGTCAGCCATCGTTGCACACGGCCTCGCGCCGCAGCTTTCCGGGAAGGTTCGGGAACTGTTGCGAGAAGCCCCCACTTTCCAAGACGCCTTGGCCACGGGCGAGATCGCAACAAAGTTTGGCGACAGGTATGGATGGAGCGAAATACAAGAACTACGACTAAAGGCGCTTCTGATGCAACACCGCGATAGGCTTCAGAGCCTTTCGCAGCATGCACAGCAGTTTGCCTCAAACGCAGTCCTAATACTCTTCGTCGTTCCCATCCTGGCGATTTTCTTCTTGGAGGATGGAGGGCGCATTACCGAGGCCGTCATCCAGCTTGCCTCCACGCAAGAACGTCGCCAAGCGATCCGGGCACTGGCCGAAGAGCTCAATCTGATGCTGAGGAGGTATATCAGAGCAAAGGTGACCCTCGGTCTCTGCTCACTATTTTTCTATTCGGTGACCATGCTCGTGCTGAGATACCCCAGTGCGATCGGACTCGCTGTTCTCGGAGGAGTCTTGGAATTCATACCGGTGGCCGGTTGGATGATTTCCGCTGCAATGATTGTTGGCCTTGGAATTCTTACTCACAGTCACTGGATCTGGATGGCTGTATTACTGGGCGTGTGGAGAATGCTCATGGACTATTTCATCTCACCCCGGGTTGTGGGACAGAACTTGGAAATACATCCTCTCCTGGTACTGTTCGCAATGATGGTCGGAGGCGAGGTTGGTGGAATCGTAGGAATCTATCTTTCGATCCCTCTGGTGGTAGTCACTCGTGTCATTTGGCGCAGATACTATTCCGCTGCTACGAGCACTGAGCTTCCTTCCAATGTGCTTCAACTGAAGGAGTGAATGAATGTCCTTCGGCCGTGACCCATCAAATCCCCGATGCGATGGGTGTTACAAGTGTTCATCGATTGGCTAGCTGTTGGCCTGCCACCACTGAGACGTCCCTTTCGAGAATGAGGCCAGAGCGCCGTCTGCCGCATCCGCCTTCTGTCTCAGTCACTTGCCAAATCAAGCCGTCCGGTTGTCAATCGGCAGCGCGCTTGCACTTCAGCCGGGAGAAATCGATTGTTGGAGAATTTCATTCATGAGCGCTACGCAAACCACTTCATCGAACCTCCTTGCGACACTCGACTCAACCTTACGTGACAAGCGCCGGTCCCGCCGTTTCTCCAAATCCATTTCCAGTGACTCAGGGTTATCCATGCCTGTGCCGGCTCTCGCTCCGCCCCCCGCTTGCTCGGAATGGCCCGCAATCCAAAGCGCAATCACCGGTGATTCTGAACCTCTCGCTCAGCTATTCGCGGTGTACGGCAAGAGGCTCCACCGAACAGCTTTCGCCGTCTTACGCAATAAGGCCGATGCCGAAGATGCAGTGCAGGATGGCTTGTGCAGGGCATACATCAAACTGACCTCATTTCAGGGTCGGTCGTCATTCTCCACTTGGTTAACACGGATCATCATCAACTCCGCTCTAATGATTCGCCGCAAGCGAGATCGCCGTCCTGAAACTTCGCTGGACGCCATTCTGGAAAATAAGCTAGAACGAACGGATCACCAACTTGTTCACACGGGCCGCAACCCCGAGCAACTTTATGGCGCCGCCGAAATGCAGACCCTGTTTGAACGACAAGTCCGTGAACTGCCCCCAGGAATCCGTGTTGCCTATCAACTCCGCGAAGTAGACGGTCTTTCCTCTGAGTGCTCCCAGCAAATCCTTGGAATTCACAACGGGGCCTTCAAATC
>Ga0335077_10007940_pt1 | contig 13156 bp, 10 predicted proteins | sample Lox_Sample_31_FD_207151 | JGI IMG/M metagenome (GOLD analysis project Ga0335077, IMG submission 207151) | Soil microbial communities from Loxahatchee National Wildlife Refuge, Florida, United States - Lox_Sample_3.1 | ecosystem: Environmental > Terrestrial > Soil > Wetlands | place: USA... | reverse complement strand
TAGCAGTCGAAACCCACATCCATTCCTTCCGCGGCTGCATTCTCAATCTTTTCGAGCACGGTTCGCTGCTTATGCCAGTTGCGTTGACCAACGGCCTGCAGGTGCGAGATCTGCAGTCGGCAAGCGGTCCGGCGCGCCAGTTCCAGTTGCTCGTCCACCGCTTCTTCCAAGCGATCGCCGTAATCACGCATGTGGGTCGCATAAGTTTTGCCATGCCGCGCCACAACATGGCATAGTCGTTCGAGCTCTTCAATCGTCGCGCCCGAACCAGGCGCATACATGAGTCCGGTAGAGAATCCGCATGCGCCTTCCTCCAGCAACTCAGCCAGCCTCTGCTCCATCCAGTCGAGCTCCCGTTCGGAGAGCGGCCCCACACGGTTTCCTACGCATGCGATGCGGAGGCTTCCGTGCCCGGCCAGCGAAAAAACGGAGGTCGCGGGCGACTTGTTCGCACGGTCGAGGTATGCCTTCGCACTAGGCCATCCCCAGTCCCAGGTGCCGCAAAAGATGCCGTTGGCGAAATCGTGCAACAACTTCAAATTTCCAGGCGCCGGATAGGGCGAAAAGCCGCAATTGCCAACCACCTCAGCGGTCACCCCCTGCGCCACCTTCTCACGGCGGTTTTCGAGCACCTGAAGATCGGAGTGGCTATGCGAATCGATGAAGCCCGGCGCGACAGCCAGCCCCCGGCAGTCAATCACGCGCGCGTCTGCCGGGGCTTCGAAGGAGTCAAGCTCAGTGATCGTCTCGCCGGAAATGAGCAAATCGCCGCACCGCGGTGGCGCCCCGGTGCCATCGACCAATGTGCCGGTCTTAAGTAGGACTCGCGCCATTCCGGTTAGACCTCAGCTCTTGGCCGCTCAGCATACTTGAGCGCGAGTGCGCGAATCTCATAGCTGAAATCGAGAAAACGCTTCTCCCAACGTTTCGCCTCCGCCGGCGTGTATTGATAGAATCCCTTTGCGTTGGACGTGCCGCGCGCACCGGATGCCACAACCTCTTGCATGAGCTTAGGCGTTTCTTGAGAGCTGCAAAGATCCGGCAGCAGGTCGCGCATCACCGCGGCGTAGGCCGGAATCCCAGTCAGATCCATGTAGCGGAACGGTCCTGCCAGAGTGATCCAGTACCCCATGTCGTTCCGAACGGAACGGTCTACATCTTCTACCGTTGCGTAGCCGTTCTCCACCAGATAAAACGCCTCTCGCATCATGGCGTACATGATTCGATTGGTGATGAAACCTCGAACATCACGGCGGACCAGAGTCGGCTCTTTCTTCCATCGGCTTGCCAGCCGCATGACCTTCTCGGCATTCCGCAGATCGGTTTCATCACCGCAAATCACTTCCATGAAGCGCAGGATGTGAGCGGGTTCGCCCCAGTGAATGCCCAGAATCCGTTCGGGGTGGCGCGCGCCGCGCTGCAGCTCCGTTACCGGCAAAGCTGACGTGTTGCTTCCAATGAGCGTTTCGGTTGAAACCGCGTCCTCGATTTTCCGCAGGACTTCGCGTTTTGCGCTTAAATTCTCAAAAATCGACTCGATGACCAGGCCGCAATCCCTGAGTGCGCCGAAATCGTCTGAGATGCTTAGATTTTTCAGTACACTGGCGGGATCTTTGGCCGACAGCTTCTCTCGGCGCATGTCGCGCAGCAGGGCGAAGACACGCCGCTTCAGATTGCGTCTGCGCGCGGCGTCTTTATCGATCGCGACGACGCGATGCCCAGCGGCTAGAAGACAAGTCGCGATGCTGGTGCCCATCAGTCCGAGGCCGACGACACCGGCAGGAACGGGTTGCTCGTGTGGCATACTCAGTGCGCCTTCCCGGCCATGGTCGGGAGAATCGGGTTGTGCGGAAGCTCAAGCCGGTCGAGTAAGGCGAGAATCTGTTCGTTAAGAAACGAGATACGGTCCTCGGTGTGCCCGTCCAACTTAAGAGCCAACTGGCGGACAACAGCTTCCTGCAAAATGCCGCGGGCTACCAGCAGACGCTTTTCGGCATGGTGGAATAACTCCATATGCTGCAGGCTCAAGACGATCTGCGGCAGAACGGCTTCATGAATCTTATAGGCACCAGCCATGTCGCCATTAACGGCGAGCTGAAATACTTTGGCGAGCAGATCCGAAACCGCGAGGCCCGGCATCACTCCGCAAATTCCCGCCGGGATCAGGTCCAGCATGTACATGCCGCCCCAGCCTTCAAGCACTCCGACTTCACCGTTCGTTGCTTCCAGAATGGCGGTCACTTTCGGGGACATCATCGGCTCTTCCAGCTTGATCCATCGAAAATGAGGATGAGCCCGATGCAACTCGGATACGAAACGAGCGGTCACAGTCGGCCCCGAGGGGTTCACATCCTGAATGAGCAAGGGAATGTCAATGGAAGACAGGAGCCGGTCGAAGTAGCGGTACAGATCGGGTTCACCGAACGCGAACATCCTCGGCACGGCGGCGGCAATTGCTGTTGCTCCCGCGTCCTGGGCCTCACGCGCGGTCTCCAACGCCTGCATTAAGGAAATAAAGTTGACCTGTGCGAACACCGGAATGCGGCCAGCGGCGTGCCGCACAGCCTCCGCAACCAAGCGCAGCCTCTCAACCTCGCAAAGCTTATAAAACTCGCTGGCGTATGCCGGCAAGCAAATGGCGCAAGCGCCCGCGGCGCAGGCAAAATCTATCAGCCGCGACAGCGAAGGCCAATCGACTTGTTCCCCGACTGTAAAGGGTGTCGGAATAATCGGAATAATGCCGTTTAGACAAAACTCGTTCGCTTTTGCCATGCCTCCTCCTTTTCCTGTAAAGCCAAGTTCCGCATCCTCTTTCGCTCCTCGTAGACCGTAACCAGAAATGTCGCCGGCAAATACCAGGAGGCCGCCGAACATCAGCGACGCCGTGATCTTTTCCCTTACAACCACAGTCGAGAGCAAAACTCCGAACACCGGCAGCAAATAAATCGACAGCGACGCTTGCGTCACATCAATCTTCTCGATCACCCAGAAATACAACAGCATGGACGCGCTGAGGCTGAGTATTGCAATCGTCAGCAAGCTGGCCCAAACGCCCGCGCCCAAGGACGTAAATGCGGCACTCCGAGGTCGCTCGAATACTAGCATCAGAACTCCAAGTTCGAGGTCGGTCACGAGAAAGCTGTACACGAGTAAGTCGACCGGGTTAAAAGTCTCCAGCAATTTCTTGGTGTAGGTGTTATAGAACGCGCTGCCAAGACAGCTCGCAAGAATGAGGAGATTGCCCAGTAGATAAGTGCCGCTAAAGATCGACACGGATTTCCAATCGATATCTGAAACCATGAGCACGCCGGATATCGCAAGCGCGAACGAGAGCCAGCGGATGACCGTCATCCTTTCACCGAGCAGCATTACCGCCATCAATGCGGTCAGGACCGGGATGGTCAAGGTGAGCACCGATGCGTTACTTGCCAGCGAGTGCTCCACACCCCAGGTGAGGCCGAGCTGCGCTGGGACGATGCCGAGCGTCGAAGCGAGGAACAGGTCCCGCCAAACCACGGGCGTCCACCGTGGCCCCGGCTCCTTGCCCCGGCTTACGCGGACTAGCGGCGCGAACAGCACGGTTGAGAAGGCCAGCGGAATCAACGCAACGGCAATTGGGCCAAGGCGCTCGGTCGCGATCTTCGCACCGGAGAATTGAAAAGCCCACATCAGGTTCACCAACACCAGAACCAGAAAGCACTGTATGGGGGCGCGCTTGTGGACGCGGTGCGGAAGGCTGACCGTCTCGCCGTTTTCTCCCGGAGTCATGTTCTATTGTGGATCTCCTACATGTGCTGCCGGAGTTCTTCGAGGGCAGGCAGCGCGTCGCCATCTTTGAAACCGTGCAGGACATCCCACAGACGGGTCTGTAAGCGCCGCCAATATTCGTATTCAGCGTTCCACCGGCCCATTACGCTGCTCAGGCGGTGGTCCGTGTACTCACTCAGCCATGCCGAGCGGTACACTTCGCGGAGGTCCGAGATCTCATCCATCAGGTCCATAATGCGCCCGTGATTGCGCGCGCTCGATTCCCATCCCAGATAGAACTGCACATCTGCGCGACGGGGATGGGTACCCAGTTCATTGAAATAGCCGGCCATTTCCAGTGCATAGATGTATTTCATCCCCGCATAATCCAGCATCCGCGCGCCGAGAAAGAGGCTGGAAATCGAGTAGACGTCCTCCTGCCGGCTCAAGGCGCGCGCCAGGTGATCCTCTGCGTCTTCGGCTAGAAGCCGGATGTTACGGAAGGATTCGCGATGCGGCGCAAGGCGCGCCAGACGCTCCGGCGTCAGGGGATCATCCCACAAACGAAGGATGGTCTCCGATCCCAGGACCTCTTCCATCAGCTGCTGCGCTTTTGCCAGCGCCTCGAGCGCCGGCGCCACCTCGGACGCCACCGGTGCGGAATAGAATGATGCTGCGTAGTCCGTAAAATAATGCGCGCGATTCATCGGCTCAGTCTGCCATGCTGCCGCGGCGCCGTATGCCATGCCGGGGAGTGCGGTCCGATAGAGTACTTGCGAAGCATCTGTCCAACCCGTATTGACCATGCCCATGGTGCCGTACTTGCGCGCATCGGCCAGAAACCCGTCGATGTTTTCGAAAGTCCGGATGAAGTCTGGCGTAACTTCATCCCAGCACCAGATACCGGGCGCAAACACCTCCGGCACTTTCTCGCGCGCGAACGGGGCCACAAAACCGCTGTAGTCGGTCTGGACATGATAGTGCCACGGCACTGCAATAACGTCCTTCGGCAATTGCGCAAACAGCTCGGGATACTTGACAAAGATGCGTGCGCCGCTGTTGACATCCGCCCAGAACATCGGGCGTTTGCCAAACTGCCGCACCAAGGCGGTGATGTTCTTCAACTGCTCGATATACAGCTTCCCGGGCTCGACGCCGCCGGCGGCTGGGCTGCCGGCTTTCTCCAATTCCCATGGCTCATCCATGCCGACGTGAAACCACGGACTGGGAAACAGTGCCGTGAGCTGCTCCACCCAATCATGCAACAGGCTCTGTACCCGTGGATTGTTTGGATTGATCTCGCCTCCGTGCGGCAGCGCAGCCAGATCCGCGTACCGCTCCACGCGAAACAAGTCATGGAGGTGACCGTAGAGTTCGAGGCACGGAACAATATCGACGTGTCTCTCCCTCGCGTAATCAATGATTCGCCGGATCTGTGACTGGGTGTAGCGTGCTCCTGGATTAATCAGCGGATAGCCGCGCAGCTCGATGTTCGCTTCAGAGTAGAGATAGTACTGGTTACCTTTCCATCGGGCAAGGAAGTTAATTTGCCGCTTGATCTCCTCCTCAGTGGGCAGCGGTCCGTGGCTGGTATCCATCATGAAGCCGCGGTAAGCGAGGGCCGGCCAGTCCTGAATGTCCACCTCCGGCAGGAATTTTTCTCCCGTGCTGTCTTCCACCAACTGCCGGATGGTCTGCGCGGCGTAATATAACCCGGCTGAAGATCGCGCACGAATTTCGGCGCTCTTACCAGCAATACGCAACGTATACGATTCCCTGGAATCCGGCCCAGGATGATCATCGGGGCCCGGCAAAGGATCCACGCCGCCCGTCCGGTAGAATACGATTCCAACATTCGCGGTTCCATTACTTACCACCGGCACGGGTTCGCCGATGATCTCTCCCAACGCTGATGCCAACTCGTTTGCCGCGAATCGGTCTTCGGGTGCCGGGCTCGACCCGATAGAAATCGTAATGCCCTTGAGCGCAAGCCTTCCGTTGCCGTATTGAATCTGCTGCGGCCTCGGTACGAGCGGCCTGTGAGCGGCCGACAAAGGCGTTACCAGCAGAAACAGCAAGCAAACGAGAGGGGCGACCATCGAATTGCCTATCGTACGCCCGCGGCAAAAACGGCACAATCGCGATATACCGGTTTCGGTGTATGCCATCCAATAGGCTGAACATTTTTTCCATCGCGGACGGTTGTAACGCCACGCTCCAGTCGACGCGCGATGCAATTTGTCACCTTGCGGGACTCAACGTCCACACGTGGTTTCTCGCTCCCGAGGGAATCTCCATCCTCAACGGCTGCCGCAGCGCTTCGCTAGTGGGTACTCTGACCGGCGGCGCGCTGTCCACCGAAACCTCAACGAATGGCGCGGTCTTCAATTTCTGCCGTAGTCTACAAGCGAGCCACAACTGCCAGGAAGACGAGTGCTTTTCGAAATAGTCACAGTAGGGTTCGTCAAAGTGAAACGCAAGTCGCCATTCGCCGCCGGCCAAAGACTCAATCCCGGTATGCAAAACGGCAACGTATTGGTTCATGCCCAGCGTTTCATAGCTTGGCGGCAACTGGTCGAAAAGCCTGTGTAGAAAATCTGGCTGCAGCGCAATGTCGCGGTCGTGAGCCGTCACCATAATCGGGCCATCCGTGTGCGGGGGCCAGTTCTGGGCATTCAGCGCCTGCTCGTGGGCATGCCCCGCGCCGGCGATGGCGCCCGCCATGTCGAGAACCATTTCGCGGTCGAGATAGAAATTGAACTCAGTTCCCGCCTCAAACAGTCCGAATCCCGCCTTCGCCGCAATTCTTCCGGTGTGATTCACGTAAGATCGCGACCACGCACCGCCGCCAGCCCTGAAGGACAACGCACGCTCTCCAAAATCTTCACGAAGATAATCGAGCGATCGGGCCAAGTGAAAAAGTTGCGTGAGCGCCGGCGCCTCGCCGCCGCGCCGTCGATCCGAGAACTCCTCGTACCAGCCGATGGTGCTGGCCTCACCGTCCAGATCCGCGTTCCACCATGGACCGGGAGGAGAATCGAGGTCCGGCTGCATGTGCGTCCAGCCGTGGCTTTCAATCTCCAATACTCCGGCGGCTACGGCCGCCAGCAGGCCGCGCCTGGTTGATCCGTAATCCTGCAGCACGCCATAGCGGTCTGTGAATTTCTGCGCCCACGGAACCAGGATCCGTTTAGTATCGCGGTCCACATAGCCCGCGATGACATTCGCGGCCATCACCGCCTTGCGCTTTGCCAGCGGCTCAATCAGATGCTCGCGGATCACAGCCTCGCTCAGTGTGGGATACCGCCAGTAGGAGAGAAACCCTTTGTCGGCGGTACCCCAATCGTCCAAGGCGAGAACCAGTCGATGTGAATAGTCCGCGTCTGGTGTTACCAAGTATCCAAGGCTCCAGATCAGCGAACGAAACAGCAACTCTCTCCAATATGACGAGCTGGTAACATCTCCGGCATCATCACTTTCCAGGATGGTTTCCCCTTCACCGTACTGGCAAACCAGGATTTCTCAAACAGCGGATCCAGGTCCCCGCGACCGGACCGTGTTTGCAATGGGGCCGGTCCGCAGACCGTAGCAGAGTGGTTCGATGTCAATTGCTTTACCACCGACGCTCTCGCGTTAGCATTGGCCAATGGGACGCCGCGGTTTGGAAATTCCGGACGCAACATCCTGATCGGTCCTGGCATGCAGGAATGGGACGTCTCTATAATCAAGCGAAACCCGATCACGGAGGGAATAAATCTGGAATTCCGGGCCGAATTTTTCAATATATTCAATCACGCAAGCTTCGGAACTCCTGGCACTACCATTGGGACCAGCACTGCCGGGGTGATTACCAGCGCCGGGAGCCCGCGTGACATCCAATTTGGTCTTAAAGCTGAAGTTTTGATATTGTCCGAGTAGTCCATGGCCACCGAAACACCTGCTGTAGCGAAGGCGGCGACAAGCTTACCCGAACAGGCGGTAACACCTGTCCCACGGACCAAACGGCTTGTTTCGCTCGATGCGTTTCGCGGGTGGACGATGTTTTGGATCGTTGGTGGAGCGGCGCTGGTTGGCGGACTGCAGGCACTCAACCCAAATCCTCTGATTAACGGTGTGGTTTACGAGCTCAACCACACGGATTGGCAAGGCCTGCGGTTTTACGATCTGATCTGGCCGTCATTCATGTTGATGACGGGCATGTCGCTACCGTTTTCCTACGCCAAGCGGTCGCTCACACAGACTCATCGCCAGATCTTCATGCGCGTGTTGCGCCGATTTGCGGTACTGTTCCTGCTAGGCTCCCTGCGTGAGTCCATTCAATTCAACCATCCCTATTTGGTTGAACTCAGCAGCGCACTTCAGCCCATCGCCGTGGCTTATTTCGCGGCATTTCTGCTGGTACGACGATCGTGGAAATTTCAGGCATCAGTCGGCGCGGGGATACTGGTCTGCTACGCCCTCTTGCTTGCCTTCGTTCCGGGCCCCGGCGTTCCTGCCGGCAGCTACGATAGAAACGCGAACTTAGTTCTGTGGACCGACCTTGCCACGGTCGGCCGCGTGCTGCCCGAACACTGGGGCACAGTAATCTGCACGCTTCCGACTATCTCCACCACGATCCTCGGCATGCTGCTAGGCGAGCTTCTTATGACGAACCGCAGCGCGGCAAACAAAATGAAAATTATTGGCTTGGTCGGGTTGTCGGGCGTCGCGCTCGGTTGGGCCTTGAACCCTGTGATCCCGATCGTGATGAAGATCTGGACCACCTCGTATGGGCTGGCATCGGCCGGCTTCGCCTGCTTGATGTTTCTCGTTTTCTACTGGCTCATTGACGTCCGTGGCTATAGACGGCTGGCCTTCCCGTTCTTGGTGATCGGCATGAATGCGGTGGCGATCTACATGTCGGAGAGCATTATCCCCTGGAGTAAGACGGTAGCCATCTTTATGTACCCATTCGCTGGAACGCTGGGCTCATTCACGCCGCTTTTTCACGCCATTGCCGTTCTGACTGTCGAGTGGCTGGTGCTGTATTGGATGTACAAGCGCAAGATTTTCCTAACTGCTTGACGCATGCGGCATCTCGGCCGTTCAGTCTTTGTCGCATTGTTGGTCCTCGGCGCGGTGCAGGGGCAGATACATCCGAGAGCATTCCTTCTGAAGCCGTACCGTGTGCTCGTTGTTGTCGCGGACTGGGGCGATCCGGCCAGTCAGGTGATCAGCGATAAAGACGCTTTCCAGCCAGTAACTGCGCTCCTCAAAGCCTGGTCGGTTCCCTTCGATATTCTCCGGTTGGACCAGCAGAACCTCGGGGCATCGTACCTCTTCGGCCGGTCTGGCTCCGTACGCTACGGCACAATCCTCTGGCTTGCCAATCTTTCATCCTACGCCGGGAAGAACCTGCCGGCACTTACCGACGCGGTGCAGCAGGGAACCAGCATCATCGTCGCCGCTTCTCGATTTGCCGATCCCGCGCTGGAGCAGATTCTAGGCCTCCATTACAAGGTGGATTATCGCGCCCCAGATCCGGTTCTTCGTGGGTCGGTCCACTTCATCACACATGAGTTAACAGATGATCTGAAGCCCGGTCGCGAACAGTCCTTACATATTTGGGTGGAATGCCGCGGCGCTCAGGCGCTCATCAGCCAGGGCCGCCACCCGGTGTTGACCGTGTATCAACCGGCCCCGGACACGGCGGCGGTTTGGATAGGCGCGCCCGATCTGCGATCGCTTCGGGATTCGCCGTACTGGAGAAACGTCTTCCAGCGCCCTCTCCTATGGGCCTTGCAATATTTGGTTTTGCCGGACGTGGATTACTCGCGACGCGTGCTCACGATGATCGACGACTGGGGAGCCGCCGACAAGTCCTTCCTTTCTTATTGGCGATATCAGACGGTTACCGAGGAGTTGATGCGCGGCCAAGTCATACCAGTTCTGGCCCGCCATCAAGCGGTTGTCTCCGCCAACGTGGTCACGGGGTTTGTTGATCGTAAGACCCATCGTGTCCTCTCCCCGTGGAACCAGAAATTCACGGACGACTACGGCGTCGAGCAAGATTACGGATCGACGCAGCGCGGTCTGAAAGCAGCGGTTGAAGCAGGAGTGCTCGAGATTCAAAGCCATGGCTGGACCCATATGCAGCCCGATCTGGATTCTCCGCCAGGCCCGTGGTGGAACGCGGATCTGGATGGCGAGGCATCCGTGGGTGTCTGGTACGAAGAGTTTGAAGACACGCGGCGCGGGTTCGAAGCTCCGGCGATTGCTCAGTTGTTCCATCTAAAGCGGTCGCTGGATTACTTGCGCCAGGACTTCGGCGCGCCCGCTCTCCATCATTATCGGTGGCGGCGGGTGGTCGAAGTCCTACCAGAATCACAGCGCGCGTGTAGCTGCCCAAGCCGGTTTCGGACTTTTCGACATCAACGAGGACTATTTCTATCTGGATCACGACCTGACCTTAGATATGAAAGGTATTTCGCCCGCCTCGGGTCACCAATACGATCGCGAACTGCATCCCGAGACGTGGCCGCCGCATCCGGACGGACCATTTGTCCTTCTCTTCCACGATCGCGATATTTCGTTGCGACATGATTTCATCGGGCGGATGTTCGATGCTTTACCCAAAGATACAATGACGCTCAGCATGAACCACTACATCGGGATTCTGCATACTCAGGTCACCTCTTCCCGCGAAGGCATCGAATTCGGCTTTCAGTATGAAGAACCTTACGGCGCTTACTTCAGGAATCACTCGTCGACTTGGAGGCTGCTCCTGGCTGATCCGCTGCTAGACAAGATGAGGCAGTCACCCGCTGAGAACATAATTGTGGACGGCAGGACAGTTGGGCCTATCAACACTTCGCGATTGAGTGCGAAGCCTGTGCTTATCACTCTTCCAGCCGGCACCGGGAACCATACTTGGAAGCTGAAAATCAACTGATATGGCGCGTCTCGGGTACCTGTCCGCTGTAATGCTGGCCTGCTCCGTTGGCTATGCCCAGCCGTCTACGCCGGTCATTCTCATCTCCGTAGACACGCTACGTGCCGATCACCTCGGTTGTTATCAGGCCGTCCGAAAGATAACGCCGAACATCGATTCGATCGCGAGAAACGGAACGGTGTTCTCTCAGGTGAGTTCCCTCGTCCCGTTGACTTTGCCCTCCCACGCCGCGCTGTTCACCTCCACATACCCTTTCGCAAATGGAGTGGAGGACAACGGGGTGCCGTATGTTGCCGGGACAACGCTGACAACCGTCTTCAAGAATGCCGGCTACCATACCGCCGGGTTCGTGGGGAGTTTTGTACTAGACCGGCGTTTCGGATTGAGCCGCGATTTCGATGTCTATGACAGCCCATTCGATCTTCATAACAAGAGTGTCACGGACGTGGGTGATCTCAAGCGCCCGGGCGCTCAAGTCACGGCTGCGGCCATGCGATGGCTCGATCAGAATGCAAACTCGCCTTTCTTCCTGTTTCTCCATCTCTACGACCTGCACACACCCTACGATCTCCCGCCGGACCGGGGCCGGCGCCGCGGGGAGACGGGTTATGAAGCGGAATTGGCTTACGTGGATCGGGTGCTTGGAGATTTTCTGGCGTTCCTCGAACGCCGTGGCCTTCTGAACCGAGCCCTCATCGTGTTCACTTCGGATCACGGTGAGGGCCTGAACGAACACCGTGAGACGACACACGGATATTTCGTCTACGAGAGCACGCTTAATGTACCCCTCATCTTTCACTGGCCGGCGGCGTCCAGGCATGCTTCGCAGGACCGCATCGCGGAACCGGCCAGTCTGCTCGACGTCGCTCCCACGATTCTCGATGCGCTCGGGCTAACGCAATCGAGAGCGATGCACGGCCAGAGCCTGATCGCCAGGAAGCGCCCGGAGGAGATCTATTCGGAGAGCCTCTATGGGCGCGATCACTTTGGATGCGCGGCATTGCGAACTCTGCGGCTAGGCCGTTACAAGTACATCGATGCGCCAAATCCCGAACTGTACGACCTTTCGAGCGACCCTGGCGAATCGCAAAACCTCTACACGGCGCAGCAGTCCATAGCAATCGACCTGCGAAAACGAATGAGGGCACTGCTGGCGGGCGCGTCCGCCGCAAAGGCGCGTCCACCCACACCGGATACCGTAAACGCCCTCCGCTCGCTCGGTTACTTGAGTGGGTCCTCAACGTCGCGCCCGGTGGAGTCCCACATCGATCCCAAAGATCGCATCGGTGATTTTGAACTTTATGGGCGCGCACGCGCCCTCGCGTCGGCGAACCGCTTGGCTGAATCCGATGGCCTATTGCAGAAACTCAGTAAGAAGCTGGGTGACGTAGCCGATATCCGGATCAGCCTGGGCCTGAACTATCAGCAATCGGGTCATTTTGAGGAAGCGGCGCGAGAATTCAAGCAAGCGCTCGAGCGCGCGCCCCTAAACGCCCAAGCGCATTTCGATCTGGCCCTGTGCGAGTTCCGCCTCCTCCGTTCGGATGACGCCATTAAGGAACTCCAGGCCGCGCTGGCGCTTGAGCCGTGGTACACGCGCGCCGAGGAACTGCTGGCCGATATCTATCTCCACAAGAAGGATTACGTGCCGGCGCGGGCGCGGCTGGAGCACCTTTTGTCGGTTGATCCTGGGAACTATACGGCGCATTATAATTTCGGCGTTCTCGCAGCCATGGCCAGGAACTGGAGTGAAGCTCAACGGGAACTGCTTTCTGCCCTGCACACCGATCCAGCTTCCGCTGAGGCGCACAATACGTTGGGAAGCGTGTACCTTCAACGTGGCCAGCTCGAAGAGGCACGCGGAGCGCTCGAAGAGGCGATCCGCTTGCAGCCGGAATTCGCTTGGGCGCATTACAACCTCGCACTAGTTTTAAAGAAGGAAAACAAAAAGGACGAAGCCGCCCAAGAGCTCCGGGCAGCCCTGAAGGCCGATTCACAATTCCAAGCAGCGCGCACAGAGCTCGAGCGAATGGAAGCCTCTACGAAGCGGTAAAAATTGAAGAGATGACAAACGACAAGTTGGGGACGGTTCGACACATTCGCCAGAACCAGTCCCGTCGCCGCCCACGGCGCGCTGCAATGTCACTTGAACGACAAGATGGCAGTGGAATAACCTCGTGCTTAAGTTGTCGGGTTCCAGCGACAGAAAGAGAATTAACCGCCCAAAATTCCCAGAGTGTAGGCTTGCAAATTAGGTAATCGTTGATTGTTGTGCAGCAGTGGAACACTCGCAGTTCTGCTTGACTGTAGGAAATTCTCGCTGCGTTTGGACCGCAATGTGACCTGACGGGTCCGTCACGTCACTTAGTTTGTTGGAGTTACGGCCTTCACGAGAGGTACGAGCAGTAAGTAGGTTTTTTCGCGTCATTTCGGAGTCGAACCCGACAACTTTGGGGTGTTTGAGGGAGGCGCCGGGCC
>Ga0335077_10007937_pt1 | contig 13160 bp, 9 predicted proteins | sample Lox_Sample_31_FD_207151 | JGI IMG/M metagenome (GOLD analysis project Ga0335077, IMG submission 207151) | Soil microbial communities from Loxahatchee National Wildlife Refuge, Florida, United States - Lox_Sample_3.1 | ecosystem: Environmental > Terrestrial > Soil > Wetlands | place: USA: Florida... | reverse complement strand
GAAGCAGCGGTTGTTGATGAACCGGGAGTTGACGACCTTGAGCTGCCCGCCCAGGTCGAAGATCGCGCCGCCGCCCCCGCCGCCGAAGTCGGCGTTCTTGGACTGCTGGACCTGGGAGTTGCCATCGGAGAAGGTCAGGTTCTGCACGATCAGCTGCGGCCATTGCTGAGTGAAGCAGTCCGAGGTGCTGCCCCCCAGCGCCGGGTCGCAGGTGTCCATGTACAGGATCTGCCGCACGCCGCCGCCGCTGAGCGTCACCATCCTGCCGCCGTCCAGGACCACCCGTGTGCTGGTGTTGCGCACCTCGGCGGTGGCGGTCATGGTGATCGTCACCGGGCGCGGGCCGCAGTTGAAGGTGATCACGCCACCGGCGGCCACCGCCGCGACCACGGCCGCCGAGGTGCAGCTGGCGGGCGTGCCGGTGCCGATGACGTGGTCCGGGTGGCTGGTGCTGACCGCCCGCCCGGCGGGCGGCACGTACGCCTGGCCGGCCGGGTTGCCGCCGGCTGGCAGCCGGGCCGGCGGCGGGGGTGGCCTCGTGCTCGGGCTCGGCACCGGGGAGCTGGACAGGCGGGCGCGGGCCACCGCCGAACTCGCCGCCCCGGCGATCGCCGCCCCCGCGCCGGGCGAAGCCGCGCTGGTCGCGCCCGGTGGCGCACCGCACGCCGCCAGCGTGACACCCGATGCGAACGCGAAGACCAGCACGGTGAACCCGCCCCTTAGCCGCACGAGGCCACATGCTAGATCGTTGACCGGGATTCCGCGGCGTGTCCGGGGATCGCGCCCGCCGCGAGCGGGGAGAACCCGTGACATGGCCAGCACGACCACGCCACGAGTCCTGCCAGCCGCGCTGCTGCGCGAGTTCGCCGCCGTGGTGGGCGGCGCGCACGTGCTCACCGGGGACGCCACGGCCGGCTTCACGGTGGACTGGACCGGGGGGTTCACCGGCCGGTCCCCCGCCGTGCTGCGGCCGCGTGACACCGAACAGGTCGCGGCGCTGCTCGCGCTGTGCTCCGGCGCCGGGGTGGCTGTCGTCCCGCAGGGCGGGAACACCGGCCTGGCCGGCGGCGGCGTCCCGCTGCACGGCGAGGTCGTGCTGAGCCTGGCCCGGCTGGACCGGCTCGGCCCGGTCGACGCCGACGCCGGGCAGGTCAGCGCCGGGGCGGGGGTGAGCCTGCAGCGGGTCGCCGACGCCGATCCCGGCCTGGACCTGGGGGTCCTCATCGCCAGCCGGGGCAGCGCCACGGTGGGCGGGGCGGTCGCCACCAACGCGGGCGGGCTGCGGGTGCTGCGGCACGGCCCGATGCGGGCGCAGCTGCGCGGCATCGAGGCGGTGCTGTCCGACGGGACGGTGCTGTCGCACATGGCCGGGCTGGTCAAGGACAACACCGGCTACGACTACCCGTCCGTGCTCGCCGGCTCCGAGGGCACGCTCGCGGTGATCACGGCGGCCCGGCTGCAGCTGGTGCCACGGATCACGGACCCGGTCACGGTGATCATCGGGGTGGACGGCCCCGGCGAGGCGCACCTGCTGGCGCGGCGCGCGGTGGCCGAGGCCGGCGGCCTGGTCTCGGCGGAGTACTTCACCCGGGCAGGGCTGGACCTGCTCGCCGAGCACGCCGGCCTGGCCCCGCCGCTGCGCCCGCCCGCACCGGCCTGCCTGCTGCTGGAGGCGGCCGGCCCGGGCGCGGCCGAGGAGCTGGCGGCGGTCGCCGGGGACCGGCCGGCCGCGGTCGGCACCGGCGCGGCCGAGCGGGCCCGGCTGTGGGCATACCGGGAACGCCACCCCGAGGCAGCCGGGTTCGTGGGGGTGCCGCTGAAGCTGGATGTCTCGGTCCCAGCGGCGCAGTGGGTGCGGCTGGCGGCCGGGGTGGCCGGGGTGGTCAGGGAGACCGACCCGGGCGCGCTGGTGATCACCTATGGCCACGTGGCCGACGGGAACCTGCACGTGAATGTGGTGCCCTCGGCGGGCCTGGCGGGCGCGGCGGGCGGGCCCGCAGAGGGCCCGCGTCGAATCGGCAGCAGAAACGCCGATTCGACGCGGGCCGCACTGCAGGCTGAGGGGGCGGGCGCATCGACCGCTGACGGGCGCCACGAGGACGCGGTGTTCTCGTTCGTGGCGTCCCTCGGTGGCTCGATCTCCGCCGAGCACGGCATCGGCGCGCTCAAGGCCCGCTGGCTGCCGCTCGTGCGGTCGGATGCCGAACGCGCGCTTTTCGCCCGGGTCCGGGCCGCGTTCGACCCGGCCGGCATCCTCAATCCCTACGTCCTGCCCCGCTGACATATCCGCTTCCGGCTGCCCGGGTCACAATGCCTGCCCCGCTGCGACGGACAGCGAACGGGTAGCGCGGGCAGGGCCGGGAGCTATAGTTGATGGTTCAACCACAGCGGGCGGGAGGGCATGGTGGCCGACGACAGCGCCGGGCTGGGGCTGACGCCGACGCCGGACACCGGCGAGCGGCTGAGCCCGGTCCGGGTGTGGGACGAGGCCACCCGCCCGGTGCGGGCGGCTCCGCCGTCCGGCACCGTCTACAGCCGCCGCGGCCGGCTCATCGGCGGGCACCTCATCGAGGTGCACGACCATCTGCGCGGTGAGCTCGCCCGGGTCCGTGATCTTGTCCGCCAGGTCCGCGAGGGCGCGGCCGGTGCCGCCGACGCGCGTTCGGCGATCAACGAGATGACGTTGCGGCAGAATGACTGGGCGCTCGGCGCGTACTGCGCCTCCTACTGCCGGTTCGTGACCGGGCACCACCTGCTCGAGGACGAGGCGGTGTTCCCGCACCTGCGGGAGCGGGACGAGAGCCTGGGGCCGGTGATCGACCGGCTGGCCGGCGAGCACAAGATCATCCACCAGGTGCTCATCGACGTGGACCAGGCGCTGGTGGACCACCTGCGCAACCCCGCCGACTTCGCCGGGCTCCAGCAGGCGGTGGACATTCTCACCGACACCCTGCTCTCCCACCTCGCCTACGAGGAAGCGCAGCTGGTCGAGCCGCTCGCGCGGCACGGCTTCTACGACGGCCAGCTCTGAAACGGCCCGCGGGGGCGGCGGCCGGGGCCGGCCGGCCCGGCGGACAGTCCGGCCCGGCCGGTAGCGTTCCTGCTATGGACCTGGGCCTGCGCGGTACCCGCGCGCTTATCACCGGCGGCAGCCGCGGCATCGGTTTCGCGGTGGCGAACGCGCTCGCGGCCGAGGGAGCGGCGGTCGGGCTGGTGGCCCGCGGCGCGGACGGCCTGGCCGCGGCCGCCGGGCAGCTGGCCGCCCATGGGGTGCGCGTCGCCACCGCGGCCGCCGATGTCACCGACACCCCCGCGCTGAGCCGCGCCGTGGCGGAGGTCGCGGAGGCGCTCGGCGGGCTGGACCATCTGGTCGCCAACGCCGGCGGCACCGTCGGCGGGAACCTCGACGACTCGGAGCCGGGCGACTTCACGGCCACGTTCGTGCTCAACGCCGGGCACGCCGCCGAGCTCATCCGGGCCGGGCTGCCGCACCTGCGGGCCGCCGGTGGCGGCGCGGTGGTGATCGTCTCGTCCATCACCGGCATGCGCCCGGCGCCGCGGACCACCTACGCGGTCGCCAAGGCCGCGGAGATCCAGCTGGCCGCGACCGCCGCCGCCGAGCTGGCCGCGGACAACATCCGGGTGAACGCGGTCAGCCCGGGCTCGATTCTGTTCCCCGGCGGATCGTGGGAACGGTTCGCGCACGAGAACCCGGCTGACTTCGCCGCGTTCGTCGGCACCCAGTTCCCGCTCGGGCGGCTCGGGCACCCCGGGGAGGTCGCCGACGTCGTCGCCTTCCTGCTGTCCGCGCGGGCCTCGTGGATCACCGGGGCGAACATCGTCGTGGACGGCGGCCAGGGCTACCCGAGCGCACGCAGGTTCAGCCGACGGGAGGCAACTCAAGATATAACTTGACATCGGGGGACTACTCGCGATACATCGTATTGGACGCCACACTAACCGGCCCAGCCATGTACCGGCCCGCCCACGGGGGAGGATCGTGTGACCGCCGAAACCACCAGCCCGCCACGCCGCAGCAAGGCAAGCCGGATCGCCGCGCTGCCGTGCGGACGGCGGACCAAGTACCTCGTGCTCGTCTTCTGGATCCTCGTGCTCGGCCTCACCGGGCCGCTCGCGGGCAAGCTGATGGGCGCGGAGAAGAACGACTCCTCCGCATACCTGCCCGCCAGCGCGGAGTCCACCCAGGAGCTCAACCTGCAGTCCAGGTTCACCGCCAAGAACCTCAACCCCGCCGTGGTCGTGTACACCCGGCCGTCTGGGCTCACCCCCGCCGACCTGCGCAAGGCCGCCGCCGATGCCCGGTACTTCGCCAGCCTCCCGGCCGTCGGCGGCCGCGTGGCGGGCCCGATCCCGTCCGCCGATCACCAGGCCATACAGACGATCGTCGGCTCCAGCCTCGGCTACAACGCCAACATCGAGGGGTTCATCAACCACCTGCGCGCCACCGCCGCCCGCGGCGACCCCGGGCTGAGCGTATCCATCGCCGGGCCCGCCGCCAGCGCCGCCGACGCAGTAAAGATCTTCAAGGGCATCGACAGCACGCTGCTCTACGCGACCCTGGCGGTGATCATCGTCCTGCTGCTCATCACCTACCGCAGCCCGGTGCTCTGGCTGCTGCCGATCATCTCCGCCGGGGTGTCGCTCACCGTCGCCGAAGCGGTCATCTACCTGCTGACCAAGCACGGCCTGGTGGTGAACGGGCAGAGCGGCGGCATCCTGGTCGTGCTGGTGCTGGGCGCGAGCACGGACTACGCGCTGCTGCTGGTGGCCCGGTACCGGGAGGAGTTGCGCCGCCACGAGGACCGGCACGAGGCGATGGCGATCGCGCTGCGCCGGGCCGGGCCGGCCATCATCGCCAGCGCCGGGACCGTCATCGCCGGCATGCTGTGCCTGATGATCGCCGAGTCCGCGGACATCTCCGGGCTGGGCCCGGTGGCGGCGATCGGCATCGCCGTCGGCCTGCTGGCCATGATCACCTTGCTGCCCGCCCTGCTGGTGATCACCGGGCGGTGGATGTTCTGGCCGCTGCGGCCCCGGTACGGCTCGGCGGAGCCGACCACCCGCGGCTTCTGGGCGCGGGTGGGCCGCCGCATCGCGGTCCGCCCCCGCGCCGTGTGGGTGACCACCGTCGTGCTCCTGGCCTGCGCGTGGCTCGGCCTGATCGGGTTCAAGGTGGGCTCGCTCACCAACGCCCAGTCGTACCGCGGCACCCCGGCCTCGATCGCCGCCGAGCAGGTGCTCGCCCGGCACTTCCCGGGCGGGGCCGGCGAGCCGGTCGCGGTCATTGGCAACGCCACCGCGGCGGCGCAGCTGCACACCGCCCTGGCCAGCGCGAGCGGCATCGCGGCCGTGACCCCGCCCGTGGTCAAGGACGGCCTGGTCTACCTGCAGGGGACGCTGGCCAGCAAGCCGGACAGCGCGGCCGCGGCCGCCACCGTGGACCGGGTCCGCGCGGCCGTGCGTGCGGTTCCCGGGGCGAATGCCAAGGTCGGCGGGGCTACGGCCATCAACTCTGACGTCGAGCGGTACGCCACCCACGACCGGAACCTGATCATCCCGCTGGTGCTGTTCGTGGTGCTGATCATCCTCGGGCTGCTGCTCCGCTCGGTGGTCGCGGCGTTCCTGCTCATCGGCACCGTGGTGCTGTCGTTCGGCGCCGCGCTGGGGCTGTCGGCGCTGGTGTTCCGGCACGTGTTCGGGTTCGCGGGCGCTGATACTGCGATGCCGCTGTTCGTGTTCGTGTTCCTGGTTGCCCTGGGCATCGACTACAACATCTTCCTGATGACCAGGGTGCGCGAGGAGAGCAAGCGGTCCGGCACCCGGCTGGGCGCGATCACCGGCCTGGGCGCCACCGGCGGGGTCATCACCTCGGCCGGGCTGATCCTGGCCGGCACGTTCGCCACGCTGGGCACCCTGCCGCTGGTGATCCTCACCGAGATCGGCTTCACGGTCGCGCTCGGCGTGCTCATCGACACGGTCATCGTCAGGTCGGTGCTGGTCACCGCGCTCACCCTGGACATCGGCCGGTGGATGTGGTGGCCAAGCCGGCTCGCGCGGCCCTCGGAGGTGGAGATCAGCCCGCAGGAAGCCGCCGCCGTTACGGCAGGCCGCTGAAACCCCGGCCGGGGACTGCTCAACTCCCAGCTGGGGACCAACGGGGTAACCCGCCTGCGGCTTCACGCCCCGGCGGAGGTTTGGGTCTGGCACAAGGCGTTCAGCCGGTGCCAGGCCCACCGTTCGCCGGGTCGCCTGCCCGGCATGGGAGCAGCCTGGGAACGTGGGTAGCTGCCATGATGGGGTGATGGCTGACGCGTCACCGCCGCCGATCACCCGGCGGGCCCGGCTGTGGGCCGCCGCCGAGTCGAGGGGTATCCCGCTGCGGGCCATCCTCACCGCCGCCGCGGTGGTGGTGCTGGTCTATGTGGCTGCCAAGGTGCTGTATCACCTGCGGGATGTCATCCTGCTCGTGGTCGTGGCCTCGTTCATCGCGCTGGTGCTGAACCCGCCGGTGGTCGCCCTGCAGCACTGGCGGATCAAGCGCCGCGGCCTGGCGGTGGCGCTCGTGACCATCTGGGGACTGCTGGTGTTCTTCGGCCTGGCGCTGGCGTTCGGCTACCCGCTGGCCAACGCGATCACGCACCTGGCCCATGACCTGCCGTCCTACGTGAACGCGGCGGAAAACGGCAGGGGATGGCTGGGCCACCTGGTGCGCAGGTATCACATCACGCACTGGGTGACCAGCAACGTGCCGAAGCTGGTGAACATCGGGCAGGGACTGACCAAACCGGCCCTGACCCTGGGCAAGGGGGCCCTGACGCTGGTGGTGGCGCTGTTCACCATCTTCATCCTGGTCCTGCTCTTCCTGCTCGAGGGCCCGAAGATGCGGGCCGGTCTGCTGGGCATGATGGCCCCCGAGCGGGCGGAACGCTGGAGCCGGGTGGCCGGCCAGGTGAACCGGTCGGTGACCGGCTACATGCTGGGGAACTTCCTGACCTCGCTGATCGCGGGCGTGGTCGTGTTCGTGACCCTGCTCATCCTGGGTGTGCCCTTTGCCTTCCTGTGGGCGCTATGGGTCGCGCTGGTCGACTTCCTGCCCATGATCGGCGGGGCGCTGGCCGGCATTCCCACGGTGCTGTTCGCGCTCGCCCACTCGCTCACCGCGGGCATCGTCACCCTGGTGGTGTTCCTCGCCTACACCCAGATCGAGAACCACATCCTGAACCCGGTGGTGATGAGCAGGACCGTCAGCGTCAGCCCGCTGCTCGTGCTGCTGTCCATCCTGGTCGGTGCGTCGCTCGGCAGCTGGCTGGGTGGCACCTTCGGCGCCTTCGTGGCGGCGCTGATCGCGATCCCAACGGCGGGCGCCATCCAGGTGATCGTCCGCGAGGTCTGGCATGCCACCGAGCCGGTGGCCCAGCTGGACCCCAGCGCCACACCAGGCCCACCGAGCATCACCGCACCGCCGCCCCGGCCGGGCGACGGCTGAGCGGCGCCTGCCGGCCCCCCGCGGATCATCCCAGCGCGGGAGCGGTCCTCGCGTACCCGGTCGCCGCCTCGAAGGCGTGCGCGACACCCAGCAGCTCCCACTCCCCCCGCCACCGGCCGACCAGCTGGAGCCCCACCGGCAATCCGTCCTGCGTGAACCCCGCTGGCACCGAGATGGCCGGCAGCCCGGTGGCCGAGATCAGGTAGCACGACGCCATCCAGTCCAGGTAGGTGTGCTGCGGCACGCCGTCGATCTCGTGCACCCAGTCGAGGGTGACGTCGAACGGCGCGACCTGGCTGACCGGGCAGGCGAGCACCTCGAACATGCCGAAGAACCCGGCGACCCGCTGGGCCATCTCCGTGCGCAGCACCGTCGCCCGGCTCAGCTGGGCCGCGGTCAGCTCCAGGCCCCGCTCGGTGTTCCAGGTCACGTTGGGGCCGAGCTGATCCCGGTGCTCCGCCAGCAGCGGCCCGAAGCCCGTCGCGAACCGGAAAGCCCGCCAGGTGCGAAACGTTTCGCCGGCGCCGGACAGGTCCGGCGCCGCGTCGGTGACCTCGCACCCCAGCTCGGCTAGCACCTGGCGGGCCGGCGCCAGCGCCGCGCGCACGGCCGGCTCGACGGGCAGGCCGAGATCGGCGCTCCACGCGACTTTCAGCCCCCGCAGGTCCCGTGCCAGCAGGCGCGCCACCCCCGTGGGCCCGGCCAGCGCCGGCGCGGGCGCGTCCAGCGCGAGCGGGACCCGCGGGTCCGGCCCGGACAGCACGGCCAGCAGCAGCGCCACGTCGGCGACGGTCCGCCCCATCGGCCCGTGCACGGCGAAGGTGTCGGCCACGTCCGACAGTGGCCAGGTGGGCACCCGGCCGGGCGCCGGGCGCAGCCCCACCACGTTGCAGAAGCTCGCCGGGTTGCGCAGCGATCCGCCCAGGTCGCCGCCGTCGGCCAGGCAGATCATGCGGGCCGCCAGCGCGGCCGCCGCGCCGCCGCTGCTGCCGCCCGCGCTGCGGCTCAGGTCATACGGGTTGCGGGTGGCGCCGAACACCGGGTTGACAGTGTGCGAGCCCGCCCCGAACTCGGGCGTGTTCGTCTTGCCCAGGCTGATCGCCCCAGCCGCCGACATCCGCTCTACCTGCAGCGCGTCGAAGTCCGGGACGTGACCGGCGAACAGCGGCGAGCCGTAGGTGGTGCGCACCCCGGCGGTCTCGGCCAGGTCCTTGTGGGCGACCGGCAGCCCGTGCAGCAGGCCCATGACCTTGCCCCGGGCTATCGCTTCGTCCGCCTCCGCCGCCCGCGCCAGCGCCTGGTCGAAGCACCTGGTCACCACCGCGTTGACCGGACCGTCGACCGCCTCGATCCGGCCGATGTGGGCCGTGGTGACCTCCCGGGCCGACACCTCGCGCCGGCGCAGCATCCCGGCCAGCGTGACGGCGTCGAATGCGCACAGATCTGGCACGGCCCGCCCGCCGCCTGCGCTCATGCCGAACGGCCGGGCTGGCCGCCTTCTGCCGTGCCCCGCTTGCCTGCCGCCGGGCCGGACCGGCGGGCGGGGCGGGCCGACAGCTCCCCGACCAGCTGCTGCATGCCCGGTCCCCAGCGCTGGGCCAGAATGTCGGGGAACTCGTTCCAGATCTGCTGGACGTAGATGTCGTGGCGGATGTAGCCCTTGGCCAGCGCGGCCAGCAGCTGGTCGCGGCCTGCCAGCGACTGCCAGCTCGTGCCGTCCCCGGCCACCGCCCACACCACCTCGGCGCTGTCGGCGACCACCGCCAGGTGGCGCGCCTGGTGCCGGCGGTAGACCACGCCACGGGTGCTGTCGTGCCCGATCGTCCGGCCGTGGCGCAGCTCCACGATCGCCTCCCCGAAATGCAGCACGTCGCAGGCAACGCCCCGGCCGTCGGCGCGCCCGATCGCGGCCGCGATGACCTGCGGGTCCGGGCAGTTGACCGAGACGTAGACGTGCCGGTGCGCGCCGTCGATCGCGGCCACCGCCTGCTCCTCGATCGCCCCCCAGCCAGGCATCGCCCGCAGCACCCGGTACCCGCCCGCGCCGGGCGCAGGCCTGGCGGCGGCGAGCTCACGCTGCGCGCCCGCCAGCCGTGCCCGGAACGAGTCCTCCAGCCCGGCGAGCAGCTGGTCGGCGGGCACGGCGACGAACCGGGCAGGCTCCCCCTCGATGGCCGCCACCACCCCCTTGGCGGTCAGCCTGCGCAGCGTCTCATACACCTTCGGCTGCGGGATCCCGGTGACGTTGGCAAGCGCGTACCCGGTGAGCGGCTCGCGGCCGAGCAGCCCCACGTAGGCCTGCGCCTCGTACTGGGAGAACCCGAGCTCCATCAGGCGCTGCACCGCCGCCCCCTGCTGGCTGGTCACCGCGCCCCCCTCCGGCTAGGTGGTCGCACCGTAGCCGCCGTCCACGACCACGACCTCGCCGGTGACGAACGGGTTCGACGTCACCAGCGACACGATGGTGGCCGCCACGTCCTCCGCGGTGACGCACCGCCCCAGCGGCGTCATCCGCGCCCGCCGCTCCATCAGCCGGCTGTAGTTCTCCCCCAGCCGTGCCTGCATCCAGTCGCCTTCCATCCAGCCGGGTGCCACCGCGTTGACGCGGATCGCCGGGCCGAGCGCCCCGGCGAGCGTCCTGGTCAGGTTCACCACGGCCGCCTTCGACGCCGCATAGGGGAACGGCTGCGGCCCGGGCCGCAGCCCGGCGATGCTCGCCGTGTTCACGATCGCGGCGCCCGGCGCGGCACGCAGCAGCGGCACACACGCCCGGGTAACGCAGAACATGCCCCGCACGTTGACCGCGAACACCCGGTCCCAGTCGGCCAGGTCGAGGCCATCCAGGTCTGACGGCGGCACGTCGATGGTCGTGCCGGCGTTGTTGACCAGGGCGTCGATCCGGCCATAGGCGTCGCGGGCGGCGGCCACCATCTGCCGCACCGCCGCCTCGTCCGCCACGTCGGCCTGTGCGAGCAGGGCGCTGGCACCGCATGCGCGCACCTCCTGCGCCACCTGCCGGGCCTGTCCCTCGCTCACGCTGTAGTTGACCACCACGTCGTAACCGTGGCCGGCCAGCGCCAGCGCGGCGGCCCGGCCGATCCCCCGCGCGGCCCCGGTCACCAGCGCCACCGGCCGCCCGGTCACGACCGCTCCTCAGCCGCCCGGGCCGCGGCCTGTCCGGGCCTGGCCGGCAGCGGCAGGACGCGCTCGGCGTTGGCGTGGAACACCTTGTGCATGATCTCGTCGCTGAATCCCAGTTCGTCCCATTCGGCCAGCAGCCGCTCCAGCGGCAGGCTGGGATAGTCCGTGCCGAACATGATCTTGTCCTGGAGGCGGCCGCGGACGTCGGTCTTCAGGCTGGGCGGGAAGTGCTTGGGCGCCCAGCCGGATAGCTCCCAGTAGACGTTGCCCTTGTGCAGCGCGACCGCGGTCATCTCCTCGACCCAGGGCCAGCCGGGATGGGCGGCGATCACCGTCAGGCGGGGGAAGGCGGCCGCGAGCGCGTCGAGCGCCTGCGGGTGGGCGTGCCTGAGCACGGCCCCGTCGCCGCCGGGCATGCCGGCCCCCATGCCGGTGGTGCCGACGTCGACAAGGACCGGCACGCCGAGGGCGCTGATCTCCTCGAACAGCGGGTGGAACCGCGGGTCGTCCACCGAGTAGCGCCCCATGATCGGGTGGAAGTGGAAGCCGAGCACCCGGTGCTCGGCCACCGCCTGCCGCGCGTCGGCGGCCGCCTGTGCGCCGCGCAGCGGGTCCACCGTCCCCCAGGCACCGGCGAACGCGGCGGGGTGACGGTCGCGCAGCCCGGCCACATAGGCATTCGTGCAGGGCGGCGCCCCGGTCACGGACTCGATGTCGAACGCGACCAGCACCGCCTCGATGCCGTGCGCGCGGAAGTCGGCGACGACCTCCTGCTCCGTCTTCGCCGTCCACTGCTTCTTCCAGTACCGCCCCAGCGGCTCCACATACCGCCCCTGCGACGCGATCCACTCCGCCGTCCCCGGGTAGGCATGCAGATCCACCCGCCTCATGTCATGGCCTCCCTCGCGGGCGCTTCTCCGCCAGGTGCGGCGAGCGAGGCGGCCAGGTCCTTCTTGGAGACCTTGCCGACCGGGGACAACGGGAAACTGGCGACGACCGCCAGCCTTTCGGGCAGCTTGTGCCGGGCGATCTCCGCCGCGGCGAGGAACTCCACCAGCTCCGGCAGGGTCAGGGTGGCCCCTGGACGCAGGATCACGCAGGCGCACATGCGCTCGCCGAGCACGGGATCGGGCACCGGCACGCAGGCCACGTTCAGCACGGCGGGGTGGGAGAGGATGAGGTTCTCCACCTCCTCCGCGGAGATCTTCTCCCCGCCCCGGTTGATCAGATCCTTGCTCCGGCCCGCGACCACGTAGTTGCCGCTCGGGTGCCGCCACAGCAGGTCGCCGGAGCGGTAGAAGCCGTCCGGGGAGAACGCCCGCTGGTTGTGCTCGGGCGCGTTGTAGTACCCGCGCAGGGTGTATGGCCCCCGCGCCAGCAGCTCCCCGATCTCGCCGTCCGGCACATCCAGCCCGTCCTCCCCCACCAGGCGCACCTCGTCGTCGGGGCAGACGGGCCGGCCGACCGTCTCCAGCCGGACCTCCGGCGGGTCGTCAAGCCGGACGAACATCAGCAGCCCCTCCGCCATGCCGAAGTTCTCCTGCACGGTGACGTTGCGGAACGCCCGCTCGGCGCGCTGCCGGGTCTCCGGCTGCAGCCGCTGGCCCCCGCTCTGGATCACCCGGACCGAGCCGAGGTCGTACCCGGCCAGGGCCGGGTCATTGATCCACTGGATGAGCAGGGCGGGGACCACGTGGATGTGGGTGACCCGGTGGCGGTCCACGGCCGCGAACACCGCCGGTGCCCGGGTGGAGCCCGCCAGGCAGACGGCCGCGCCGGACAGCAGGAATCCCTGCATGCCCGGGCAGGCGAGCGGCAGGTTGTGGGCGATCGGCAGCACGCCGAGCAGCACGTCGCCTTCCCGCACATCGCAGACCGACACGGCCAGCCGGGAGTTGCACGCGTAGTCGTTATGCGTGCGCGGGATGAGCTTGGGTATGCCGGTGGTCCCGCCGGAGAGCTGGAAGACCGCCGGGTCGTCCGGGTCGATGCGGCTGGCGATGCGCTCCAGATCGGCGGCGGTGTGCCCGGTGGGCTCCCGCTCGTGCAGTTCCTCCAGGCTGATGTAGCCATCGGCCGGCTCCGGGTGCCCGCCCTGCAGGATGCTCAGCCGCATGTGCGGGCATTCCGCGCGCACCCGGCGGTGGAGCACGTCGAAGTCCGCGTCCTTGGCCCGGGCGGGGGCGGCCGCCGCCACCGCGCCGGACAGCGAGACGAACTGGCGCAGCTCCCGGTAGCGGTGCGAGGGCAGCGCCATGATCGGGATCGCGCCGATCCGCTGCAGCGCGAAGTAGAAGGAGGCGAACAGCCGGGTGTTGGGCAGCTGCACCACCACCCGGTCGGTGGGCCCGATCCCGAGGTCGAGCAGGTTCAGCGCGACCCGCCCGGAGGCCGCACCCAGCTCGGCGTAGGTGTAGGACCCCTCGTCGTCGATGACGGCGAGGCGGTCGGCATAGCCGGAGAACAGCGGCAGGAAGTGCGTGACCAGCGGGCGGTCCGACCAGTAGCCGCG
>Ga0335077_10007935_pt1 | contig 13161 bp, 11 predicted proteins | sample Lox_Sample_31_FD_207151 | JGI IMG/M metagenome (GOLD analysis project Ga0335077, IMG submission 207151) | Soil microbial communities from Loxahatchee National Wildlife Refuge, Florida, United States - Lox_Sample_3.1 | ecosystem: Environmental > Terrestrial > Soil > Wetlands | place: USA... | reverse complement strand
AGACCGGGATGACGCGGCAGGACTTAGGGCTGAGTTGAACTAAACCGGTTCGACCCGGTAGCCAGCAACGCGGATGGCCAACGATCTTTGAATCAATTCAACCGAGAGCAGCAGGCTCTGATCGCCATTTTTCGAGAGCAGAATTCCTTTCATCCCATGCAGACTTCCACCGTGAATCTGCACGATCTGGCCGGCATTTAGGTAGGGATAGTGGCTGAACGGAATTCGTTCCTGCAGGATGGTCCGGACTGCAATAATCTGCTCTTCTGGTATGGGTGTACCCACACCGCGGCTGCCCACAAAACCAAGAACGCCCAGTGTTTGCAGAATCGGTACTCGCATGCCGCGTTCCGATGCGATTCGCGTGAACAGGTAAGTTGGAAAAAGGGGCAATTCCACGGCTTGCCTGCGGTCGCTCCATTGGCGTAATGTGGCGTGCAAAGGAAGAAACGTGGTAATGCCCTTGGCTTCCAGATCGGCCGCGACCTTCTTTTCGTGCCGAGGCTTGGTCCTCACCGCAAACCAGTGCTCGTCGCCGCCCGATAGCGACTGCGCTGTTTGCCGAGAAGAGGTCCCTTCCGGGATTTGGTGCACAGCTCCGCTCCCCTGAGTCACGCTCAGTTAACTGTGGAAAAATCAGGCTGTCGGTGATTGCGCCGTTACAACCTGTTGTACAAAACCGATGGAATCGGAAATCTCCGATTGTTCAAAACCGCGCCCAACAATCTCACATTCGCCAGTTCCAAACCTTCCTTCACTCGGCGTGCGACTTCACGGCGTGTGGAGTGCGCCTCAACTACGAGCACCAGGCCATCGCTCAACTGTGCCAATGCGGTCACGCCAGGATCTCGCAGAACCGGCGCCGCGTTGATCAGAACGTGCTGAAATTCGCTGCCAAACTCTAAGAGTCGCGCTCTTGCCTTTTCCGAATGCAACATTTGACTCAGATCCCCGTCGCGGGGACCGCCGGGAAACAGCCACAGATTCTTCGGCTGGAGCTGGTGCGCGTGCTCGCGGATCGGCGAGTCCTCGAGCAGCACGTCGCGCAAACCTGTGCGCTCATGGCAGCGAAAGGAGGCGGGAAACGAGGACTCTTCGAAGTTGGCGTTCAATACGCATATCTCACCGGAAATGGCCTCGGCCAGAATACTTGCGGCGGCAGCGCAGACCCGGCCGGCTCCGCCGCCATCTTCGATCGCGGCAAAGGTCACCATGCGCGGCCGCTTCTCGGCTTGCAGAAATAGCCTCGACACCAGCTTGCTGGCTTCGCCTCGCTCCCCCAGGTGAAAACCCATCCCAGGTCCCTGGATTTCTGGCGTCCCATGTTTAAGGTCAGCGGCGAATTCACCCTTCTCCTTCTCATTCTGTTCAGCCAGTTCCTTCCCCAAGTCGATGCCGGCGCTTTGCAGCAACTCAAAGTGTTTGCTCATGGTTGTACCGTAGCGGTTGCAGTACCGTTGGGCGTACTCGCGGGCATGGCTTTCGTGCCGGATTTCGCGAAGGCTCCCATACTCCGCAACCGTTCCCTTCCTCGACGAACCTGACCCATTTCTTTTGCCGCAGCATGGCGGTCTAGTCGGTGTGCTCTGGCAATGCCGCCAAAACCGGAAGCTCCAGCACTTTGTAAACCTCGTCCACTGTTCGCAGTGACGGGTCCATATAGTCCGCGGCAAACGCGATTCCTGTGCTGAAACAGATCGCCATAAACAATCCGAGCGAGATCAGCAGCAAGGTAGAGTGCGCCGGCAGCACCGGCACATAGGGGTTTTGCGCCAGGGTTACGTTCATGATTCGCTTGTTGTCGAGCGCCTCCGAAATACGCGCCTCTTCTGTTTTGCCCTGGTAAAGAAGGTAGTTGCTCTCCTGCTCCTTCACAGTTCGCGCCAGGTCCTGCTGCTCAATTTCTTTCCTGCCCAGCGCCTGCGCCTTTTGCTGATAAAGCTCGACATTCGCTGCAATCCCTGCCTCCCGCGCCTTCAGGCTTGCCTGCTCGGTGCGCGATCGCGCCAGCTCTTCTGCCAGCCATTTGTAGGTGGGATTCACATCCGTCGTGTTCTGCCGGATGGGAGCCTTGTTCACTTCCGCGATCTTGGCCTTCGTCTGCGCGATTTCACTCTCCAGATCCTTCAGCGGCCGGTAGTCAGGCGCGAAGTGCGCCGCCATATCGTTGTGCTTCAGTTCTAGGGTGGTGAGGGTAGTCTCGAGCATCTGCAGGACCTGGCCGTTGTCGGCTGCCATCTGCGTCGTCGGCACACGGTCCGGGGTAGCTTTCATCTGCCCTTCCAGTTCTCGGATTCGATCCTGCGTGGCCTTGATCTCAGCTTGCGCCTGATAGAGAGAGGCCTCAAACTCGTTGAGCCGCTGAAGGGTCAAATCTCCCTGTATCTGGGCGGAAACGACATTCTCGTGTTTGCCGAACTCCGCCATTTTGGCCTCGGCTTCCTGCAGCCCCTTGCGATACTGTTCACTCTGCGTACGGAAAAAGTCCACAGCTCCGGGTGGCCGGTGCACCAGCAAATGCTTTTGCAGATACGCATCCGCCAGGCTGGAAAGCACGTGGAAAGCAAGCTCCGGATCGGAAGCGTCGTAGCTCACGCGAATCAGATTCGTCCGGTTCACCTGCTTCACTTCCAGTTTGTCCGCCAACCGCTCCACGGCTTCGGCGATCCTGGTTTTTTCATCTTTCCTGCTCAGAAAGCTCAACCACGAAGCACGGTTCTGTAATCCGTTGCTGACTACTACTTTCTCCAGAACCTCCTGCCCTTGCAGAACCTCAATTTCAGAATTGATCTCCTCATCGGACACCGCCGGGATCGCAATTGGGCTCGGCGTGGTGGCATCCACACTGACGACAGGATCCAAACGTGCATGCTGCACGAGGATCTTCATCTCGGACTCGTATTGCCGCGGGAGAAAAATGATCGCCAGGATCGCGCCCACAAAAATGCCAAGGAAAGAAAGCCCGAACAACCTCTTCCGGCGAAAGACCGGCAGCAGAGTGTCCCTCAGGTTGAATCCCCGTTGGACCGGCAGAGTAGGCGTTCTTAAAGTCAGTTGCTCCATCGCGAACTCCCTCGCATCCCCGCTCTCTTAGAATCGGTTGGCGTACATGCCCACGGACGGAAGAGGAATGAATGGCTTGATTTTCGAGATCGTATTCTTCGGCACATAGAGCATGTCGCCAGGCTGCAAAACAGGGTCCTCGTGCAGATCCTTCTTGTTCATCATGCCTTTTACATTGATGATTCTCGCCTCTGCCCATTCGTTGGAAACCCGGCGGAAGAGAAGTACCTGCGAATGCTTTGCCGTGTCTGTGAATCCCCCGGCCATTGCGATTGCCTGCGTCAAGGTGGTTTGATCTTGCCAGTCGAAGCGGCCCGGCTTACCCACCTGCCCCCCGACCGTGATGGACGGATTCTCGAACTTGATGGGGTTGACGAAAATGATGGGATCCTTGAGCGTCGCGGCGTAGGCCTGGCGGATTGCGTCCGTCAACTGCGGCAGGGTTTTTCCCATGGCCATCACGTCGCCCGCGCCCCGCAGCGTGATGAAGCCATCAGGCTGCACCGTAACCGTCTGGTTGAATTCCGGAGTCAGCGTGAAACTCACATCCAGTTGGTCGCTGGGCTGGACCGTGTAGCGCCACCCGCGAGTCTGGAACCCGGGAATCGTGCTCGTTTTCTGCGGAGGATCATCGATGTTCGCCGATGTGGCGGATGACTGAGGCATTGCGTTCTGCGCAAGTGCCATCGTCGACACCAGCAACAATGCCGAGATCATCAGCGGTGCTGCGACTCCTGTTTTCATGAAAATTAACGCGCTCCTCAGATTCCCAGTTTGAATCTCTAATGTGGACTTTGTGATTCCCTGATTCCGGCGAGGGTTGTATTCACAATAGGGAATTGAAGAATGGAATCTCATCTCTGCTGCGCTCCAGTCCGGCCCGAGTTTCTAAGTTGTTATCTCGCTGCGCTTGCACGTAAGCCAAACCGTCTTGAGCAACTGCCCCCGATTGTTCGCCTTGTTAGGAGTGCGTGTTTTTGTGTGCCGTTTAGTCTTAGCGTTTTCTAACAAACAACTTAGGCAGTCTAGGTGGCCGTAAATGCAGCCGCAAGTGGCGAAAAATCCCGCCCGAAAACGCAGTAAAAAAAAGATCAACATTAGAGCGACATTCTTCCTGTGAATAAGGACAAAACGCTCCTGTGCTAACTGAGTAGTTTTCGCACGTGGGTGGCACGGCGGCCAGTGGGCCGGCTCTCTATCGCAGGTTTCGCCGGGAAACCCCACCTTGGAGTTTGATCTTTCCCGCAGCGTGGCGGAAAAAGAGTGATTCCCTGTCCTGCTTAGCGGGAATATTGCGCTGGGTATTCTCTGCGCTTTGCGGGGCGGTCCGCACATCGCGAAGATCGGTGGTCTCTCCGGTCTCCTCCTCTGCCGGGGCCGCATCGCGTGCGTAGATCTCAGGTACGTCTGCACGCGCGCCGTCGAGATCGAGGGCGCTGAGATCCGCATCGGATAGGACCTCGCGGATCACCTCCTCCGCAATCGTCTTTTGGTTCAATACGCAACCCAGCGACATGGCGTTGAAGCAGAGAGCGCTGATGTTTCGCGGAATGCCCGCGGCGCGTTGCGCAATCAAGCGTAGAGCCCGCTCCGTAAAAAGGGGCTGTTCAAAGGCGTACCCCGCCACACGCAGGCGATGGACGATGTACAGCAGGGATTCCTCTGTCGTGAGTGTCTTGATGCGGGAAACGATGGAAATTCTCTGGCGCAGTTGCACCAGCTCGGGCGAAGCAAGCTTACATGCCAGCTGTGGCTGGCCCGCCAGGATGATCTGCATCAGCTTCTGGCGCGAAGTCTCGAAATTTGAAAGCATCCGCACCACTTCGAGAACGGAAGCATCCAGGTTCTGCGCCTCGTCGATCGCAACGATCACCCGCTTTCCCTTTCTCGATTGCTGCAGCAGGAACTGGTTTAAAGTTGAGTGCATTTGCACGAGGTCGCTGACCGGGGTTTCAATGCCGAGATCTTCCAGAAGACCACGCAGCAGATCCTGCGGACTGCGCAGCGTCTGGAAGAGAAAGACTGTGCTGGCGGAGTTCTGCAGGCTGCGCAGAAGGTGAAAGAGCAGAGTGGTCTTGCCCATTCCCGGCTTGGCGATGAGAGTCATGAATCCCCTCCCCGCCAGGACTCCAGACGTCAGCGATGCCAAGGCCTCGCGATGCGTCCCTGCCAGATAGGTGAAACGCGGGTCAGGGGTTTCTCCAAACGGTTGCTCTCTCAGGCCGTAATAATTCAGAACGATTCGCATTTGCTATGCCCCTTATCTCCGGAAGTGGAGCACGGGAAGTTCCAATATTGACGTACCTGCCGGGCAACAATGCCTACAGTTGTTCAGGAGGGATCCACTTCAAATCGCAAGATGAGCCCGTCCTTAACCCTTCTAAGTTTGTTGCAGATCATCTTGCTTGGGTTGTCATGACGTACTCATCTAGTTGGGCGGCACCGCCTATGTCATGAATTCAAATATCCTTCCCATTGCTCTTGGCGGGGGAGGATCTTCCTGTTCCGGGCCGGAGGCATCGCCGCCGACTACGAAGGGGTCTCCGGTCAATGCGAATCCAGTGCAATTTCTTCCCGCTTGGCGGTCCAATCGCACTACTCGCATTCGTCCCCTCAATCGCCCGCCTAGCGGGGCTGATGGCATGGTGATTACAACCTCGATATCAACAGTCGTACTGAGGGGAGGGCATATCGCGCTCACTACGTAAGCACCGGCCACGCTGATGTCTCGCGTCTCAGCCTCTATGCTGCGCGGTACACCGTGCGACTCTTCCCACCGAAATAATGCCGGTGCCCGAACGAGATAGCGAGTTTTAGTCCTACGTTCCACTCGGGTGTCTTGATCGAGTTGGGTTCCCAGGCCGTTGGTTTGGCGCACTGCCGCTGCATTGGATGCCGCCATCGGTGGCCTCAGCATAGGAAATCATTTGGTAACTCACAAGAGGCACAATCTCCATTTTGTGCGGCGGCCTTTCTCCATTGCTGCAAGGAGTTTTAACCTGACCGGTATCGGTCATTCTCTCCCTGGGGACTCACACCTACCCGAAGCGGACTCATTCCAACAGTTTCCGGGCATTCACCAGCCAACCCTCAACTGCTCGCGGGCATCTACCGCACGAACACCCAATAGATGAGGTGTAAAAGCTCTCCATCCCTTGGGTAATGTCGCCACGTTCAGAACCGGGTTCGGCCTTCGGCATCGCCCTTCATCCATGGATGTTCGGTACCTATCCCGGGTCGTTGTTCTTCTCCGGCGGAGAGTGGCTCCAAAAAAAGGGGGGGCCGTAGGGCGCGGTGAATCCTTTTCATTCTGCAAGCGTAATAGCTGCGATTCACAACTTTCATACTGAGAGACCGGATCGATTGGCGAGAAAATTGTCGTTGACTTCCTGGGCGAGCGGGACGGTTCTGTCCTGAGGGGCAAGGACAGGAACACAGGTGAGAAAAATGCATCAAGAAACTGAGGCCCCCATACGCGTTCTGATCTGCTACGCCGATCGCATCAGCAGCCAGTTGATGGCAAGCGCTCTTAGGCGTTGTCGCAGCGTTTTCGAACAAATTGAACTTGCAGCCTCTTGCGAAGAGGCGTGTTTTCTCGCGCAGAAGTGCTCGCCTCATGTCGTCCTGGTCAGTTCGGAATTGAACGGCGATGGCACGACCGGGTTCCGCCTGCTGCAATCGATGCGAGAATCCCATCCCCATGCCAGGTTAATCATGCTCTTGCGGGCAGGAGAGCCTGAATCCGTTGTCCAGGCCTTTCGTGGCGGAGTTCGCGGCGTCATCTATCGCAGCGATTCCTTCAAGGCTCTGGTAAAGTGCATTCGCTCCGTATACCAAGGGCAGATTTGGGCCAGCACGCGGGATATGGAGTACCTTCTTGCGGAACTGACTCGCGTCAACACGCCGCGAATTAACCGGTCTGGCGGGCTGGCCTTGCTCACGCAGCGCGAGTTGGAGGTTACGCGCCTGGTCGCCGAAGGCATGAAGAACCGCGATATCGCGGACGCACTGCAGGTGACGGAACACACTGTCTGCAATTACCTGTATCGAATGTTTGACAAGCTGGGTGTTTCAAGCCGGGTGGAACTGATCTTGTATGCGCTGAGCCGCGAACCTTTGCCTTCGGCCTCGAACGGCAATAATCACGTGGACGCGGCAACGCGTGCTGGCCGTCCTCAGATTGAGGAAATCCGGCCTCGCATCCAGACGCGAGCCGTCTAGCTAGCAGGCTGCGGAAAACTCCACGTCACAGCCGACTTTGGGTGGCGCAGCGATTCGTCGCTGCGCTAAGCGGAGCGCTTCCGTAGAGTAGCGACGCCGCGAGGTTACGGAGAAACCTGTAGTAATAAAGTTCGCTCGCTTACTTTCTACGCGGCGGGTGCCGGCGATGGGCGAAGGCTGTTATCGTGAAAACTCTTTACGTCGGCGCGTAATTTGTTCCTTCTTCCCTGGATTTGCCGCTTCGCCACAAGTGTGAAGGAGAGCTGGCAAATCCGTGTTTTTCAATACGCTGGAACCTGCAGGGACTTTTCCGTTCGGGCGAGAATAATTTACTGGCCATCTAAGCCGGAGAAGATACAAGACTTGCCGCTAGATCGGCACCACTACTTCCGGCAGATCGATTGCATCCTGAATTTCACTCATGACAAAAGCGTAACTTGGAGAGGAAATTGTAGTCGAATAGGACGGATCCCGGAGGAATTAGGTACATGAAGTTGGCCCCTGTTGAGATCACATTGAGTTCTTCAAATCACATTTTTCGTGAGCGCGTTCGTGCGCTCATCTGCGATACGGATCGCATGAACGGCCAGCTGATGGCGGCAGCTCTTAGGCGCACCCGCGGTTTTTTCGACACGATCGACGCTGCGGCCACCATCCAGGAGGCCGCTGACAACGCGAGTCGAACCAAGCCTCACGTCGCATTGGTCAGTGCGGACTTCAACGGGGATTCTGCGGGTTTTCAACTGCTTCAACTGTTGCGTGAGTTTCACCCCGAAACTAAGCCGATCATGTTGTTGCGCTCTGGGGAACGCGACCCGGTTGTGCGTTCGTTTCGCGCCGGTGCCCGCGGCATCGTTTATCGTACCGATTCATTTAAGACTCTGGTGAAATGCATCCGCTCTGTGCATCGTGGCCAGATCTGGGCTAGCACACAGGATATCGAATTTCTCGTCCAGGAACTGGAGCGCCCCAATGCCGTCCGGATCGACCATGGCGAGGGATTGGCTTTGCTTACCCAGCGGGAAATGGAGGTAACCCGCCTGGTCGCGGATGGAATGCGGAATCGCGAGATTGCCGAGGCTCTGCACGTGACGGAGCACACGGTCTGCAACTATCTTTACCGCATCTTCGATAAGCTCGGGCTTTCGAGTCGCGTAGAACTCATCTTATATGCTTTGAGCAGGGTTTCTTCAGGACCCTCTCCCGACGATGCGTTTGCCCTGGCCGAAGCTGACTCCGAAGGTAGGATCGGCGTGGCGTGATCGCTCCTCGGCCTTCGAATCGCGCTGGTTGAGTCCAGCAGGAGTGTCTTACTCCTGGCATGGTCCCTACCACCATCTAGGTGCCGGCTGCCGCCGGTCTCGCTATATTCAAGGAACTAAACAGTTTGCTGTGTTTGTGCGACGTGATAGCCTACGCTATGGGGACCGGAGGCGTGCTTATGGGTATGGCTTTCGGCCTTTTCTGAGGCATCCGGATGCCGCACGATCCCAGGCCCACCCGGGCTCCCGTACCTGATAGTAGGCAAGGGAGTTCTCCCTCCGGCGACCCTCCCAAGGACTCCCCTGAGGATCCCGGGCAGCCCTTGCCGCCTGCCGGGAATGACGCGCAACTTTCTGGCCCGGCAGGGGTTAAATCCAGTGTGAGCAGTGTAGCCATGGACGCGGGAACGCTCGCCATGGCGGGCGCGGTGGCTCCGTCGGCCACCGCAGGTGAAGTGTCCGATGCCGACATCATGCTCCGCGTCAAGACCGGGGATGACGCGGCCTTCGCGTATCTGGTACAGAAATATCGCCGGCCGATGGTGAGTTTTCTCTACCGGCTGGCGCATAATTCCGCGGCCGCCGAGGATCTGGCGCAGGAAGTTTTTCTGCGCGTCTACCGGTCGCGCGAAAATTACGAAGCCAGCGCGAAGTTTACGACTTGGCTTTATCGCATCGCCACGAACCTGGCGGTGAATTATGCGCGCGACACGCGGCACGAACGGCCGGAAAACGCCGTCAGCCTGGACGAGCCGGATACTGAAACCGGGCTCACCATGGATGTGCCGGATACCTCGCTGAGCGCTGAGGAAGCGATTCTGCGGCGGGAGCGGCTGGCGGCCATCCGTCAGCGGGTGCAGGCGCTGCCGGAACGGCAGAGAATTGCGGTTGTCATGCACAAGTATCAGCAAATGGATTACAAGCAGATTGCCGAGGTGCTGAAACTGAGCGAATCCGCCACCAAGTCTCTGCTGTTTCGCGCTTACGAAACACTGCGCGGGCAGCTGAAAGAGTTTTTATGAGACGTTTTGAGGGAGATGCAGTCATGAAGTGCGAAGAAATTCACGAATTAATGCCGGACCTGGCCGCTGGCATGACTTCGGCCTCGCCGCAAGTCACGGAACATCTGCGCGCCTGCAGCGATTGCACGGGGAAACTGCAGGAATTCCAGCGGACTATGAGCCTGCTGGATGAGTGGAAGGCGCCGGAGCCTTCCCCCTATTTCGACACGCGGCTGTATGCGCGGCTGCGGGAGGAGAAGGCTAAGGCGCCGGCTGGCTGGATGGCGTGGCTGCGCCGCCCGGCGCTCGCCGTCTCTTTCGCGTTGGCGCTGGTTGTAGGTGTGAGTCTGGTGGAACAAGGCGGCAGGAATCCGCATGGCGGAAGTCAGTCGGCGCAAGTGGTCGAGCCGGGTACGGCGGTGGGCGATCTGCAGGCGTTGGACAAGAATGACGACCTGTACTCTGACTTCGATGTGCTCGACGACTTGACAGTCCAGTCCGACGTGACGGCGAATCCGTAGAGCTGGACGACGCACAAGAACCTCCGGGCTTCTGGTCGTCGGGGCGAAGGGTAGCAAGCCAAGTCTGTACAGTTTGTGCGAACGTGCCCGGTTTTGCGGGGAGAAGCGGAAAGTGCTGGGACTGAAACTCAAAAGCGTGCAAGCGGCCTTTGCCGTAGGGACGCTGGTTCTTGTCCTCGCCAGCGCAGTGCTCTCGCTTGCCCGCAACGATCCCCAACAGCACCAGGTTCCCAAGCCGCCGCCACAACAACAACATCACGCCGGTCAGTGGTTGCAGCGCTACAAGGGTCTCCCTCCCGAGCAGCAGAGGAAGGCCCTCGACAGCGATCCCCAGTTCCGCCGCTTGCCTCCGGAGCGCCAGCAGCGGCTGCGCGAGCGCCTGGACCGTTTTAACAGTCTCCCTCCGCAACAGCAGCAGCGCGTGCTCAACCGCATGGAAACCTGGGAACACCTGACGCCCGGCCAGAAGCAGGAAGCGCGCCAGGTGTATTCGCAGATCCGCACCCTGCCCCCGGATCGGCAGCAGGCCATGCGCAACGCTATCCGCGCTTTGCGCGCGATGCCTCCCGACGCGCGCCAGCGCTCGATCGACTCCGGCCGCTTCAGCCAGTACTCGCCGCAGGAACGCGAAATGTTGCGGGGTATTACGCAACTTCCCCTGGCGCCGCCGGAAGCCGAACCGCACCCGTAGCTGCACATCGCGAACCGTTCTCGCCAGCAACCGGCGCTCCTTCTTGCTTGCTTTCCGACCTGAATTTGGTGTAAAAACCGTCCGGCTTGTTCCGGCCACCGCGGGAATGCCGCGCGTCACCGTTAAGTCCTGCATCTTCAATACCCTCGGTGCGAGCAGGTGCCGGCTCTTTGCTGGAGGAGACCTATGCCCCGCTGCAAGTTCCTGCTTGCCGTGTCTCTGTTGCTCTGTTGCGCTCCATTGGGCTTTTCTCAAGGCGTAGCCACCGGGGACCTCCGCGTTACGGTCAAGGACCAAAAGGGCGGAGTAATTGCCGACGCTACTGTGGCGGCGCGCGACCAGGCGCGGGCCTACGAGCGTTCCATCACCAACAATACGGAGGGCGAGTACCGGATCCTGGCGCTGCCTCCGGGTGTTTACACGGTCACTGTTGAGGCATCGGGATTTGCCAAAGCTACCGCCAAGGATGTGGCTATCACTGTCGGCCAGATGGCCGATCTGCCGGTGGTGCTCTCAGTTGCAGGCAGCACGGAAGTCGTGAACGTGAGTTCCGAGGCTGAATTGGTGGAGACACAGCGTACGTCCGCTACTGACACCATCGAGCAGCGCCGCATCGACAACCTTCCCATCAACGGCCGCAACTACATCAACTTCACTCTCACCGATTCGCAGGTCGTACGCGACAACGCGCCCAACACCGGCGCGGCGCCGACTTCAGGGCTGAACATGAGCGGCCAGCGGGCGCGCTCAAACCTAGTGAACGTGGATGGGGCGGACGCCACCGACAACTCGATCAATGGGGTGCGCTCCACGGTCTCGCAGGAAGCGGTGCAGGAATTTCAGATCATCACCAACAGCTACGCCGCCGAGTACGGCCGCGCTTCCGGGGGCGTGGTCAACATCATCACCCGTTCCGGGACCAACGAATTTCACGGAGATGTCTTCGGCTACCTGCGGAACCGCAATTTTCAGGCGGTGAACCCCTTCAGCACGGTTTCGAATCCGGCGTATACCCGTGTCCAGGCGGGAGCGGCGTTTGGCGGTCCTATAAAGAAGGACAAGACCTACTACTACTTCTCCTACGAAGTGACGCGGCGGCACGAAACCGGTTTCTCCAGCATCGCCGATCCCGCGACGAACCTCGGGTACTACGGCTTGCAGAATTTTGACACCGCAACTACCGCGGGAGGGCTGCTGCCCTTCCCGTTGGGCACCATCCAGACCACCCCGGTGCAGGCCGCTTTTCTGCAAGGCCTGGGACCGGCCGACGTCGTCGCCCTGGGAGTTTCGAACATCCTTACTTATGAAGAACTCCTGGGAGCCTCTTCAGGCATGGCAGTGAACGGAGCATGGCCCGTCACGATGACCGGCGGCTTCCCCGGTGTGGGAGGGTTCCCCACCACGTGTTCGGCGCCGCCCTGCTTCGTTCCTGCTTCGTATCAGACCATCGGGTCGCAGGCGGGAAACTTTCCCGTGTTTGAAGGCACCAGCCTCTACTCCCTGCGCCTGGACCACAACTTCACCACCAACAACCGCTTCACCGTTCGTGGCAACGTAAGCCCAAGCACGGTGACGGGCATCGAGGTGGGCGGCCAGGATCAGCCGTTTGGACAGAACGCCTACTCCCGAACCTCGCAGCAGACCTACCGGGACATTACCGGCACTGTGCAGGATACCTGGACGATCGGCAACAACAAGGTCAATGAGTTTCGTTTCCAGTATGCGCGGCGGGGTCTGTCTTATTTCTACAATACGCAGATTCCCGGCGGTTCCGATCCGGCCATCAACATTCCCGGCATCGCCTATTTTGGACGTGAGCCGTACTCCTACATCCAGCGCACCGAGGAGCGTTATCAGTTCACGGACAATTTTTCGTGGACCATCGGCCGCCACAACACCAAATTCGGAGCCGATTTCAACTACCTTCCGATCACTGCCGTCTTCACAGTGAATTACGGAGGAGTCTACGACTTCGGCAGCGTCAGCGCGTTTCCCCAGCCTTTTCCGTCGCTCAATCCCGTTCAGGCCTACGGCGCCGGCATCCCGCAGGACTTCATTCAGGGTATCGGCAGCCCCAGCGATTCGTTCTCCAACAAGCCGCTGGGCGTGTTCTGGCAGGATTCGTGGCGAGTGCACCCCACCGTCACTCTCAACCTGGGCCTGCGCTATGACGTGGAGATTCCTCCCAAGTTCAAGCCGCCCACCGCGCTGGCGGCTGCGGGTTACAACTTTCTCGGCCTGCAGAAAGGAATCCAGACCGACAAGAACAACTTCCAGCCGCGCGTCGGCCTGGCCTGGGACCCGCGCGGGAATGGCAAGACCGTGGTGCGCGCCTCATACGGCCTGTTCTATGACCATCCGTTGTTGGGGCTGTACTTCCTGGGCGATGCCTCTGACGGTTC
>Ga0335077_10007934_pt1 | contig 13163 bp, 9 predicted proteins | sample Lox_Sample_31_FD_207151 | JGI IMG/M metagenome (GOLD analysis project Ga0335077, IMG submission 207151) | Soil microbial communities from Loxahatchee National Wildlife Refuge, Florida, United States - Lox_Sample_3.1 | ecosystem: Environmental > Terrestrial > Soil > Wetlands | place: USA: Florida... | reverse complement strand
CAGCGATACCGCGCCAAATGTGACATCCGGCATAGCGCGGTGGATGGCTCCCGCGGGCTGTTCCTCATGCCAAATCAGGCGCAGAATCTCCCGGCGGCGCGGGGAAGCAATCGCATCGAGGGCCGTGGGCATCATTCAGAAATTAGTTTAGTTTAAACTAAAACGTATGTCAATGGCAAGCAACGACGCCTCGCAAATCTATTCGTAGCGGAGAGCCACCATCGGATCGACCTCGGTCGCCCGCCGTGCGGGAACGGCGCAGGCTGCCGCGGCCACAAACGCGACAAAAACCGAGAGGCCGATGAATGTCAACGGGTCCAGCATGCTCACGCCAAATAGCAAGTCAACGCTGCCAGGAAGAACCAGAGTGGCGTGCAAAACCGCGGAGAAAGCCGCCGCTCCCGCGAGACCCAGAACCGCACCGACGAATGCGGGTTTCAGGCCCGACAACACGACCGACGCCAGTACGTCCTTCGCGTTCGCTCCGAGCGCCATGCGGATGCCGATCTCGCTCGTGCGCTGCGTCACGAGATAGGACATCACGCCATAGATTCCCACCGCTGCCAGCGCGAGCGCCAGCGAGGCCAGCACACCCGCGAACGTTGTGGTGGTCTGAATCATGAGCTTCTGCACCCGCACCGGATCTTCTTCGAGACTGGTCATCGATAATCCCGGCAAAAGCTGCCTATCCACGGCTTCAATGGCTGCGCGCATGGCGGCAAGCGCATCTCCGCGGCTTCCTTGAATGTGAACCATCACGGCGTAAAATGCCGTCGAGTTGGTCGGCACGTAGATGAACGAGGGGTCTATCCGCGATAGGTTGGCGCTGCGGACGTCTTGCGCCACTCCGACGATCTCAAATTCGGCGTCAAACTTCCCGGTAAATCTCCTATCCATCTTGACCCGCTTTCCCAGAGGGTTTTTGCCGGGCCAGAGCAGTCTTGCGCCGGAACTGCTGATGATGGCGACAGGCGCTCCGGTTTCTGCCTCCTGACGTGTAAAATTGCGGCCGTGGAGAATGGGAACGCCCACAGTATGAAAGTATGCCGGTGACACGTGATTTGCCAGACTTCTCGCAACGGCGCCGTCCGATGACCCGTCGTGATCTTCGGGCATGACGCGGGGTGTCCAGGTGCCCGTGAACGGGGGCCGCTCGGCCAACGTCACACCCCTGATCTGGCGCAGGTTCTGGAGGTGTTCCACGATGTGTCTTTGGAGAGCATGAGCCTTTGCCTCATCGGGTCCGAGATCACACGACACGATGAACGTGTTTCTGGTATCAAAGCCTGGATCCGCGGTTTGCGATCGCAGCATTCCGCGCATAAATAATCCCGCGACGATCAACAGAAGCATGGAAACGGCGACTTGACCGCCTACGAGAACACCGCGCAGCCGAAAACGTGTCAGCGAGCGGCTGCCTCCGTCCTTAAGAGCAGTTGTAAGATCGCGCTTGGAGTTTTGGAGGGCCGGGTACAGGCCAAACAGCACTCCGCTAACAAGGGAGAGCAATATCGTATAACCGAAGATGGGCATGTCCGGCCCCGTCGGGATTGCCAGTGGCGCGTCGCTCCAGAAAATGAGTTGCAGAAGTGGGGCTATCGCCAGCCACAAGAGCTTGCCGGCCCAGAGAGAAAACAGCAGGCCCGCTACTCCGCCCATCAGAGAAAGCAGGATGCTTTCGGTTAGCATTTGGCGGATGAGCCGCCCCCGGCTCGCCCCCAGGGCAAGGCGGACACTGATCTCTTTCGCGCGCAACGTGGACCGGGCAAACAGCATGTTCGCAAGATTGGCGCATGCGACCAGTAGGACCAGTCCCACCACAACCATCAGACCCGCCACCGTTGCCTGAAATTGCGGATCCTCCGTATTGCCGAAATACGTCGCGCGTTGCAGTGTCACGGCAACCGTTTTGTCGCGCTCGGGATGCGCTTGGCCGAACTGGCGGGCCATCACCGCCATCTCCGCCTGCGCCTGCTTCTGTCCAATTCCGGGCCGCATTCGGCCGAGGAGCTGAATCTGATACGCACTGGCAAGATTGAGCCAGTCCTTCCCTGGCATCAACTGTGCTTGCATCGCAAGAGGCGCCCAAAAATCGGGGGTCTGCGGTGGAACGCCCGTACCAACGAAATCCGCGGGCGCGATCCCCACGATGGTGAATGCTACATCGTTCAGCTTGACGGTTTTTCCGAGAGTTTGCGGGCCGGCATTGAATTTGCGCTGCCAGAATGGATAACTGATCACCGCCACCGGATGCCGGCCGGGGGCGTCATCATCTTCCGGAAGGAACGTGCGCCCAGCCAGCGCGGGGACGCTCAGAGACGAGAAGTAGTTCGCCGAGACAAGCTGTGCCGTCGCTCTTTCGGGCTCGTGGAATCGGGCGGTTTTTGCGCCGTCCGTGTCAGGCAGAGCGGCGAAAACCGCGAGCGGCCAACTCGAAGCGACCAAACTCACGAATACGCTGTTGTGCTCACGGTAAAAGACGTATTCAGGGTATGAAAATGCATACTGGTCGCCACCTCGGCTGCCGCTTTGAAACCAGCGTTGGAGTCGCACGACCGTGTCCGCGCCGCCTACGGGCAGTGGCTTCAAAGCCACGGCGTCATAAGCAGTGAACAGTGTTGTGTTCACGCCAATACCGAGCGCGAGCGCCAGAATCGCGACGATCGTGAAGCCGGGGCTCTCGCACAGCACTCTGAACCCGTAACGGACATCTTGGAAGACGCTTTCGATTGTGGGCAGCCCGCGCCGTTCCCGATAGGCCTCTTTCGTCTGCTGGACACCCCCAAATGCACGACGCGCCGCGTATCGCGCCTCTTCGGGCGGCATGCCCTTGCGGATATTCTCCTCCGTCGCCATCTCGAGGTGTGCGCGCAGTTCCTCGTGGAGCTGACTCTCCAGTAGACGCTGCGTGGAAAGGCCGCGAACGCGGCACGCAAGAACACGAAGCCAGGACACGGCGGACTCCTTTAGACGAGCAACAGGAGCATGGCCGGTTTCCCGATCGGTTGTCAATCACTGTAGCGCCGGGACACGCGGCGTTTGCGAGTACCTGCGGCTTTTAGGTACGCGCGGTGGGAAAAGCCGCGGGTCTCCCGCCAACCCCGCGGTAGCCACGCGATACAGGATCGCCGATCGGGCGCACACCAGCGACCGCTCCTATGCCGCGTCGGGTTCACGTCTCATGTAGAACTTGTGATCGTCCTCATGGGTGACTCTGAATCCGAGCCGCTCATACAGTCGCAGGGCGGGATTGATCTTGACCACGGCCAGCTCTACCGCCCGGCCGGTGGGCGAGGCCTCGGCGATCAGGCGCCGCATCACCTCGGTGCCGATGCCCTGGCGCTGAACCGGCAGCTCCACAAAAAGCTGTGCTAGGGTGCTTGGCCGTTGAGGCGCGAGAGCGACTCTTTCTGCCTTCCGTTGGAATCGAAGTTGGAGGGGTCGAGCCAACGCTCGAAGTTTGCTTTGCGGAGCGGCCATGCGGAATCGAGCATGGCGAACCACGCGGTATCGCGATTCCGGCCCTTGATGATCATGTGTTGGCGGAAGATGCCTTCGAACTGAAACCCGAGGCGCAGCGCGGCACGGCGGGACGGCGCGTTCAGCGCGTCACACTTCCACTCGTACCGCCGATAGCCCAGATCCTCGAACGCGTGGCGCGCCATCAGATACATGGCGTCCGTTGCGCCGGCGGTTTTCTGAAGAGCCGGCGTGAAGAGAATGGCGCCGACTTCGATGACACGGTGCACTGGGGTGATGCGCAAATAGGCGGCTTGGCCGACGGCAAGGCCGGAGCCGTTGTCCACGATGATGAAGTAGAGCGGGTCCGCGGACGCGGCTTTCTGTTTCAGGCTGGCGTCGAAGGCGGCCCGAGTGGGGTAGGGCCCGTCGGACAGATAGCGCCACAGTTCGTCTTTGCCATCTCCGTGACTGCCTCGGTAAAGAGCATCTGCGTGCGCGACTGGATCGAGCGGGGCTATTGTAACCAGACGCCCTTCGAGGCTTACACGCGCGGGCGTTTTCGCCGGAGAGAGGTCGGTGAGTTCAGCCATGTTATTCCATTCGGAAGTTCATGGACACGCTGGCCGTGACGCTGATCTTGCCCAGAGCAATGGTTCCCTCGTTTGCGCCGCCGCCACCGGATTGATACAAGTTCTGCGCGATGTTGGCTCCGCTCGAATAGTGCCGGCCGTACCAGGAGCCTCCGCCGTAAGAGTAAGTGGAGACGCTGGTCGGCTTGCCCACGACTTTCAAGCCCGCGGCGGCGGCGAGGTCGTTGGCCTTCTCGATGGCGGCCTTGGCGGCCAGGGAGCGCGCTTCGTCGCGGTATTTGCGCAGTTCGGTGGTCAGGAATTCCACCCCATCGACGTGATTCGCCCCCGCTTCCAGGACGGCGCTCAGCAGGGCTTCGAACTTCGACACGTCCTTGAGCGTGACGGCGATGGATTTCTCGACGACATAGTGATCCACCACCGTTTCCGCCGAGCTGCTGTAGTGAATGGTGACATGAATGAAATCCGTCTGAACGTCGGGCGGATCAATTTGCAAGCTGTGGATCGCCGCCAGCACACTGCGCACGGCGTTGTCGTTCCGTGTCCGGGCCGCGGCCAGGCTCCGGTCGCGCGTTTCTACTCCAAGCGCCAGGATGACCTGGTTGGGAACCACCTTGATCTCGGCGTCGCCCGAAACCGACACCACATTGCCCTGGTTGACCAGTTGGGCGCTGGCGATGCCACTAAGGAACAGGAACGCGGCGATGTATTGAGATTTCATACGTTTCCCTCCACGGAAATTGTCACATACCGAGTACCGCCGGTTTACGTCATTTAATTGAGGGCGCGAGCTTCCGCCCTGCCACGCTATACTGAAGCTAAGGACGGTTCCACAGAATGGCCCAGGCCCGGCGCTCGTTTGTTTTTTCCTTATCGACCATCGCGCTCTTCGCGGTTTTGGGTGGCGTATATGGCCCCCGCGTGGAGGTGGCGTCGGCCGCTTCCGATGAAGATAGCATCCGCACCAGCGAGAAGACCTTCACCAAGGTCTACGCGCTAGTAGAGGCGAATTTCGCCGATCCGGTAGATCCCGACAAGGGGATTTACAAGGGCGCCATTCCCGGCATGTTGCGGACGCTCGATCCGCACTCGAATTTCTTCGATCCGCACGATTTCCAGATCCTGCGCGAGGACCAGAAGGGCCACTACTTCGGCGTGGGCATGACAGTGCAGCCGCGCAACGGCAAGACCATCGTTCTGGCCCCGTTCAATGGCTCGCCCGCGTATAAGGCCGGCATCCGGCCAGGGGACGTTATCGCCGAGGTCAACGACAAGAAGACCGACAACCTCTCCACCACCGAAGTGGCCGACCTGTTGAAAGGCCCGCGAGGTACCCCGGTGCAGATTGTCGTGCTGCGTGAGGGAGTGGACAAGCCGATCACGTTCAACGTCATCCGGGACGAGATTTCACGCAAGAGCGTGCAGGACGGCATGTGGGTGAAACCGGGCATCGCGTACGTGGATATCGAGCAGTTCAACGAGAACACCAGCAAGGAACTGGATGACGCGCTGCGTAAACTGGGTGAGAACAATATCAAGGGCCTGGTGCTCGATTTACGGGACAATCCCGGCGGGCTCCTGAACGAGGGTGTTGCGGTGGCCGATCATTTCCTGCAAAAAGGCCAGACGATTGTTTCCCACCGCGGCCGCTCGTCGCCAGAGAAGGTCTACACGGCGCGCCACGGCAATAACGGGCATGATTATCCGATCGTGGTGCTGGTGGACCGATACTCCGCTTCGGCGGCCGAGATCGTATCCGGCGCTTTGCAGGATCACGATCGCGCCTGGATTTTAGGCGACAACACGTTCGGCAAGGGCCTCGTGCAGACGGTGTATCCGCTTTCGGAAAACTCGGGTCTCGCCCTCACAACGGCCAAGTACTACACGCCAAGCGGCCGTCTGATACAACGCGATTACAGCAACGTTTCGTTCTTTGATTACTACTACCGCAAGGACACGGCCACACGGAATCCCCAGGACGTGAAGATGACCGACGGCGGCCGCACAGTTTACGGCGGCGGCGGAATCTCGCCCGACGAGCAGTTCGTACGCAAGTGGGACCGCTTGCAGACGGATCTCGTTCGCAAGTACGCCTTCTTTAACTTCGTCAAGCACTACTTCGGCAACAAGGAAGCCAAGCTGCCCAAGGGATGGGTGCCCGACGAGCTGATCCTGAACCAGTTCCATGATTTCATCCTGGATCAGGGTTTCAAGTTCTCGGAAGCCGACTTCACGATGGATCACGATTGGATCAAGACCTACCTGCAGCGGGAGATGTACATCACGGCGTTCAGCATCGATGACAGCCGCCGGATTGCGATCGAGACCGATCCCATGGTGGAGAAGGCGATTGAGGCGATGCCAAAGGCCAAAGCACTGCTGGACACCTCGCGAAAGATCCTGGCGCAGCGCATGGTGAAATAAAGGATTCGTGCACACCGAGGCGCCGCCAACTCAAATCAAAGTTCCCCAAATTACGGTGCTGGACGCGGGCGGGCAATACTGCCACCTGATTGCCCGCAAGGTGCGCGACCTTGGTGTGTACGCGGAGGTCCGGCCCAGTGAGACACCGGCAGCGCAACTCGCCGGCCGGAAAGGGCTGATCATTTCCGGCGGTCCTTCAAGCGTTTTTGAACCCGGAAGTGCGACGGTCGATCCTGACATCTTCCACGACCATGGTGCGGTGTTGGGGATCTGCTACGGCCAGCAGTTGATGGCGCACCTGTTGGGCGGCGTGGTCCAGAAAGGCGTTAAGGGCGAGTATGGCTTGGCTACGCTCGAACTCAACGGGGGTCCCAGGATGCCGCTGTTCGAGGGATTGCCGGAGCGCCAACAGGTCTGGATGAGCCATTTCGATGTGGTGGCAGGGCTGCCGCCGGGATTCTCGAATCAGGGAGCGACTGCCACCTGTTCCATCGCTGCGATGGGCGCGCCTGATCGTTCCCTTTACGCGGTCCAGTTCCATCCCGAGGTCGTTCACACCGCGGAAGGCAAGCGGATCCTCGCGAAGTTTATTTTTGACATTTGCGGCTGCGTGAAGGATTGGGACCCGCGGAATCGCGTTCCTCTGATCGAGGAAGACATCCGGCGTACGGTGGGTGACCGCAACGTATTTTTCTTCGTCAGCGGTGGTGTGGATTCGACCGTGGCGTTCACGCTGTGCCTGCGCGCGCTCGGGCAGAACCGCGTGCGCGGCATCTATGTGGATACCGGGCTGATGCGCGAGGGGGAAACCGAATTTGTCCGGCGCATGTTTGACGACCTTGGCGCGGGCACAGTGGCGATCGAGCACGTGGAAGAGCAGTTTCTCGCACCGCTCGGGGGAGTGCGCGATCCCGAAGTGAAGCGGCAGATCATTGGCGAAGAGTTCGTGCGCGTGCAGGAAGCCGTGATCGCTTCGCGGCATCTGATGGACGGGCATTGGATCCTGGGCCAGGGAACCATCTATCCGGACACCATCGAATCCGGCGGAACGGAGAAAGCCGCCATCATCAAGACGCACCACAACCGTGTTGCGGGCATCCAGCAACTGCTGGCGGCCAAGCGGATTGTCGAGCCGCTGAGCGCTTACTACAAAGATGAGGTCCGGGAGATCGGCCGCGAGCTCGGGATCTCCGAGGATGTGCTGGAGCGCCATCCGTTCCCCGGCCCGGGCCTGGCCATACGGTGCCTCTGCGCCGAACGCGATGAGCCGGTTTCGAAAACCCCGGACGGGTACATGCTCCCGGTAAGGTCCGTGGGCGTACAGGGCGACGAGCGGAGCTACGCTCCTGTGCTGGCGTTTGATCGCTTTCCCACCAATGACGCCGTGCTGCAAAGCGAGGCCACGGAGCTGATCAATCGCGTGCGTGGCGTGAATCGGGTGGTGGCGCTTGTGGCGAGCCGGATTCCTCTGGGCGAGATGCGTGTGTGCCCGAGCACCCTATCGCCTGAGCGCCTGGCGCGGCTGCGCTCGGCGGATGCCATCGTGCGCAGGCTCTCTCACGAGAGCGGTTTCGATAAGCGCGTCTGGCAGTTTCCGGTGGTGCTGATTCCAGTTGGCGCGTCCGTACAGCCGGATTCGGTGGTGCTGCGGCCGATTCAGTCGGTAGATGGCATGACCGCGCAGTCGGTTGCCATGGAAGAAGCGCTGCTTCGTTCGATGGCGCAGGCCCTTTTGGAAGTCGAAGGCGTCTGCGCCGTCTTCTACGACCTCACGCACAAGCCACCGGCCACCATTGAGTGGGAGTGACGCCGCTCATTGCGCATCGGAATCCACACGTCGATTGCCGGTTCGCTGGAAAAGGCAGCGCTGAAAGCCGCGGAATTGGGCGCCAACACGTTCCAGATGTTTTCGGCGAGCCCGCGGACGTGGCGCGCCTCCATGCCGGCGAAGCACGAGATCGCTGCGCTGCGCCGGGCGAGAGAGCGGCTTGACCTGTATCCGCTCGCCATCCACGCCAACTATTTGATTAATCTGGCATCGCTCGATCCGGTCATTCGTGAAAAGTCTGTTGACGGTTTCCGCGCGGAGCTGGAGCGCGCGGTGGCGATTGGCGCCGAGTATCTCATCACACATCCGGGAAGCTACAAGGGCCAGTCCCTGGAGCAGGCAATTGCGGCATTTGCGCTCGGAATGGCGGAGGCGGCGAACGACTGTGCCGCGTCTGGGGTGACGGTGCTCCTCGAAAATACCGCCGGCAGCGGATTCCACATCGGATGCCGGCTGGACGAGCTACGGCTCATCCGGGACCTGTTGGCGCGCGAGACTGATCTTAAGCTCGGTTACTGCCTGGACACCTGTCATTTGCTTGCAGCCGGTTGCGATATTGCGAGGAAGCCCGGGCTGGAGAAGACAGTTATGGAAGCGGACCGTATTCTGGGCCTCGAAAACGTGAAAGTGATCCACGCGAACGATTCCAAAATGCCGCTCGGGTCACATATGGACCGGCACGCGAACATCGGAGAAGGGCACATTGGGACGGAAGGTTTTCATCGCATCCTGACCCACACCAAGCTGCGCGACAAGGCATTCATTCTGGAAACGCCAGTCGATGAAAAAGGTGACGACCGCAGGAATATGGAGATGCTGAAGAAACTGGCTCAGCCGAAGAGAGTGCCGATGCGGACGGAAAAGCCGGGCAGCAGGTCGGGCGCTTCGAGGAGATCGGTTTCCTGAAGAATGACCTGCGGCTTGGCGGCCTCACGCCAAACTTCGACTTCTCGCGTTTCCGGGTAGACGACCCACACGCACTTGGCACCGGCAGTGAAGTGCTGGCGGATTTTGCGGCGCATGGCAAAAACGGTGTCGGAAGGAGAGACTACCTCAACGACAAGATCGGGAGCGCCGGGAATGTCCGCGTTTAGATCGATCTGTCTTACGCGCTCGGCGCGCAGGAACGAGACATCGGGCGCACGCTTGATGTTGGGGCCGAGGATGAAGAGGTTGTCGGGATTGAAGACCTCGCCGACTGGATGCGCTTTCACATAGGTTCGCAGTTCAAAATCCACGTTCGCAACAACTCGGTTATGCAGAGGCCGCGGCTTCGTCATGACGACCAGCTCTCCCTCGTCGAGCTCGTAGCTCAGCTCGTCCGGTTCTTCCAGCCGGTCGAATTCCTCGACGCTCATTAGCGTCTTGGCGCCCATGGTTTGATTCTACAACCGCCAGTTCGTTACCATCGTCAAATCAGCCCATAAAATGCCGGAAAAGCAATACGATCACAAACAGATCGAAATGAAGTGGTTCGAGCGGTGGGCGGGCCAAGACCTGTACCGCGCAGAGGAGAACTCCGACCGCCCGAAATACTACGTGCTGGAAATGCTGCCGTATCCATCGGGGGCGCTGCATATCGGCCACATCCGCGTCTATACGATTGGTGACGCGCTGGCACGCTATAAGTGGATGCGCGGGTTCAACGTGCTGCATCCCATGGGCTGGGACGCTTTCGGGCTGCCGGCGGAGAACGCGGCCATCACCAACAGGCAGCCGCCGCGCGCGTGGACGCTCTCGAATATCGCGAAGATGAAAGCCACGCACCGCCGTTTCCAGTTCAGCTATGACTGGAGCCGCGAGGTGACCACCTGCGAGCCGGAATATTATCGATGGAACCAGTGGTTCTTCCTGCGCATGCTGGAGCGGGGCATCGCTTATCGCAAGAAGGCGCTGGTGAACTGGTGTCCAAACTGTGCCACCGTGTTGGCGAATGAACAGGTGGTGGAGGGCTGCTGCTGGCGGCACGAAACCACGCCGGTGGAGCAGCGCGCGCTAGAGCAGTGGTTCTTCAAGATCACGCAGTACGCCGACGAGCTGCTGGCGGACATGGCGCAACTCGAAGGCAACTGGCCCGAGCGTGTGCTGACCATGCAGCGCAACTGGATCGGCCGCTCGGAAGGCGCGGAAGTGGACTTCGGTTCTGATTTCGGACCGATTCGCGTCTTTACGACGCGTGTGGATACGATCTACGGGGCAACGTGCGTCATCCTGGCACCGGAACACCCGCTTGTAGACAAGATGGTGGATGCGGCGGGCCGCGCCAAAGCCAAGGCCATGATTGATGCCCGCGCGAATAAAGATCCCGGGGATATCGAGAAGGAAGGCTTCTTTACCGGGCACTATGCCGTGAATCCGTACAGTGGCGGACGCGCGCCCGTGTGGGTCGCCAACTTTGTGCTCATGACCTACGGCACGGGGGCGATCATGGCTGTCCCGGCGCACGACGAGCGCGACTTCGAGTTTTGCACCAAGTACGGAATCCCGGTCCGGCCGGTGATTCGGCCTGCGGATGGTGTGCTGGCGAATCCCAACACGATGAAGGAGGCATTCGGCGAAGAGGGCATCGTCGAAAACTCCGGCGAATTCTCCGGGCTGCGGAGCCATGAAGCGCGGCGGCGGATGTCGGAGAAGGCGGAGCAGGAAGGCTTCGGCAGCGCGGCGGTGACGTATCGCATCAAGGACTGGGGTGTTTCACGGCAGCGCTATTGGGGCACCCCGATTCCGGTGATTCACTGTCCGCAGTGCGACGTTGTTCCCGTTCCCGAGAGCGATCTTCCCGTCCTGCTTCCGCTGAATGTCGAGATCACAGGGACGGGCCGCTCGCCGCTCGAAGAGGTGCCGGGGTTCGTCAATGTGACGTGCCCCAGGTGCGGCGGCGCGGCGCGGCGCGAGACGGACACAATGGATACGTTCGTGGATTCGTCCTGGTACTTCTACCGCTATTGCGATCCGAAGAACGATCGCGCGCCATTCGATTCGAAAGAAATTGTTTACTGGTTTCCGATCGATCAATATATCGGCGGCGTGGAGCACGCCATCCTGCACCTGATCTATTCGCGCTTCTTTACAAAGTTCATGCGCGACCTGGGTCTGATCCAGAACAACGAGCCGACCCTCCGCCTGTTTACGCAGGGCATGGTGATTGCGGAAGGCTCGAAGATGTCGAAGTCCAAGGGCAATGTGGTTGGCGGTGATGCCGTCGCCGAGCGCTATGGCGCCGACACGGCCCGCATGTTCGTGCTGTTCGCCGTTCCTCCGGAGAAGGAAATGGACTGGACGGATGCGGGAGTCGAAGGCATCTATCGCTTCCTGGGCCGTGTTTATCGCTTCGCGACGCGAAATGTCGAGCGCGCCCGCAACCGGAGCGGCCCATCGACTGACGCGGACAAGCGCGTGCTGCGCAAGCTGCACAAAACCATCAAGAAGATCACGGAGGATTTCGATTCGCGCTGGCACTTCAATACCTCTATCGCCGCCATCATGGAGTTGGTGAACGAGTTGTACGCGGAAGAGGCCCAACTCTCCGGCGCGGCGCTGGCGGAGGTACTGGAGAAACTGACTCTCCTGCTCGGGCCCTTTGCCCCCTATCTGGCGCAAGAGCTATGGGAGGAGATGAGCAAGACTGGCCCGGTGTTCCGGCAGGCCTGGCCCGGCTTTGACGCAGAACTGGCGCAAGAGGATCACGCCCAGGTTGTCGTGCAAGTGAATGGGAAGCTGCGCGCGCATCTTTTCACGCCGTTTGGGACGCCGGAGGAGTCGCTACGCCAGCGCGCTCTGAGTGAACCAAAGGTGCAGCAATTCGTGAATGGCAAGCAGGTATTGAAGGTCATTGTGGTGCCTGACAGGCTTGTCAACATCGTGGTGAAAGGATAGGCATGAGCGATCGTCGAGAGTTTCTGAAGGCCGCTGGTGCGGCGTTGACGACTTCTATCTTTACAGGTAACGTGCGCGGTGCGAATGACCGCATTCGCGTGGCGTTCATCGGCCCGGGGCGCATGGGCCAGGACAGCATGAGTACGGCATTGAAGCTGCCGAACGTCGAGGTGCCGGTGGTTTGCGACGTGTATCAGCCAAACCTGGAAAAGGCGGTTGCCCTCAGCGGCCGCGGCGCCGATGGAAGTCCTGATGCCCGCCCGAAAGCGAAAGGCGTCACCGACTTTCGCGAAGTGCTGGCCGACAAGTCCATCGATGCCGTGAACATCTCGACGCCCGATCACTGGCATGCTTACATGACCGTCGAGGCCTGCAAGAACGGCAAGGACGTTTACGTCGAGAAGCCCATCTGCGTGGCCATAGACGAGGGCCGCAAGATGGTCGAGGCCGCGCGCAAATATGACCGCGTTGTTCAGGTGGGCACCTGGCAGCGGTCGGGCGCGCATTTTCAAAAGGCGGTCGACATCGTGACCAGCGGCAAATTGGGTAAGGTCACGTTCGTTCGCACTTGGAATTACGGCCATCAGGGCCAACAGGGCATCGGCAACCCGCCGGATAGCGAGCCACCCGCCGGTCTCGATTGGAACATGTGGCTTGGTCCGGCGCCCATGCGCCCCTTCAACAGTAACCGCTTCGGAGTGCATCCGAAGGAGTTCTCGCGTTTCCGCTGGTTCTGGGACTACGCCGGCGGCATGATGACTGACTGGGGCATCCATCTGCTCGACATTGTGCAAATGGCCTTCGATGAAACCGAACCCACGGCCATCACGGGTCTGGGCGGGAAATTCTATTTGCAGGATGACCGCGAAACGCCTGACACCCTGCAAGTCACCTACGAGTATCCAAACGGGATGATCGCGACTTACGAAAATCGCGAATGTAACGCCCAATCCATGTTCAATCACGGGTATGGCATTCTCTTT
>Ga0335077_10007933_pt1 | contig 13163 bp, 12 predicted proteins | sample Lox_Sample_31_FD_207151 | JGI IMG/M metagenome (GOLD analysis project Ga0335077, IMG submission 207151) | Soil microbial communities from Loxahatchee National Wildlife Refuge, Florida, United States - Lox_Sample_3.1 | ecosystem: Environmental > Terrestrial > Soil > Wetlands | place: USA... | reverse complement strand
TGTGTTGGCATGACCGTATCACGCGAACCTATATGGCTCCGAAACCTCCAGCATAGTGGAGCGTCAGTGAACACTCCGTGTTTCCCCCTCTGCTAACATCAATGATGTGAGCACAAACAGTCCTGTTCGGGTGCGTTTTGCGCCGTCCCCAACCGGCCATTTGCACGTAGGAAATGCGCGCACGGCGCTCTTCAATTGGCTGTTCGCGCGCCAACAGCGCGGCACGATGGTCTTGCGCATCGAAGACACGGACGTGGAGCGCAGCGAAGCACGTTTTGAGGATCAACTCATCGGAGATTTGAAGTGGTTAGGGCTCGATTGGGATGAAGGCCCGGACGTTGGTGGCCCGTACACTCCCTACCGGCAATCCGATCGCCTGGAAATTTATCGCCAGCATGCCGAGCGGCTGGTAAATGAAGGTAAGGCCTACCTTTGCTTCTGCACCGAAGACGATTTGCAAAAAGAGCGCGAGCGGGCAATTGCGGAAGGTGGCCAGCCGATCTACTCGGGCAAGTGCCGCAACCTCGACTCTGCCGATGCCAAACGCCGCCGGCAAAATGGTGAACTGTGCGCCATTCGCCTGAGGATTCCGGAACATCCCATTCGCTTTCATGACATCGTGCACGGAAACGTGGAGTTTTCGAACGAAGTAGTAAGCGACCCGATCATTTTGCGTTCCAACGGAATGCCGGTCTACAACTACGTCGTCGTTATCGACGATGCGCTCATGAAGATCACACACGTAATCCGTGGCGACGATCATCTTTCGAACACACCCAAACAGGTTGCCCTGTACGAAGCGCTGGCATGGCCGGTGCCGGAATTCGCCCATCTTTCTACGATCCTGGGCAGCGATCGTGAGCGACTCTCCAAGCGCCACGGGGCGACTTCGATTGCTAACTTCCGCGACATGGGTGTACTACCGGAGGCCTTGGCGAACTATCTAGCATTACTCGGCTGGGCGCCGAGCGGGGGCACGCGGGAAATGTTCGCTCTGCCGGAACTGATAAAAGAATTCTCGCTGGAACGGGTTACCCCTTCTGCAGCTGTTTTTGATATGGAGAAGCTGTACTGGCTGAATCGACAGTACATCAAGCAAGCTTCCCCGGAAAGAATCAACCGGCTTGCATTGGCTTATTACAGCCGGGCTGTTACAGAGGATTTGGCCCGTGCGCATGGGTTTAGTTCACCTGAAAGAAAGGCGGTCTGGATACCGCCCCAAGAGATCATCGACTGGTTGGCAAAGGTCACGCAGCTTTTGGCACCTTACGTGGACCGCCTGGAGCAGCTGCCGGAACGCGCCTCGCCAATCTTCAATTATGACGCAAAAGCCGCACTCGGAGCGCCTGACAACGCTGAAGTGCTCGCGTGGCCACAAACCAAAGCGGTGTTGAGCAGGTTTTCCGTAAAGGTTCTGGAGGACGAGTCCGCCAAGGCCGGGCAAATGTCAGCCGAACAGTTCAAAAAGATCATCAATGAAGTAAAAGCAGAAACAGCTGCGAAGGGGAAAGAATTATTTCATCCGATTCGCATTGTCATCACCGGGTCTCATTCGGGGCCAGATTTCGACAAGCTGATTCCGATCATCGAGGAAGGCAGTCGCTTAGCCTTGCCGCGGCACGTGCTGAGCGTGCGAGAACGGGTTGAAAGCTTCGCCAAATCTTATCTCGGCCAATAGAGAGAATTCATCCATCAAGCCAAATGCGCGCCTGCTACGCAGCTCTCTAACGCGCAGGACCCTGAATTGCTACTTTCCCATGTCATCGTGCTCGTGGTGCTCCATGCCGCAGTGCCCAGTGGAACCTGCGCAGCAGGCCATTGCCCTCTGTTCTGACGCCTTTTCCGATTTCGCGCAGCACCCCTTTTGATCAGTTCCTTGGCCACACCCACCGGCAGCCGAACCGGCTGATTTTGCCTTGTCTTTCATGCATGACATCGCCTCATTGCCGGCCTTGTCTTTGCCGAAGCAGCAGGACTCCTTGGCATCCTTTGCTGCCGAGTCATGATGACAGCATGGCTTTGCATCTTTGCTCTCCGCCATCGCTTTGCAGCAGGAGGCAGCAGAACTTGCGTTCGGCTGAGCTTGAGTCGCCGAGTTGTTGGAGCTACTTCGGTTATTGGTTTGCGCCAAACACAACAACGCGGAAAAAAGCACTATTGCGAATGTTCTAAAATTCATCGGCTGCCTCGTTAGAAAAGAACTTGGTACCTGAGGAGTCTCTCAAGATCGAACACATGCCTCTGTGATTTACATCACGAAATCGTGTGACGCTAAGCGTGGAGGATCGATTGCAGAGATTCCCGCAGATACGGCTGCTGAAATGTGTAGCCGCTAGCAACAAGTTTGGCAGGTTCGACACGTTGGCTGGCGAGCAGGAGTTCATTAGCCATTTCGCCCAGCGCGAGCCTCGCTGCAAACGCCGGCATCGGAAAAAGTGCGGGGCGCGAGAGCACAGAAGCGAGTGCCTTCGTAAAGTCGCTGTTAGTAATCGGATGCGGGGAGACGACGTTCACCGCCCCGAAGACTGAGCCGTTATTCATAACGTGCAGAATCGCCCCAACCACATCCTGCAGATCGACCCAACTCCACCATTGCCGGCCGCTTCCCATGTTGCCACCCAACCCGAGGCGAAAAGGTAGAAGCATTTTCTCTAAAGCTCCGCCTGCTGAGCTCAGTACGACGCCAAAGCGCATCTGTACGGTTCGGATGCCTGCGTCAGCAGCAGGTTTCGTAGCTGTTTCCCATTTGCGGCAAACTTCCGGCAAAAACCCTGTTCCCGAGGGGCTCTCTTCGGTCAAAATTTCATCTCCTCGATCGCCGTAATATCCGATGGCGGAGGCTGAAATGAATACATTCGGACGCTGAGGCGCTCGGGCTAAAGCTTCCGCCAGATTCCGCGTTCCAACCACCCGACTGTTACGGATAGCGGTTTTCTTGCGGGCTGTCCACCGGCCCCCGATGCTTTCACCCGCCAGATGAACAACTGCATTGAAGCCCGACACTGATTCGGGGCGGATAGGTCTGTCGAGAGTCCATGCAATCTTACCTGCCGATGACGTTCCATCTCGGACCAGGCGCTTTACTTGGTAACCATTGGCCTCCAGCAGTTTGCATAACGCGGCGCCAATCAGCCCGGAAGAGCCGCTGAGCAGAACTTTCGGTGCTGCAGTGTTCACAGCATCTCAATCTAACAGCTTGTACTCAGGCGCGCCAAAGCCGGATTCTGACCGACTGGCCGGGCGGTATAATCAAGGCCAGAACGCTGCCCACACTGAATTCCGGCAGTTGTCCCGGGATATAATCCATCATGGCGACGTTGCGCGAACAGATTGCGACGACCGCACTCACGGTTACCAAGTTTCGCGATCTATTGCGCACTATGCGCGCGAATCGTCCTGGCGATAATCTGGAACTGGTCCGCAAAGCTTACGAATTCTCCCAAAAAATTCATGCCGGCCAGACGCGTGCGTCCGGTGAACCCTACCTGGTTCATCCCCTCAGCGTCGCGCTGGTTCTGGCGGAAATGAAGATGGACCCGGTCGCCGTGGCGGCTGGCCTGTTGCATGACTCGGTAGAGGACACCTCCGTCACAATTGTTGACATTCGCAAGGAATTCGGCGAGCAAGTCGCACACATTGTGGAAGGCGTCACCAAGATCAGCCAGATTGATTTCGCCAGCCGCGAACAACAGCAGGCCGAGAATCTGCGCAAGATGATGCTCGCCATGGTCGACGACATTCGCGTGATCCTGATCAAGCTTGCGGACCGTCTGCACAATATGCGCACGCTGGAGCATCTGCCGCTCGAGCGCCAGCAGAAAATCGCACAAGAGACGCTGGAGATTTACGGACCCATTGCCCATCGGCTGGGCATGGGTAAAATTCGCGGTGAACTCGAGGATTTGGGATTCCGTTTTACCGACCCGATCACGTTCCAGCAGGTACACGATGCAGTGGAAGCCCGTCGCAAAACCGGCGAACAGTTCTTGGCGCGTGTAGAGGAGGTACTCCGAGAGAAACTGAAAGGAGCCGGAATCATGGCCCGCGTGGAAAGCCGGATCAAGCGCCTGTACAGCATTCATCGAAAACTTGTCCGTCAGAAGATCAACGTTGAGCAGGTCTATGACTTGTATGCCATGCGGGTGATCACCCACTCCGTGCAGGACTGCTACGCTGTTTTGGGAATTGTTCACAACATCTGGCGCCCGGTTCCAGGGCGGATCAAAGACTTCATCGCGATGCCGCGGCCAAACTTTTACCAATCGCTGCATACGTCGGTAATCACTGAAGATGGCACCCCATTCGAATTACAGATCCGCACCGAAGAAATGCATCGCATGGCGGAAGAGGGCATTGCTGCGCACTGGAAGTACAAGGACGGCCCCGTATCTGCTCAAGATGAGCAGCGCTTAGCCTGGCTGCGGCAGGTCGTCGAGTGGCAGCGTGATGTTTCCGACCCGAACGAGTTCTTGTCCACCCTAAAAATCGACTTATACCCCGAGGAGGTTTACACCTTCACTCCAAAGGGAAAAGTTGTCGTCTTACCACGTGACTCTACTCCGATCGATTTTGCCTACTCGGTGCACACCGAAGTGGGTCATAGCTGTGTCGGGGCCAAGGTAAACGGGAGGATGGTGCCCCTCCGGCATCGACTGCATAGTGGAGATATCGTCGAAATCCTGACGCAACCTGGGCATAAACCGAGCCGGGATTGGCTGGCATTAGTCAAGTCGTCCCGTGCGCGGAACAAAATCAAGCACTGGCTGAACATACATCAGCGTGAACGCGCGATTGAAATCGGGCGCAAACTCATCGAAAAAGAAGCGCGGAAATACCGCGTAGCGCTGAAGGAAATCAAAGAAGAAGAGTTACGCAAGATCGCCTCAGACTATGGCTTGGGCCAGCCCGATGACCTGATGGCGGGCATCGGATACGGCAAATATTCCGCTCGCCAAGTGCTCGGGCGACTAACGAGCGTGGCCGGGCAGCCCGTTGAGGAAGGTGAAGACAAGTCGAGCGGACTTGCTAGCGTCGTCCGCCGTGTATTTGGTGGGGACCACCACAATGACGCCATTCGGGTAAAGGGCCAAGGTGATCTCCTGGTCTACCGCGCGCGATGCTGTAACCCCATTCGTGGCGAGTCGGTCGTGGGCTACGTCACTCGTGGAAAGGGCGTCGCAGTTCATGCCATAGATTGCCCCAACGTGATGAATCTTCTCTATGAACCGGAGCGGAAAATTGATGTGGAGTGGGCGCGCGATGACACAATCCCAAGCTCATATCCTGTGAAAATTACGGTTTTTTGCGATGACCGCTTCGGCATGCTGAAGCAGATCACATCGGTCATCAGTGACACCAAGACTAACATTCGCAATGTCGAAGCACGTACCTACAATGGGCACGGAAATATCGATGTGATTCTCGATATTCTTGATTTGAAGCACCTGGAGAACATCATTAACGGCGTTCGAAAAATTCCGGGCGTGCACGACGTTCAGAGGCTGCAAAAAATCTAGGAGTCAGTAGCTAGTAGTCAGAAGTCAGTTAGTGTTGCTGAGTGCTGACTACTGTCTACCATGTCGAGGCTTTCATGCGCGACGTAATTTCAACCAAAGATGCTCCGCAGGCAATCGGGCCGTATTCACAGGCGATTCGGGCTAATGGACTGGTATTTGTTTCTGGGCAGGTTGCCATTGATCCCGCGACACAGCAGGTGATTGATGGTGACATTAGCGCCCAGACGGATCGCGTGCTTAAGAATCTTGACGGTATCCTAAAAGCCGCCGGAAGCAGCTTGGATAAAGTCGTCCGCTCGACAGTGTTTCTCAAGGATATGGGACACTTCGGCGCCATGAACGAGGTCTATGCCCGATTTTTCAAAGCAAACCCTCCGGCCCGATCTACAGTTCAAGCGGCCCGCCTACCCAAAGATGTGCTGGTGGAGATCGATGTGATTGCGCTGGCGTGAAGCCGGTTGGCTGCCTTCTCTTTTAATCAACCACACGCGTATCGTTAGCAAGCCAAAAGCCTGCTCGCGATACAATGGAAACATAAAGCCGCTAAAATTGCGCTTAGACCCAGGTCACCGAAATCATGTTCGAAGTGACAGTAGAAGATTCATTTGCCGCGGGACACTACCTTCGTAATTACAAAGGCAAGTGCGAAAACCCGCACGGTCATAACTACAAGGTGCGTATCACATTGTGTGGCAAGGAGCTTGATAAGGCCGGCCTACTGCTGGATTTTAAAGATCTCCGGGAAGTGATGAAGGGTGTAATCGAACGTCTCGACCATCAGATGATTAACGACTTGGAACCGTTCACGGTCTTAAATCCTTCGGCGGAAAATCTGGCCAAGTACTTTTACGACGAGGCAAATACCCGATTAGATCGCGGAACGAACGGCCGGGTACGAGTCAAAAACGTGACGGTCTTCGAGACTGATACAACCACCGCTACTTACAGTGAATAGTTGAACATCAGTTCTCATGCCAGATGGTAACTCTCATATGCAAGTCACCGAAATTTACAAGTCGATTCAGGGCGAATCCACTCATGCGGGGCTTCCCTGCGTGTTCGTCAGACTTACGGGGTGCAACCTCCGCTGCTCCTGGTGTGACAGCGAATACACCTTCAACGGTGGCCATAAGATGACCTTGGAGCAAGTCATCGAGCAAGTAGAACAACTCAGCCCAAGCGGCGGCCTCGTCGAAATCACCGGCGGAGAACCCATGCTGCAAGAACGCGACGTCGTTCCGCTAATGCAGCGCCTGTTAGACGAAGGGTACACGGTCCTGATCGAAACCAGCGGCGAGCGGCCTCTCGAACGAGTTCCCAAAGGTGTGGTAAAGATTGTCGACGTCAAATGCCCTAACTCCGGAGAACCCGATACCTTTCGCATGGAGAATCTCGAAGCACTGAATTCCGCTGATGAGGTGAAGTTTGTTATCAGCGATCGCACGGATTATGACTTTGCCCGTGACTTTACCGCCCGGCATCACCTGGCTGGCCGGGTAAACGCAGTACTTTTTTCACCCGCTTTCAGCAAAGATGCCGGTGGCGAAAGGGACACATCGCATTGTTTGCTCGATCCAAGGGAATTAGCCGAGTGGATGTTAACTGACAACGTGCCCGTCCGGCTGGGGCTTCAGATCCACAAATTCATTTGGGATCCAGCGATGAAGGGAGTCTGAGAGAATTTCGATTGTTGATTTTTGATTGTTATTGGCTCCCAAGGCGGTTCATTTTGCACTCAAAAATCAACATTCAGAAACCTTAGAAGGCATGCCTGACCAAGTAGCAAGAACTGCGGCTGTTGTCCTTCTCAGCGGCGGTATGGATTCATGTGTTTGCGCCGCGCTAGCTGCACGTGACTTCGTCGCCGCTGCGGTTCACGTCAGCTATGGGCAAAGGACAGAAGAACGAGAGCGGCAAGCGTTTCTGGCAATTTGCGACCGATTAGAAATCCGTCAGCGCCTGATGGTTCGAAACCAAGCCTTGCGGGCCATCGGAGGATCCGCCCTCACTGATGAGCACATCCCCGTGCCCGAATCTCATCTTGGACATGGAATTCCGGTCACCTATGTGCCATTTCGCAATGCACATTTCCTGTCTGTAGCCGTCAGTTGGGCGGAAGTTCTGAATGCTGACAAGGTCTACATCGGTGCAGTGGAACAAGATAGCTCTGGGTACCCGGACTGTCGGCCGGACTATTATCGCGCGTTTAACGACGTCGTCAGGGCGGGCACCAAAGCAGGCCGGATACAGATCGTGACACCTCTGATCGGCATGCGAAAGGCCGAGATTGTGACGCTCGGCCTTGAATTGGGTGCTCCCTTCGATTTAACGTGGTCTTGCTACAGCCGTGAAGACCGCGCCTGCGGAGTCTGTGATAGCTGTGTGCTGCGGCAGCGCGCTTTTCAGGAGGCCGGGGTCGCCGACCCGATCCCGTATTTGGAACCGGTTCAGAATCGATGAGTGCTTACGGATTTCAATACTGCAATCGCATGTTGCGGAGTCGAACAATGAAAAAGCATTTTGTTGGAGTCATCCTAGTTAGTCTGATTTCTGTGCTGTTCGTTGTACCCCAAGTAGTGGCCCAGAATACGGGCACAGTGAAAGGTGTATGCAAGGACGTCGAGGGTAAGCCCATTACAGATGCACAAGTCGAGTGGCAGAATACAGAGAACGGCAGGAAATACGACCTCAAGACGAACAAGAAGGGCGAGTATTTCTCGCTCGGAGTCACGCCAGGAAAATACACTGTCACCCTTTCAAAGGACGGTAAAGAGATTTACCACTTTAGCGGCGTGAATGTGTCGCTCGAAGAAACCAATCTCGACTTTGATATGAAAAAAGAGCAGGCGGCGGCAGCCCAAGGAGCGGGCCTCACGCCTGAGCAATTGAAACAGCGGCAAGAGCAAGAGGCCAAGGTCGCAAAGGAGAACGCCAACATCAAGTCGCTGAACGAACAATTGGCCGCTGCTAAACAGGCCGCCGATGCAGGCGATTTCAAAACCGCCGTGAGCACAATGACGGAGGCCACCCAAACCGATCCCAACCGAGACCTGCTGTGGGCCAAGCTTGGCGATTACACCTTGAGTGCGGCATCCAAAGAAACGGATACCGACGCGAAGAAGAAGGATTACGGTGACGCAGTTACCGACTACCAGAAAGCCGTCGATTTGAAGCAGAAAGCCTTGGATGCGGAACCGGCGAAGAAAACACCCGATGCCACGAAGATTCTTGCCCAGTATTACAACAATATGGGCCAAGCACAGTCGAAATCAGGGCAAGTTGATGACGCCATCAAATCCTACAATATGGCTGCTCAACTGGATCCCAGCGGCGCCGCGCAGTATTACTTCAATGAGGGTGCGGTGATGACCAACGCCGGCAAAGTCGATGACGCGATTGCTGCTTTCGACAAGGCGATTGCCGCCGATCCGAACCGCGCCGACGCTTACTACTGGAAGGGTGTGAACATGATTGGCAAAGCGACCCTCAAAGGTGACAAGATGGTCGCGCCTGATGGCACCGCCGAAGCCTTCAACAAATATCTCGAGCTCCAGCCCAACGGGCAATTCGCTGAACCCGCCAAACAGATGCTGGCCAGCATAGGAGCATCGGTAGAAACCAGTTTCGGCAAACCGAAGGGAAAGCCGGTCAAAAAGTAGCAAGACTTCTGCTGAAAAGGAGCGGCTTGGGTCGCTCCTTCTTACTTGATTCGCCTGCTCCCAAATTTGTCTCGCCGCCGGTTACTAAGGTTCAGTCATGAGGGATTCTGCTGCGCTTCGTTCTTTGTGATTCAGCTAGAGTAAATAATGACGAATTTTGCGCCATGTTACCTGATACCGGACCCATAACGCTCGAAAAGTCCAGCAATGCCGGCACGTTCGAGACAAATGCTTTGCTCGCGGCAATGTTGCGGGTACACGATCAGGTGAGCGATCTGATCTTCTCTCCCGGACGCGTACCGCAGGTTCAAATTCACGGGGACTTGGTTGCCATCCAGGGCGCCGGAGTTCGGCCACTGACGGCAGATGACACGCGCCGCATCGCCTCCGACCTGATCGGCGACAACAAACACGCAATTACGATGCTGCGGGAGCAGGGCTCCTGTGACATCTCCTACGGCCTACCCGGGGTGGCCCGCTTTCGTGTCAACATCTTCATTCAGCGAGGCAGTTGTGCTGTGGTCATCCGGGTAATTCCGACGTTAGTTCCCAACCTTGCCTCACTTGGTTTGCCTGAAAATTTGCAAAAACTTGCGAGTTTGCGCGACGGCATTGTCTTAGTCACCGGTCCACGCAATTCCGGCAAATCTTCTACTCTGGCCGCTCTTGTGGATTGCATTAACCAACAGCGAGTTTGCCATATCCTTACCCTCGAGGATCCCATCGAATTTCTTCACAATCACAAGCGAGCGACGGTGCACCAGCGTGAGCTGCACAGCGATACCGGAAGTATCCCGCAGGGATTACGCGCAGCCATGAGACAAGCTCCCGATGTGATCTTGGTGAGCGAGCTGCGCGAGCGCGACAGTGTGGAAATGGCGATGGAGGCCGCGGAAAGCGGACATCTGGTCTTTTCCAGTCTTAATGCTCCGGACCAGGCCAAGGCGGTCGAGCGGATGGTAGGCTTCTTTGCGGTTGTCGAGCAAGAATCTGTCCGGAACCGGTTGGCCAGGAATCTTCGTTGCATCATCTCGCAGCGCTTGCTGCCTCGTAAAAAAGAAAACAGCCGCGTCCCGGTAGTCGATGTTCTGACTGTAGACTCCGAATCCGGAGAGCTTCCGGCGCAACTGCTGCAGGAGACGCGAAAGGACCACCACGAAATTTTGGACCCGATCGATGCCGCCATTGCAGACCTGGTTAGCACTGGCGCAGTGGATTCCGAAACGGCCATCATCCACGCGAGCGCGCCTTTGCAACTCCGCCTCGTCTTGGCAAAAAGAGCGTTGAGATAGACTGCCTTCCATTTCATCTCCTGAACTCGTTAGATTTTCTCTATCGCTCCTCGTATCATCTCGTTCATGCCTTCCGCGCCAATTCCCGAGAAGGTTGTGAGTTTTGAACAAGCCCGCCACGTCGTTGAGCATCATGCTGCAAACGTCCGTGCTTGCGGCAAAGAGTTGGTGGAACTTCTCGATAGTTGCGGGCTAGTCCTGGCAGAGCCGATTTTTGCAGACCGTAACCTGCCTCCCTTTCCACGTGCCACGCGTGATGGTTATGCCGTCGTCAGTGCTGATCTGATACATCTTCCGGCCAAGTTGTCTGTCATCGGCGAAATCAAGGCGGGAGCGAATCCCACGATACATTTAAAGCCCGGCGAGGCTGCCGCCATCATGACCGGCGCACCAGTTCCTCAAGGTGCTGATGCGGTTGTAATGATCGAATACACCTCGCGCAGCGATGACGAGGTTGAGATCACAAGGGCTATCACGCTAGGCGAGAACATTGTCCCCGCAGGTTCTGAGGCCAAGCGGGGCGAACGGCTGCTCTCTCCCGGCATAAGGCTGGATCACGCCGCCGTCGCAGCAGCTGCGTCGGTAGGAAAATCCCGTCTGCTCGTTCGCTCCAAGCCACGAGTAGCCGTTCTGGCTACGGGAGATGAACTGGTTGATGTCGATGTGCCACCGGCCGCGCATCAGATCCGAAATTCAAACACCTACTCCCTGGCCGCGCAGATTCTCGCTGCAGGTGGCGAACCGGTCTTGCTGCCAATTGCTCCTGATCTCCCGGATCGCCTTCGTGAACTGATTGGCGAAGGTTTCGAGGCGGACTTATTGCTCCTTTCCGGCGGTGTTTCTATGGGCAAGTATGACCTCGTCGAGCAAGTCTTGGCTGAATTCGACGCAGAGTTCTTTTTCACGGGAGCCAAGATTCAACCTGGGAAGCCGATCATATTCGGACAGGCATGTGGCGCGGGCAGCCTCGTTCGCGAAGAACAGAAGTACTTCTTCGGTTTGCCAGGCAATCCGGTCTCGACGATGGTCACGTTCGAGCTTTTCGTCAAACCATTGCTGGAGGCCTTTGCTGGAATGACACCACGAAAGCTGGTCTTCCCGCAGGCAAAGTTGAAAAGCGAAATCAAGGTCAAGACCGGGTTGACACGATTTCTCCCCGCAATATTATCCGGTGAGTTTCACGATGCAGACGTGGAACTGGTGCCGTGGCAGGGGTCTGGAGATATTGCGGCTACGGCTCGAGCCAACTGCTATGTTGTTGTTCCTCCCGATCGCGAAAAAATCGAAGCGGGAGAGTGGGTTTCAATTCTCCTGAGGTAAATAAAGGGGCACCGCGGATTGTCTGCGGCGTCCCGGTTCGAAGATGGCCCGACGTGCGCTATTGCCCTGCGCCAGTCTTTTCTGCTGGTTTCTCTGCAGGCTTCTTGGGAGCCGCGGCTAACGACGTTGCCGTCTTCGGCTTCCAGAAATCATCAGCCTTGATCCACTCTGCTGGCACATAGCTCATGTTCGGGTTCAGCGCGAACAGGTTTGATTCGCTGGATTCAATCGATGCGGCCGAGAGTTCTTCCAGCTTCTTCATACCCTCTTCGCCCATGGCCGATGCAAAATCTTTATTGTGAGCGAAGTCTGTATCAATTTCGTTTGCAGTCTTGCGGGCAACAATGAAAAGATAGGTTCCCTCAGGGGCGCCAAACACGCCTTCATAGCATGCCCAGTGTGCTTCTGGAAGAGCCTTCTTGTAGGCTTCCAATACCATCTTGACTCCCTCGTCCCATTCTTTCCGATGCCCCGGCTTCACGTGATAGACCGAGATTTCGAAATAGCGCGTGGCGGGAGTCGCATGCTCGGATTCTTGGTTCAGGCTGTACTCCGCGTTGTAGGCGAAGGCGCCAGCGTCCATCGAGTCCAAGAGCTCACCATCGGCAACGCCAGCGCGATCCAGTGACGCAGCGAGCATGGCGTTTTTCTGCGTGGCCGCGGCATCTTTCTCCCAGGCCTCGAAAGATTCGTAACCTGTAAAGAACAACGACCGTGACTTGCCAGTTAGAGAATTCATTCCCAGGTAATGCGTCTGCCATTTTGCATGAGCCATTGCCTGAACGAAGGCAGTTTCAGTTTTATCGTGCATCGCTCCTGTTTTCCCTGGCTTCACAAACTCTCTCGTGATGGTGAGTATCTTCGGCGGAGACATCGTGGCCGAAGACTGCCCCTGTGCGGCTGCGGAACCAAGCCCTGCAATCGCCAATGCTCCTGCACACCACCAATTCAACTTTTTCATTGTTGATGACCTCCCTTTCTCGGAGTGAAGATTTGCGTTTACGGAATGAGCGCGGCCCGGCGTAGAAACGCTGCAAAACAGGTTTTCTGAAGACGACCGGAGACTAGTCCTTCGGCCCCTATGAAGTCAAGGAGGGCGTGTAATATAGAGCTTCGCAATGCCAGGGAAACTCTCTCATTATGATCAGACCGGCCGCGCTCGCATGGTAGATGTGTCTGACAAGAACTCGAGCAAGCGTGAGGCAGAGGCAACCGCGTTTGTGGTCCTTAGACCGGAAGTCCTGGCTGCCTTACCCCAGAATCCCAAAGGAGACCCGCTGGAAGTGGCCCGACTGGCTGGCATCATGGCAGCAAAACGCACCTCGGAGCTGATCCCGATGTGCCATCCCTTACCTCTGGCGCACATTGATGTCGCT
>Ga0335077_10007932_pt1 | contig 13164 bp, 8 predicted proteins | sample Lox_Sample_31_FD_207151 | JGI IMG/M metagenome (GOLD analysis project Ga0335077, IMG submission 207151) | Soil microbial communities from Loxahatchee National Wildlife Refuge, Florida, United States - Lox_Sample_3.1 | ecosystem: Environmental > Terrestrial > Soil > Wetlands | place: USA: Florida... | reverse complement strand
TAGCTTTGGCCAAGAAGGCGGCTGAGGCGGGGGCGGATGAAATTCAGTTCGACTACGTGCGCTTTCCCGCAGAAGGCGACCAGAAAGATGCCAGCTTCGTGTTTCAAACGGCGCATCCCGACTGGCACCGCTCGGACGTGATTGCCGACTTCCTGAAGAAAGCATATGCCGAGCTGCATCCCACGGGCGTGCTGCTCTCGCTTGATGTGTTCGGGATTATGGCGTGGCAGCGGCCGGTGGATCTTTCGCACACTGGGCAGGACATTGTGGCCATGGCGAAGCATTGCGATGTGCTCTCGCCCATGATTTATCCCTCGCACTTCTTCGGCATGGATGGCATTGCCCGTCCGGGCGATGCGCCGGAGCATTTTATCGGCGAGTCGATGGAGCGGTTTGAGAAGATCACCGCGGGCAGCGGCGTGGTGATTCGTCCCTGGCTGCAGGCGTTTGCGTGGCGGACGAAAACCTACTCGCCGAAGTATATCGAAACGCAGGTGCTGACCGCGAAGAACAAAGGCGGCATCGGCTTCTTGTTCTGGAACGCGAATAACGATTACAGCAAGCCGTACGCGGCGATGCCGGAGATGCGAGCGGCCAAAGGGCAGTATTTCCGGGGGGATGAAGTGCCGGGAACCATGACAGCCGGCCTGGCTCCGGCAGGCAACTAGGTTTGATGTAGGCGCGGGGTGTCCCCAGTCGTCAGTCTTCAGGCGTCGGTCGTCAGCAAAGCCCACTGCAGAAGGGGTATCTCATTTTTTCGATCCAGTTTGATGACGACCGACGACGGGGGCGCCCGCGCCTAGATTTTGTCCTTAGCTGCCCAACAGGTTGCCTACCGTTGTGCTCACGGTGACGCGCGTGCCCACCAGATTGCCTTTGATTTCGACCAGCAGATTTCCGGTCGGATCGAACTGATCAATGGTGAACGTACCTTTGAACCTCTTCCCGTCGGGACTCAGCCAGATGTTCTGGCGGATATTGGCGAAGCCCTGCGGGTTGTTCGGATCGGTGGAGGGGTCGAATGAAATGCCGAAGTGATTCAGCAGGTAGTGCCGCTCCCCAACCCGCTTCCATACGCCCATGCAGACGTCACCGGTCTCCGGAGCGCGCGACGAAACCGTGACTTCGGTGCCGTCCACGTGCCAGTGAGAAAGGGCATTGTCCACCTGCACGCCATCTGGCGGAAGCCCTGGGCCGTTGCCCTCGGCGATGAAGGAGACATGCCACATCCCGACCATCGACGGGCCGTGGTTGGAGATAAGCAGGAATTCTGGAGCGAGGCTGCCGTGCCCTTCCCACGCTTGCGGCGCGATGTGCGCTTTATTTAAAGGATTACACCCGGCAGACGCCACAGGAACCAGGACTGCTCCCAGCGCGAGCGCTGCGAGCGTCACAATCAACCTTCCAAGGAGTGTTTTCATTGTGTTTTCCTCTTTTGAGTTTCGATAGATTTTCTGCGCCGGTCGAGTCAGAATGTGTCGGGGCCACCTCACTCTGACCACCGATCAGAACCCAGAATCAGGTTGGGTGAATCTGCCCGAACTCGGAGCGGGGAGCAATGCCCATCGTCTCGCTTGTGTCTCCTTTCCCAGTCATCGTGCAAGCTGCTGGATTGAAACTGGATACGCGGTGGCGTTCGACGCCCGCAGGTAGGATCTGATCCACCGTGATATACTCCCCGGCTAAGTTTTGGGGTGTTGCGCTGTGGAAACCCGTCGCTCGCCAGAGCTCGTTCGCTTCGGCCCCTACGAAGTTCGTCCGTCCACGCAGGAACTGTTCAAGCATGGGTTGCGGGTAAAGCTGCCCCCGCAGGCTTTCCAGGTGCTCCAGATGCTGCTGGAGCAGCAGGGGCAGCTGGTCACGCGCGAGGAGTTGCACCGGGCTTTATGGCCGGCCGACACGTTCGTGGATTTTGACCATGGTCTCAACAGTGCGATCAAGAAACTCCGCGATGTGCTTTGCGACTCGGCGGAGGCCCCGCGCTACGTTGAGACTCTACCGCGCCTCGGCTATCGCTTTGTCGTGCAGGAGTCAGCCACGCCTCAAGCGGTGATGCTGGCGGTGCTCCCGTTCGAAAACCTCAGTGGCAACCCCAGCGAAGACTACCTCAGCGACGGGCTGACCGAGGAGATGATCGCCCAACTCGGATCTCTAAGCCCCGATCAACTGGGCGTGATCGCCCGCACCACATCGATGGCCTACAAGCGCACTTCGAAGAATGTTCAGCAGATCGGGCAAGAGTTGAACGTGGATTATGTCCTTGAGAGCAGCGTTCGCCGCGAAGGAGACCGGGTAAGAATAACCACGCAGTTGATCCGTACTCGCGACCAGCTCCACATCTGGGCGAACCGCTATGACCGGCACATCGGCGACTCCATTGCCCTGCAGGAGGAGGTGGCACGGGAGGTAGCGGGGAAGATTGAAGTGACTTTGGGTCCTGAATATGCCGGCCGGACGGCAAGATCGCACCCCGATCCGGAAGCAAACGAAGCCTATCTCCGGGGACGGTACTTCTCCAACCAATTCACCGGCGAAGGATATAAGAAAGCGATCACTTACTTTCAGCAAGCGATCAACCGCGATCCCAGTTTCGGAGAGGCGTACTCCGGGCTGTCGGATTGCTATCGCTTTCTGGTCATCACCGATGCCATCTCGCCCGCCGAGGGCACGCCCAGGATCGCGGCTGCCGCCCACCAGGCATTGCAACTGGGAGAAGGCACGGCTGAGTCGCATAGTTCGATGGCCCACGCACTGATGGACGCCTGGGACTGGCCGGGCGCGGAAAGCGAGTGCAAGCGCGCCATCGCGCTGAATCGCAGTTATTCCAACACGCACCGCATTTACGCGGCGCTGCTGGCCGCGCAGCGGCGGCATGCGGAGGCCTGGCAGGAAATTAATCAGGCCATGCGCACCGATCCCTTGTCATTGCCCAACAACGCTGAACTGGTGCGCACGCTGTATTACGCTCGCGACTACGATGGGGCCATCGCGCAGGGCCGCAGGGCGCTGCAACTCGATCCTGATTACTACCGCACGCACTTCTGGCTGGGACGGGTGTATGCGCAAAAGAGGATGTACAAGGAAGCGATAGCGGAAGCGGAGATGGTCGCCAAAGCCAATCCTGACAGCAGCCTGGGGCTCGAGGAAATGGCATACAGCCTGTGGGCCGGGAGCCGCAAGGAGGAAGCAAGAGCGATCCTGCGCCGTCTGGAGCAGCGGCAGAAAACAGGGTTTGTGCCTGCTTACACCCTGGCCATCATCCACATTGCGCTCGGCGACAACGATGGGGCGCTGAAACTCCTGCAGCAGGCCTATGACGAGCATGACTGGGCGATGGTCGTTCTCGCCGTGGAACCCAGGCTCGATCCCTTGCGGTGGGACCCTCGGTTTCAGGCGATCGTGACCAGGCTGAAGCTGCCGCTATAAGCTTATGTAGGCGCGGGCGTCCCCTCGACTTCGTTCTCAAGGCAGGCTCTAGCCCGTGCGGCGGCGGTCCAGAGCGCTCGGCAGGTCGAAACCGGGACCGAAACTCCCCTGCCACTCTCGCACGGGCGAGACGCCTGCCCCTACATTTTGTCTTTAGCTGCCCAGCAGGTTGCCTACCGTTGAGCTCAGGGTGACGCGCGTGCCCAAGGAGGCAGTCGGGAACTGGTGGCTGAACTATCTCAAGGCCAGCACCAGAGAAAAGACTTCAGCCTGGGAATTTGCAAAACTATATGCCATATTCGGGCACAAAGAGGAGGCCCTCGAGTACTTGGAACAAGCGTATCGTGAGCATTCCCCGCGCTCGTCTTTCTGCAGAACGATCCCAGCTACGACTTTCTGCGCTCCGAATTGCGTTACCGGGCTATCGTGAAAAAGGTTGGTTTGCCCCCGGCTTACTGAAGGCGGGATTCTTGGGGTTGGGCTGATGCGAATGAACTTTGTGCGCACTGCGCTTAGTGGACGGAAGGCGGCCTGTCCTTGGCCGGGCAATCGTGGCTTGCTCGGCGCGGCGAGCTATTTCCGCGACCTGGGGGCGGCGCCTGTCCAAAAGTGAGGTCCCGCAACAATTCCTCGGTTTCGTCTTCGTTGCCACCGATGAAAGTGAATGACACGACATCGCCCTTCGCCACCGCGGTTCGAAGCGCCATCCCACCTCCGTGCTACAGCCTGATGACGCCCGTACATGCCCCGGGGGGTTGGAACCAAAGGTAATTAGCGCATACTCATCCGTCACCCTTGTGGTAACCTCGCAGTTACCCCATATTCGCTGGAGTTTGTTGGGTTTAGGCCTTGGTGTCTTCGACTCAAAAGCCGGGGATCCACATCGCATGGAAGACGGTCACCTATCGCAGCGTGATGCTGGCGATTGCGGCCGTGCTCTTCCTTTTGTTCGTCATTTTGCACTTCGCCTTTCCGGAAGTGACCGAAAAAGGAATCAAGGTCGCCGGCAATATGCTGGAGTGGGTGGCGGGTCAGGCGGCCACGCCGGACAAGGTCAGCGGCATGAGTTCGCAGCAGGCGCACTTTACCGCACTGGATGGGACGGTGCGGGTGAAGAAGGCCAGCAGCAACTCCTGGGTCACGGCGGACTACAACGTGCCGCTGGAAAAGGGCGATGTGGTGCAGACCAGCGGCGAGGGCATGGCGAAAATCGTCTTTGGCGACGGCACCAACTACACGGTGAAGCAGGATTCGCTGATTGCGATTGAAGAGAACGCCGCCAACGAGAAACAGCAGACCAGCGTGGCGGTTTCGGTGAATACCGGCACGGTCGATCTCTCCACCGGTGCCTTCACCCAGGGATCGAAGTCGCAGGTGACGGTGGCTGGAGCCACGGCCTCCCTGGGGCCGCAGAGCGCCGCCATGGTGCACAACGATCCCAAGGCTGACCAACACGAAATTTTGATCAAAAAAGGCGAGGGAGAAGTCACGCGCAACGGCGAGACGGTTCGCCTGGCGGATTGGGAGAAGGTGAGTTTTCAGGCGGATTCGCCGCGCATGGCCAAGCTGAAGCAGCCGGGACCGCCCAGCCCCATCTCGCCGGCGAACATGATGCCGATTTTTTCCTCCGGCGGCGCCAAGCCGGTGGAGTTCTCCTGGACTCCGATGAAGAATGCCGTGGGCTACCGGCTGCGCATCTCGCGCAATCCTTACTTTTCGTCCGACGTGGTGGACCGCAAGGTCAACAGCGCCGATGTAGTGGTTTCGGGCTTGACCGAAGGGGCGTACTACTGGATGGTGCAGTCCTACGACGAGGAGGGCAAGGAGTCGCTGGAGAGCGAGCGAAACAGGTTTACCATTATCCCGAAAGGCAAGGAGTCGGTGGCCATCAACCTGGAACTTGATCCTTTTGTGCAGCATGGGCACGTGATCGAGGTGATCGGCAAGACCGAATCCGGGGCGCGGGTGATGGTGAATGGACGGGAAGTGCCCATCGTCGGCGCGGACGGAGGGTTTCACTACTTTACCCCCCCGCTGCCGGATGGCGAGAGTGTGATCACCATTACGGCGCAGAACGCGCACGGCGGTGTCAATACCAAGCAGAAGAAGGTTGTGATTCAGTAAGGGAGTTGGCAGTTTGGGGCATTGCAACTGAGGGGCAAGACCTTTAGTTTTGCGATTCAGGCAGGGATTATCCAATAGAATTAAGGATTCCGGAAATAAGACCGTAGAATCAGGGCTGATCGAGCCGGAACCTGGCAGTCCCCGGGGCCGCGCTCGCGGTATCCGAACCGGACCACGGTCCGTATTAACGACGGCAAACTCTAGAGAGAAGACTCCGTTTATGTCAAACAACGGCTTTCATTCGACCAGTACGCGGTTGCACAACATGCGGTCGCTGTTCAGCATTTTCTCCAGCGACCTGGCCATCGATCTCGGCACCGCCAACACGCTGGTGTACGCCCGCGGGAAGGGCATCGTAGTGAACGAGCCTTCCATCGTGGCTATGAACAAGAACACGGGGGAAGTCGAGGCGGTGGGCAAAGAGGCCAAGGAGATGCTGGGCCGCACTCCGGGGAACATCGTTGCCATCAAGCCCATGAAAGATGGCGTGATCGCCGACTTCAAAGTCACCGAGAAGATGTTGAACTACTTCATCCAGAAGGCGCACAACCGCAAGATGCTGGTGCATCCGCGGATTGTGATCGGGGTGCCTTCGGAAATCACCCAGGTGGAAAAGCGCGCAGTCATGGACTCAGCCTATCGCGCCAAGGCCAGCGAGGTTCACCTGGTAGAACAGGCCATGGTGGCGGCGATCGGCGCGGGGCTGCCGATTACCGAGCCCTCGGGCAATATGGTGGTGGATATCGGAGGCGGAACCACCGATATCGCGGTGATTTCTCTGAGCGGCATCGTCTATTCGCGTTCCGTGCGCATGGCCGGAAACCAGATGGACGAGGCCATCATGAACTACCTCAAGCGGAAATATAACCTGCTGGTGGGCGAGCGCACGGCGGAGCAGATCAAGATGGAAATCGGCTCCGCGTATCCGTTGGACAAGCCGCTGACCATGGAGATCAAAGGGCGCAACCTGATCGAGGGCGTGCCCAAGACGATTACCGTGGATGACAGCGAAGTGCGGGAGTCGCTCAGCGAGTGCGTTTCCACGATCATGAACGCCATCCGCGTGGCCCTGGAGCGGACGCCGCCCGAGCTTTCGGCCGACATCAGCGACCGCGGCATCGTGCTTACCGGCGGCGGGGCGCTGCTCAAGAACCTGGACAAGCGCATCCGCGAAGAAACCGGACTGCCGGTTTCCATCGCCGATGATCCGCTGTGCAGCGTGGTGCTGGGCACGGGCAAGATGCTCAGCGACTTCAAGCTGCTGCGCAAAATTTCGATTGAGTAGCTTTTAGCCCCTAGCTTCTGGCTCCTAGCTTCTAGCTCTTAGCTTTAAGCTCTTAGCTCTAAGCCCAACGCTGCACTCCACGAAGCGGCTCGCGACCGCGCACCGGCGGACAGAGCCTTCTTCGCAGAGGCTAAAAGCTAAGAGCTAAAAGCTAAAAAGCTGCTTTTATGGACACCTTCCTCACCCGCTACCGCAACGTCACCATCCTGGTGATCGTGCTTTTCCTGCAGGTGATCGGCCTGGCGGTGCAGGTGCGGCGCTCGTCGGACAACGAATCTTCGCGGTTGATCCGGGTGTGGGCGGTGAGCGCGGTCTCGCCGCTGGAGCGCGGCATCGTGGGCCTGCAGCGGGGGATGGCCAATCTGTGGCACAACTACATTTACCTGCGGGGAGTGCGCCAGGAAAACCGCGACTTGAAGGCGGAGATCGAGCGCCTGCGGCTGGAGCAGGTGAGATTCATGGATGACGCGGAGCAGGCGCGGCGCCTGCAGTTGCTGCTTGGCTTCAAAGAACAGTTCATTTCCCGCACCGTGGCGGCGCAGGTGATCGGGGCCAGCGGCAGCCAGCAGTCGCAGTCGGTGTTTCTCGACAAGGGTTCGCGCGAAGGAATTGCGCCCGATATGGCGGTGGTGACGGCGGACGGAATTGTGGGCAAGGTGTTGCGGGTTTTCGGAGGGCGGCCGCTGGAATCCTCGGTTTCCGAAGTGCTGCTCATCAACGATCAGACTAGCGGCGTGGGGGCGATTTTGGAGAGATCCCGGACGCAGGGAGTGATTCACGGATCGCCTTCGGGCGACGTCGTGCTGGACAATATTATGGCCGACGAAGATGTGAAGCCGGGGGACGTGGTGTTGAGCAGCGGTGGCGACCAGATCTTTCCCAAGGGCCTGCCGGTGGGGACGGTGGCTTCGGTTTCGCGCGGCAAGGGAGCGTTCCTGCATATTCGGGTGCGGCCGGCGGCGAACCTGACGCGGCTGGAAGAAGTCCTGGTGATTACGCAGAAGCAGGAACGGGAACCGTCGCTGACAGAGAAGTCGGTGCGGGCGGCCGATATTCTGTCGCGGCGGCTGCCGTCGGTGCCGGATCAGCCCGAGGGGTCCACGATTCCGGGTGCTCCCGGGGCAACCACGCCGGGAGCCACGAAAACTCCGGTTGCGGGATCGCCAGGTGCTTCAGGCGCACAGGGTCCCGTTTCTGCAGCCTCCGTAAATAACGCCACGCCAAAAGAAGCCGGCCAGAAACCGGGGCAGAATCCGGCGGCGAAGCCGCCACAGGCGCCGGCAGCCCACACTACATCATCGCCAAACCCGCCGCGCGCGGACCTGACCCATCAGACGGACAAGCCGGAATAGCGTGGCCATCATCTACACATCGCAGGACCAGATAGAGGTTTACCGCTTCAGCCTGCCGGCGGCGATCCTGATTCCGCTGATCGCGGTTTTCCTGCAGGCCTTCCTGCCGCTGCGGCTGCATTTCATGTCGGTATTCGACCTGCCGCTGCTGGTCACCATCTTTTTTGCGGTGGCGCGGCGCAGCCCGGTAAGCGGCCTGCTGACCGGCGCCCTGATCGGCCTGCTGCAGGATTCGCTCTCCCATCATCCTCTCGGCCTGTATAGCATTGCCAAGACGGTGGTGGGATACGGCGCCTCTTCGCTGGGGGTGAAGCTGGATGTGGAGAACATCGGCTCCCGCTTCCTGCTGACCCTGGTTTTCTACGTAGTCCACGAAGTGGTGTATTTCGTGGTGGCGCGCGCGCTGGTGGGGCTGACGCTGCAGTGGAGTTGGCTGCACGAGCTGGGCTCGGGCTTCGCCAACGCGGTGCTGGCGGTGGCGTTGTTCGCGGTGCTGGATAAGTTTAAGCAGAGGGCGTGAGGCAGTCGTTGGTCTTTGGTCGTTGGTCGTTGGCCAAACCCAAAATCTTGAGGTTCAGCGGCTTGATATTGCTCAGTGCCGGCCGTCTATGGCCCTCCGTCATGCCCTGAAACGGAACGGCAGCGCGGACAAAAGGTTTACAATGCAGTTAACCTTTGTGTCCCTTGCCGCGCCAGTTTGCCTCTTGAACGCACAAGCTGACGACCGACGACCGACGACTAACGACTGACCATGTTTGGCCGCGATGAAAAAGTCTCGCCCATGCGCCTTACCGCGGCGCAGTACCTGATCCTGGGCATATTTCTGCTGCTGATTTACGGGTTGTGGCGGCTGCAGGTCACGCAGAACGACCGTTACGCATCGCTGGCGGAGAAAAACCGGGTGCGGGATGTGCCCATCCTGGCGCCGCGCGGCAAGATTCTGGACCGCGAAGGCCGGGTGATCGTTGAAAACTACGCTTCCTTCTCGGCACTGCTGCTGCGCGACTCCAACCGCGACCTGCTGGCCGATGCCGACCTGATTGCCCGTGGACTGCACCTCGATCCCAAGCTGGTGCGCGACCGCATCCGCAAGTTCGCCTACATGCCGCAGTACCAGCCGATCTATTTGAAAGACGACATCACCCAGGACGAACTGGCCTTCATCGAGGCGCACCGCAACGAACTGCCGGAGCTGGACACCATCATGGCCTACCGCCGGGTGTATCCGCGGAATGGGTTCATGGCGCACCTGATCGGGTATGTGGGCGAGGTGAGCGAGCAGATGCTCAACCAGCCGCAGTGGGAGCTTTACGATCCCGGCGATGTGGTGGGCAAGTCGGGCGTGGAGCTGGAATACAACTCGATCCTGATCGGCAAAAATGGTTCGCGGCAGGTGGTGGTGGACAGCCGGGGGCGCGAGGTTGGGCAGCTCGACGAGAAGCCGGCGGAGCCGGGCAAAGAGCTGAAGCTGACGATTGATATCGACCTGCAAATCGCCGCGGAAGAGGCCCTGGCGGGCAGAAACGGAGCCATCGTGGCCATGGACCCGCGCACTGGGGAAATCCTGGCGATGGTGAGCCGGCCGACCTTTGATCCCAACGACTTTTCCACCCGCATCTCGCGCGACGTGTGGAACAAGCTGGTCAACGACGACGACCACCCGTTGCTCAACAAAGCGATTCAGGCGCAGCTGGCGCCGGGCTCGACGTTCAAGATCATTATGGCAGTGGCCGGATTGCAGGAAGGGATCGCGCAGGATATGAAGGTCAACTGCACCGGCGGCGCCAGCTTCTACGGACGCTACTTCAAGTGCTGGGTGGTGGCGGAGCATCGCGTGCACGGCATCACCGATATCAGCAAGGCGATCTATCAATCCTGCGATGTCTTCTTCTATACGCTGGCGGAAAAGTTGGGGATCGATCGTATCGCCAAGTACGCCACCATGTTCGGGCTGGGGCAGAAGACGGGCATCGACCTGCCGCAGGAAGCCAGCGGGGTCATGCCGTCGGAAGAATGGAAGATCCGCAACTTCAAGCAGAAGTGGTATGCGGGCGAGACGATCTCGGTGGGCATCGGCCAGGGAGCGGTGGCGGCCACTCCGGTGCAGATGATGCGGGCGATCGGCGCCATTGCCAGCGACGGCTCGCTGGTGCGGCCGCACGTGGCGTTTCCTTCGGAGCTTCCCCCCAACTTCGTTCCCGCCTCGACGGTGCCGGAGCGGGTGAGCGTTCCGCTCGATCCCAACAACTGGCAGACGATTACCGACGCCATGGCCGGCGTGGTCAACCCCGGGGGGACGGCGGCGCTTTCGCATTTGCAGGGAATCGACTTTGCCGGCAAAACCGGCAGCGCGCAGACCATCAGCAACGCGCTCAAGGCCAAGCTGGGCGCGGAGGGCAAATCGAAGTTCAAGGACAACGGCTGGTTCGTGGGCGTGGAGCCGCGGCGAAATCCGGAGATTGTTGTGTGCTCTCTCCTGGAGGAAGGCGAGCATGGCTATCTGGCTGCCCGCGCCGCCGCGCAGGTGATCAAGGCCTATGTGGAGAAGCAGCGCCGCCAGCCGGTGAAGGTTGTGAAGGGCGAGCCCGCAGGCAAAGTGGAGATTGGCGCCGTGTGGAGCGGTTCGGAGAAGGGCCAGCCGAAGGTGCAAGCAGGGAAATTCATGCTGGATGTGTCCCGGGACCGCGCGCCACTGGCGACGGCGGCGCCAGGGCTCGAGTGAGCTTCTTTGCGCCTGACATTCAGCAGCGACGCCACGCGTGAGGCGCCACGCGCCAAGCTGGATACCATTTCAAGCTGGATACCATTTTCGGGTGAAACCCAGATTTCAGTTGCCAGATCTCAGTTCCCAGTTTTCAAGTGGTTGGAGGTTTTCAAGCCAGAAGCCAGAAGCTAGAAGCTAGGAGCTAGGAGCTGTCCCCATGCCCCGCTACATGTCATACCGCGATTTCGACTGGCTGCTGCTGGCCTTCGTGCTGCTCATCTGTGGCCTGGGGGTGATGGAGATCCGCAGCGCCACCGAACACACCAAGTTCGCGGGGGCGCACATCCGGCAAATGTACTGGATCGGCGGCGGCCTGGTGGCCATGTTCGCGCTCAGCCTGGTGGACTACCGTATCCTGCTCGACCGCATTCACTGGTTCTATATCGCCTCGCTGGGGTCGCTGATGGCGGTGCTGCTGTTTGGCCAGAAGTATCTGGGGGCGCGGCGCTGGGTCAAGATGCCGGGCGGGGCGCATTTCCAGCCCTCGGAGTGGGTGAAGCTCATCCTGATTCTTGCCGTGGCTAAATACTTTGCCGACCTGGCATCGCGCGAGCTGACCTGGCCGGACTTCATCAAAGCCGGGCTGGTGGTGGGGTTTCCCATGCTGCTGGTGCTGGCGCAGCCGGACCTGGGGACGTCGCTCACCTACCTGCCGATTGCGATTATGGGGCTGTTCCTGGGCGGGGTGAGTTGGAAGCAGGCGGCGGCGGTCTTGCTCCTTGCGGGACTGATGATGCCGGTGGCGTGGCATGTCCTGAAGCCTTACCAGCGCGACCGGTTGACCAGCTTTATGGAGCCGGAGGCGGATAAGCAGGGCTCGGGGTATCAAGTTATTCAATCCCTGATCGCGGTGGGGTCGGGAGGCATTTGGGGCAGTACAGCGGGGTCCCAGACCCATCTGGCGTTCCTGCCGGTGCCGCAAACGGACTTTATTTTCGCCGCCTTCGCCGAGGAGCACGGATTCGTAGGCGCGCTGGCGGTGCTGCTGTTATACTTCATAGTGCTGATGCGTTTGACCCAGAACGCGCAAACAGCGCCCGACCGCGCTGGCGTGTTCATCGTGATGGGTGTGGTAGCGGTACTGAGCTTTCACATTCTGGTCAACATCGGCATGGTGGTCGGCTTTATGCCGGTCACCGGAATACCCTTGCCGCTGATGAGTTATGGCGGGTCTTCCGTTCTGTTTATGTTTCTGGCGCTGGGTATCGTAATGAACGTGCGTATGCGCCGCTTCGTCAACTAGGCAGAGAGGATGGCAAAGGCAAGGGCAGTCGGCGCGCCTGCCACGCGCGATTGTCAACAAGATTCAAGATTAAGGAAGCAAAGACTAAAGATAACGTTGGCCTTCTCGTAAAGAGGGCACCACACCGGCCGGGAGTAACGGAGGCCGGGCAGGATTGAAAGCGAAAGCGCCACTCGGGCGGGTAACGGCCCCCTCGTAGATCTTCGGTTGAAGATCAGAGAGAGCGGTCACAAACCCAGTCAGGCGCCAGTGCGATAAGTGCCAAAGATTCCACAGTTTCAGCGAATCCCAGTACGGGGGAATCCCCGTGGCCCCAGCCGTCCCCCATCGGGGGCGGATATCGCCAAGCTCCGTCCTGCCCATCGTTTCCTGTCTCTCATCCGGTGAATTTCTCCGCCGTTTGGCGGAAACCGGAGTTTGCATGACAAAAGAATTGTTTGTGTCTTCCACCCCGCATGAAACCAGAGTAGGGCTGGTGGAGGACGATCAGCTAGCCGAAATCTACCTGGAACGCGAAAACGAATACACCCTCGCAGGATCCATCTATAAAGGCCGCGTAACCCGCGTGCTTCCCGGCATGCAGTCCGCATTTGTGGACATTGGCCTGGAGCGCGATGCCTTCCTCTATGTTTCCGACTTCATGGAACTTGAGGATGCTGACGATGTGGAAGACGTGGGCGCGGGCAGGCCGCCGCAGGAGCCCAGATACCAGGCGCCGCCGGCTGAGCCCAGATCCGGCGAGATCAGGTCTGCAGAGCCATCGGCCGCAGCCGCGGCCGCGCCGGCTCCCTACCAGGAGGGCGCTGAACCTTCTAGCCAGCCGGACGAGAACCGGCCGGCGCAGAGCTTTTCGGAAACGCGTGGCGAGCGCGGCTTCAGGGGCCGGCGGCGCCGCGGGCGCAGGGGCGACCGGGGCATGCCGGAATCAAAATTTGCCCGGCCGGCGGGTGAGCCCTCGCAGGAACAACCT
>Ga0335077_10007931_pt1 | contig 13164 bp, 11 predicted proteins | sample Lox_Sample_31_FD_207151 | JGI IMG/M metagenome (GOLD analysis project Ga0335077, IMG submission 207151) | Soil microbial communities from Loxahatchee National Wildlife Refuge, Florida, United States - Lox_Sample_3.1 | ecosystem: Environmental > Terrestrial > Soil > Wetlands | place: USA... | reverse complement strand
TTTTGGCAGCGATGCAATGACGGGAAGTCAAACTATAACGGCGACGCCGGAGGAAACTGCGACTGGTCCCATAAACGAGGAAAAAACTTATACGCTGACGGCAACGAATGCCTGCGGTCAAACAACAACCAAAACAGCGACATTGCACATCGTTGGGTCGATCGATCCGCCTCCAGCAACCACACTGGCAAGCTTGTTTTACCCCACCGCGTACCCGACTCGTCATCACCCCAAAGTGGGCTTGGTCAACAGCGAACAGCTGACGTTATCCAACGCAGCCACGCAATTCAAAACGTATAGCATTTACGACGAGAATGCGACGTTGTCGGTGGTTGGACATGCTGATGTGCGCGGGTCCGAGAAATATAACAAGGCGCTCAGCGAGCGACGCGCCGAACTTGTGAGAGCCTTCCTGATTGGCCAGGGAATTCCCGCCGACAAAATCAAGGCGCGTGCCGAAGGCAAAGACCAGCAGATAAACATGCAGACCGTCAAGACGCTCGAATCCAAAGGCCAGGCAAAGCCTGTGAAGTGGATGGCGGCACACCCGAAGGCTACATGGTTGGCCTACAACCGGCGCACCGATATCGTTTTGGAGCCTGCCGGAACGACGTCCACAAAGATTTATCCCGTGCAGTCGGCTGATGCGCGAATTCTCTGGCAGCGTCCGGAGCCCAGCCTGAAGAAGGTCGAGAGAGCCTCGAAAGAGAGTTCGAGCGTGCAGCAAGCCAATCTGGGGAGTGCTGGCAAGTAACCTTGTCTAACCGGAATCGCCGGGGGGACTGTGACACAACAACGAGCAGCGCCGCCTCCGGACCTTCCGACATTTTGGGCGCTGCTCGCGCCGGTTCCACGGAATGTCCTGCCGCTTGTGGAACAGAAATACCCTTTGGTCCCCACCGGTTCCTGGGGAAAGGAGAAAGATGATGTCCGAAACCCCGATGAAAAATATTAATCCAGAGGACGTTCCGATCGGAGTGAACACGTCTGGGTGGAGCGCGGAAGTGCAAGAGATGTTCGATGTGATTGCCCGGCGTGCGTACGAGCTGTTTGAGTCCGGCGGATGTCAGCATGGACATGATTTGGAGCATTGGCTGCAAGCTGAGTCCGAGCTGTTTGAACGGCCGGCGCTGACAATGGCCGAATCACAGAACGGAGTTACCGTCCTTGCCGACGTTTCCGACTTTGCTCCGAGGGAGCTGGAAGTGGATCTAGAGCCGCGGCGCATCACGATTGTCGGAAAGCGTCCCCATGCTCAGGGAAAGAAAGCTGCGGAGAGTAGTTCCGCGCAAAACAAGGCGCGAATGCTCCTGGAAACGATCCTACTGCCCGTGGAAGTAGACATGCAAAGCGCCTACGCGCATCTGAACCGAGGCATTCTGGAATTGGACTTGAAAAAGGCGGTTGTTCCAAAGCAAAAGCGGTCGCGACCTGGCACCATGCGGCATGTAGTCTGATGGCAAGGCGTAAGGCCGAGTCCGCAGCTACTTCTCATTTGTCTATCTGATGAGACGTTAGCAGGTTTTCCACCCCTGCCGGAAAACGCGCTATTCAAACGAATGGGTCCCAAACATGAGCGGAAGCCTTTTAGTGGATCCAAACGAAAGAATTTGTGCCTACGGTGCAAAGAACAATTACACCGTCACCACAACTGCGACTTCGGGTGCCATCCAGCATACGACCAGAGTGACTGTTACAGGTCCATAGCTCGCATGACGCAAAAAGGTTCAGCGTCGCTCGATCGGGCCGATGGCTACCATCTGCAAGCAATTCACTTGGATGAAAAACGCGCAATACGTACAAATGGTGTGTTCACCGTCATCGCGGTGCGAGATGGTTCGGGATTGTCGGCAAAACTGGAAGTTGGCCAGAAACGGCGTTCTGGGACATGGAGTTAGGCCACCTCACCGTCGACTCCTGCGGAAAATGAAAGGCCTGAGAATTAGGCAGTGCCCTCGCTGGCCGCCCTTTGGCATGCCTCAATACATCTCTGAACCGTGGCCAAAGAGGTGCCAAACCTCTTGGCTAGAGCCCGAAGACTGGTTTTTTCCTTCGCATAGCAGCCAGCGATGGCAGTCCGCGTCTCGATCGATAGCTGAGTGCGGGGAGGTCGACCGATGCGCTTCCCCTTCGCTCGCGCGTTTCGCATGCCGGCTCTCACGCGTTCCACAATGAGCGAACGCTTGAGTTCTGCCACCGCGCCCAGGACCGTGAAGACCATCTTGCCAGCTGGAGTCGAAGTGTCCATCTGTTCTGAGAACGAAACGAAATCGATCCCCAACGCCTGAAACGTCTCCAAAGCCCGGAGGAGGTGGGAAACCGAGAGCGCGTATCAGTGGGCCTAGGGCAGGGCGGCACGACCGGATGGACCACGGCTGCTTCGGGCAGGCATAAGTTGCCCCGGATTTGAGGAACAACGATGACGCAGATCGAGCCAGCAACCGGACAACGGCTTCCCGGAGGAGTTTGTGGGCATACGGGTTGTCCAGAGGACGGCTACGTCGAATGGAACCGCCAGCACTTTTGCGCGCGGCATTTTGTCGAGGCCGCGAAAGAATATGTGGACTTTGCTTGTTCCTGGGAGGCGTATCAGGGCCGATCCGGGCGCGTCGCGGATCGCGAGACACTGGCAAGCTGCATCCTGCAGGTAGCAGGCTTATTTGCCGCGCCGGAACCGATGGACCGCGCGCTGCAAACGGAATGCCTGCGCCTGGTGTCGTTCTGCCACGGCTTGCTGCGCATGTGCGCCAACTATCCGACAAAACTTGCCAGCACAGCGGCCGCGTCAGATCATTCCCAGGCGGCGAGCCCATCCCACTAACCGCGCGGCGGAGAACCAACCTAATCCTTATCCTTCGGCGCGCAGTGCCTGGAGAGGGCATTGCGGCTGGAAGAGCGCGAGATCTGCGGCGGACACGCCGCCTGCCACGCATGAGCGCCAGAATCCCAGGATTGGTTTTTGGGGAGGGGGAGTTCCCACAACGGAGTGGTGCCGGGGGCCAGAATCGAACTGGCTACGCCCGCCTTTTCAGGGCGGCGCTCTACCAATGAGCTACCCCGGCAATGCAACTTTAGTAGTTTAGTGGCCGCTGGGAGTGGTGTCAATTCGGGCGGCGCCAAGGCGCGCGAGCAAGTGCGCCAATATTCCGAGCGCCTGGACGAAAATTGCCATTCCCGACCACGTAGTGCGCCCCGCGACGCCGTGTTCGGGCTCCTTCGCGAAGGCAATCACCAGCATCGCCGGGGCCAGTAAGATCAGCAGGGAGCCCGCCCACTGCAATCTCCGCCGCCAGGGTTGCGCATCCAGCCGCAAATACAGTCCCAAGGCCAGGTTCAGCAGCCCGGCGCCCAATAAGTAGATGTGCCGCGAGACAAAAACCATGTGCGGACCGTCCGGCATGCGATGCACGGGAGGCTGATGCAGGCGCAGCACCTGGCCGCTCAACACGAAGGCCAACAGTGCCAGGAGTCCAACGATGAAATGGGCGCGACGCATGACCGGATTGGCTGCTGATTGTAACAAACGCCGCGTTTGAATCGAACCGGCGGGCGCGCCGGAAGTCGCCCGGCCGCGGGTTTCCTGCTATCGTTAGAAAGACAATTATGAGCACACAAATTCACAAGTCCACCGATTTGATCGTCGAACTCGACGCGCTGGCAAAAACGGCGGCGACCGGCGAAGCGCTGATGAAAGCAATTGTGGCGCTGCTTCACGAAAAACTCACCAAATACAATTGGGTGGGGTTTTACATGCTCGAGAAGGAGGGAGGCGACGTGCTCGTCCTCGGTCCCTTCAAGGGCACCATGACGCCCCACACGCGAATACCGTTGAACCAGGGCATTTGCGGCGCGGCGGCCTCCAGCGGCAAGACCATCGTGGTGGACGATGTGAACGCCGATCCGCGCTATCTGGCCTGCTCCCTCGAAACCAAATCCGAAATCGTCGTTCCCGTCTTCGTCAAAGGCAAAGTCGCCGGCGAACTCGATATTGACTCCCACTTTCGCGCCGCCTTTGGACCGGAGGACCGGCAACTTTGCGAACACGCCGCCGCGCTGCTCGGGCGGTTTCTGGAGACACGGGGACAGTAGGGCGGGCGGCTGCGAGAGATGAGCTATAAGCGGTAAGCCGATAGCTATTCATCGTTAGCAAGGGAAGAAGTTTTTCTAGATTTTGCGTTGTGTTTTGGAGAGCGGCTGGGCGCTTTGAACTTGTGGTTGATGGCGAACTGCTCTGAGCTGACTACCAGCGTCCGACGGCTTAGGGCTTCTTCAACTCTGGCGCGGGATACTCCGGTAACTTCTCCTTGCTCGTGTCCGCGCGCTTGACTTCCAGTTCATCAAAGAGCAGGGAAGGCGCAATGATCGTCTCCGCCACGTTCCCGGCGCGGTTGCTGACCAGGGAATCGCTGCCGAGCGCGATCAAATCATTCCGCAGCGCCCGCACGTCGAGCTCGTTGAAGACTGCCCCGCGCACCAACTCTTCGTGCCCATCCGACGCATAAATCCGGTAGAGCAGCCGCGGCGCATTTCCCGGCCCGAGGGTATCCACGCGGTAGCCGTACGGTTTTTCTTCCGCCCCGGCCATCTCCTTCAGTTTCTTGGCGAGGTCCGCCGGAGACTGCGGCTCCGAGGTTTTGAAGATAAGCGTCCCCACTGCGGGCGAGGCCGGGGTCCCCGGTCCGGCCCTTCCGTGGCCGTTGGAGGCCGGGAAATCGCGGATCGGCTCGCGGTTCATCAAATAATTCTCGAGGGTTCCGTCCGCCACCACGTTCACGGACTGCGCGGCGACGCCTTCGCTGTCCACGTCGTAGCTTCCGACCAGCTTTTTCCCGCCAAACTCCTTGATCGTTGGATCATCCACCACGCTCATGAATTTGGGCAGAATGCGCGTCTTGTAACTGGTCGCGAACGCGCCGGTGGTGCGGTTGGGCTTGCCGAGTTGCGGCTTGCGCCCCTCGATATTGCCGCCCACGAGCGCGGAGAGAATGTCGTCGGAAGCGTCCGGGGTGAAGATCACCGGCCCGCGATAGGACTCTTCGACAATGGGCGCGTTCCGCAGAGCCTTGAGCGTGTCCAGCATCTGCGTTGCTTCCTTCAGAAGCGTCTCGCGTTTCGGCAAGTCTTCCGCACGCACTTCGGTCCAATACGGCGAGCGCTGCAGCCGCATGCCATCGGTGGCTTGCGTGCCGCCGGTCAGCGTCACGGTTGCATTCGATTGGGCGCTGCGCACAATCGTTCCTTCGGAATTCACAAAATACTGATTGACGGAGCGGAACCGGGCCGAAGCGGATACCGACTGAATCTCCGGATACTTGCGGAAAAGATTCGTGACCTCTTCGAGCGTCTGTTTCCAGTAATTCTCGTCCACCTTCAGGCTGACCGTCGGGTCGATCTTGGTGAGCACCGGCGCCTTCGCGAAATCGTCCACGGGATTCGGGTCCGGTGTGAACTGCTTGAGCGCCGAAAGCTTCTCGGCATACGCGTCGGCCGCGGCCTTGTACGCTTCATCGGTCATCAGCCAGATCTGGCGGCGCAGCGCAATCGGATCGTTGTCGAGCGGAAGAATCGTGGCTCCGCCGGTGCCCTGGCCATAAAAGCTGTCCTGCTTGTAATCGCCGAGGCGCACCACGACGCGCAACACGCGCACATGCGATCTCTGGCTGCTCAACAGGGCGCCAAAGGACGCGTCTGTGTCCAGGTTGTCCACGTCGTCGACGCGGCACTCGATGTAGTAGGGCGGCTTCACCCCATCCATCTTCAGGTGATCCTTTGACCGGTCGAGTTCGGTCAACAAGGATTCCAGCAGCACGTCGCCTTTGGCCAACTCATGCGCCTTCGCCGTGGCCGGAGCTCCGTCTTTTGGGTCATCGCCGGCTGCCCGGCTTTTCGGTGCGCTTGCGAATCCCAACAAAATCAGCGATGCAATCACGGAAAACAGTTTGCGCCCGCATCCGCTCACGGCTTCACCTCCGTGGAAGTGGTTTTTGCATCGCCAGCTTTTGTTTCGGCGCCCGGCGCTTCCAGAATCGGCGGCCGTTCGTGGCCGTGCGCGCGCTTTTGCACTTCCATTTCGCTGAAGAGCATCGCGGGCGCCACGGCGGAAACCGGCACGCTGCCGCTTTCCGCGCCGCACACACCGTTGAAGACGTGCTGCGTGTCGCCGGTGGCGATAATTCGGGTCAAGGCCGCCAACGGCGTTCCCACAATGTCCACGCCGCGCACAAGCTCATCCGGCCGTCCGTCGGCGTAGACCTTGTAGACGATCACCGGCAACACCTGAAACGCCTGCGGCAGCCGCCGGGTGGTCAGCGTGAATCCGCCCTGAATATCGTCAAAATAGAGCCCGTAGGGTTTTCCCTGCTTTTTCACTTCGTCAATCAACATCTGCCGGAGCTTCGCTTCGGATACCGACTGGGACGACGAGACGATCAAATTTCCCTGGCGTCCCGTGGGCATGAGCCCCGGCTGATTCCGGCCGTGCCCATTCGATTTGTCGAATCCCTTGATCGGCATGCGTGACATCAAAAAGTTCTTGAGCACGCCGTCTTGGATCACCATCACGCGCTGGGCCGGCGTTCCTTCGTTGTCGAATTGATAGGTGCCCGCCAGCTTCACGCCGTTGATTTCGCCCAGCGTCGGATCATCCACCACGCTCAAGAACTTCGGCAGCACCTGCTGCCCGACTTTCTTCGTGAACGTTTGCCCTTCTTCTTCGTCGCGTTGCCGGTGGCCTTCCAGTCGGTGGCCGAGGACTTCGTGAAAGAACACCGCCGCGGCGCGGCCGCTCAAAAGCGCCGGACCGTCGTAAGGCTCCGCCACCGGTGCTTTTCGCAGCGCCTCCAGGTCGGCCGCCATCTTGTCCGTTTTTGCCAGCAATTCCGCTTCGCTCGGCAAACCGTTTGCCGTTGGCGCCTGGAACGTTTCCACGCGGAGCAAATCCATACCGTCGTCCGCGCGCGTCTGCGCCTCCATCACCAGCCGTGCCGTGGCGCTGGGCGTTTCGATCTGCGTTCCTTCCGTGGAGACCATCCGCGAATTCGACGTTCCGGCCTGCAAGATCACGGTTGCGTAGTACACGTTCGCATATTTCCGGAATGCGCCCGAAACGCGCCGGACGCGCTCTTCCCAGTCTTTTTGGTCAAACGACAGCGCCGCGGGTTTCTCGCCGATATGCACGCTCGGATCTTCTTTCGAGAAGTCCGGCGACTTGTCTTCTTCTTCCGCTTGCACGGCTTTATTCGTTTTGACGTTCAAGTAGGCGGGGGCCGCGCGCTTGTATTCCCGGTCGGTCAATTCCCAGAGGATCCGCGCCGTCGCGTCGGGCTCATCCAGCAAGGGCAGGGGACCGGAGGTCATGCCGCTAGAACGGCTTTGCCCGTGCGTATTGTCCAGATCCGGCGAGCCCACGCGCATGGTCACATCCACGCTGCGGCGTTTCACCGCCGTGTCCGAAAGCAGCGCGCCGTAAGCCCCCGCAATGAAGATCTGATCCTGGTCGTACGCGGTATAGCTGACGAAATACGGCGCGGGATCGCTCTTGGCCAGATCCGTCTTTGCACGCGTCAACTCCCCCTGCATGGCCTGCAATACCGCGTCCGGCGTGGCCTTGGCAGGCTTGGCGGCGTCGGCCGGCGCCGCGGCCAGCGGATATGCGGCCAGTTGCGCGGCCATCACCCATGCAAGCGCCTGCGTGGCTCGCCTTCGCATAGAAATTCGCATCCCTCGTAAACTGAGGTTCCCAGGCTGGCTATGCATGTTCAGGTTGACTCCAATTGGGCGCGCGTTTGTTCGCACATTCAATGATTTTTGAGTATGACCCACCCGCCCCGCTCGCGCAAATCACCGGGTATCCAACTATCCAACCACGCGGGCACGCCGATCTCCCGCCCGGCTCTTCTCTTTACTGTTTTTCATCTTTCTGCTGGCCGTCGTCATTCTTCTGTGCCCTCTGGACAAAAAGAACAGCCTCAACTTCCAAATCTCTCGCTGGCCGCGATCCTTGCCCCCCGCAAGAACTCTCCGGCCGAGATCTGCTTTCGCCCTTCCTGTTTGACGGACAAAATCTCCAATACGCTGCCTCCTCCGCAAACTACCCGGAAACTATCCTTTCCCATCAGCAACGTTCCCGGTGCTGTTTCTACTTTTTCGTTGGGCAGCGGTTTTCCCGACAAATGGCAAGCCTGACCGCGAAATTCCGTATACGCCCCCGGCCACGGCGCGAATCCTCGCATCCGGTTGTAAATGTCCTGCGCCGTGCGCGACCAGTCGATCCGGCCATCTTCCCGCTTGAGCATTGGGGCGAGTGTCGCCCGCGTAGGGTCCTGCGGGCGCGCCGGCAAATCGCCCTTCATCAGCCGCCGCAGGGTTTCCGCCATTAGCGGCGCCCCCGTCTTGGCCAGCCGCGCCGCCAATTCGGGCGAAGTTTCATCGGGCCCGATGCGCATCTCCTCTTGCAGCAGCAGCTCGCCTGTGTCCATACCCGCGTCAATGCGCATGGAGGTGTTGCCGGTGACGGTCTCCCCGTTGGCGATGGCCCATTGAATCGGGGCGGCGCCGCGGTAGTTTGGCAGCAGGGAAGCGTGCAGGTTGATCCAGCCGAGTCGGGGAATCGGCAGCAAGCGCTGCGGAATAATCTGTCCGTAGGCGATGATGACAATCGCGTCCAGTTCGAGGTTCCAGAGGTGCGCTTCCACTTCCTGCGTGCGCACCTTCTCCGGCTGCATCACGGGGATCCCAGCAGTCACGGCGACTTCCTTCACCGGGGAAAACGAGACCTCCTGCCCGCGCCCGCGCGGGCGATCGGGCTGCGTATAAACGCTCAAAATCTCGAAATCGGGTTGTACCAGTAAATACTTCAGGGAGGGAACTGCAAACTGCGGCGTACCGCAAAATACCAGACGCATCCGGCTCACGGGCGCAACACCCGAAGCGGGGGTGCAACTACCACTCGCCCTCTTTCCGCAACTTTTTGATTTTGCGCTTGATCAGGTCACGTTTCAGCATGCTGAGGTGCTGCAAAAACAAAATACCGTTCAGGTGGTCGATCTCATGGCAGAACGCCCGCGCCAGCAGATTTTCGCCGCGAATGTCAAACGATTCGCCTTTCAAGTTCTGCGCTCGCACGGTCACGAATTGCGGCCGGATCACATAACCGCGAAATCCGGGAATCGAGAGGCAGCCTTCTTCTTCGCGGACTTCGCCTTCAGCGTGAATAATCTCGGGGTTCACCATCACAATCTTGGCTTCGGGATTCTTGCCGGAAGTCACGTCCACCACCGTTAGCCGGATGCTCTTGCCGATCTGCGGCGCCGCGAGTCCCACGCCCTGCGCGGCGTACATGGAGGCGAACATGTCCTCGGCCAGGGTTTCCAGCTCGGCGCCGAAATTCTTGAGGGTGGCCGCGGGCTTTTCCAGCACCGGGTCGCCATATTTGACGATGGGATAGATCCTGCGCGCAGGCGCAGCGGCTTCGGTCGCTTCCGCGGTGGCGGTGGGTTTTTCAGAACTCGTCGATTTGTCGGCCATAACCTTCGAAATTTCGCTGCATTTCGGCGAGCGAATCTCCTCCAAATTTTTGCAGAAAAGCATCGGCGAGCACAAGTGCCACCATGGCTTCTCCGGCAACACCCCCGGCGGGCACCACGCACCAGTCCGAACGTTCGTACGCCGCCTGCACCGGCTCCTTCGTGACCATGTCCGCGGTGCCCAGGGCCTTCCGCAGGGTCGAAATGGGCTTCAGGAACCCGCGCAGCACCACATCTTCGCCGTTGGTAATGCCGCCTTCGAGGCCGCCGGCGCGGTTGCTCGACCGTCGAAATTTGCGAGCCGGTTTGTCGTAGGAAATTTCGTCTTGCACTTGGCTTCCGTACGATCCCGCGGCAAGTATTCCCGAGCCAATCTCCACGGCTTTTACGGCCTGCACGCTCATCAGGGCCTGCGCCAACTTGCCGTCGAGCTTCTCGTTCCACTGCGCATGCGAGCCGAGCCCCACCGGCATATTGTGCGCCACGATCTCAAAGACGCCGCCGACGGTATCGCCCGCCTTCAGCGCCGCATCCACTTCCGCTTTCATTTTTTCCTGCACTGCTGCGTCCACACAGCGCAACGGCGATTCCACATCCTGGCAGATGGCGCGAATCTCTTCCCACTTTGCCGCGCGGTCCAGCCGTACATGGCCGACCTGAATGGTGTGGCTGGCAACCTCTGTCCCAAACTCTTTCAACAGTTGCTTTGCGAAAGCCCCCGCCGCCACGCGCGCGGCAGTCTCTCTGGCTGAAGCGCGCTCCAATACATAGCGGGCATCGTGAAAATTGAATTTCTGCGAACCCGCAAGGTCAGCGTGCCCCGGCCGCGGCGCAACTACTTTCCGCGAAGCCGCTTCCGGCGCATCCGTTGCACCCACCGGCAGAATCTTCTCCCAATTCGCCCAGTCGCGATTTTCAATGCGCAGCGAAATCGGAGCGCCGATGGTCTGCCCGTGGCGCACACCGGCGAAAATCTCCGCCGTGTCCTTCTCAATCTTCTGCCGCCCGCCGCGCCCGTAGCCCAGTTGCCTGCGGTGCAGTTCGTGATTGATGGCGTCCACATCCACGCGCAATCCCGCCGGCAATCCCGACAAAAACGCCAGGAGCGCCTGCCCGTGCGACTCCCCCGCGGTATAGAAGCGAAGCATAAACATTCAGTGTATCGGTGAACGCGCTCCTCCGTCCACTGTAGTGGCCGAACCTCAGATCGGCCAGGCGCGTCTAATCTCCAAAGTACGAAGTTCTCTTGACGCCCTCTCCCTCCCCGGTTAGGCTTCTTCCGACACACTCGCGAGAAACTCGTGGCTGACACTCCGACCCAGGCTGTTCCTCAAGAGGCCCGCGCCCCCGAAGTGCCATCGGTGCGCGAAGTCCTCGAGGATCTTGCCAAGACCAACGTCCTTAAAGTCCAGGACTACTCCAAGCTTTCGTGGCGCGCGATGAAAAACATCGTGACGCGCCCGCGGTACATCCAGGACACGCTGGACCAGATGGATTACATTGGTGTTGGCTCGCTCCCCATCGTCCTGCTCTCCGGTTTTTTTGTGGGCGCGGTGATGGTGCTGCAAACGGGGTCGCAGTTCGAGCGCTTTGGCCAGGCGTCGCTTACCGGGGACATTGTTTCGCTTGCCCTGGTCCGCGAGCTCGGCCCGTCCATCTGCGGCCTGCTGGTCGCCGGGCGCTGCTCTTCGGGCATCGCGTCGGAACTTGGCTCCATGCTGGTTACGGAACAGGTGGATGCCATGCGCGCCATGGGCACCGATCCCAGCCGCAAACTGGTGACGCCTCGCGTGCTTGCCACGCTGATCACCTTCCCGTTGCTTACGACCATCTCGGTCTTCGTCGGCCTTCTCGGGGGCATGGTTGCCAGCGTGTTTTCCCTGCGCATCAGCGCCATCACCTTCTGGCAGCGGGCCATTGCGATTCTCCAGTTTTCGGACATCATGCAGGGCTTTTCCAAGGCGGTGGTCTTCGCCTTCATCATGTCCACCGTCGGGTGTTACCAGGGGCTCGCGGTCACCGGCGGCACACAAGGGGTGGGCCGCGCCACCACGCAATCCGTTGTCGTGTCCTGCGTACTCATCATCGTTTCCGATACTTTTCTGACCAAGCTGGCTCTTTACCTCGCCGATAAATTCTTCTGACCCTCCATGGAAACTGCCCCTTCCACGCTGAGCACTGCGCCTCCGGCCTCCGGGCAACCTTCCATCGAATTCAGCGACGTCCGGCTTGGCTTTGACGAAGGCGAGATTCTTCGCGGCGTGACGTTTTCGGCGAAGGAACGCGAGACCGCCGTGATCGTCGGCGAGACCGGTGCCGGCAAAACCCTGCTGCTCAAGCTGGCCGCAGGATTGCTCCGGCCGAACTCCGGGAAAATCTGGGTTCAGGGTCAGGAAATCTCCAGCATGCGGGAATCGGAGCTTCTGGATGCCCGGCGTAAAATCGGGTTCGTGTTTCAGGAAGGCGCTTTGTTCGATTCGCTCACGGTCGGCGAAAATGTCGCCTACCGGCTGTACGAAGATGGCGTGGCGGAAGAGGAAATCGCGGCGCGCGTGGCGGAGGTTTTGCAGTTCGTGGAACTTGCGCACACCAGCGAAATGCTCCCTTCGGAGCTTTCCGGCGGCATGCGCCGCCGCGTGGCCATCGCCCGTGCGCTGATTGCGCACCCGCCGATCGTCCTTTACGATTCACCGACGGCGGGCCTCGATCCAATCACTTCGCAGGCCATCATCAGCCTGATTCTCCGTCTGCGGGATGTTTATGGCGTCACCGCGTTGATGGCTACCGCGCGGCTCCAGGACGGCTTCGGGCTGGCCAATTTTCATTTCGATCCGCGGACGAAGAAAGTCCTCCGCGGCGCGCCCGACCATTCCACGCAGCCCGTGGCCACACATTTTGTGGTCCTGCGCAACGGCCGCATTTATTTCGAGGGCGCACCGGACGAATTCATGCATTCGAAGGATCCGTATCTGCGACGATTTTTGATTTGAATCCTGTATAGTGTTCGTACACAGTTCCCTGACGTACACGGAGGTCTCGCCGGATGGCGCAGCGCAAACAAATCACCTGGTCGGAGTTGCGCGTTGGCCTGTTCGTTCTCGTCGGTTTATTGATTCTGGCCGTGGGCATTTTTTACGTCACGGGCGTCAATTTCATCGGGCCCAAGTACCGCTTGAAAACGTACCTGGCGGACGTTTCCGGCCTCGCCACCGGTGCGCCCGTCCGGCTGGACGGCGTGGAAATCGGCAACGTCGAAGCCATTCGCCTGGTTCCGCGGGTACCCGGGAAAGTTCCCGACCGCATGCACAACATCGAAGTCGTGATGCGCCTCCAGCGCAAGTATGAGAGTGACATTCTTACCGATTCCACGGCCTCGCTGGTGACCGAAGGTCTCCTCGGCAATCGCTACGTGACCATTCAGCGCGGCTATACCGGTACGGCGCTTAAGGAAGGCCAAGTCGTCCCCGGCACCGAAGAAAAGGCCATGAAAGAAGTGGTCGAGCGCAGCGCCGACGTGCTGGCCAACCTCAAAGCGCTCAGTGAGGAGATCCAGGAGATGCTCGCCGATGTTCGCGCCGGCAAGGGTAATCTCGGCAAACTCCTCACCGATGAGTCCGCTTACAACCATCTCAACAGCATT
>Ga0335077_10007926_pt1 | contig 13167 bp, 17 predicted proteins | sample Lox_Sample_31_FD_207151 | JGI IMG/M metagenome (GOLD analysis project Ga0335077, IMG submission 207151) | Soil microbial communities from Loxahatchee National Wildlife Refuge, Florida, United States - Lox_Sample_3.1 | ecosystem: Environmental > Terrestrial > Soil > Wetlands | place: USA... | reverse complement strand
TTGCCACGAGGTGCATGGATCGGCGAATCCGCGGATGCTGGTCCGCCAGGAGGTCCGGCTGGTGTGCTTGGAGTGCCACGCGAATCTCCCAGGGGTAGCGAACAACAAGAGCGGAACCCTCGGCGTGGTTCCGCCGGCGTTCCACGACTTGCGCTCGCCGGTATTTCAAAACTGCACGGTCTGCCATCAGAAGGTTCACGGCAGCTACGTGGATAGGAACCTGCTCAAATGAGATCTCTTTTACTACTCATCGCACTGGTTCCGTCGGTCGCGCAGGATCTGACTCAAAATCCGCCGGCCACCGCGGCCCCGCCGGCGCCGACGGCTGCGAGCGATCAGCCTCCGGCCGCCGCGCAGCCTTCGCCCGTCCCTTCAGGCGAGCCGTGGATCAACGGGTACATCGATCTTGGCTATCGCTGGCTGATCGGACCGGCGGGCAGCTTGGACACGTACCGCAGCATCATCAATCTGGGCTCCGGTCCCAAGCTGCTGGGAGCCGATTTCACGCTCACCGATCCCAAGCACCGGCTGTTCGACAAGATCCGCGTGCAGGCCACCACCTGGGGCGACGAACCCTACGAGACGCTGCACCTGGACGCGTCCAAATCGAAGGTTTACGAATTCAACGCCGATTATCGCGACTTCGCTTATTTCAATGATCTGCCGTCCTATGCCGATCCCTTATTGGGGCGCGGGATCGAACTGGATGAGCAGGCATTCGATACGAGGCGCCGCCTCGCCAGCTTCGATCTGGATGTTCTCCCGCAAAGCTGGATCACGCCGTACGTGGGCTTCAGCCGCGATTCCGAATCGGGCGCAGGAACCACCGTGTTCGTTTCCGACGTGAGCACCAATCAATTTCCGGTCCCCGACACGCAGGCCGATTTCACCAATCTTTATCGCGGAGGGCTGCGCTTCAAGTTCAAGCGCTTCCATGCGACGGTGGAGGAGGGCGCCACCAGTTATCACTCGAGCGAGAACATCTATCAGAGCCCGTCGTCGCCGCTGAATTACGGCGATACGCTCGTGCCGTCTTTTGGCCAGAACGTGTATTTGAGCGGCCTGCTCGCCGGATACGGCATCACCGGGAGCAGCAACTACACCAAGGCGCTGTTCACCGCCAACGCGACCTCCTGGCTCGATCTGTACGGCCAGTTCTTGTACAGCGAGCCGTCGGACACGATCAACTATTCGCAGAGCGACACCGGGAACCTGCTGCTGCAGAGCCAGATCCTGTTTTACACCAGCCAGGAATTCCTGCTGGATGCCGCGGCCAAGCTCCCGCAGACCACCGGAAGCTTCGGCGCCGAGATCCGGCCGATGAAACGCGTGCGCATCACCGAGACGTGGCTCACCGACCGCATGCACAACGCGAGCAGCGCGACTTCGAATAATCTGCTGAACACGACGCCATCCGAGCAGATCGCGGCGGAGCTGAGCGCGTCGCTGGTGAACAACTATAGCCAGAATGAAATCGACGTCTTTTACGACGCGACCAGTAAATTGATGTTGCGCGGCGGATATCGCTACGTGTGGGGCGAGGCCGACGACGCGATCCTGCCGCCGGAGGGCCTGGCCAGCTCGGACATCGGAATGCTGCATCGTAACGTCGCGCTGGGCGGATTCCGGTATCGTCCCATCCAGCGCCTGACCATCAGCGCCGAGACGGAAGTCGCCTCGAGCACCGGGGATTATTTCCGCACCAGCCTGTACAACTACCAGAAGGTCCGCGGCCAGGTGCGCTATCAGGCGACCAAATCGTTGAGCTTCGCGGGCGACGTCATGGTGCTCGACAATTCGAACCCGGTGCCGACGGTGAATTATTCGTTCAACTCGCGGCAGGAATCGGCGTCGCTGTTCTGGGCGCCCAAGGACGGAAAATATTTCGACTTCGAGGGTTCCTATACGCGCTCGGCGATCCGCTCTGATATCGGCTATCTGTTACCGGCGACGCTGGGGCCGCAGACCTCGCTGTATGTGGATAATGCACACATCGGCACCGGAATGCTGAATTTCAAACTTCCGCATTCCGGATGGTTCACGCCGAAGCTGAGCGCGGGCGGATCGTTTTTCATCTCGAGCGGCAGCCGTCCCACCAGCTATTACCAGCCGCTCGCCACGCTGTGGCTCCCGCTCGGCAAACACGTGAGCTGGTTCACCCAGTGGACCTACTACGGATATGGAGAAGCTTTTTATCTGTATGAAGGATTCCGCGCCCACCTGGTGACTACCGGATTGAGGATTTCGCGATGAACAGATTTCTGATAATCGTGGCGGCCGCCGCGGCCGCGCTTTCGGGCCAGGGCTTCACCGCCGATTCGACGCGCGGCTCCGAACTGTTCCGAAGCCTGGACTGCGTTCAGTGCCATTCGATCAACGGGCGGGGCGGTTCGATCGCTCCGGACCTGGGCAAGATCGTCGATCGCGACTTCACGCCGGCATCTCTGGTGGCGACGCTGTGGAATCATGCACCCAAGATGTGGTCGACGATGCAGGCTCGGCAGGTGACCGCCGGCAATCTCGACACGCAGGCCGCGGCCGACCTGCTGGCGTTCTTCTACGCGGCGCGCTTCTTCGAGCGCCCGGGCGATGCCGGCCGGGGAATCCGCGTGTTTTCCGAAAAACATTGCGCCGATTGCCACGGTTTGAAAACCGTAAAGCTGCCGGAAGCCAAGCCGGTGGCGCAGTGGGACGCGATGAATCATCCTATTGCGCTGGTCGATGAAATGTGGAATCACGCCGCCGGGATGCGCGAGCAGTTCGCCAGGCGCAAGTGGAAATGGCCCACCCTCGATTCCCAGGAAATGGCCGACCTGCTGGTTTACCTGCGCGGTGTTCCGGCCGCCGGGCCCGGCGGCGAGGGCGTTTTAAGAATCAGTTCCGGCCAGGACGGTGCGCGGCTGTTTGACACCAAGGGATGCTCGGGGTGCCACCACACCGCTCTCGACCTTCGGCCCCGGGTCCGGCACATGACGTTGACCGATATCGCCGTGGCGCTGTGGAATCATGAGCCGCTGATGAAGACGGCGCCGCCGGAAATCTCGCTCGACCAGATGCGCGACCTGATCAGTTACGTATGGGCGGAGCAGTTTTTCGAGGACGCGGGCAACGCCGCGGCCGGACGCAAAGTGTTCGAGTCCAAGCATTGCACAAGCTGTCATGCCAACGGATCGGAGGGCGCGCCGAAGCTGCCTTCCGCCTCGATCGCCATCAGCGGTCCGGGAATGATCTCCGCGCTGTGGCATCACGGGCCGCGCATGCTCGAGCAGATGCAGAAGCAAAATATCCGCTGGCCGGAATTCACCACCAGCCAGATGTCGAATTTAATCGCGTACCTGAAATCGGGAGGCGCCGCCAAGTGACATTTTTTTCGTCAGGGGAGTTCAATTCACACCGTTAAAGGAGTTTTTCTATGAGAATTTTTGTGAGCGCCATCATTCTTGCTGTGGCCGGCGCGACCGTCATGTTCGCCGGTGACGCCGCCGCCGGAAAGGCCATCTACGATACCAAGTGCAAAATGTGCCACGGCGCGGATGGCTCGGGTAAGGCTATGAAGCTGAAAGACATTAAAGCCGATTCGGACGCCGATCTGAAGAAATCCATCATCGAAGGGTGGGGCAAGATGAGACCGGTTTCGTCGGTGAAACCGGACCAGGTCGACGACCTGATCGCCTACATCCGAAGCATGAAATAACCATCCGACCGCGCGGTCCGGCCGGGCGCTTGTTGTGAGCGGCCGATCGTGCGGCGGGTGGAGGCTCTTTCGAAATCCTGATCGAGCGCGCGCCCGGAATCGGCTCCGGCGCGAACGGATTCCTTCACCCAGCTTTTCGAAGAGGCCCTTGGAGCACGTCCGCGTGCGGCTGCTCAAAAATGCGGCGCGGTCGTGTCCGGACGTTGATTCCGGACGAGGAGACATATCATGAAGGAAATTATTCACCGTTGCCTGATCTTCCTCAGCGCGTGGGCGGCGCTTTTTCTGGTTGCGCCATGCATCCATGCCGCCCCGGACTGTCTTGAATGCCACGCCGAAAAAGGCGGCCCGCAGTTCAAAGCGAGCATTCATGGCAGCCTGGCTTGCATCGCCTGCCACACCGATATCAAGGCCTTTCCGCATCCTGACCAGGTCGCCAAGGTGAACTGCGGCGCCTGCCACGCGGCGGCGATCTCCAAGGTGGGAGGGAGCGTTCACGCTCACTCGAGCGCGCAGCCCTGCCTTTCCTGCCACGGCGGCGACGCGCACCAGATTCTCGCCGCCACGGATCCCAAATCGTCGGTTTATCCGCTGAATATTCCGCGCACCTGCGGAAACTGCCATGGCGACAAGAAGATCACCGCGGAGCACAACCTTCCCGAGGTCTATTCGCAATACATGGACTCCATCCATGGATTCGCGCTGTCCAAGGATGGACTGCTGGTGGCGGCGACCTGCTCGGCGTGTCACGGCTCGCATGACATTCGCAAGCACACCGATCCGGCGAGCAAGGTTTACCGCGCCAATGTTCCCGATACCTGCGGATCCTGCCACAGCGGGATCGAGGCGGCGTATCAAAGCGGGATCCACGGCATGCTGGTGAAAAACGGCGATACCAGCGCACCGGTGTGCTCGGATTGCCACACCGCACACCAGATTTCCAACGTCCAGTCGGCCACCTGGCAGGTGAAAACCACCGCGACCTGCGGAAGCTGCCATGCCGAGGAGATGACCACGTATCGCGATACCTTCCATTCCCAGGTTTCCGCGCTGCAATATCAGCAGGTGGCGCGCTGTTGGGACTGCCATGGGGAGCATGAGATCCTCCCCGCGTCGAATCCGCAGTCAAAAGTCGCCGACGCCAATCTGATCGCGACCTGCGGTCGCTGCCACGCCGGCGCCAACGCGAGCTTCGTCACTTACCAGCCCCACGCCGATCCGCACGACGGCAAACGTTTCCCGCTGCTGCACGTCGCCTCGATCTTCATGAACCTGTTGCTGGGCGGGGTGATGGGATTTTTTGTGTTGCACACTGTGCTCTGGTTCTTCCGATCAAGGGCTGAACTCGGAGCCGAAAGGAGAAACGTATGACCACCGCGGCTCCGGAGGTTCGCTACTACCATCGTTTCACGCTGGCGCAGAGATATTTACACGGGATCGTGATCATCACCTTCCTGGGCCTGGCGTTCACCGGCCTGCCGCTGCGCTTCAGCTCCACGGCGTGGGCGCAAGGGCTGGCGGGCGCCATCGGGGGATTCGCCCCGATTCTGTTTTTCCATAAGCTGAACGCGGTCATCCTGAGCGTGGCGTTCGTGGCGCACGTCGCCAATATCGGCTATCGCGCGGTGGTGAAGAAACAATATGGCCTGGTGTGGGGACCCGACTCGATGGTGCCCAGCTTAAAGGACATCACCAATCTGTTCCAGAACCTGCGCTATTTCCTGTGGCTCGGAAAAAAGCCGCAATTCGACCGCTACTCTTACTGGGACCGCTTCGATTATTGGGCGGTGTTCTGGGGCATGGCGATCATCGGCATCTCCGGCTACGCCATGTGGTTCGCGCCGTTTTTCGCACGCTTCATCCCGGGATCGTGGATGAACATCGCCCTGCTGATTCACGGCGAGGAAGCCCTGCTGGCGGTCAGCTTCATCTTCCTGATTCACTACTTCAACACCCACCTGCGGCCGCAAAATTTCCCCATGGATCTGACCATCTTCACCGGCCGCGAGACGGAAAAGGAGTGGAACGAAAAACATCCCGAGGAATACGCTCGCATCAAGGGGCAGGGAAAGCTCGAGGAGTTGCGCGCCGAGCCGCCCGAGCGCTGGTTGAAAAACTTCGGCCGGGTGGTGGGGACGCTGGCGGTCCTGGCGGGGTTTGTGATGCTGTATTTCACGATTGTGTCGTTTATCAAGGAATTGTGAGCGTGGGCCAGGACCAACCGCTTGCTCACGCGCGCGGCGCGGTTCCGGCGCGTTGACGCCGCCGCGCGCGTCCGCAAGCGGCCGCCGATGTCATCGTGAGCTGTGCCCGTCGCACTTCATCACTCCCATATAATCCACCCACGGTCCAATGGCGTCGCGATATTGGTGCGCCATGATCCGGGACAACTGATGGAGATGGGTAAGGTCGTGCGCGGCCCAGCTGGCGAGGAGTTGGGACAACGTGACGGGCCCGAGCGCCGGATGACGGCCAGGGCGCGAAAGATCGCCTGATGGAAGGTTCAGCGTCTGAAGATCGCGGAGGTTGGCTGCTCGCAGCCTTGCGAACTCGTCAAGCAGTTCCGGGAGCGTCTTGCCCTCGATCTCGCGGAGGTGCCCGTGCATGTCGAACGGCTCGAACGCGACGCTATCTCCGTGCTCCAGGATGGTCCGCGTACGAGGCATCCAGTCGGTGCGCTCGCCATGGATGAGATGGCCCACCACATCGACGGCTGTCCAGGTGCCATCGCCTTCATTGCGGCGGGTCCAGGTGTCGGGCAGATCTCGCAGCAGAGCGTTGAGGGCCGCAGGCGTGCGGGACAGGAGTGCAATCGTGTCAGAGAGGTTATGGTCCGCCATAGTGGTGGGCGCGGTGCGCTTGAAGGTTTGATTCCGTCGAGCCGGCGCCGGATGCAGGTGCGCAGCGATTTTTATGCGCCGTCGCATCCGCGAGGAAGCCTGCTAGTCCTGATTGTCGTATTCGGGAGGCACGTCGTCCTCCGGGACTTCCCTGGTGCGGACCTCGGCTACATCCGCGTCGGGCGCATCCTCGACTGCATCGATCAGTTCAGCTTCGAACGCCTGACCTTCTTCCGCCAACTCCTCGACGCTCTCCGAGTTCGCTTCCGCGCGATCCGGCAATCCCTGCGTGTCCCCGGACTGACCTGCCGATCCAGGACCAGTCCCCTTCGGTCTGGCGGGATCCGGCGCAGAGAACGGATCGGCTTCCCGTGGTCGCTTCTTCATACCACTGTCTTAACACGTCAGCCGCCATTTGTCCCCGAACCCGCTCACGTAACCGCCCGTTCAACTCCATTTCGCAGGTTCCGCGATACAGTGAAAGCGTATGAACAAAGTCGAGAAAAGCGAATCCGAGTGGAAACAGCAGCTCACCCCGGAGCAGTATCACGTCACCCGCGAAAAGGGCACTGAGCCGCCCTTTACCGGCAAATACTGGGACATGCACGACGACGGCACTTATCACTGCGTGTGCTGCGGAGCGAAGCTATTCAGCTCGGGAACCAAGTTCGAATCGGGCACCGGTTGGCCCAGCTTTTACCAGCCGATCGATGAAAAAAATCTGCGCATGGTCGAGGACGAAAGCTACGGAATGCGACGCATCGAGGTCGAATGCGCCCATTGCGGCGCCCACCTGGGGCACGTGTTCCCGGATGGTCCACGGCCGACCGGGCTGCGCTACTGCATGAATTCGGCCTCGCTCAATTTCGAGAAATCGAAGTGATGCGCCGCGACCGGGGAAAGAGCTGAAATGGATTTAATCCCCGCCGTCGGCGTCGCCCGATTTCAACTGCTGGAGGGCTGCCTCGCTCAAGTGGACGCTGTCGGAGGGCGTTTCGGAATGCTTCGGCTTGTGGGGCGCCGCCTGATCCTGCTGCGGCGCTTGAACCGCGCTCGCCTGGGACAAAGATCCAATGGACATTGAAAATTCCCCTTCGCCTCTCTTATCGCCCTGCGCGCGGATTTCTTGAGAATTTCGTATCCTGTTGAGTTGGCGCCCAGTTCAGCAGCTCATAACCGCCGCGCGATCCTGCTGGTCGGAAGCGGCACGGTTTTGGGAGCGGCCGCGCAGATCCTCATCAAAATGGGCGCCGGCGCGCTGGGACCGCACGCCTCGCTTGTCAACACCGCCATCGGAATGGTCACCATTCCTTCGCTGTTTTTCGGCTATTCTCTCTACGGGCTGTACACCGTGATTCTGATTCTGGCGCTGCGGCAGGGCGAACTTTCCGTGCTGTATCCGGTCATCGCGCTGACCTTCGTGTGGGTCACCATCGCGAGCATGCTGGTGTTTCACGAGCCGATGAACGCGGCGAAACTGGCCGGCATCGTCATCATCATGAGCGGTGTCGCCGTGCTCGGCAGGGACGGCCGCAAGTGACCACTCCGCTTTCCTCCATGGCGTGGATCTTTCTGTGCGGCTTCATCGGCAGCTTCGGCGCGGTGTTTCTGAAATCCGGCGCGGCGCGGCTGGATCTAAAACTGAAAGCGATCATCAAAAACTGGCGGCTGTGGTTCGGCATCGGATTATACCTGCTGTCGAGCGTTTTCTTCGTGTTCGGAATGCGCCGCGGCGAACTGAGCGTGCTGTATCCTTTGGTGGCGCTCGGCTACATGTGGACCGTGGTGTGGTCCAAGATTTTCTTTGGCGAGCCGCTGACTCGCGCCAAGTTCATCGCTGTGGGAATGATCCTGGTCGGGATCGCCTTCCTGGGCTGGGGCAGCCAGAAATAATCCGCCGCTCGCCGGTTCCCCGCCGTCATTCGCCGAATCGAAATTCCTCTTCAAACTGCCCGCTGTTACGATCCTGTTCGAAGGAGTTTTTCGATGGATCAAGCGATGACGATGAAACCGTACAAAGGCATCGGGATGAACGGGCCAGTGGCGAAGTGGTACGCCTCCATGACGCGCAAATCGATGCCCGAATTCACCGCGCTGGCGCGGCGCGTCGCCGACGAGGTTCCCGACGGAGCACGCGTGCTCGAAGTCGCGCCCGGGCCGGGATACTTTTCAATCGAGCTCGCCAAACTCGGCCGTCACCGCGTGACCGGACTCGACATCAGCCCCAGCTTCGTCAAAATCGGGCGGCGCAATGCGGCCCAGGCAGGCGTCAGCGTTGCGTTCCAGGAAGGCAACGCGTCGGCCATGCCGTTCCCCTCGCAAAGTTTCGATTTCATTCTGTGCCGCGCCGCGTTCAAGAATTTTGCCGAGCCGGTCAAGGCGCTTGAGGAGATGTACCGCGTGCTCGACACCAACGGACGCGCGCTGATCATCGATCTGCGCGGCGACGTTCCGCCCAAGCAGTTGGACGCGGCCGTTAATGAATGGAAGCTGAGCGGCGTCAACACCGTCCTCACCAAGCTGACGTTTCGGTTCATGCTGCTCAAGCGGGCGTACACGACGGAGCAGTTCCGCGAGCTGCTTTCGCACACCAAATTCCAGTCGGTGGATATTAAGGAATTCGTGATCGGGCTGGAAGTGTCGTTGCAGCGGACGGCGTAACGCGGACTTCACCGCGTGGTCTGCGGTAGAATCTGGTGTTGCCCAGGTTCGCGCGTGCTGCAAATTAATTACGACCCCGCCACCAACCCACTCAATAACAACGAATGGGCCTTCCCGCTGTTCGAGTGCATCCACATCGCCATGTTCGCGATGTCGGTAGGCACCATCGCGCTGGTCGATTTCCGCCTGCTCGGCGTCACGCTGCGCAAGCATTCGCCCGCGCAGCTCTTGAAAGCGACTTCGCTGTGGACGCTGATCGGACTGGTCGTGGTGATCACCAGCGGCATGGTGATCGCCACGACGGACCCGCTCGCGTATTATTACAACTCCGCGTTCCGCTACAAGATGCTGATGCTGGTGATAGCGATCGTTTACAACTACACCATTCATCGCAAGGTGGCGATGTCGCAGGCGCCGCAGGCGGTGAACGCGCTGGTCGGTGCGCTTTCGCTGGCTATGTGGATGTCCGTGGTTTTCCTGGGAATTTTTTACGCTTTTACCTGAGATCGAATCATGTCGCCCTACGAGATCGCTCAAGCCGTTCAGGACACGTCGTTTTTCACCGCCGTGCGCGAATCGGCGCTGGTGTACCCGATCGTGCTCTCCACGCATCTTTCGATGATCGCGATCTTCGGCGGGTTGATCCTGCTGACGGATCTGCGCCTGCTCGGCGTCACGCTGACCGGCGTTCCGGCATCGGAGATCGTGCGCCGCACGCGCCCGCTCAAATGGGTCGGATTCCTGATCATGATCACCTGCGGGATTCTGCTGGGCGGCGCGAAGCTTTTGAGCTATTACGACAATCCGTACTTCATCACCAAGCTGAGCCTGATTGCCTGCGTCGGGATTCACGCGCTGGTATTCCGTAAGAGCGTATATCGGAATCCGCAAGCGCTCGATAATCCCACGGGACTGCCGCGGGCGGCGAAGGTCGCGGCGTGCCTTTCGCTGGTGCTGTGGGTCGCGATTCTATCGAACGGCCGCTGGATCGCGTATTGGGAGGGGCCGGACCCGAACGCGGCAGTTCGGCCGGCGAACATCGAGCAGTTGGCGATCCGCTGATTGGCCGTCAAGCCGACGCGGGCTGCGCCACGCGGGCCGGCGCGAGATGGCGCCATGCTTCCATCGCCATCACCACGCTGGCGGCGAACACCAGCGTGCCAGTCGTCACGTGCGCGGTCGCAGTCCAGACGAAGGCCGCCGTCGCGCTCAGATTCAACAACAACATCATGAAAACCGCGATCCCCAGGCACACCTGAAGGAGCACCGCGGAGATCAGCAGGATCGCCGCACGCTTCAGCTCGCGCGATTGCGAAAAATGCTGCAACACGAGCGCCGAGACGATCATGGTCAGCAGCGCGACCACCATCGCTCCCAGCATGTGCGGCATGATTCCGGTGATCTGATGCCGGTACAGCGCACCGAACACGATCTGCGCGAAAACGGCGGCGGGCGTGATCAGTGCGGCCTCGCGCAAGCCTCGATGCGCGCTGGCGTCGAGCGGCACTGCGGGTCCGCTCCAACTTCGCGCGATCAGAACCACGGTCATGCACGCGACGAACAGGTGCGCGAATGCGGCGTGCCACACCGCCGCGCCGGGCGATAGCGGATAACTCCAGCCGATCGCCGCGGCCGCCGCCAGGCATAACACAGCGGCACTGGCTACGATCCGCTGCGCGCCCTGGAATGCCGCGGAAAGCACGAGAGCGATCGTAAGGAACGCGATGACCATGTGCGGCACGACGCCGATCTCGGGATGGCCTTGCGGCGCAGCGACATCGCTGCTGGTGGTGAACGCGCCCGAAATGACCGTGACCGTGCCCTGCGGCGCAGCGACATCGCTGCTGGTGATAAACGCTCCCGAAATGATCGCGGCCAGTCCCGCGATCGCGGCGGCTTGAGCGAGTCTCTTCCACATCTCAAATCACCTCGAAGTTCGCCATCATGCTCATATCTTCGTGCTCCAGGTTGTGGCAGTGAAAAACATAACGCCCGCGATAACCCGTGAAGCGCACCAGCACGCTCGCGCCCTGCCCCGGTCCGAGATCGATCGTATCCTTCCATCCCGAATCATAGGGACCGGGCCGCCCGTCGTGCGACAACACGCGGAAATGCACCAGGTGGAGGTGCAGGGGATGGCTGAAATCGGTCTGAAAGCGCCAGATTTCGATTGAATTGAGGCGCGGACGCGCGTCCATGCGAGCGGGATCGAAGGGCTTTCCGTTGATGCGCCAACTGCGGCGCAGCCGGTCGAAGCTGAAATCGAAATCGCGCGTGAGGACAGCGTCTTCCGGCCGAACGTCCGGCTCGCTCGAAAGTTTTTCGGGAATCGTGCTGTCGTCGCGCTCATTTCTGACGATGTCGAAGCGCATCACCTGCGCCGCGCTTCCATCTCCTGCCAGGTTCGCGAGCTTCACCGACGATCCCACCGGGAATTTCGAAAAATCGATAACCAGATCAAAGCGTTCGGAAGGGGCGATGCGAACAGTTGGAAGCTGCACCGGCGCGCTCAGCAATCCGCCGTCGCTGCCGATCTCAATGAACGGCGCCGCGCCGCGCGGCAGCGGATCGAGTGCCAGCTCGTAGCGCCGCGCATTGGACGCATTCAGAATCCGGAAGCGATATTTGACATTGGCGACCTCGAGTTTGGGCCACGGCGCGCCGTTCACCAGGATCACGTCGCCCAGAACGCCGCCCATGAACTCGTCGAGCATCGCGGGCGGCTCGCGCAGCAGCGGATCGCGGGCCGGATAGCGCAGCGACCCGTCCGCGTCGAACGAACGGTCGCAGATCATGAGTGCGATCTCGCGCTCGCCGCGCGGGAGCGGCAGTCGATCCTCCTCCGGATCGCGAAGAATGTACATTCCGGCGAGCCCGCGCCACACCTGCGGAGCCGTGAAATCCATGCGATGGTCGTGATACCACAGCGTCGCGGCGCGCTGGTTGTTGTCGTAGACGTATTCGCGTTCTCCAGTCACGACGCGCGCCATGCGATCGTGCATGAGCATCGCCCCGAAACCCGGCGGCAGAATCAGATCGGTCGGATAGCCGTCGCTTTCTGGCGGCGTGCGCCCTCCGTGCAGATGCGTGACGATCGGCACGGGAAGCTGATTGCGCACGCGCAGCGACACGCAGCGGCCGCGGCGCGCTTCAATCGTCGGGCCGGGAAACGTTCCGTCGAATCCCCAGATTTCGGTCGAAAGACCAGGGAGGATCCGCGCCGCGGCGGGACGAACCGTAAACTCGTAGCGATCCGTTCCGTTATCCATGCTCACCGGCCGGGCCGGCGCGAGAATCGGCAGCGGCGCTTCGAACATCGCGGGAATCGGCGCGAGGCTCGGAAACAGCCGCTCTTCCGGACGTGGCCGGATGCAACCCGTGGTTGCAAGCGGCAGCGCGATTCCGGCACGCAACAGATCGCGCCGCGTCCAGCTCATTTCCGGTATCCCGAGCGAAACACGGAAATGGTCTGCAACAGCACCGCTCCGAAAAGAATCACTCCCAGCGGAACGTGCACGCGCACAAAGCGCAGGTACCCGGTGGCCACCTGCAACATCTCGCCCATGAGCACGAACACGCTTCCTATGGTGAGCCACCACGACGCGAATCCGCCGCGCATCGCCAGCGCCGCCAGCGCGATCTGGAGGATGCACAGGCCCAGGATCGCCCAGCCGGTCCATTCGTGAAATTTCACGACGCCGTCGGTGCCCGAAAGAAATTCGCCGGCGAGCGACGGCTGGACCAAAAGCGCGCAGCAGTGCGCCGCGAGCACGGCGCGCAGCAAGGCTACGCTCGTGCCCGATCGCGTCTCAGCCGCCGTCATCGTTCCGTTTACAGCCTCTACTTGTGATTCTAGCGGACACCGCCGGCCTTTCCAGAAATCGCGCTCGCGGAATAGATCACCCGCCCGCGCCGGATCGTATAGCGGACGTCGGTAAACCCGCGAACCTCATCGCTTCCCAGCACGGCGAC
>Ga0335077_10007923_pt1 | contig 13170 bp, 11 predicted proteins | sample Lox_Sample_31_FD_207151 | JGI IMG/M metagenome (GOLD analysis project Ga0335077, IMG submission 207151) | Soil microbial communities from Loxahatchee National Wildlife Refuge, Florida, United States - Lox_Sample_3.1 | ecosystem: Environmental > Terrestrial > Soil > Wetlands | place: USA... | reverse complement strand
ATCGTCTCAGCGGTCCCGGCGGCCATCGCCTCGAGCCGCGCGCGGTCCAGCACGTAAAAATGATGGCGATCGATGAAGCGCACGATGGCGTGCGTCTCGAGCAGATTGAAGGCGCGGCTGACCGTCTCGATCGTGAGGCCGACATACTTTGCGACATCGACGCGCGTCATCGGAAAATAGATCGTTCCCCCAGGCCCGCGCGCTTGCCGCGCGCCCTCAAGCATCAGCATGAACATGGCAAGCTTCCCCACGGCATCCTCGCGGTCGAGGATAAGGGCATGGCTATCCTTCTTGCGGAGGGCGTCTGTCAGCTTGCAGATAACGCGTACGGCGAGGCCGCCGTCGCGCGTCATCACGGCCTGGAATTCGGCCTGCGGGATCTCGTATGCGACGATGGGAATGATGGCCTCGGCCGTCTCGATGTACCTGCCCTCCTCGGCCATGCCGACGAGATCGCCGGGGAAATGAAATCCCGAGATATGCGTGCTTGAATCGGGAAGGACCTGGTAGGTCTTGAGCGCGCCCTCGACGATATTATAGAGGTTGGCGGCGCGCGCCAACGCACGATAGACGAGAGCGCCCTTCGGCATACGCACCACGGTTCCGACCGCGCCGAGCGCGGCTTTGTCGGCGGCGGTGAGGATCGGCACGGCACGTCCCCGCGTGCGCTCACCGAACGGGACGGCGGTAACGAGCGGTTCGGTGGTGAAAGGACGCCGGCGATCGGTAGACATTATCCCCAGGGTGCGCGTTCGCGCTTCGATACAACAATTCTTGCCCATTAAAAGTCACACCGACTATCGCATCTTTCGCCGCGTTGGAATGCGAAAAAATCGCATCTGTTCCAAAGCATGAAGCGGACTTTATTCTAAAGTTTTAGGGTGTTAGCGGATGTAGCATAATGGGAATAAGGCCCCGGAGTTGATCATCCTCAATAAGGAGGGACCGGGAAATTACGGACGATAATTCCCTCACTCGCCGCCTTCTTCGCGACCGAGCGGTCGTGCGGCGCGCTACGTATGCGTGTATCGCCTCTACTTTACCGTGCCCCGCTTTAGCCCGGTGCGGCCGCACTCTTCAATCTAAATGCGAAATTCTCGTGTGATATACCACTCAAAGTTTGATTTAGATCATGGTAGCGGGCCGCAGCGGGCGTAGAGACTTACATTTATGCGGATACTCAGCCTCCCACACTTTTCCGCACCGCCGTTTGGCGGCGATGACCGCCAGGATCATTTGACGCCGGCGCAGCGCGAAGCGCTCGCGGCATGTTCGCAGCGCCTTTCCTTGCGGCGTGGCGCCGTGATCTACCGCGCCGGCAGCGCGGCCGACGCGATTTACAATATCGCGGAGGGAGTCATCAAAACCTGCGCCATCGCCCCTGACGGTGTGCTGCGCGTTATGGACTTCCTTTCGGCCGGCGATCTCTTCGGTCTCACCGACGACGGCGATTACGTTCACACTGCCGTCGCCATAACCGCCGCGAGGCTTTACAAAATTCCCCTGTCCGAACTCGAACGGCTGATGCGGGCCGACCCCTCGCTCGACATCTGCCTCGTCGTGAAGCTTTTGGACGAGCTGCGGGAGGCCAACCGCCGCGCATTGCTTCTGGGACGAAAGGACGCGCTTGGCCGGGTAGCGATGTTCATCGGCATGCTGCGCCGGCACGGCTGGGGCCAGGCGCGCGATCGAGACTCGCTCTACTTGCCGATGACCCACGGTGACATCGCCAGCTTCGCCGGCATCACGAAGGAAACGCTAAGCCGGAACCTCGCGCTGCTCAGAAAAGCCGGCGTGATCGCCTGTCCGGACCGGCGCCATCTCAGGATCTTGAACCGGGCCGCACTGCAGCGATTGGCCGAGTCCGAATTCCTCCCGGATCCTGGCCGCGCACGGGCATAGCGTTCTACTTCGAGTCCATCGCCCACACCCCGTCCCAACGGCCGGCCGGGGGCTGCGCACGAAACTCGCGGCACCGGGTCAGCATCACGGCTGACGGCCCGTCGCTCGGCTCCGCCTCGAGCGCGTTTGCAAAAAGCGCTTCCGCGCCGTTCCAATCGCCTTCACGGTAAGCCAGGAGACCTTGACCATAGAAGACACGGGCGGTTTTGGCGCTCGTGCTCGCGTCGACCGGAACTTCGTAGATTTTGACCGGTTTTTGTTTGCCTTGAAGACGGACCTTGTCGATCTCGCGAAGCTTGAACCGCTTGGCCACGGCGGGCGCGCTGCGCTCGCTCACGAGGATCGTCGTGCCGTAGAGCTTGTTTGCGCCTTCGAGACGTGACGCGACGTTGACGGTGTCGCCGATCACGGTGAAATCCATGCGCTGTTCGCAGCCGATATTCCCGACGACCGCGTCTCCGCTATCGATACCGATGCCGATGTTGATCGGTTCAAAGCCTCGCATCTCTCGCCGAGCATTGAGCGTTGCGAGGTTTCGAACCATGCGGATCGCGGCGCCAACGCAGTTCACCGGGTCGCGGGACTTCGCAACCGGCACCCCGAAGACGGCCATGATCGCATCACCGATATACTTGTCGAGGACGCCGCCGCGAGCGAAGACCTCCTTCACGGTCTCGGCAAAATATTCGTTGAGGAGGGACACGGTCGCTTGCGCGCCGACGGCTTCGCTCATCGCCGTGAAGCCGCGGATGTCCGCGAACATGATCGTCACGCGTTGAGAAGCGCCGCCGAGGAGATGGCGCTGCGTATCGATGAGCGCGTCCGCGACCGGCTTGCTCATGTAGCGGCAGAGCATCGCCGCCAGATGGCGCGGCAGGCTGACATCTTCGATCCCGATCACATAACCGGCAAGCTCGTCGCGGCGGTCGTGCATCGCCGTGACAGCGAGATTGGCCGTCACCGAATGTGAGCCCCGGCGCAGCCGGTGCTCGATGAGCCGGTCGCCGCCCGGATCGTGCCTGGCGCGATCGAGCGAAGCGGGGAGCCAGCGCTTGGCCTGCGGCAGGAGGTCTTCCACCGGCGTGCCGGGCGGGCCGGGCGGACCGCCCAATAGGCTGAGGATTCGGTCGGCCGCCGCATTCGTCTTCGTCACGCGGCCGGCGAGATCGAGGGCGAGGATGCCGCTGCTCGTGCTGGCGAGAATTGCTTCGTTGAGCTCGTGTGCGCGCTCGAGCTCGGCATAGGCGGCTTTGAGGCGGTTTGCCGTGAGATTCAAGTCGTCGGCATATTTGCGCAATTGTGAATTGGCTTGCGTCAATTCCTCGCGCTTGCGCCGCTCGGCGGCGTGCGCAACCGCGAGGTCGGCGGCATATCGCTTGAGCTGTTCCCCCTCTGCGTCCACGGTGCTTGGCCTAGTCGAGATGACTTTCGATGCACTCGATCAGCGCCAGCGGGCTGAACGGCTTGGTGAAATAGGCTTCCGCGCCGGCCTCGAGGCCGCGGCGCCGGTCAGCCTCCTGCCCCTTCGCGGTCAGCAGGATGACGGTACAGCCGCAAGTTTCGGGATCGGATTTGATGGCGCGCGTCGCTTCCAAACCGTCAAGCCGGCCGGGCATCATCACATCCATGAGCACGAGCTCGGGCTTTTCCGAGCGCACGACCGAAAGCGCTTCCTCGCCGCTCGCCGCCTGCAGGATCTGAACCTCGTCGCCGCGAAGCGTCACCTCGACGAGGTCGCGGACCTCCACTTGATCGTCAACAATAAGGATCTTGCGCATCGTCAATCCCCAACGGGAGAAAGATGGTGATGGTCGTACCTTCACCGACGGTGCTCTCGACACCCACCCTCCCGCGGTGAGCGTTGACGAGCGCTTCAACGATGGTCATGCCGAGACCGGTACCCTCGATTGCCGTGTTTGACGCATCGGCGCGCCAAAAGCGCTGAAAGATGCGTTGGACCTGCTCCGGCGTCATGCCGAGCCCCTCATCCGAAATCGCGATCTCGTAGCCTTCCGGCGCGGCCACGCCCCACAGCCGGATCAATCCCCCGGCAGGCGAATACTTGATCGCGTTGCCGAGCACGTTCTTCAGGATCTGCGACAGCTTCATCCTGTCGGCCCGGAATGCCGCCGGTGTCGCGGCGAAATTCTGATCGAAGCGATGGTTGGCTGCCATCGGCCGCAACATGGCGCTGACCTCGCCGGCAAGATCGCCGATGTCGAAATGCTCCAATGTCATCGCGAGGCCGTCTCCTGCCTCGATTTTCGAAAGGTCGAGAAGGTCGGCGATGATGTTCGCAAGGTGCCTGGCCTGCAGATTGATGTAGCCGAGAAATTTCTTGGCCTCCCCGGCGCCGAGATCGTGCCGCGTCATAAGGACTTCGGTGAAACCCTGGATAGAGGTCAGCGGCGTGCGAAGTTCGTGCGCCGCTGTCGAGATGAAGTCGGTCTTGAGACGGTCGATCTCGCGCTCGCGAGTGACGTCGCGGATCGACGTGACGAAGCCTTGCGCATGATCCGCCCGACCGCCGATTGCCGAGCTTTTCGCCTGAAAAACGTGATTTGCCCCATCCTCGTCGATAATCGCGAAATCGACGGCACTGGGATAATCCGCGCTGTTATGCGCCGAGACGATATAGCGGCTCAGCACGTCGTCGGCGATCGCGGCGGACAGCGGTTGACCGGAAACGGCGATGCTGGGCACGCCGAGGAGCGCCTCTGCCGCCGGGTTGAGGATCACGACGCGCATGTCGTTGTCCGTGACGATGATGCCGTCGGCGACAGCCGCGAGGATCGCGGCCATCCGCTCGCGGGCCTGCTCGGATTCGATCACCCGGCGCTCAAGCCGCTCGTTCAGTTCGACGATCTGGCGCTCGGCACGCTTGCGCTCCGAGATATCGCGGAGAGCGCCAAGGAAAGTACGGCGCGGACCCACCCAGACCTCGCTGACCACGAGATCGAGCGGAATGAGGGTGCCGTCCTTCCGCTGCCCTTCCACCTCCCGCCCGCGCACGCCGAGGATGCGTTTTTCGCCGGTCTCGAGGTAATGGCGAATGAAACCGTCGTGTTGGGAGGCGATCGGCTCCGGGAGGAGGATTTTGACGTTGCGGCCGACGAGTTCGGACCGTTCATAGCCAAAGAGATGAAGGGCGGAGCGGTTGCAGCTTTCGATAATTCCGCGCTCGTCAATGACGACCAGCGCATCGTTCGCGGCCTCCATCACCGCCTCTTCGAGCGGCGGGTTGATGGCAGCGGGCCTCGAACCCTCGGCGCTGTGGAATGGGCATTGACTCAAATGAGGCCCCAGATCTTAACCATAAAGAGCCAAAGCGCCGCCGACGCGAGGCCGGTCACCAGCACGGACAATCGGCGCGAGACCCGTCGCTCCGCGCAGACGGCGCGCGCAACCTGTGGCAGGCGTTGCCGGTGCCCGGATTCCGGTCGATTTGATCGCGTTTTGTGCTCATCGACTCGATGGGAAACGGACACGACTCTGCCTCCAAATCATTATCGTACTGTAATACCTAATTTTGTCACACCTAATATTGATTTGAATCAAATTTATGATCTGGCGCCCTCGGAATTTCTGCGGCATATTCCGCTATCCGTAACGAAGAGGACCCGATTTGTTCCGGGCGAAAGCTTTTTCTGGTGGAGCTTTCGATTTTATGCTGAGACCGCGGCCTGCTCCGCTCCGAGCGCAATGGCTCCCGCGCGCAGAAGCGAGCGCACCCTGTTTTCAGACAGGGGTTGTGAATAAAAGAAACCCTGAATCTCGTGGCAGCCCCATTCGGTCAATAATTGCCGCTGTTGGTCCTGCTCGACACCTTCGGCAATGACGTCGATGCCCAGCTCGGCGGCGAGCCCGATGGTCGCCTTGACGATCGCGACATCGCCCGGGTCCGACGCAAGGTCAGCGACAAAGGTTTGCGCGATCTTGATGCGGTCGACAGGGAAACGGCGCAAATAGTCGAGCGACGAATATCCCGTTCCGAAATCGTCGATCGCAAGCCTGATGCCGTGGCTGTGCATTCTCCGGAGCACGTCATTGTGCTCGAGCGAGGCCTCCATCAAGGTCGACTCGGTCAATTCGAGTTCGAGGAAGGGCGGCGGCATTCCCGTGTCGGTCATTATTTCATTGACCGCTGCCTCGAAATCGAATGCCGCCTTCAGTTGAACCGCGGAAACGTTGACGGCGACGAGCGGTACCGAGATACCCTCCTCGCGCCATTTCTTCGCGTCGGTGCAGGCCCGTCGCAAGACCCAGAGGCCGAGGGAGACCATCAGGCCGGAGCGTTCGGCGATCGGCACGATGGTCGACGGCGAGATCACGCCGCGTGTCGGATGCTGCCACCGCAGCAAGGCTTCGACGCCGACGATATGACCGGTTGAGACGTCGATTTGCGGCTGGTAACAGAGGTCGAGCGCTTCGGATTCGATCGCCTCGCGCAGGTCTTCCGCCAGAGTGACACGCTCGCGGACTTCCTCGTCGAGACTGTCGGTGAAATAGCGGTAGACGCCGCGCCCGTCGGCTTTCGCGCGATACAAGGCCAAATCCGCATGGGACAGAAGAATTTCGGGCGTGGTCTCGCCGGGGCTCGACACCGCGATGCCAATGCTCGACCCGATTCGGATCGGACTGCCATCAAGCATGAGCGGCTCACGCATCTTTTCCAAGATTTTCGAGGCGACGACCGCCGCTTCGTCCGGCGCCTGGAGGTCGCTCGCCAGGACGGCAAACTCGTCGCCGCCAAACCTGGCGACGGTATCGATCTCGCGCACGTGCGCGCGGAGCCTCTCACTGACCGCGACGAGAAGCTTGTCCCCCATCGGGTGGCCCATGGTGTCGTTGATGTCTTTGAAATGATCGAGGTCGAGATAAAGGACCGCGAACGTATGCCGGTCGCGACGTGAGCGCGCGATGGATTGGTGCAGAGCTTCGACGAAGACGGCACGGTTGGGAAGCTTGGTCAACGAGTCCGTTCTCGCGAGTTGGACGAGATTTTCCTGGTTGCGCAGGCGCTCCGTCATGTCGCGGAGCGTCGAAAGGACAACGGGTTTCGTCTCGAGCATCGCGAGCACCGAAGCGAGTTCGACCCAGAACAAGCGCCCGTCTTTACCCTTGCAGTGCCAATCGAAAATCTGTTTTTGACCCGGCACCATCGCGTCGAGCTTTTCGCGCCTTGCTCCCACCGTGAAGCCTGGCTCCCCGGACGAAAGATCCGTAACGGTGCAGGCGAGCAGCTCCTCGCGCCCATAGCCGAACATTTCGCAGGCCGAGCGGTTCACTTCGATAAAGCGGCCGGTCGGAGGATCGACGACGAAAATCGCTTCGCCGATCGAGTCATAGACGGTTCGCAGCCAGTTCTCGCGGTCTCGCAGATTGGCGGCCAAGCGGCGCAAGGAGGCGGCGCGGCGACGCGTTGTGAAAACATAGAGGACGCCGATCGCGGTGCAAACGAGACCCAACGCACCCACCATCATCACATCGATTTCGATCGGCATCTCGTACCAGCGCACGAGCGGGACGGTGGCGATCACGAATTCGTGCTGATCGAAGACGACGCGATCCAAACGCACGGCCGAGGGATCGATCTTCTCGAACGGCGGCGGCGATTGCCCCGGCTTGCGCAAGCGCGACGAATGCACATAGAGAAGAGGGCCGGGATGGTCGAAGGGACCATCGAAGATATATTCATCGTAGCCTTTGGCCGCTGACGTCCCGAGGATCGATTCAATCATGTCGCCGACACGAAACACCGCGATCGCGTAGCCGCGAAGCTGCTCGCGCCGTTCTTCGACCGTGGCCGGGTGGAAACTCTCGTAGATCGGTCCGACGAGGAGAAAGCCCCATTGATCGCCGTGGCCGATCACGCGCAGCGGGTCCGAAGCAAGGATATCGCCGGTGTCGCGGGCGCGCTCGAACAATGCCTCTTGAGAAAATTTCGCGTCCAATCCGAGCACGAACTGGTTCTCGCTTTCGGGATAAAGCCCGTAGACCGGAAAATACTCGGCGCGCTCGCCAGCCTTCCTTACGGTGCCGTCGGGATCGAGTTCCGTGATCTGAAAGCCCGTCAGGCCTTGCGTGCGTGCGGCAGCCTCGAAGCCGGCTCGATCCTTCGAGTAGACCCGCGGTGAATAATCCAGCGCAAGAATTCCCGGATGCAACGGCACCTGGTGCGCCCCGTACGTGTGCAGCATGGCCAGAGGAACCTGTCCGCCAAGGGTCTCGGCGAAAATCTGGATGTCCGAGACGGTGTCATCGTATCGGCCAATCTCGATCGATAGGGTATTGATTCGGCTGCCGATCTCCGCCTTTTGCTCGGTCTCGAATTTGTCGCCGTCCGAGCGCCACATCAGCCAGAAGCCAAGTCCCGTGCTGGCGAGGCCGATCACAAGCGTGATCAACAGCGCCTGCCGTGCGCACGCGCTTTGAAATGCCGCGAGCGCGCGAAGCAACGAGCGTCCGAGGCTGCCACGATATCGATCGATAAAGGGCTTCAGCGGGGTTCTCTCTCTCATAAGGCTAAATTAGCGTGCTTAGATTGCCTTGAAATTGATATAAATCAACATTGAATTGAAGCCCGGAAACCCCAAGCCGGTAGCCACGGGGTTCATGGCGGCCCTATAACGCCCGAGCCATGGATGCCCGCGCCACGATCCCCGCGCTGCAGCAGATGAAGCGCGACGGAAAGAAATCCGTCGGCGTCGTCGCGTGGGATTATCAGCTTGCGCGGATCGCCGATCGTGCCGGCGTCGATTTCGTCTCGGTCGGCGATTCCGTTGGCGTCAATCTCTGGGGCCATGCCAATCCGCTCGAGGTTACGCTCGAGGAGATGCTCGTCTGCTGCAAGGCGGTGCGGCGCGGCGTGACGCGCGCGCTCGTGACGTGCGACTTCCCGTTCGGGCCCTTGCAGCGCGGCATCGACAGCGCGCTCGATGCGGCCATCCGCCTCGTCAAGGAAGGCGGCGCCGATCTCGTCAAGCTCGACGCCGCGGCCGAATTTCCCGACGCGGTGCGCGCGATCGTGCGCGCCGGCATTCCCGTTTTCGCGCAGATGGGCCTGACGCCGCAGACGGCGCTGCGCTACGGCATTCCCTACAGCGCCCAGAACTCGCCCGGCGCCGTCGCGGCCGCCGAGCTTGCGCAAAAGCTCGTGGCCGAGGCGCGGCTCCTCGAAGAGGCCGGCGCCTCGCTCATCGACTTCACCAATTCCGGTCCCGTCGCGGGGCCGGCCGTGGCGAAAGCAGTGACAATTCCGGTGATCGGCGGCTTCGGCGGCGGCCCTTGGCTCGATGGCCGCGTGCGGCTCGCGCACACGGCGATCGGCTATGGCGAACGCTGGCTCGAAGCGACGACCGAGACTTACGCCAACGTCGCGAAGGCGAGCCTCGGCGCGTTCGAAGCGCTCGTCGCCGACGTGCGCGCCGGCCGCCAGATCAAGGGCTGAGCCTCACTCCCAGGCGCGGTTGTCGACGACGTTCTCGTAAGTCGCGCCGGGCACGACCATGTTCCACTTCACGGTCCAGTTATAGGTGTCGTCGAAGCGCTCGCGCGTATAGGGCGTGGGCGGCGCGTGCAGCAGGCGCCACGCTTGGAAATCCTTCGCCTCGAGCAGCCCGCCCGTCTCCTCGACGAAATAGTGGACGTAAGGCGTCGGATCCTTTTCGAGCACTTTGACCGCGTGCGCCTGGGCGCGGAAAATCGCGGCCAAGGTCGGACCGTCGAGATCGTCGCCCGCCGCCTCGCTGCGCGTCGAATGGGATTCGATGAGGACGCGCAGGCCCATCTTCTGCGCGACGCTGATCCACGGCTCCATCAGGCTCACCGCCGCCACCCGCCCCTCGCGCAGCGCCTCGATCCGCTTCGGCATGGAGCCCGCGTTGGTGGTCTTGATGTGCTCGGGCGCGAGAAACCCCTCCATCATCTTGAGGGTGGTGAAGTTCGAGCCGTTGTTGGGCGTGACCGCGATCGCCTTGTCCTTGAGCTGCTCGGGCTCGTAATAGGGCGAGTCAGGCGCGACGACGATCGCGAAGCTCGACATCGAGGCGCCCAGTGCGACGATCTTGCGGCGCCGCAGCCCTTCCTTCTCGGCCTCGACCGCGCGCTTCATGATGCCCCACTCGCACATGCGGTACTGGTCGATGCCGCCGTCGTTGTAGACGCTGTCGAGCGGGCGGTCGAAGATCGAATCCCATTTCACCATGTGTGTCGTCGTCACCTGCGCCATGCCGGGCGTCGTGACGAACTCGATGTCGAGCCCCTCGTCCTTGAAAAAGCCCCGATCGCGCGCGACCAGCACCGGCAGATCGTGCACGGCGTTCATGATCGCGAGTTGCGGCCTTGCCGAATTGCGCTGCGCTGTCATCCCGTCCTCCCGGCGTGGTGGCAAATGATTGGCTCGGGCGCAGGACCTGTCAACGCGTCAGCAGCACTCGCAGCCGAGCATCGGCATCTCGGCGAGCGCGGGCTTGAGCCAAGCCGGCGGCAGATCGTCCTCGACGATCATCGCGACCGGCTTGAACACCTTGTAATGATGGCGCTTGCCGTCATCGATCCAGAAGCCGACGACGGTCTCGACCGGCGGGCAGCCCGGCACGGCGCATTGAAGCTCCGACACCAGCACCGCCGCCTCCGCGGGCAGAGCGAAGCGGGCGCGCGTCCACTCTTCGACGCGCAGGCGCGCCTCGCTTCGTTCGCGGCCCTTGTTGACGACACCGAGCATGCGACAGCTAGAATGAACGACTGCGCCGGAATTATAGCGGGAGGTCGTGGTGGCGGAACAAGTGTTGGCGGCCGTGCGCACCGGGCCCGGCAAGACCGAGCTGCGCGAATATCCGATGCCCGACATTCCGGCCGATGCCGCGTTGATGCGCATGGAGGTCGCCGGCATCTGCGGCACCGACGTGAAGCTCTATCAGCATCCGCCGACGCCGGCGCCCGTCATCATGGGGCATGAGAATATCGGGCGGATCGCCAAGGCCGGACGCGAGTTCACGCGCCGCAAGGGCTTCAAGGAGGGCGATCTCGTTTTCGTCGAGCATTATGTCGCGTGCGGCAAGTGCGAATGGTGCCATCTGGGCCAGTACCGGCACTGCGAGAACACGGATTGGCGCGGCAATCCCGACGCGATCCGCTATGGCTACACCTCGGCCGAGAACGCGCCGCATCTCTGGGGTGGCTTCGCGCATTACGTCTATCTTCCGTGGAACGCGGTCGTGCACCGCGTGCCGAAGGGCGTGACCCCGGAGCTTGCGGGGCTCGTCACGCCGATGGCGAACGGCGTCGAGTGGTCGCTCTTCGACGGCGGCGTCGGCTACAACTCGACCGTGCTGATCCAGGGCCCGGGCCAGCAAGGCCTGTCGCAGACGATGATCTGCAAGCAGGCGGGCGCTGCGCTCATCATCGTCACCGGCACGGGAAAAGACGCCGCGCGCCTCGAAGTGGCGAAGGCCTTGGGCGCCGATCACGTGATCGACGTCGAGCGCGAGAACCCGTTGGAGCGCGTCATGGCGATCACCGCCGGCAAGGGCGTCGATGTGGCGCTCGACTGCACGTCGGGCGCCGGCACGATCCCGATCCTCCTCGGCATCGAGGCGCTGAAGCGCAAGGGCGGGGTCATCGTCGTCCAGGGCGAGATGGCGGAGTTTCCGAATTTCCCGCTCGGCAAGATGACAGTGAAGTTCATCACCGTCAAAAGCGCGCGCGGCCATAGCTACAAGGCGTGCGAGCTGGCGCTCGAGCAGCTCGCATCGAAGCGCTTCCCGCTCGAGAAGGTCACGACGCACCGCTTCGGCTTGAAGGACGTGGACCTCGCCATCCGCTCGGTCGGCGGCAAGGGCGTCAAGGACGTGATCCACGCCTCGCTCATGCCGTGGGAATGAGCGCGCGCGTTCCCGTCACGGTGCTGACCGGCCATCTCGGCGCCGGCAAGACGACACTCCTCAACCGCATCCTCAAGGAGGATCACGGGCGGCGTTATGCCGTCATCGTCAACGAGTTCGGCGCGATCGGCATCGATGGCGATCTCATCGTCCATGACGAGGAGGAATTGTTCGAGCTCGGCAACGGTTGCGTCTGCTGCACCGTGCGCGGCGATCTCGTGCGTATGGCGCATCGGCTCCTGGCGCGGCCGCAAAGCTTCGACGCGATCGTCGTGGAGACGAGCGGGCTGGCCGATCCCGGACCGGTGGCGCAGACATTTTTTCTCGACCAGTTCCTGGCCGAGCGGACCGCGCTCGATTCCGTGACGACGGTCGTCGATGCGAAGCACATCCTCCTGCGGCTCGCCGACAGCGCCGAGGCCGAGGAGCAGATCGCGTTCGCCGACCAGATCGTGCTCAACAAGACCGAGCTCGTGACGGAGGCTGAGCTTCCCGCCATCGAGGCGCGCCTGCGCGCGATCAACGCACTTGCGCCGATCCACCGCGCCGTGCGCGCCGGCGTGGCGCTCGACCAGGTTCTCGGCCGCGGCGGCTTCGAGCTCGACCGCATCGTCGCGCTCGAACCGGATTTCCTCGATCCCGCCGGCCACGCGCACGACCACACGAGCGGCATCCGCAGCGTTTCGCTCGCGCACGACGCACCGCTCGACGGCGAGAAGGTCCGGCGCTGGCTCGCCGATCTCGTTGCCGCGCGAGGGGCCGACATCCTGCGCGGCAAGGGCATCCTCGCCATCGCCGGCGCGCCGCGGCGGCTCGTCTTCCAATCGGTGCACATGCTGCACGAATGCGACGATCAGCGCCCGTGGCAGCCAGGCGAGCGGCGCGAGAGCCGCCTCGTCCTCATCGGCCGCGATCTCGACGAGGGAGCGCTCGGCGCGGCGTTCCGCGCCTGCGCGGCGGCGTAGCTATTTGCTGGGCGGAACGCTGCTGCCCGAAAGCGGCGGTTTCGGCGTTTTGCCCGTGAGTTCGCGGTAGAGCCGATCGACCGCGGCCTGCTGCCGTGCCGCCTCGCGCGCCGCCGCGGCATCGTTGCCGTGCAGAGCCTGCTCGCGCTGGTCAACTTCGGCCTGGCTCGGCTGGTGGTGGCGCGTCGCGTCAAGTTCCTGCGCCGGCACTTGCGGCCGCGCGTCTTGCGCGGCAGCGCCGGGCGCCCACGCCGAGGCGGCGAGCAGGGCGAGCAATCCGCGGACGCTGCCTGATCTCATCGCCTCGACGAACGCTCGCCGGGCGCGTTCGGCGCCGTCAGAATGCGCGCGGCTGCTGCCAGGGCGCCCCGTGCGGGTTGGTCTGCGCCGCGGGGCTGTCGAAGGCGTTGGGCGATTTC
>Ga0335077_10007919_pt1 | contig 13170 bp, 14 predicted proteins | sample Lox_Sample_31_FD_207151 | JGI IMG/M metagenome (GOLD analysis project Ga0335077, IMG submission 207151) | Soil microbial communities from Loxahatchee National Wildlife Refuge, Florida, United States - Lox_Sample_3.1 | ecosystem: Environmental > Terrestrial > Soil > Wetlands | place: USA... | reverse complement strand
CTACGGCGTCGCCGTGCAGACGTTGGCGGCCGTGGTGCCCTGGAGGATGGTGCCGGACGGGTTGAGCTTCCAGGCGAACCAGTTGCCCACCTGCGAGTACACGCAGTAGTGCGTGGCGTCGAGGGTCGCCTTGGTCGTCACACCCGCAGCCTCGGTGGCGCCGCTGTTGTTGACGTAGTCCGACGACGGAATCGCCTGGTCATAGGTCGTCTTCAGCTCCGCCAGCGTCATGCCGGCATAGCCACTGTCGGTCGTCGAGGTCGCCGCATCCGGGTCGTTCGGGCCGGAGGGGACGTTGTCGGCGTTGTACGACTCGACACTCGGGATCAGCGACCGGACATTCGCGGCGGCCGCCGTCTTGTTGGCGCGATCCTTGAAGCTCAGATACGACGGCACCGCGATCGCGAGCAGGATGCCGAGGATGATGATGACGACGAGCAGCTCGATCAGGGTGAAGCCCTCATCGCTGCCGAGTCGCCGAAGGGTGCGATGCATGGGGAGGGGTCTCCTTCGGAGATGAATCGGGGCTAGATGGAACGGGGTTGGCTCCGCCCGTCTATCGACCCACCGAGGCCGCGTGCGACACCCCCTATTTGAGGACGCCGGTATGAGACGCGTAAGAACGTGAGCGGGTCTCACCGGCTCGCCGCCGCGCCCGACATGGCGGGCGCGGCCCACAGCCGCTCCGACACGAGTTCGCCCGGCCCCCACCTGCGAGCGGAAAGCGAAGCGCGAAGCACGCGCGCGCAGCGCGCCTGCTCGCGCGCAGCGGGCGAAGCAGCAGAAGCGGGTGGCGGGAATCGAACCCGCGTAGCCAGCTTGGAAGGCTGGAGCTCTGCCATTGAGCTACACCCGCGGTGGTGCGGCTAGGTTAGCGCCATGCACCTCTCGGCCGAGGCCGTCGTGCTCGTGCCGGTCATCGCGGTCGCGTACGCGCTCGCCGCGCGCTCGGAGCGCCCATCCCGGGCCCGCGCCGCCGCCGCCGCGCTCGCGCTCGTGCTCGTCTTCGCCGCGTTCGCAAGCGGGCTCCAGCCGCTTGCGGTGCACACGTTCCTCTGGGCGCACCTCCTCCAGAACGTCGTCCTCGCGGAATGGGCGCCGGCGCTGCTCGTGCTCGCGGTCCCGTCCGCGCTCGCGGCGCGCGCGGCCGGGTTTCCGCTCTTCCGCCCGTTCGTCGCGCTGCCGCTCTGGCTCGTCACCTATTTCCTCTGGCACCTGCCGTGGATCTACGACGCCGCGCTCCGGCGCCCGCACTCGCTCCTGCACCTCGAGCACCTGACGTACCTGCTCGCCGGAATCTGCCTCTGGTGGCCCGTCGTCCACGGCGCTTACTCCGCGGGCGCGAAGGCGCTGTACCTCTTTTCCGCGTTCGTGCTCGCGTCGCCGCTCGGGCTGATGCTCGCGCTCGTCCAGCGGCCGGTGTACTCGTTCTACGTGCACGCGCCGCGCACGTGGGGGCCCGGGCCGCTCACCGACCAGCAGATCGCGGGCGTGACGATGGCCGCCGAGGAGGCGATCGTCTTCTTCGCCGCCTTCGCCGCGTTCCTGCTCCGCTTCCTCGAGGACGAGCAGGCGCGCGGCGCGCTCGAGGGGATGCGCGACGCTCGGTCGCCCTGGTAGGACCCCGCCGTGGAGTCGCACGAGCTCGTGATCGTCGGCGCCGGCGCGGCGGGGCTCGCGACGGCCGCGCTGCTGCGCCGCGCCGGGCGCGAGTCGCTCGTGCTCGAGGCCGGCCCGGAGCCGGGCGCCGCCTGGCGGGGGCGCTACGACCGGCTGCACCTGCACACGCCGCGGCTCCTCTCGGGCCTGCCGAACCGCCGGATCCCCCGCAGGTACGGACGCTGGGTCTCGCGCGACGACCTGATCGCGTACCTCGCCGACTACGCTCGCGAGGAGCGGATCGACGTGCGCACCGGCGCCGCGGTGGAGCGGATCGACCCCGACGGCGGCGGCTGGTTGCTCTCGCTCGCCGACGGGCAGATCCGCGCCGACACGGTGATCGTCGCCACCGGCTACAACGGCGCGCCCCGGATCCCCGACTGGCCCGGCCGCGACGGCTTCGCCGGCGAGCTCGTCCACTCGGTCGACTACCGCAACCCGGGCCCGTACCGCGGCCGCGACGTGCTCGTCGTCGGCGCGGGGAACTCGGGCGCGGAGATCGCGACCGACGTCGCCGAGGGCGGCGCGGCGCGGACGTGGCTGTCGGTGCGGACGCCACCGCAGATCGTGCGCCGCTCGACCGCCGGCGTGCCGGCGCAGCTGATCGGGATGGCGATCCGCTACCTGCCGCCGGATTGGGTCGACCCGATCTCGAAGACGCAGCGTAGGCTGTCGATCCCCGACCTGTCCGAGCGGGGGCTGCCGCGGCCCGAGGACGGCGTGCGAACGGCGTTCCTCGCCACCGGCACGACGCCGATCCTCGACGTCGGCATCGTCTCCGCGGTGCGTCGCGGCGCGGTCGAGATCGTCGCGGCCGTCGAGAGCTTCGACGGCGCCGCGGTGCTGCTCGCGGACGGCTCACGCGTCGAGCCTGACGCGGTGATCGCGGCGACGGGCTTCGGGACGGGGCTCGACGGGCTCGTCGGGCACCTCGGCGTGCTCGGCCCGCACGGCCTGCCGCTGAGGACCGACGGCGAGCCGGCGCTGCCGGGGCTCTGGTTCGTCGGCTTCCGCCCCACCCTCGGCGGCCAGCTGCGCGAGGGGAGCATCGCCGCGCGTCACGTGGCCGCGGCGGTCGCGGCGGGCTGACCCCGCGGCGCGCGGCGACCGAGCAGCGTCACCCCCGCAGCCGTCATCGGCAGCGACACGAGCGCCGCGGCGACGATCGCGGAGCCCTGGCCGCTCGTGATCACGTGCTCGTGGAAGCCGACCGCGACGACCGCGGCCGGGACGCCGAGCTGCGCCGTCGCCGCGAGCCCGGCGCCGAGCGACTGGCGCGTCAGCATCGCAGCGCCGAGGTGCACGGCGGCGTTGCACGCCGCCAGCAGCGCCGCGAGCGCGATCAGGATCGGCTGCGTGACGAGCGAGCGCAGGTCGATGCTCGCGCCGAGCACGACGAAGAAGATCGGGATCATGAAGCCGTTGGCGACGCCGGTCACCTGGCGCGAGAGGCGCTTCGGCCCGCCGATCGCGGCCACCATCAGCCCGACGCCGAAGCCGGCGATGAGCACGCTCGTGCCGACGCTCTCCGCCACCCAGGCGAGCCCGAAGAGGACAAGGAGGGACAGCCGGAGGTCGAGCGCCCACGCGCGCTTCTTCGACCAGCGTCGCACCTGGCCGATCCACGGCCGGCCGCTGAGGAGCCGCGTGACGCCGTAGAGGAGCACGACGCACGCGGCGACGGCGAGCCCGCCGAGCGCGGCGCGGGCGGCGTGCCCCGGCCGGAGCACGAGCGGGACGGAGACGATCGCGGCGATGTCGGCGATCGTCACCTGCGCCATCACCGTCAGCGCGCGACGATCGTCCATCAGCCCGTGCTCCTGGACCGCCGGCAGGAGGACCGCCGCCGAGCCGCTCGCGAGCAGGAGCGCGTAGATCGCCGCGTGGTGCGTGCTCGTCGCGAATGACGCGAGGAAGCCGAACGGCACGGCGAGCAGCGCCGCGACGAACGCGGCGAGCGCGCCGCGCCGCAGCCCCGACAGGAGCCCGGGCTGTCGCAGGGGCACGCTCAGCCCCGCCGCGAACATCAGCATCGCGAACCCGACCTCGGCGAGGAACTCCGTCGTCGGCTGGGCCGGGTCGAGCCAGCGAAAGCCGCTCTTGCCGATCACGACGCCGGCGAAGATCTCGCCGACGACGACGGGGACGAGCGAGCGCCTGCCGAACGCGAGCAGCGGCCCTGCGAGCCCGGCGAGGACGATGAGCGCGAGGACGCCGAAGGTCACCGGCCGATTGTCCTCCCCTGGCCGGAGACCGCGCTCGCCCGAGCGGACAGAGGCCCCGCCGGGGCGGGGGCCTCTGTCGTCATCCCGTGGAGCGAGCTCGCGGCGACGTCACTCCGCGGTGTTCGCCCGCCCGGTGACGTACGTGCTCGTGATGCTGCGGGCGGCCTTTGCGACCGCGCGCTTCCCGTTTCCGCCGAGCGTGTCCGTGACGAACCCGCCGAGGTCCGCGACCGTGTCGTTCTGGAAGCGGTTGAGCTGCTGGCTGTGCTGGTGGCGCACCGGCAGGCTGCGATCGGGGGTGGCGCCGGCCGCGGAGACGACCGTCCCGGCCACGGCGACCGCGAGCGTGCAGGCGACCTTGAGGCGGATGTTGGACGACATGTGTGCCTCCTGGTTGAGCTGAAAGATCGGAACGACGTGCATGGCAGGACGCTAGGCGCGACGCCGACGCGTGTCGTTCGCGGACGCCACAGAGGCGATGTCACGCTCGTGACAGTGGGCGAGACGGTGGTGCGGCGGCCCGCCGCGCCGGCACCGAGAAGCCGTGATGATCGGGACGGCCGGATTCGGACCGGCGGCCTCCTGCTCCCAAAGCAGGCGCTCTGACCAGGCTGAGCTACGTCCCGCCCCGCGGAGGCTACCGGTAGCTTCGGAGCGTGGCGACGACGGAGACGGCACGGCGGCCCGCGCTCGGCTACGCGATGGTGATCGCGGCGGCGACGCTGTTCGGTCTGAACGGCGCGGTCTCGAAGGTCGCCCTGTCGTCCGGGATGTCCGCGCTGCGGCTGACGGAGGCGCGCTCGGCCGGCGCGTTCATCGGGCTGACGGCGTTCGCGCTCGCGACGCGGCCGAGCTCGCTGCGCCTCCGGCCGGGCGAGTGGTGGCGGCTCGCCGTCTTCGGCGTCGTCGGCGTCGCGTGGGTCCAGCTCTTCTACTTCCTCGCGATCGACAGGCTTCCGATCGGGATCGCGCTGCTGATCCAGTATCTCGGCCCGCTGCTCGTCGCGATCTGGGTCGTGGGCGTGCGGCGCCAGCACGTGCGGCGGCGGATCTGGGCCGCGCTCGCGCTCTCGCTCGCCGGGCTCGCGCTGATGGTGCAGCTGTGGCGGGGCGTCACCCTCGACGGGCTCGGGATCGTGTTCGCGCTGATCGCGGCCGTCGTCTTCGCCGCCTACCTGCTGCTCGCGGAGCGAGAGGTGGCGGAGCGCGACCCGATCACGCTGCTCGCCTGGGGCTTCTTCTTCGCCACGGCGTTCTGGGCGGTCGCGCAGCCGTGGTGGAGCTTTCCCGCGGGGACGGTCGGCCGGACGGTGCCGCTCGAGGGCCGGCTCGCCGGCCTGCACCTGCCGGTGTGGGCGCTCGTGCTCTGGGTCGTCGTCCTCGGCGCGATCGTCCCCTTCGTGCTCATCGTCGGCGCGCTCCGCCACGTGCCCGCGACACGGGTCGGCGTCGTCGCGATGCTCGAGCCCGTCGTCGCGACCGTCGTCGCGTGGGTCTGGCTGCGCCAGTCGCTGTCGGCGGCGCAGCTCGTCGGCGCCGCGGTCGTCCTCGTCGGCATCGCCCTCGCGCAGACGGCGCGCTGAGGCGCCGTTCCCGGTTGAAAAGATGGGCCGACCGGCCCATTGTCGGCCGTCCGCGCGCCCGTTAGGTTCACCCGCACTGGGCGATGCGAACCGCGGCTTTCGTAGGCCTCATAGCCCCGCGGTGAGCACTCGAGAGAGCCCGCCGCACCGACCCCCCTGAGCGGCGGGCTTTCTCATCTCCGGTCTTAACGCGGCTCTCATAGCATCCGGGCTATCCTGGCCCGCGGTGTGGTGAAGCGGGTTCTCCTGGCCTCCCCGCGGGGCTATTGCGCGGGCGTGGAGCGGGCGGTCGAGACGGTCGAGCGGGCGCTCGCCCTCTATGGACGGCCCGTGTACGTGCGCAAGCAGATCGTCCACAACACGCACGTCGTCCGCGACCTCGAGCAGCGCGGCGCCGTCTTCGTCGACGCGATCGAGAAGGTGCCGGAGGGCGCGACGGTCGTCTTCTCCGCCCACGGCGTCGCGCCGTCGGTGCGGATCGAGGCACTCGAGCGCGGGCTGACGGCGATCGACGCGACCTGCCCGCTCGTGATGAAGGTGCACACGCAGGCGCGGCGCTACGCCCGCAACGGCTACACGGTCGTCCTCATCGGCCACGCCGGGCACGAGGAGGTCGAGGGGACGACCGGCGAGGCGCCCGAGGCGATCGTCATCGTCGAGTCCGTCGCCGACGCGGAGACGGTCGAGCTGCCGGCGACGCCCCTGGCCTACATCACGCAGACGACGCTCTCCGTCGACGAGACGCGCGCGATCGTCGCGGTGCTGAAGCGGCGCTTCCCCCGGATCGAGGGGCCCGCGAAGGAGGACATCTGCTACGCGACCTCCAACCGCCAGTGGGCCGTGAAGGAGCTGCTCGGCGAGGTCGACCTGCTGCTCGTGATCGGCTCGCCGAACTCGTCCAACTCGAACCGGCTCGTCGAGGTGGCGCGCGCCGCCGGGGTGGCGGCGCATCTCGTCGACGACGAGACCGAGATCGACGAGGCGTGGCTCGACGGCGTCGAGACCGTCGGCGTCACCTCGGGCGCGTCGGCGCCGGAGCGGCTCGTCGCGCGCGTGTGCGACTGGTTCCGGAGCCGCTGGCCGGTCGTCGAGGTCGGCGAGTTCCGGTCGGCGTTCGAGGACGTCGTCTTCAAGCTGCCGGTCGAGCTGCGGCGGGCGACGAGGCCTGCTGCATAGCATCGGTCCGGTGCGGGCACGCCCCCACCGGCTCGAGCGTCTCCCGGAGCAGTACTTCACGCGCTTGCTCGCGCGCGTGGCGGCCGCCGCGGCCGCGGGCGGCGAGCCGCTCGTCGACCTCGGCCGCGGCAATCCCGACGTGCCGCCTCCGCCGCACGTCGTCGAGGCGCTCGCGCGCGCGGCAGCGCGCCCGGACACGCACGGCTACGCGCCGTTCACGGGGCTGCCGGCGCTGAAGGAGGCGATCGCCGCGCGCTACCGCGACGTCTACGGCGTCGAGGTCGACCCGGGGCGCGAGGTCGCCGTGCTGCCGGGGACGAAGACGGGGCTCGTCGAGTTCGCCCAGGTCGCGGTCGAGCGCGGGCACGCGCTCGTGCTTCCCGATCCGGGCTATCCGGACTACCGCTCGGCCGTCGCGCTCGCGGCGGCCGCGCACGTGCCGCTGCCGCTGCTCCCCGACGCGCGGCCGGACTGGGACGCGGCGCCGGTGGAGGCGGCTGCGCTCTACCTCAACTATCCGTCCAACCCGACGGCGGCCGCCGCGCCCGCCGGCGTCTTCACCGAGGCGATCGAATGGGCCGACCGCGCGGGCGCGTGGCTGCTGCACGACTTCGCGTACGGCGATCTCGTCTTCGACGGGCGCCGGCCGGAGAGCTTCCTCGCAGCCGACGGTGCGCGCGCAGTCGGGCTCGAGCTCTTCTCGATGTCGAAGTCGTACGGGATGGCCGGCTGGCGGCTCGGCTTCGCCGTCGGCAACGCGGAGCTCGTCGCGCGGATCGAGGACCTGCAGAACCACGTCTTCGCCGGCGTGTTCGCGCCCGTCCAGGAGGCGGGAATCGCGGCGCTGACCGGGCCGCAGGACACCGTCGAGGAGCGGCGCGCGCTCTACGAGCGGCGACGCGACCGAGTCGTGGGCGCGCTGGGCGGGCTCGACGCGCGCGCCGAGGGGACGTTCTTCGTCTGGTTCCGGCTCCCGGACGGGGCGACGTGCGAGCGGCTGCTCGAGGAGCGCCGCGTCGCGCTCGCTCCCGGCGAGGGCTTCGGCGAGCACGGACACGGCTGGGCGCGCCTTTCGCTCGCCGTCCCGGACGAGACGCTCGACCGCGGGCTCGAGCGGCTACGCGCCGCGCTTCTCGATCTCTAGCCCGTCGCCGATGCGGATGTCGACGGCGAGCACCTCGTCCTTGATCCGCTCGCCGTAGGCGTCGATCGTGCCCGCCTGCGGCTGCGGCACGGTCAGGGCGATGCGGTCGGTGACGTCGAGCCCGCGCTCCTTGCGCAGCGAATTGACCGCGTGGATCAGCTCGTACGCGTCGCCCTCGAGCAGCAGGTCGTCGTCGAGCGCCGTGTCGAGCGCGACCGTGACGCCGTCCGCGGAGGCGACCGCCCAGCCCTCGCGGCCGCCGCGCTCGACAAGCACCTCGTCGGGCTCGAGGACGCGGCCGTTGACGCGGAAGCGGCCGCCGTCGAGCTCCTCGAACTCGCCGGCCTGGAGCGCCGCACGCACGGCGCCGAGCTCCTTCCCGAGCTTCGGCCCGAGCACCGGCAGGTTCGGCTTCACGCGCAGCTCGACAGCCTCGACGTGGCCGAACTCGACGTCACGCACGCGCAGCTCGTCCTTGATCTCCGCCTCGTGCGTCCGCGCGGCCCGTGCGCCCTCGACGATCATCCGGCGCAGCGGCTGGCGCAGCTTCAGTCCTGACGTCGAGCGCGCCTGGCGTCCCAGCTCGACGACGCGGCGCACCTCCGCGATCTCGTCGAGCAACGCGCGGTCCGGCGGCGGCGTCTCCGGCCACCGGGCGAGGTGCACCGACTCGGGCGCGTCCGGGCACGCGCCCGCGACGAGGTTCCGCCAGAGGTGCTCCGTCAGGAACGGGAAGACCGGCGCGAGCACGCGCAGCGTCTGGACGAGCGCGTACCAGAGCGTCCGCAGCGCCGCCGCGTCGCCCTTCCAGAACCGGGAGCGCGACCGGCGGATGTACCAGTTGGAAAGGTCGTCGAGGTACGCCTGGAAGTCGCGGATCACGTTCATCGTCAGCCACGACTCGTATCCCGCACCCGCGTCGGCGACGAACGCGTGCGTCCGCTCGACGAGCCAGCGGTCGAGCGGCTCCAGCTCGCCTTCCGGCTCCAGCGACGACCACGACGGCCGGAACCCCTCGATGTTCGCGTAGAGGACGAAGAACGAGGCCGAGTTCCAGAGCGTGAGGAACCGGCGCTTGACCTCGTCCGCGTGCGCGTAGCCGAATCGCAGCGGCTCGCTCGGGGTCTGCGCGCAGTAGATCCAGCGCATGACGTCGGCTCCCATCCGGTCGAGCGCCTCGTCCAGCTCGATCGCGTTGCCGGTCGACTTGTGCATCGCCTTGCCGCGCTCGTCGAACACCTTCTCGTACGTCAGCACCTTGCGGTACGGCGAGATCCCGGTCAGCGTCACCGCCATGAAGCACTGCGAGTAGAACCACAGCCGGATCTGCTCGCGCATCTCCGAGACCCAGTCGGCCGGATACCACTTCTCCCAGTAGGCGTGGTCGGGGAGGTCGGCGCCGGAGAGCCCCGCCGACGCGCCGGTCGCGTAGCCGTGCACGCGCCACTCCGGGTTGTGCCACCCGAGCGTCGAGAAATGGACGATGCCGGCGTCGAGCCACGCGTCGCCGACCTCCGGAATGCGCTGCACCTCGCGCTCGCACTCCTCGCAGCGAATGCGGACGGCGTCGATCCACGGACGGTGCAGCTCCTCGAGCTGATCCAGGCCAGAGACGGCGCGCGCCTCGAGCTCGGCCCGCGAGCCGATCACGTTCAGGTGCCCGCACTCGCAGGGATAGAAGGGCAGCGGCAGCCCGAAGTAGCGCTTGCGCGAGATGTTCCAGTCGCTCATGTTGCGAAGCCAGTCGTCCATCCGCTTCTTGTACTGGGGAGGCGTCCACTCGACCGTGTCGTTCGCGTCGAGCATCGGCTGCCGGATCTCGTCGGCGGAGATGAACCAGTCGTCGACGACGCGGAAGACGAGCGGCGTCTTGCACCGCCAGCAGATCGGATAGCGGTGCACGATGGTCGCCTCGTCGACGAGCAGCCCGCGCGCATGGAGGTCCTCCGTCACGCGCACCGCCACCTCGTCGGTCGTGAATCCGGCGAGCGCCCCGTACTCGGGCAGCATCCTCCCTGCCTCGTCGATCGGCGCCAGCACGGGCAGGTCGTGGACGCGCGCGAGCTCGAAGTCCTCGGCGCCCGCGCCCGGCGCGATGTGGACGATGCCGGTCCCCTCGTCGAGCGAGACCTCGTCCCACGGGATGACGACGTGCGTGATCCCCGCCTGCGCCTCGAGCGCGTCGAACGGCCCGTGGTACTCGAGCCCGACGAGATCCTCGCCGCGCACGGTTCGGACGAAGCTCTCGTCCGGGAAGCGCGCCACCGCCACCCAGCGCCCGTCGGCGGTGAGGCCGTACTCCGCCTCGGGCCGGACCGCGGCGGCGACGTTCGCGGGCAGCGTCCACGGCGTCGTCGTCCACACGACGACCGACTCGTCCTCGCGGCCGACGAGCGGGAAGCGCACGTAGAGCGACGGGTGCTCCATGTCGACGTAGTTCTCCTCGCCGGCCTGCTCGTGCTGCGAGAGCGACGTCCCGCAGCGCGGGCACCACTGCGTCGACCGGTGCCCCTTGTAGAGCCAGCCGCGCTCTTGGACCGTCTTGAGGAAGCCCCAGATGTACTCGATGTTCGTGTCGCTGAAGGTGTAGTAGTCGTTGTCCCAGTCCATCCACTGGCCGAGCCTGCGGCACTGGTCGGTCATCACCTCGCTGTAGTGGGCGACGCGCTCGCGGCACTTGCGCGCGAACTCGGCGAGGCCGTACTCCTCGATGTCCTTCTTCGACTTGAGGCCCAGCGACTTCTCGACCTCGACCTCGACCCAGAGCCCTTGGGAGTCGAACCCGTTCTGGTAGCGCTGGTCGAAGCCGCGCAGGGCCTTGTAGCGCTGGAAGACGTCCTTCAGGGTCCGGCCGTGGCCGTGGTGGACGCCCGCCGGGTTGTTGGCGGTGATCGGCCCGTCCATGAAGCCGAACCGCGGCCCGCCGCGGTTGCGGTCGCGGAGCCGCTCGAAGGTACCCTGGCCCTCCCACCACTCGAGCACCTCCACCTCGAGCGCGGGATGATCGGGTTTGTCCGGCAGGGGCTGGAAGATCGTCTCGGCCATCGGGAAGAGCAGTGTAGAGAGCGGCGTTACACCAGTAGGACCACGAAAGGAAACCTGAATGGCAAACGACGTCACCGAGGCGACGTTCGAGAACGAGGTGCTGGAGAGCGGCGAGCCGGTGCTCGTCGACTTCTGGGCGGAGTGGTGCGGCCCGTGCCACGCCGTCGCACCCGTGCTCGAGCGGATCGCGGAGGAGCGGAACCTCAAGCTCGTCAAGGTCAACATCGACGAGAATCAGGGGCTGGCGATGCGCTACGGGATCCAGTCGATCCCGAACATGGTCCTCTTCGAAGGCGGGCAGCCGAAGGCCTCGGCCATCGGCGCCATGCCGAAGGGGATGCTCGAGCGCTCGCTCGGCCTCGGCGAATAGAGCAGGAGGAAGCTGCGGCAGGGGGCGCCGCCGCCCTCTGCCCCGCCTCTCGGAGACCTACGCCTGCTGCGCCTGGGCTTCCCGGCTCTCGAGGAAGCGCAGGAAGGCCGCGTGCTTGGCGAGGTACTCCTCGATCTCGGCGACGCCGGCTCCGGCCCAGTCCTCGAGCCAGGTCTCGGCGAGGTCGTCCTCGATTGAGTGAAGGCCGCGTTCGCTCATCCGGGGAATCATCGGCATCCGAGCGGACAACCATGACGGCTAGCGTGTGTGGCCGCCATGCCGCGCTCGTCCGCCACCTCGCACGAGCTCGCCCGGATCGCGCTGCTCTCGGGGCTGTCGGGGCAGACGCTCGCCGTGCTCGCGAAGCGGATGGAGCGCGAGGAGGTGGCGCCCGGGACGACGATCGTCCGTGAGGGCGAGCCCGGCGAGCGCTTCTACGTCGTCTTCGCCGGGATGCTCTCCGTCTCGCAGCACGACCGCGGCAACCAGGGGGTGCTGCGGCCGGGCGACTACTTCGGCGAGGTGGCGCTGGCGATGCCGGTGCCGCGGACGGCGACCGTGACGGCGATCACGCCGGCGGTCGTCGCGAGCTGCGACAAGGCGACGTTCGACGAGATCCTGCGGCCGCTGTTCGCGGATGACGACGCCTAGCCGGTCGCCTCCGCGTGGACGGCGTCGGAGAAGCGCGGCCAGGCCTCCTTCGCCCAGTCGCCGAACTCGCGGTCGGTGAGGACCGCGCAGGCGACGCCGGCGTCCGGGTCGACCCAGAGGAACGTGCCCGCCGCGCCGAAGTGCCCGAACGTCCGCGGCGACGCGCGCGTGCCCGTCCAGTGCGGCGACTTCGCGTCCCGCAGCTCGGCGGCGAGCCCCCAGTCGTTCGGCTCCATCCGCCCCCAGCCCGGCAGCACCCCGGCGAGCCCGGGGAACTGCACCGTCGTCGCCTCCGCCAGCGTCTCCGGCGCGAGCAGGGTCGGCGCGAGCAGCTCCCGCGCGAGCGCGAGCAGGTCGTCGAGCGGGCCGCGGTAGCCCCACGCCGCCGAGCTGCGCAGCCCCCCGACCAGGCCGAGTGGCTCAAGCACGGCACCGCGGAGGTAGTCCGCGAACGGCATCTCCGCCCGCTCGGCCACGAGCGCGGCCGCGCGCTCGATCCCGGCGTTCGAGTAGATCCGCCGCCGCCCGGGCGACGTCAGCGGCGGGCCGTCGTCGAGCCCGAGCCCGGACGCGTGCGCGAGCAGGTGCCGCAGCGTCGACCCGGGCGGCCCCGCGGGCTCGTCGAGGTCGACGGTCCCCTCCTCGGCGGCGACGAGCACGGTCATCCCGGTGAGCAGCTTCGTCACGGACGCCCAGCGCAGCTCCTCGCCGCGGGGTCCGTGCGACTCGACGGCTCCGCCGGCCCGGACGAGGCCGGCGGCCGCCGTCCGCGCGCCCCAGCCGTCGATGGCGCAAAGCGAATCCACGGCGGGGGATACTAGGCCCGTGAGCCGCCGCATCGTCCCCGCGGTCTCGCCCCAGGCCGCGACGGTCGGCTACTCCCGCGCCGTGCGCGAGGACGCGCACGTCCACGTCGCCGGCACGGCGGCGATCTATCCCGAGGGAGTCGAGACGCCGGCCGACCCGTACGCCCAGGCGAAGCGGTGCCTCGAGATCATCGGCGATGCGCTCGCCGAGCTGGGCGCCGAGCCCGCGGACGTCGTCCGCACGCGCGTCTATCTCGTCGACGCCGCCGACTGGGAGGAGGTCGGCCGCGCGCACGGCGAGGTCTTCGGCAACGTGCTCCCTGTCACGTCGTTCGTCGTCGTCGCCGGGCTGCTCGACCCGCGCTGGCTCGTCGAGATCGAGGCGGAGGCGATCGTCGCGTGACGCCGAAGCAGATCTTCCCGCCGTCGATCACCGGCAAGGGCGCGCGCTTCCCCGAGGGCGGCAGCGTGCTCGACCACGCCTTCGGCAAGAGCGACCCGTACACGCTCG
>Ga0335077_10007917_pt1 | contig 13173 bp, 9 predicted proteins | sample Lox_Sample_31_FD_207151 | JGI IMG/M metagenome (GOLD analysis project Ga0335077, IMG submission 207151) | Soil microbial communities from Loxahatchee National Wildlife Refuge, Florida, United States - Lox_Sample_3.1 | ecosystem: Environmental > Terrestrial > Soil > Wetlands | place: USA: Florida... | reverse complement strand
GTGACCAGCTGCTGTTCCCGCGGGCTGAGCTGCCCGGGGCCAGGTCCGGGCGCCGGGGGCGGCGGGGCGGGGGCGGTGAGCATCAGGACGTACTCGGCGGCGGTGTCCAGGCTCATCGCCGCGCCGCGCTCCTCAGCCGCCCGGAACCGGGCCGGTCCGAGCACTTGCCGGGCCTTGCTCAGCGCCTCTGCGGGCGGCCCGCCAGCGAGTCCCTGCTGCCGGCAATGGACGTCCTGGGCGGCCCACACCGTGGCCACGTCGGCATAGCGCCCGGTCGCGGCGCACAGCAACCCGCAGTACCACAGGCCGTTGAGCGTTTCCAACAAATCGCCGGCCTGCATCACGACCTGGAGCGCTTCGCGCAGGTGCGCGGCGGCATCCTGGTAACGGCCGGCCCGGACATCCAGGTCCGCCGTGAGGTTCAGCAGGCTTGCCATTTCGATCATGTCGCCGGAGTCCCGGCACCAGTCCAGCGCCGCCGCGCAGGCGCTCTCGGCGGCGGCTAGGTCCCCGGTTTCGATCAGCGCAGGGATCAACACGGTGCTGCCGCATCGGTAATCCGCCGGGACGCCCCCGGTGATCTGCTGCTGCGACCGGATCAGCTCAATGGCGCCGTCATTGTCGCCGCTGAACAACGCGGCGATACCGAGCGCATTCAGGGCCTGCACCTCGGCGGCCGGTTCGCCGAGGTCCCGGGCCACGGCCAGTGCGCGGCGGCCGTCCTCGGTCCCCTCGGCGAGCTGACCGGTGTTCAGCAATACCGTAGACCGGCCGGCCAGGACGTCGGCCAGCAGCCGGGACGGGCCCCGGTCCTGCAGGGCGTCGCGGGCCGCGGTCCAGTGGCCCAGCGCCGTGGGCAGATCGGCGGAGAGCAGTGCGGCCATGGCCAGCCAGAACTGCGCAGCGCACCACCCGTCGCTGCCCGGCTCGGCCCGCCCGGCCATCTCGGACAGCAGCCGGTACTGGCCGGGCAGCCGGCCGCGCATCCACCACCACCAGCCCAGCGCGACCGCCAGCCGCAGCGCCACGGCCAGATCATGGTCCACGGCCCAGGCCAGCACCTGGCGCGTTGCGGGGTCCTCGGCATCCAGCCACCGGATCGCAGCCGCCTCCCCGGCGCTGGACTGCAGCCCGGCCGAAGCCTGCTCCGCCACCCGCAGCGCGTAGCCGGCCAGCGCGGCGGCTACGGTGTCCTGCTCGCCGACCTGATCCCGCAGCCTGGCCCCGTAGGCCCGCAGCGTCTCCAGCATCACATACCGCGGCCGCCCATCGGCGCCGGTGCGCGGCGGGACCAGCAGCGAGCAGTCCACCAGCCGCAGCACGGCCAGTCCCGCGTCCGCCCCGGCCACCGCTCCGGCGCCCTCCAGGGTGAACGGCCCGGGGAACACCGACACCGCCCGGAACACCCGCCGCTCGGATTCCTCCAGCAGCTGGTAGCTCCACTCCACGGCCGCGGCTAGGGACTGCTGCCGGGGCGGGGCCAGCCGGTCCCCGCCGGCCAGCAGCGCGAACCGGTCCTCCAGCCGGCCCAGCAGCCCGGTCACGCCGAGCGCCTCGGCCCGGGCCGCGGCCAGCTCGATCGCCAGCGGCATCCCATCCAGCCGCGCCACCAGCCGCGCCACCGCCGGCCCGCTCTGATCATCCAGCACGAAATGCGCGTCAGCCCCCCGGGCGCGGTCCGCGAACAGCACCACCGCCTCGGCCCGGGCCGCATCGGCCAGGTCACCGGGATCGGGCACCGCCAGCGGGCCCAGCCGGTACCGGGCCTCCCCCGCCACCCGCAGCCCCTCCCGGCTGGTGGCCAGCACCCGCAGATCATCACAGGCCCCCGCCAGCTCCGCGCACAACTGCGCGGCCGCGCCCAGCACGTGCTCGCAGTTATCCAGCACCACCAGCAGCTGCCGGCGGGCCAGCACCCGGGCCAGCGTCCCCGCGACCAGCGTCCCCGGCTGCTCCCGCACCCCCAGCGCCACCGCGACCACCGCCGGGACCTGCCCCGGGTCCTGCACCTGCGCCAGCTCGACCAGCCAGGCCCCGTCGGCGAACCGGCCTGCCACCCGCCGGGCCACCTCACACGCCAGCCGGGTCTTGCCCGCACCCCCCGGCCCGGTGACCGTCACCAGCTGATGCTGCCCGACCAGGGACGCCAGCTCGCGCACCGGCCCGGCCCGGCCGATGAAACTCGTCCGCGTCGCCGGGAAGCCGTGCACGGCGCCGGCCGAAATGACCGCCTCCCCCACAGCGGTACCCTAACCGCCACCAGCGCCGCCGTACAGCCCCGCGGCACCGGCACCGGCACCGGCACCAGCATCTGGCCACGCCGCACGTCGGCCCGCCGCCAGGCTAACCCGCCGCCCAGGACCGGTACCCGGACGCGGCTGTCCCTGATTTCCGGATCGCACCACCCGGCCGGCCCCGACCCGCATGGTATAGCCCGCTCTGCCGCTGGCCAGCCAGCGGCGGACCTGTGGGTCAATTACCCCTCGCGCGCAGAAGGGGTCGGCCGGCCTTTGCCCGGCGCCAGGCCAGGCGGGCCAGCCTACCCGGTGAGGGCCCGGATCGCCGGGCCTGATCAGACAGGCAGGAGAAGGCAATGTTCACCCATCCCGACCGCATCAGCCAGCTGGCCCGCGAGCACCACCACCAGATGCTGGCCCAGGCCAGCCAGCGGCGGCTGCGGCACCAGCACAGCCGCCCGGCCACCGCCCGGATCATCCGCCGTTTGGCCGCCCTGATCGCCGGAGTCGGCACGGTGCCTGCGCTAGCGCAGGGCACCAGCTGACCCGCCCGACCGCACCCGCTCGGCGAACCAGCTGGCCGGACTCAGATTCCAGTCCGCCGCCGATAACCGGAAGGCCACGCTGTCCATGCGGGGCAGCCGTATCCAGCCCCGGATCATGGCCGCCGCCGCCCAGACCGCCGGCGGCCAGGAGCCCCGGCATCTCGAAAGAGCCCGAATACCCGTTATGTGCCGTGCTTTCTGCTGAGGACCTGGCCTACCTATCAATACAGAACGGCAGGGTCAGCGTGCGGTTATCAGGCGATCTTCGTGCCGTCGACCGCCCTCGCCAGTCCCGGCTACGACGGGCAACCAGCCGTATATTTATACATCGCGGCGCTTGAGGTGAATGTCCTCAATTGCCGCCGACAGGGTCTTCTTGGATTGCCGTGGTGCGCTGGCGTCCCCGTCCGTCGTGCCTGCCGCGCGGGGACCGTCCCCCTGGCGGTGGAGCTGATCGAGGGTCACGGCGCAGGGGGGTGAACGGGGGCCTGGGCTGCCGGCCGGGTGCATGCGGACCCCGGGCGATCCGGGGGCCGGGAGGCGGACGCCAGCCCGGAAGGCCGGGGTTCCGGTCGGCGGCCGGACGCCCGTGAACGTCGCGGTGGAGCCGGCCGGTGCGGTCCCGGCTGCCCGGTGCGTCCGTACCTTGCCTGCCGTCACGCTGAGTGATACGTGAGGTCGGGGAGAACGCGCACACTCCCGCCGATCTGGCGCTGGTCCCTGCCGCCCGGTGTGGCCGACTCCGGCGTGCAGATCTGGCAGATCTGTGCATGCTGTCAGCTCTGACACCCGACGCCGAGAGACGCGAATATTCGGCGGTATGGAGTATTTCTCGGGCGGCCTGCCGCGGCCGTGTCGCCCGTTCGTTGCCGACATAGCGTGACCTGGCCAGACGGCTTACGTTGGGGTTCCGTTGAACCGCTGGGACCGGGACTGGCCCAGCTTTCCCGGTTCCAGCCTGGCCGGGAGGTGCCCCGATGACCACTGCCGTCTCATCCGCCGCGCTCGCCACGATCCAGTCCGTCTTCACCGAGGCCGAACGGGTCGCCCTCGCCGGGTTCCTGGCCGGGTACCGCGGCCTGACCCGCGAGGTGTACGCGCTGGACCTGCGCCAGTTCACCACCTGGTGCCGGGCCCGGTCCCTGTCGATGTTCGCCGCCCGGCGCGCGGACATCGAGGGCTTCGCCCGGGACCTGGAAGCCAGAGGCCGAGCCCGCGCCACGGTCACCCGGCGGCTGTCCACCATCGCCGGGTTCTACAAGTACCCGGTCGAAGAAGAACTCCTCGGCACCTCCCCGGCCGCGCATGTCCGCCGTCCGCGGGTCGACTACGAGTCCCATGCCGTCGCGCTGGACCGCAACGAGCTCGGCGCCCTGCTGGTCGCCGCCGGGCTCGGCTCACCGGCAGAGCATGCCCTGATCTCCCTGCTCGCCTTGAACGGGCTGCGGGTCTCGGAGGCTGTCGGCGCCGACATCGAGCACCTGGGCCTCGAGCGGGGCCACCGGACGCTGACCATCACCCGCAAGGGCGGCAAGATCGTCACCATCCCGCTCGCGCCGCGGACCGCGCGGGCGATGGACCTGGCCATCGGCGAACACACCGAAGGGCCGGTGTTCCTTGCCAAGGACGGCCGACGCCTAGACCGGCACGGCGCCGGGCGGATCGTCCGCCGCACTGCCCGCCGCGCCGGGATCGGCAAGACCGTCACGCCCCACACGCTCAGACACGCGTTCATCACCGCCAGTTTGGACGCCGGGGTCCCGCTACGGGACGTGCAGGAGGCCGCATCACACGCCGATCCGCGGACGACGATGAGGTATGACCGCGCCCGCGGCAGCCTGGACCGCCACGCGACCTATATAGTCGCCGCCTACGTCGCAGGTGCCGCCAGGTAACCCACCAGGACCCGGGATCTCCGCCGCCTGGCCGCCACAGCCGCCAGGCGGCGCCTCGGGGTCGTAGTCAGTTACGGACCGCGAGTTCAGCCTGGGCGTGAACCGCCTATGCATGCTAGCGACGGGGGCGCGCCTGTCGTTAGCGACGCACGCGAGCGGGCAATCTGTGCTCGTTGAGCCTGCCTGCGGCACCATTAAGATCATCGTCAATGGGGATGTCGTCTCGAGGCTGGACAGTGCGCGGCTGCGGACGATCGTGGCCAACGACCGGTATCTGGCACTGCCCGAATGCGCGGAGCGGGCCGGGCTGGCTGCTGCGCTGATCGAGCCGGGACGAGTGGAGCGGTCTGGCGCTGGTGAGGCGGTGCTGCTGTGGCGTGATGAACATTTGAGGCGTGACTTAATGTGGTGGCAGCCGCGGACGGTTGGCCGTGCTTTCGCTGGCCAGCGCCGTTCTTCGCTGGCAGGACGATGCCGCCCGCCACTGGTGGGCAGTGCGACGGCACGGGGTCGGCTGCCGATTAGTGCCCGTTATTTCCGGTTGCTACCGGACGGCGTGCTGAATCGCTACTGGCGCCACGACGGCTGCCGCCCAGCTCCGTCCGGCAGATCGGGTTGTCCAGCACACCATCAGCCGACTACGCGAAGGCCGTGACCCAGAATGGCGTCCGGAGAGGTGGCGGGACCGCCGTCACCGGCGATGTGAGCGTGAGAACACATCCCTGATCGCCCTGATAACCAGCATGGCCAGCACCAGCGCCGTCGTCATCCGGGTCCCGGCCGGCGCCGGGGCGGCCGAGGCTGGCCGGGCACGGCTTGCTCGAGCTGGGCGGCCAGCCGCAGGTCGGCATCAGTCTCGGCTGCGGTCAGCATGCGCCGTTGCTGCAGGAAGTAGAGCAGGGCGAACCCGGGCGCCACGAGCAGCACCGCGAGGCCCGCTACGACCAGTTCCGCCACCAGGGCCGCGGTGGGCGCGCTGCCCGCTGCGAGTGACAGCGAGGTGGGGAACAAGTAGGGGTACTGGGCCAGTCCCCAGCCCCATACCACGGTGGCCACGGCGATCGCGGCCGTCACCCGCAGGAACAGGGGGTGGTACCAGCGCAGCCAGAGCATGCCCAGCACGGCAATCCCGGCGGCGATCGAGATCGCCACCAGCGGCAGGGCGATGCCGGTCAGGCGGCCGTAGAGGTATGGCGCGCTGTCCGGCAATTCGGCGAACGTGCCGCCGGCCAGCGCACCGGTGAGCAGCCCGGCTGCGGTGGCGCGCAGTGAGAAGGAGCGCACCAGGTCCTGGTGCCCGCGCTGGCGGGCCTCCAGGACGAGGAATACCGCGCTGAGGTAGGCGCAGGCGGCGACGAACAGGAACCCGGTGAGGACGGCGGTGGGCGAGGTCCAGGCGGCCAGGACGTTGCCGGCGGGGTGCACGGGCACCTGCCCGGTGGCGACGGCCCCGACGACGGTGCCCATGAAGAACGGCGTGATCAGCGAGGAGGCGGCGAACAACGCGCCGGTGAGCTGCCGCATCCGCAGCCGCTGCGCGGTGTGCCGGAAGGCGAACCCGACCCCGCGCAGGACGATTCCCAGCAGGGACAGGCTGAGCGGGACGAACAGCGCGGTCATGATGGCCGCGAACGCGGGCGGGAACGCGGTCCACAGCAGCACCAGGATGAAGACCAGCCACACGTGGTTGGCTTCCCAGACTGGGGTGATGGACTCCTCGATGAGCTCCCGCGGGGCCGCGCCGCGCTCGGCGCCGCCCGCCAGCAGGTCCCAGATGCCGCCGCCGAAGTCCGCCCCGCCGAACAGCGCGTACGCGGCGAGGACCGCGAACAGGATCGCGGCGACCGCGATGGCCTCCGGCGAGGGGTTCATGGTGCGTCCGGCCCGTCAGGGGATGCCCGGGGCACGCCCGGTGGCGCCGGGGGCCCGGCCGGTGATGGCCCGGCCCTGGCCGGCGAGGGGCCGTACGGCACCTGCTCGGTCTCCTCTTCGGCGGGCGCTCCCCGCCGCCACCGCCGTGACATGATCATCGGAACGCCGATCGAGACCACCGTCAAGATCGCGTACAGGGCGAGGATCACCCCCAGCGTGACCGGTACCCCGCTGGACGGGGTGACCGCGTCGCTGACCAGCATGACGCGGTAGACGATCCACGGCTGGCGGCCGACCTCGGTGACGACCCAGCCCGCCTCCATCGCAGCGACCGCGGCCACGCCACTAAGGGCAGACGGCACCAGGAACCACGGGGTCACCAGCAGCCGGCGGTGGAACCACCACCACCAGGCCTGCCACGCCGCCAGCGCGAACAGGAAGAAGCCGAGGCCCACCATCAGGTCGAAGCTCAGGTGGATGAGCGTGACCAGCGGCGGCCGCTGCGCCGGGGCCACGCTGTCCCAGCCGATGACCCGGGTATGCGGCGAGAACCCGACCAAGATTGAGTCGAACGACGGGATGGCGGCGCCGAAGTAGACATGGCCGCTGATCAGGATCCCGCCCACCCATTCGGCAGCGTCGCGCGTAGTCGTGGAGACGTATTCCATCGCGGCGAACTTAACCGGCTGGTTGTGCGCGATGAACCGGGCGATGATGTCCCCCATCATCACCTGCAGCGGGGCCGCGATCCCGGCCAGCGTGAACGGGACGGCGAAGCCCAGCCGGTGGTAGCGGTCCCGGCGGCCGCGCAGCAGCCCCACCGCGTACACGCCGGCGACGAGGAATCCGGTCACCATGTACGCGGCGAGCACCATGTGCGCGGTCTCATACGGGGTCGAGGCGTTGAAAAACACCGACACCGGGTCGACACTGGTGACCTTGCCGTGGCTGAGTGTGTACCCGGCCGGTGAGTTCATCCACGAGTTCGCCGCGACCACCGACAAGGCGCCCAGCACCCCGGCCACCACGATCGGCATCCCGCTCCACCAGTGCGCCCAGGGCGACAGCCGCCGCCAGCCGTACAGGTAGATCCCGACGAAGATTGCTTCCAGGAAGAAGAAGATCCCCTCCACCGAGAACGGGAAGCCGATCGCCGCCCCGAACCGGCCCATCAGGCCGGGCCACAGCAGGCCCATCTCATACGACAGCACGGTCCCCGACACCGCGCCGACCGCCACCAGCACCGCCATGACCTTCGACCAGCGGCGCGCCAGCAGCAGCGCCGCGGCATCGCCGCGCCTGATGCCGATCCATTCCGCGGTCATGGTAACGGCCGCGAACGCGATGCCGAAGCACGCGAGGATGATGTGGAACCCCAGCGACGACCCCATCTGCGACCGGGCCGGCACCGGATCCGCGGCCAGAGCGTGCGCCACTGCGCCCATCGTGCCTCCCGTCCGATGCATGCCCGCATCGCGGCTCCAAGACCGACAGGCTAGGTGTACCGCCACCGCGCTCCGGGTACACGTGAGAGCACCCTCAACGTTCTCCCAGAGGTGCACCGGACACATGAGCAGCAGAAACGTCGGAGCGGTCGCCCTGGTCGTCCTGCTCGGGCTGGTCATCGGCACGCTCGGGCTGGTCGAGGCCGACCTGTACGCCGTCGGGGTGCTGATCCTCTTCCTCGGCGGCGTCGGCGTCGCCGTCCTGGCCGGCGAGTACCTCATCCGGTACCTCAGCAGCCGGCAACCGCCCGCTTGACGGCTCCTCCGGTCTCCCGGTGACCGCGCCGCCGCGCGGGTAATGCCGGGAACACGCCCTGCGCGCCCTGGCCAGTCAGCCGGCCGGGCTGTGCCGGTACTTCGCACGGTGCTTATCCCGATCAGCTGTACCGTGCTGCTGGCCAGCGGCCCGCCGGAGTCACCGATGAGCATTACCGCATGGAACTGGGCAACGGCGCGCTGATCCACTTCCCCGCGGCCGCCGGACGAAGGACTGACCTGACGGTTACGCTGACGAAGCCCCAGCTGCTGGCGCTGTTCGCGGCCGGGAACACCAACGCATCACCTTCGACGGCGACGCTACGGTGCTCCGCCAGCTGCTGGCGCTACTGGATGAACCCATCCGGACTTCACCATCGTCACCCCCAGCCCGTTAAATGGACCTCAGCAGGGCGCGCGTGCAGACGCGCTACCTACATCGCCGCCGCCACGTCGCCGGAGCCGCCCGGTGGAACGTTGCGGGCAAGTTGCTCGAGCGTAGGCTGAGCATGCGGCAGGGCCCGCGCCAGGGCGCCCACAAGTCGACGACGACCGGGATCTTGACGCCATGGCGACCTCCCCGAAGGTGGCGTCGACGGCGATCCACGGCAGCGCCTGATGGCACTTGCCGCAACGGGACGTCCCAGCCGCTGCCGCAGGCACCGGTTTTGCCTGGCCGCAGTGCCCGCACCCGATCAGCCCCGCTCGCAATGGCTTCATTATCCCCGCTCCGGTATGCCAGGCCGGTCCTGGCCGCTGACGGACAGCACATCAACGACGAGGCCCGGCCGTGACGATAGCGCCGTCGCCGACATCCCGGCGGTCAGCGCCCGCACGACAGGGCCCGGGCCGGCCGGTGAACCGCCGCAAGGTCCACGTCCGCCGGCTGTTCAGCACCCCTGCGGCATCACTTTCCGTAAAAAAGGCTTAAGCAATTGACGCGCCCGAGCCGCCGATCTGGCGCACTGTCATGGGAGTAGATTCCGCCTGCCAAAAAGTACAGATCGGGCCGTTCTGGGTGCTCAGCTCCGCCGGGCGATCGGGCGGACGTCGCGACCCTGGCAGTGGAGCAATCTAGTGGGCCGGGCAGCCCTGTGCGAGGCTCATCGCTTCGAGGCGATGCGAGGTTAAGGGGCCACGGGCGCGGCTGTCCGGTATTCCCGTGATTGCCGCATCTGCCGCACCAGGATCCGGTCGCTGAGGGCGGGGAGGAAGTGGGCGGCGCGCCGGGCCCAGCGCATGCTGGCGGGGAAGACGATCAGCGCCTTGTTGCGCGCCACGCCGTCCAAGATCACCTGCGCCGCGCGTGACGGCGCCATCATCTTGGCCGGCGTGCCTGCGAGTTGCTCGCGGGGCACTCCGGCGGGCAGGGTCATGCCCACGGCCTGCGCGTTGTGGTAGATGTTGGTGCGCACGAACCCGGGGCAGACGCAGCTGACCTTCACCCCGAGGTCGGCGCCTTCCAGGCGCAGTGACAGGGATAGCCCCACCAGGGCGTGCTTGGCCGTGCAGTACGGGGCGTTGCCCGGGGCGGCGAAGAAGGCGGCTGCCGATGAGGTGTTCACGATGTGGCCGGACCCCTGTCCGGCCATGATCGGGTAGGCGGCGCGCGTGCCGTGCAGGACGCCGTACAGGTCCACGTCCAGGACCCGGCGCCAGTGGTCCAGGGTCAGGTCGCGGGCGTCGCCCCCGATCGCGATGCCGGCGTTGTTGAACAGGTAGTCCAGGCGGCCGTGCGCGGAGGCGGTGTCTTGGACCAGGCGCGTGACATCCGGCTCGCTGGCCACGTCGATGGTGCGCGCCTCGGCCTGCCCGCCGCCGGCCGCGATGGCCGCCGCGACCCGCCCGGCGTTGTCCCCGTCGATGTCGGCGACGACGACTCGCGTGCCCCGCCGGGCCAGTTCCCGGCACAGGGCCTCGCCGATGCCGGAGCCGCCGCCGGTCACGATGGCTACCTTTGCCCCGGGTGAACCTGACATTGCTGCCTCCTGTGGCTAGCTGGTTATCCTGCGGCCGTGCCCGTCCGGGCCGTCCGCCGCGGCGGTCGCGGCCATGCCGGTTCCGTCACGTTCTGGTCACCAGATCAGCGGGACCAGGCGCTTGTGCCGGCCGGCGTAGGCGCGGTAGCGGTCGCCGAGGGTGGCCAGCAGCGCGTTCTCCTCGGCGTGGATGCGCCACAGGACGGCCGCCAGCGGCAGCACGACCATGGCCGCCACGGCAACCCAGTTCGCCGAGGCCAGGCCGACCCCGGCGCAGGCCAGCAGCAGCCCGGTATAGCTGGGGTGGCGCAGCAGCCGGTAGGGGCCGGCGGTTATCACCGGCTGGTCCGCGCTGACCATGACCCTGCCGGTGAAGTACTCGCCCAGCGTCTTGATCGACCACCCGCGCAGCGCCAGCCCGCCGAGCAGGACTACCATGCCGGCGGCGAAGGCGGCGGCGCCGGGCCGGATCGCGGCCGCCGGGACGATGTGCGGGGCCAGGTAGAGCATGACGCTCGCGGCGATCACCACGGGTACGACGACGAGCCTCCGGCCGCCTCCGCCGGCCCTGGTGGCACCGTCCCGGGTGTTGCCGGCATGGGCGAGCTCCATCGCGCCCCAGCCCATGGTGACGATCAGCATCAGCACGCCGGCCAGGTGGCTGGTGTCGAAGTACGGCTTCATCTTCCCTCCAAGGTGAGCGGGATCAGGCGGGTGGCGGGCCGGCCGCCGGGCCTGGCCGGGTCGCGCGCTCAAACGTGGACACCAGTTCGGCGCCGTAGGCCTCCAGGTCCAGGCCCGGATCGTTGGCGAACTGGATCAGCAGGTCGTCCAGCGCGGCTTTCATGACAGACGCCATGACCCTCGTGTCGAAGGCCCCGAGGCCGCCCCGGGCCTGCCCGCGCTCCAGCACCCGCGCGACCCGGGCCACTTCGTCCGCCCGCTCGTTGACTGCCACGTTGGGGGGCCCGGACTCGTCCCGGAAGCCGTTGTAGATCCGGACCAGCGCGAGAACCTCCCGGGCGTGGGTCCGGTAGTACCCGATCCACCCGGTGATGTAGGGCGCGACGAACCGCTCCGGGAACCGTGCCGGGTCGGCGGCGAGTATGCGGGGCTCCAGGTACTCCCTCATCGAGGCGAGCACGTCGGCGATCACCGCGCGGATCAGGTCATCCTTGGCCGCGAAATGGTAGGTCACCACTCCCTTGCTGACCCCGGCGCGGTGCGCCACCTCGGCCACCGACGCGCGCGCAAAGCCCAGCTCGGCGATCGCGTCGATCATGCAGTCCACGAGCTGGTCACGGCGCTTGAGCTGGGTGAAGGTGCGCTCTCCGCCGCCGGCGGCCCGCTTATTAGTACGCATGTCATGATATTAGTACGCTCGTACTACCGATGTCAACGGCCTGACGCTTCTGACGGACCCATCGGGCAACGGCGCCGGCCTTGCGGCCGGGGCGGGGTGCCGGCGGACGAGTCCGGCCGGCTCGCCGAGGAGGCCGGGCAGTCTTGGTGGCGGACGGGCTCGTTGATCGCGCGCGCCACTCTTCGGGGCCTGCGGGGCGAGGCGGCGGCCGCCGAACGGCTCGTCGCCGAGGCCGAGAAGACGGCGGTATCTCAGGGCTTGAACGATCTCATCTGCATGATCGCGTTCGCGCGTGCCGTGACCTGGCTGGGCGCCGGGCGGCCTGCCGGTGCGCTGGAGCATGTCACCCGGGTCTTGACCGGAACGACCCGGCGTTCACGAGGCGGCCGCTTCATGTCGATTACGTACCTGGCCGATGCGGCGTCGCAAAGCGACGGCGCCACGTCGCGGCTGCGATCCTCGATGAACTGGAAACGCTCGCGCAGCGCACGCCCTCGCCGACGCTGCACGGCAGCTTGGTGCACGCGCGTGCCGTTCTGCCCGCGGACGGCGAGGCCGAGCTGCTCCACGACGTCGCGTTGCGGAGCGATCCGAAGCATCACCCGTTCGACCACGCGCGGCTGCAGCTCGGCTACGGGGCCTGGCTCCGCCGTCACCGGCGCGTCAGCGAATCACGCCTGCCGCTGCGGGCTGCGCGACAGGTGTCCGGCGCACTAGGATGCGTTCCCTGGGGGGAACGCGCGCGTCAGGAGCTGCGCGCCTCTGGCGAGCAGAGCCGAAAGCCAGTTCCAGCCGCGCGTGATCAGCTATCGACTCAGGAGCTTCAGATAGCCCAGATGGCGGCGAGGGGAATGACGAACCGCGAAATCGGTCTGCAGCTCTACCTCTCGCCCTGAACGGTTGGATCGCATCTGTACCGGCTGTCCCGAAGCTCGGCGTCACATCGCGTAACCAGCTCGCCGGTGCCCTCGACATGGCTGGTGAAGCTCCCACGACGTAGCCACCCAGTCAGCATCAGCGGCTTTGAAGGCAAGTAATGGCCAGATGATGTCGCATAACAGATGTTCTGGACGCCAGTCACCCGTGCCGCCGCCACACCGTGAGCCCCTCATGCCCGGCAGTCGGGCGCGTGTTAAGGACGAGGCGCTTCCGCCGGCACGCGCCGTCGGCCCGGGTGTTCGCTCCAGCCGCGGTCGCTGGCCGGGCGGCGAAGTTCCAGCCGCCGGGCAGTTGGCCTGCCGCACGGTCTACACCCCCAGCGCGTTCCGTGACAGGCTGGCCAAAGGCAATCGTGGCGCGCGGACCCCCTGGCCATAGCGGGTGCCGCATCCACAACCAAGAAGGTCAAGATGGCGCAGGGCACTGTGAAGTGGTTCAACGGCGACAAGGGCTACGGTTTCATCGCGGTCGAGGGCGGCCCGGACGTGTTCGTGCACGTCAGCGGGATCGCCGGTGGCGGCTACCGCAGCCTCGAGGAAGGGCAGAAGGTCGAGTTCGACATCACGCAGGGCCAGAAGGGGCC
>Ga0335077_10007916_pt1 | contig 13174 bp, 14 predicted proteins | sample Lox_Sample_31_FD_207151 | JGI IMG/M metagenome (GOLD analysis project Ga0335077, IMG submission 207151) | Soil microbial communities from Loxahatchee National Wildlife Refuge, Florida, United States - Lox_Sample_3.1 | ecosystem: Environmental > Terrestrial > Soil > Wetlands | place: USA... | reverse complement strand
CGCCTCCCTGTCATTCGCCCATTACTTTGATAATGACGCGCTTGGAGCGCCGTCCGTCGAATTCCGCGTAATAAACCTGCTGCCAGGGTCCGAAATCCAACTTGCCCCTGGTTACCGGCACGACCACCTGGTGGTGCACCAGCAGGCTTTTCAAATGCGAATCGCCGTTGGTTTCGCCCGTGCGGTGATGGCGGTAATCCTGGCGAAACGGCGCCAGCGATTCCAGCCATTCGTCGATGTCGGCGATCAGCCCGTCTTCGGCATCATTGACCCAGACACCCGCCGTGATGTGCATGGCCGACACCAGGATCATGCCTTCCTCGATGCCGCTCTTATTCAGCGCGGAGGCGACCTGCGAAGTGATGTTTACATATTCCCTGTGTTTGCTAGTCTTAAAGGTCAGATATTCTGTGTAGAATTTCATAGGGCGATCATACCAATTGCGGCAAATGAACCTCGATTCTCGCGAAATACTGATTGTCGATGACGAAACCGCGCTGCTCCGGCTGATGAACGAGTACCTGCAGCGGCTGGGCTACACGGCGACGCCGGCGCACACCATGGCGCAGGCTCGCCAGGCACTCGAGGGGCGTCCGGACGGTTACGCCGTTGTCGTGCTGGACGCGGGCATGGCGGAGACCGGACTCGACGATCTGGTCATCGAACTGCTTGCCGCCTACCCTCGGCTGCGCGTGGTGGTCAGCAGCGGTTATCCTGTGGACATGAGCAGTTTGCAGCGGGCCGCGCCCGAGCGCGTCGACTTTCTGCACAAGCCGTTCAGCTCGGAAATGCTGGTGGCGGTGCTGCGGAGGATGCTTGGCCCGCAAGAAGAAGCAGAAGAGGTTTGATCTGCCCAAGGAAATCAGGGCCATCGCCCGCGAGCGCGTGGGGCGCGTGCCGCCCGCCACGGTGATTCCATCCAAGCCGTCGCGCGCCAAGGCGAAGCACAAAAAACGCCAGGACGAGGAAATGGAATGAAAACGGCGCATCCGTATTCGCGGCGTGGCTTTGTCGCCCTCTCGATCACGGGGCCCCTGGTGGGATGGGTGCCCTGGTTGCGGCCCAAGGAAATCGCGGTGGGCGAAGCGCGCTTCCGCATCGTCCGCAACCACCGCTCCACGCGGCGCTACGTGCTGCTCGATGGCAGCCAGGAAGCCGCGCGCCAGTTGCTGCTCGGCCACATGGAATCCGAGCGCGGCACCACCTTCCTGATCGAGGGCTCGGCGCGGGAGGTTCCCATCGCCGGCGGCAAGTTCGATCCCAACCGGATGTTCTCGCGCGCCGGCGCCGAAGATAATCTGAAAAGCCTGAACCCGGCCTGGAGCGCGAGCCAGATCGAGGCGGCGCTGGACTTGCTCGACGGCCAGCGCGAAAAACTGCTGGACGCGCTGTTCCCGCCCGATCGCGGGCTGCTGATTGCGCTCGAGAGCGGCGTTGGGCCGGAATCGGCGAAAGACGCAGCCGCGGCCGGCGACCAGTCCTCGCTGCGGCAGCCGGACAAACCGCAGGCGTTCTACGTATGCACCGACCCCGCGGATTACCAGGCGTTGTCCGCGTCGCCGTACAATGTAGTGCTCGCCGGGCACGTGCGCGCCCGCGACGATGGCACGCTCGAACGCCGCGCCGCCGCCCGCGGCGTCCGCTTCCTCGCCATCTCGACCCGCCCCGGCGATACCGCCGCGCAGCGCGACATGCTCAACTGGGCCGATGCCCACCTGGGGTAAAACATCCCGCATCGGAATGCGGTCCGAGGATCGGCAAAACTCTTCTCGCCATACTTGCCACGCGCCGCCGCGAGGTTGTTCTTGCGCGGCGCTCTGGAGTATACTTGCATCCATCTGTCAGAGGATCTGGGTTCCACAGCAAGAAACCTGGACGAGGAGGATGCATGTATCTGATGTCAATTCCGCTGCTCGCGCGCGCCCGAAGCTTCGCGCCGATTGCACCAAAGAAGTCGCGCCTCGCCGCCTTGGGCTGCGTCATGTTGCTGCCCTTAGCCCCGCTCGAAGCCTCAACCATCGTCAGCACGTTCGGTCCCGCGGGGTCTTTGTATCTGACCGGCGGTTTCCCACTCGCGGTTGGTAATGCCACTTTCGGGTCAAACAATTTAAATGTCTCGACCGCGACCCAGTTCACAATCCCAACCGGCGTTTGGGACGTCACCGAGGTCGACGTTCCTGTCGAGAACGTCACAGCCCCGGCCGACGCGTTGTTCATCATCGCGAACGATAACGCAGGGCAGCCAGGCGCATTCGATTGGACTTCTTCGGTCTTGACCGGCATCCCCGCGGCAAACAGTTCGTGCTGCGCGGTCACGACCGTGGATATCGCGCCGGGCACTCTGCTGCTTTCATCCTTCGAGAGCACCACGTATTGGCTCATCGTTGCCCCCGGGAACGAGCTGAATACGGATCAGTGGATGCTCTCGCCGCAATCCGGAACAATCGCATATCAGAACAATTCCAGCCAGACATGGTTCTCGGTCGGACTGTCGTCCAACGTGGGGGCGTTCAGCATCGAGGGTACGAACGAGTTAGCTCCTGAACCTGGAAGCGCGATTCTGATGGCATCCGCTTTGACGGGATTGGCGGCGCTGGCTGTTCGCAGGAAGTCGATCCGCATGTGAATCGGGATATACTAGCCGGGGTCGGGAGGCAGGATGGAGATTTCGGGGACCCAGGCAACCGAGCCTTCTTCGCGGCCGGTGGCAGACGCTCCGCCCGCGGCGCCTCGGGAAACCGCGCCGGCGCGCCTGGTTTCGCTCGACGCCTTTCGCGGCGCCACCATGGCCCTCATGGTCCTGGTCAACACGCCCGGCGGCCCGGTCTCCTATGGCCCGCTGAATCACAGCGAGTGGAACGGTTGGACCATCACCGACACGGTATTCCCGTCGTTCCTCTGGATCGTCGGCGTGGCAATCACACTTTCGCTCGGCAAGCGCGTGGCCGCCGGCGTGCCCCGGCAGCGTTTGTTTCTGCAGGTCTTGCGGCGGGCCGTCGTCATCTTCGCGCTGGGCGTGCTGGTCTATGTCGCCCCGGCGTTCAATCTCTCGACACAGCGGGTGCTCGGCGTGCTGCAGCGCATCGCCATCTGCTACCTGATCGCCTCCGCGATCTATCTGACTACGCGCTGGCGCGCGCAGATCGTCTGGATCTTCGGGCTGCTGGCCGCCTATTGGGCGCTGATGATGCTGGTGCCGGTGCCGGGCTACGGCGCGGGCGACCTGGCGCCGGGCCACAACCTGTCGAACTACGTGGACCGCGTGGTGCTCGGCGCGCACAACTACGCGGGCACCAGGGAATGGGATCCGGAGGGCATCCTCAGCACCTTGCCCGCGATTGCCACCGTGCTGCTCGGCATCGTGGCCGGCCACATTCTGCGATTGAAGCGCGAGCTCTCCGAGCGCACCACCTGGCTGTACCTGGCGGGCAGCGTCTTGTTGACCCTCGGCCTCATTTGCAACACCTGGCTGCCGATCAACAAGAAGCTGTGGACGAGTTCTTTCACGTTATTCATGGGCGGCCTCGATTTCGTGATCTTCGCCGGCTTCGTGTGGCTGATCGACGGCCGCGGCTATGCGCGGTACGTGCGGCCGCTGGCGATCATGGGGATGAATGCCATCGCGGTGTATCTTGCTTCCGAGTTGGTTGAGGAAGCGCTGTCCCTGATCCGCACCGGCCGCACCGGTCCGAGCATTCACGAATGGCTCTACCGGACGCTGTTTGCGCCGCTGGCCGCGCCGCCGAACGCATCGCTCGCCTACGCCGTCTGCTACGTGCTCGTAATGTACCTGATCGCCTGGGCCATGTACCGGAAACGGTGGTTTCTGAAGGCGTAGCACCGGCGACCAGACACCACCGCGGCCGGGGGCCGCTCTCACTGCTTGCGCGCAAACACCCCGCGTTGACCGATACGGCATTTTGCCGTATACTCAAAAGTGCGATGAAACGGGGAGCCTTGCCAACCGCCCGGCTGGAGGCGCGCTTGCCGCATGACGTGATGGCGCGCCTGAAGCGTGCCGCCGAAATCCGGGGACGCACACTGACGGATTTTGTGGTGGCGGCCGCCGATGAGATGGCGTGCCGGGCCATCCAGGAAACCGAGATCATCCGCCTATCGATCGAAGGCCAGCGCCAGATCGCCGCGGCGATCCTCAATCCACCGGCGCCGACGCCGTCTCTCAAACGGGCCGCCAAGCGATACCGCGATCTGTTCGGCGCAGCATGACGCCCGCCCCGTTTCGCTTCGAAACGCTCGGCGACGGACACGACCGCACGGCGTTCCAATGCGGCGACAAGGCTCTCGACGGGTATTTCCGGACTCAGGTGACGCAAGACATCCGCCGCCGGATTACCAATTGTTTCGTGGTGGTGGAAATCGCCACCAGCCGGGTCGCTGCCTATTACACCCTGTCGGCGGCAAGCATTCCCCTGGTCGATCTTCCGCCCAACGAGTCGAAACGACTGCCGCGATACCCCACCTTGCCGGCGGTCCGCATCGGACGGCTCGCCGTCGATCAGCGGTATCGACGGCGCGGCCTCGGCGAGCTCATGCTGATGAACGCGGTCCATCGGACGATTCAGGATGCAGCCGCCGCGTTCGCCCTACTGGTCGATGCCAAGGACGATCGCGCGGCCGGATTCTACCGGCGATACGGATTCTGCCCGATCGCCGGCAAGCCCCGCACCCTGTTCCTGCCCCTCGCGCCGGCACAAAAGACGCTGCTTGGGAAGGGCAAGTAGCGGCGCTTGGATCTCTCGCCAGATGAGTGCCTTAGAATAAAAGATCCGCATGAAAAAGGTCATCACGCCTGCCGCCTCGGTCTCGGGCACATTGACGCTGCCGGGCGATAAGTCGATTTCGCACCGGTATGCGCTGATCGCCTCGATCGCCGAGGGCACCAGCCGCATCCGCAACTATTCGACCGGCGCCGACTGCCACTCGACGCTCGGCTGCGTCCGCGCGCTGGGCATCGAGGTGGAAGGCGGCGGCACCGAGTTCGTGATTCATGGCCGCGGTCTGGACGGGTTGCGGCAGCCGGCGGGCGATCTCGATGCCGGCAACTCCGGTTCGACCATCCGCATGATTTCGGGGATTCTCGCCGCGCAGCCGTTCCGCAGCCGCATCTTCGGCGACGAATCGCTGTCGCGGCGGCCGATGCGGCGCGTCATCGAGCCGCTCGCGCAGATGGGCGCGGCCATACGGGCGCGCGAGGATAAGTTTCCGCCGCTCGAAATCTCGGGCGCGCCGCTGCACGCGATCGATTACGTTCTTCCCGTGCCGAGCGCGCAGGTGAAGACCTGCGTGCTGCTGGCCGGGCTTTACGCGGAAGGGCGGACGACGGTGACGGAACCGATGCGCTCGCGCGATCACACCGAAATCGCGCTGCGCGAATTCGGCGCGGACCTCAGCGTGGAGCGGCTGACCATCTCGATTAAAGGCCGCCCGAAGCTCGTCGCGCGCGATCTCACCGTGCCCTCTGACCTCTCTTCGGCGGCGTTCTTCCTCGTGGCGGCTCTGCTGGTGCCCGGTTCGGAGCTAACCATCCGCGGCGTGGGCTTGAACCCGACGCGCTCGGCCCTGCTCGATTTTCTGGTGGGGATGGGCGCCGGCATCGGCATCCCGGAGCTCGAAAGCCGCAATGGCGAACTGGTGGGCGATATCGTCGTGCGCCACTCGGCGCTGCGCGGCGGCACGATCGCAGGCGCGCTGACGGCAGCGCTGATCGATGAGATCCCGGTGTTGGCCGTGCTCGGCGCGGCCACCGAAGAAGGGCTCACCGTGAAAGACGCCTCCGAGCTGCGCATCAAGGAGACCGACCGCATACGCACCGTGGTCGAAAACCTGCGCCGCGCCGGCATCGCGGCCGAGGAGCTTCCCGACGGCATGGTGATTCCCGGCCGGCAGAAATTCCGCGCCGCGCAATTCGATTCGCATGGCGACCACCGCATCGCGATGGCGTTCGCCGTAGGCGCGCTGGCGGGCGACGGTGAATCTGTGATCGAAGGAGCCGAAGCCGCGTCGGTCTCGTTCCCTGAATTCTGGAATACGCTGGCGGGCTGCGTCGGGTAGCGCTGCTCGCCGATTTTCGTGAATTCCCGCGCCATCGCGGCCCGGCATCCGAATTGCCCGCTCCTTGCCTGTGTTTCCGCCGCGCGGGCGCTTTCGCCGCTTCGCCCTCATCTCCGCCGCTGCACGTTACAATCAAGGCGAGCACAATATGAAACCCTGGCGAATCGCGGTGTGTCTCGTGGCCGCTCTCTCTCTGTTCGGGCAAGGACACCGGCAGCAGCGGCGTTGGACGGAAGCCGAGGCCGAGCAGTGGTACGCCCGCGAGGCCTGGCTGGTGGGCGCGAACTTCATCCCCTCCACCGCCTCCAACGAGCTCGAAATGTGGCAGGCCGACACCTTCGATCCGGTCACCATCGACAGCGAGCTCGGTCTCGCCGAAGGCCTGGGCATGAACACCATGCGCGTGTTCCTCCACTACCTGGCCTTCCGCGCCGACCCCGCCGGCTTCGAGCGCCGCATCAACGTCTACCTCAAAATCGCCGACCGGCACCACATCAAGACGCTGTTCGTGCTCTTCGATTCCTGCTGGGATCCGTTCCCCGAAATCGGCCCGCAGCGGCCGCCCCAGCCCGGCGTCCATAATTCCCGCTGGGTGCAGAGCCCCGGCGCCGAGGCCCTCATGAACACCAAGGACTACGACAACGTCCTCGCCTACGTGCAAACCGTCATCAACGATTTCGGCGACGACAAGCGGATCCTGGCCTGGGACCTGTGGAACGAACCCGACAACACCAACGAAGGCAGCTACCACACCTCCGAACCCGCCAACAAAGTCGCCCTGGTCGAAGGCCTGTTGCCCAAAGTGGTCCAATATGCCCATGCCGGCTTGCCGCAGCAGCCGCTGACCACCGCCCTCTGGCACGGCGATTGGTCGAGCCCGGACAAGCTCACCGCGATCGAGAAAATCCAGCTCGACAATTCCGATATCGTCAGTTTCCACAACTACGATAAGCCCGAGGAATTCGAAAAGCGCGTGGTCTGGCTGGAGGCGCTGCACCGCCCCATCCTCTGCACCGAGTACATGGCGCGCCCCAACGGCAGCACCTTCCAGGCCATCCTGCCCATCGCCAAAAAGCACAACATCGGCGCCTACAATTGGGGCCTGGTCGCGGGAAAAACCCAAACCTGGCTGCCTTGGGATTCCTGGCAGAACCCCTACATCGACCGCCAGCCCGCCGTCTGGTTCCACGAGATCTTCCGCCACGACGGCACGCCGTATTCGGCGGAAGAGGTCGCGTTCCTGCGTTCCATGCTCGCCAGGCCGAAGGAAGCGAAGAAGCACAAGTAGCGTGGCGCAGCCCGGACGGCGCCACGGCTTGGGCTTGCGGCCGGGAGTGCTCCTCTCCGGAACGGCCGCGGCCGCTACGGGCGCGCGGCGAGCAGGCGGTCGAGCTTGGTGCTCAGCTCGTTCAGCCGCGCGACCACTTCGGCGTGCTGCACTTCGTCGGCGGGCGGAGATTTGCGGTGGACGTAGAACGTTCCTCCGGGTTCGAGCACACAGCGCTCGACGTCGGCCAGACCGTCGAAACCCTGGCGGTGAAGGACGGTCACCAGTTCGGCGCGGGTGAGCAGTTCTCTGGCGAGGGCGCTCTCGACGACCTGGCCGCGTTCCACCAGCGTAGTGGGCTCACCCTCGAAAACCTCGTCGAGCCGGCGGTGGCGGAACAGGAAGCGCACCACCATGTAGTTCACCGCCAGCAGCGTGAAGGCGCCGATCAATCCTCCCGAGAGCGAATTGTCGTTGCCGATGATGGCGTTCTGCACCGTGTTGGAGAGCGAAAGCAGCACCACCAGGTCGAAGGGGTTGAGTTGGGCCAGCTCGCGCTTGCCGAATGCCCGCAGCAGGAAGACCAGGAACAGGTAAACGATGATGGGGCGGACAATCTTCTCAAGCACCGGCGCGCCGACGGCGAAGATATCGTGCCACATGCCTTGCGAGATGACCCAAGCGGGCATGACGGTAAACCTCCTCCAGCGATTATGGCGGATTTGCGCGCAGGCCGGGACGCGGCCGAAACAAGATGCTGGCAAATTGTTCCGGGTTGCGGTACAAAAGGAGAAGACGATTCCACGCGAAGTGGAAAGGCTGTGGAAGATGCGTGCACCGCTGCGGAAATGGAATCGGGATCGGCTGACGGCGAACGAGTTGCGGCCCTACGCCGGCCGGTCCGCCGGGCCACGTTTTATCCTGAGCCTAAAGCACTCAAAACGCGGCGCATGTTTTTTCTGTTACAGCGGCATCGCGGACAGCTAAGCTAGGTCGGTTGACACGATGACGGTTCCCAACGCAATCGAGAAGGGGCTGCCGACAAACCTCGACGCCGAGCGGTTCGTGCTCGGCTCGATTCTGCTCGACGAGAGCATGTACGTGCAGGCGGCCGGTACGCTCGAGGCGGACGATTTCAGCCTGGAAAAGCACCGGCGCATTTTCCGCCGCATGGGCGAGCTGCAGGAGCGCGGGGAGAAGATCGACCGCGTGACGGTGGCCAACGAGCTGATGAAATTCAACGAGCTCGAAGCCTGCGACGGGCTCAGCTACCTGGTTTCGCTCGACGACGGGCTGCCGCAGTTGCCCAACCTGGACAGCTACATCCGCATCGTCAAGGACAAGTCGATCCTGCGGCGCATCATTTTCGCGTCGCAGAACATGATGACGCGGTGCCTGGCGGGAGAGGAGGAACCGGACGAGATTCTGGCCGGCGCGGAGGAGACGCTGCTTCGGCTGGGCGACGCGCGCGTAAAATCCGGCCTCGAGCACACGCACGACATCGTCACCGGCTACGAGGGCGGCATCAGCGCCTTTCTCGACCCGAACAAGCGGATCAAGGGAGTCAGCACCGGGTTCAGCAAGTTCGACGAGCTGGCGGGCGGCATGCACCGCGGGGATCTGCTGATCCTGGCGGGGCGGCCTTCGATGGGGAAGACGGCGCTGGCCCTGAACGTCGCGCAGCACGTGGCGCTGAAGCTGCGGCAGACGGTGGCGATCTTCTCGCTGGAAATGTCGAAGGAATCGCTGCTGACACGCATGTTGTGCTCCTCGGCGCGGGTGGACAGCCAGAAATTCCGCGCCGGGTATCTCAACCAGGAAGAGCGCCACAAGCTGCATCACGCGGTGACGGAGCTGGTGGAGGCGCCGCTGTACGTGGACGACACGCCGGGCACGCACCTGATGGACATGCACGCCAAGCTGCGGCGGCTGCTCATCGAGCGGCACCAGATCGGGCTGGTGATCGTCGATTACCTGCAGTTGATGACGGGGCGCGGCCGCTTCGAAAACCGGGTGCAGGAAGTGAGCGCGATCTCGCGCGGCATGAAGCTGCTGGCGAAGGAGCTCGGCGTGCCCATGCTGGTGCTCTCGCAGCTCAGCCGCGCGGTGGAAACGCGCGAGGGCGATCACCGGCCGCAGTTGAGCGACCTGCGCGATTCGGGGTCCATCGAACAGGACGCCGACCTGGTCGGTTTCGTGTTCCGCGAGGAAGTCTACAAGAAAGATAACGAGGACTTGCGCGGCAAGGCCGAGCTGATCGTGGCCAAGCAGCGCAACGGCCCCGTGGGCACGGTGAAGCTGGCGTTTCTCCACGCCTACACGAAGTTCGAAAACCCCGCCGAAGACATCCGCGAACTGGAAGAATAGTTGCGACCGGCCGCGCTCCGCGCTCGCTACGCGTACTTCGCCATGAACTGGCCGAGGCGATCGAGGCCGCGCTCCAGGTTCTGCATCGACGCGGCGTAAGAGATCCGCACGTGCTTATCGGTGCCGAATGCTTCGCCCGGCACCACGGCGACGTGGGCTTCCGCGAGCAGGCGCTCGGAAAACGCGAGCGTATCGGCGATGCCGTTCTTGCCCAGCGCCACGCCGACGTTCGGGTAGACGTAGAACGCCCCGCGCGGCTCGGCGCAGGTGACGCCGGGGATGGCGCGCAGCTTCGCCACCACGAAATCGCGGCGCCGCCGGTATTCGGCCAACATGATGCCGACCGATTCCTGCGGGCCCATCAAAGCCTCCACGGCCGCTTTCTGCGAGATCGAAGTCGGGTTCGAGGTGGAATGGCTCTGCAGTTTTCCCATGGCCGAGATGATGGGCGCCGGCATCAGGCCGAAGCCGATGCGCCAGCCGGTCATCGAGTAAGTCTTCGAAACCGAGCCGGCGATGAGCACCGTCTCCTTGGCGCAGGGCAGCGATGCGATCGAAAACGGCTCGCTGTCGTAGAGGAACTTGCAGTAGCATTCGTCGGTCATCAGGTAGATGCCGCGCTTCACCGCCAGGGCGAAGATTTTCTCGAACTCCGCGCGGTCGAGCAGCGCGCCGCTCGGGTTCGAAGGCGAATTGATGATGATGAGCTTGGTGCGCGCGGTGAGATGCGGTTCGATCATGGAGGCGGTGAGCGTGAAGCCGCGCGCTTCATCGGTGTCGACGAAGACGCACTTGCCGCCGGCGAAGTTGACCACATCCTTATAAGTCACCCAATACGGCACCGGGATGATGACTTCGTCGCCAGGGTTGATCAGCGCCTGCATGAGATTAAATATGATGTGCTTGCCGCCAACCGTGATCAGGCACTCGTTGGGCTGGTAATTGGTGCCGAAATCCTTTTTGTGGGATTCACAGACCGCCTTCTTCAACTCGGCGGTGCCGCCGACGGGCGTGTACTTGGTGAAGTTCTCGTCGATGGCGCGCTTGGCCGCCTGCTTGATGTTGTCGGGCGTCGGGAAATCGGGTTCGCCCGCGCCGAAGTCGACCACGTCGACTCCCTGCGAGCGTAACTTGGTGGCCTCGGCGGCCACCCTCATGGTGGAGGATTCGCTGATGGAAGCGATGCGCTCCGCGATTGCGTTGGCTACGGCCTGCATGGGCCCTCCTGTTCTCTTCGCGAGACCTTTAAACGACCTTGGCCAGCCGGCGGTGCAGCCGGGTCTCGACGGTGGGCGGCACCAGGCCGGAGATGTCCCCGCCCAGGCTGAACACTTCCTTGACCAGGCGGGAACTGATGAACGAGTAAGCTTCGTGGGCCATCATGAACACGGTTTCGATCTCCGGACGCAACCGGCGGTTCATCAATGCCATCTGCAGTTCGTACTCGTAATCCGAAATCGCCCGAATGCCGCGCAGCAGGACGGTAGCCGAGTGCGCGGACGCGTGGTCCACCAGGAGGCCGTGGAACGAATCCACCTCCACGTTGGGGTAGACATGGACCACTTCGCGAAGCATTTCGACACGCTCATCGACCGAGAAGAGCGGCGCCTTGGCGTCGTTGCAAAGAATCGATACGATCAGCCGGTCGAACATGCGCGAACCGCGCTGGATGAGATCGAGGTGGCCGTTGGTAATCGGGTCGAACGATCCAGGGTATATGGCGGTGACGCGGTTCGGATTGGGCTGCACCGGTTCGATATCGCTTTCTCGGGGGTGTTCTTATTCTACCGGAAAACGGCGGCGGCGGTGCCATTGGAGATCGCGCAACTCGGGCGGCTCGCTGTCGGTTCAACGGGTCGGGCGGGCCGGCTCTTTGACTTTCACCACGCGGTCGCCGGGCACGTCTTTCAGCTCCTGGACGATGCCGGAGGGCCAGCGGATTTCGACCAGGTCGGCGGACCTGGCGGCGCCGAGGCCGAAGTGGACGGGGCCGGCGCTCGAGGAAGCGTAGCCGGCGGCGAAGGCCACGTGGTTATACTGCGCTTTGCCGCCCGCCACCAGCTTGATCCGCGCGCCGATCGCATCGCGGTTGCTCCGCGTGCCCTCCAACTGTAGCTCCAGCCAATGATTGCCGCCCGGGCTGTCGTTGATCCAGATCTCGGCCGGAGCGCTGAGCGCGCTGACCACCACATCGAGCCGGCCATCGCCGTTGAGGTCGGCGACGGCGGAGCCGCGGTGGCGGCTGGGAGGCTGCGCGGCCAGGCCGGCTTCGGCGGTCAGCGCCTGGAATCTCGCCCCGCCCAGGTTGCGGAACACCGTATTCGGCTGCGCGACGGGGCCCTCCCTGGTATAGTCGAGCGATTGCACGTGCCCGCGCGAGACGAAGATGTCCTTCCAGCCATCGTTGTCGAAATCGGCGATGGTGGGCGAGTAGCCGCCCATCGGCGCGCTGAGCCGGGCCATGCCGTTCGAGGTGGTGACATCTTCGAAGCGGCACTTGCCCAGGTTGCGGAACAGCGGAAAAGTTTCGTAAGGGAGCGCCACGAAGGCGATGTCCGGATAGCCGTCGTTATCGAGATCGCGCGCGTCCACTCCCATCCCGGAGATGAACTTGCCGTCTTCGGTGAGCGCGACGCCGGCGTCGAAGGCGATCTCCTCGAACTTGCCGCCGCCCTTGTTGTGAAAAAGGGAATTGAAGACTTTGTCATTGGCGACAAAAATGTCCATCCAGCCATCGAGATCGAAGTCCGCGACGCCGATGCCCATCCCTTTGCCGGGGTGCGCGCGGATGCCGGATTCCGCCGAGACATCGCGGAACGTGCCGTCGCCGTTGTTGAGGAATAACTGATTGGGGGTGGCCTTGTAGAACTTGGGATGGCAGTAGTCGAAGCGGCCGGGCGCGGCTTCGCAAGCCGGCTCGGTCTTGATGTCCCAGGCCAGGTAGTTGACCACGAACAGGTCGAGCAGCCCGTCGTTGTTGACGTCGACCCAGGCGCCGCCGACCGACCAGAGGGGCCCGTACTGTTTGTCGGGCTGGTTGATGCCGGCCTTTTCGGTGACGTCGGTGAAGGTGCCGTCCCCGTTGTTGTGGTAGAGGTGGTTGCCGTGGACGCCGCCGACGAAAAGGTCCTTGTACCCGTCGTTGTCGTAGTCGCCGACGGCCACGCCGACATCGTAGCCCGTCCCGGCGAGGCCGGCATGCTGCGTGACGTCGGTGAAATTGCCTTTGCCGTCGTTCTGGAAAAGCCGGTTGAAATATTTCGGCGAGGTCTTCTTGAGCGACTCGATGTCGGCTCCATTGGTGAAGAAGATGTCCTGGTAGCCGTCGTTGTTAAAATCGAAAACGGCCACGCCGCCGGCCATGGTTTCTGGCGCATGGCGGCGGTCGGTTTCGCAGCTGTCGAGCCGGAAATCGATCGGCCGGTACGTGAAGTGAATAGGAGCGGGCGTGCTCTGGCTGAGAGCAAC